>Ga0209157_1001773_pt1 | contig 17704 bp, 16 predicted proteins | sample GraSoiAngelo_135_FD_185892 | JGI IMG/M metagenome (GOLD analysis project Ga0209157, IMG submission 185892) | Grasslands soil microbial communities from the Angelo Coastal Reserve, California, USA - 14_0929_05_40cm (SPAdes) (version 2) | ecosystem: Environmental > Terrestrial > Soil > Grasslands ...
TGAGAACGAGAAGAACGACTACTGCCGATAACACTAGTGGGCGACCAATCTTTCGGGAATGGCTCTCGTCCAAGGGCAGTCGCCTCTTGGTGGTGCGGAATTTACGTATTACCCTAGTTGGGGAGCTAACGCTCTCTCCCCAGGTATCAGACTTTTCACGTGGTTTCAATGGTTTTGAGTTGCCTCCCCGACGCGGCCAGTTCCGTAGAATGGAGAAGAATAAAGCCGCGAAGAACTGAAGCCAGGATCATACCACGTATGTTGTGCAGAAGCTATCTCAACACCGGATACTGTCTGACTGTGGATCAAGCAGGGAACGAATTCGGAAATTCATGCAAGGAGAGATTGATAGAGCACTGGGCAGAGATTGATAGAGTACAAAGGAAAGATTGATAGAGTACAAAGGAAGGAAGCTTTATAGACGTAAAGTGGATTGAATGATTAGTTTCGCTTTGGGTTTGCCCAATGAGCTAACAAAACAGAGCAGCAAACCTCGGGAGGAGAGCGTCACACTTAGCTTCCCGAAGCCTCTTGCTGAACGAATCCAAAAGCGGCTCTCAAAGACCGATTTCGCTCTGGTTGACGAATACGTCGCTTATGTTATGGAGCAAATCCTCAACGAACTTGAAACCGAACCCGTAGCAGCGAAAGAAGCCACGGAGAATGTCTTTTCGAAGGAGGACATGGAAACCGTCGAGCAGCGGCTGAGGGATTTGGGCTATCTGTAGGCAACGCATATTTGGGCAATTTCCAAAGTTAACGCCGTGATTCGAGGTAGGGTAAGCGGTAAAGTGATCTTGATTGGGTAAGGTAGTTGTTGTAGGGCTCGACGGGGCGACATTTGACGTAATCCGTCCGATGTTCGAGCAAGGCAGAATGAAGAATTTCAAGGAACTCGCAGATAAAGGCAGCTCGGGCACTCTTACCTCGACGATTCTTCCTCTATCGGCGACCGCTTGGACTTCATTCGCCACTGGCGTAAATCCAGGGAAGCACAGCATCTACGATTTTTCCAGGCGAGTTAAGAGTTCCTACCAGCACGTCCCAACCACATCCGTAGACAGCGGAGCGAGGACGGTGTGGAGATACGCGTCTGATGCCCACAAGAAATGCTGCATCGTAAACGTCCCTCTAACATATCCTCCCGAGCGCGTCAACGGAATAATGATCTCCGGCTTTCCCTACCCAGAAACCAAGAGGGACTTCGCCTACCCGAGGGAGGTGCTCGCCGACATTAAGAATGACTTGGGAATCACCCACCTTCACAAACCGAGTCCCCACTTCCTAAGGGCGGGAGACGAAAGAAAACTCGTCGACCAGTTGTTCGAGATAACTTCGAAGCAGACAGAAGTCGTCAAGTACCTTCTCAGGAGAGAATCATGGGACCTCTTTGTTACAGTCTTTGACGCCACAGACGTAATAAGCCACTTCTTCTGGCGATACATAGATCCGAAGAATCCAAAATACGACGAGAAAAAGGCACGGGAATTTGGGCCGCTCTTCTATGACGTCTACGAATCTGTAGACCGAGCATACGGGGATATCAGGAGAAGCCTCTCCGAAGCCGAAGATAACATCTTCGTCATTTCTGACCACGGATTCGGACCCGTCTACTATGCAGTCTACATGAACAACTGGCTGATAAAGAACAACTATCTCAAATTGAAGCGTTCCCTTGGGACAAGATTACGCAGGCAATTCTTCAGAATCGGCATAACAACTGATTTCTTGTTCAGGACTGCCAAGAAACTGCGCCTCGTCGGCACGGGAACCTTCGCGTACTCGACGAAGTCTCTGAGTCTGCAGATGGCGAAGAAATTCTCGCTCACTCTCGACGATGTGGACTGGAAAGAGACGGAAGTCTACTCTTACGGAAACTACGGGCAGTTCTTCCTGAACGTTAGGGGAAGGGAACCCGATGGAAGAGTCGAATCGGGTAATCAGTACAGACGCTTAGTATCAGAGTTGATCATGAAACTGCAGCAACTCAAGGATCCGAAGACAGGCCGTCAGCTTTTTGACTTGATCTTCACGAAAGATCAGATATATTTTGGTCCTTTCGTTGAGCTGGCTCCAGACATCGTCTTCTTCGATAGCACGATGACCTATCGAGCACACAGGCTGTTCGAGTTCGGCAGCAGGAACATGATCGCTCCCGACCCTATCTATTCGGGCAGCCACAGGATGGACGGTATCTTGATTGCCGGCGGGCCGGACGTCGCACACAGGGAGGGTGTCCGTGCCAAGCTTATTGATATCGCACCCACAATTTCTCATCTGTTGGGTCTCCCTGTGTCGACCGAGATGGACGGGAGAGTAATGCTCGACATACTTGCTCCGGAAAGCAGGTTCCTGAGGAGTGAGGTGAGATATACCCCCGGTGCGATTTCAGACGATATCAGAGGCGCGGCTCGCAAGTTGCTGGCCCTCGGGAAGAAGGTCTAACAACCAGGGAAAAGACCTGGGTTCGCGGGCTGGTTGCAGATGCGCCGCTGTGACCTGCGGCCGGCCTCCAAGATAGAGATGTGTAGGCGGCCCACTGATTCTCTTGAGAAGCGTCGTCGCAATTTTCCATGGATTCCAAACGAGTACGAACAAGGAAGCTCCGAAGGCGCCTATCAAAACGAGCCCATGGAGCCGCAAAGGGAAGTATACCTGGGTGAAGGGGATTGTCTCCAAACGGTCTGCAAACACCGTCACATAGCCGCTCAAGGAATTCCCGGTCACCCCACTGTTGCGAACCTGGATCGTCAGGGAGCCGCTCGTAACCATCGGAAGCGCCCCTGAGAATTTCGTCCCTGTGGCGGCATACAGTAGTGCAGAGGTGTTACCCACAGTTTTGAGCGAAATTGACACAGTTATCGGAGCTTTCGAAGCCAAGGACATTTCCAGCCAGAAGTCTTTGCTCACGGCACAGACGCGGGAGATGGACTGCCCGATGGCTAGCGCGGTGGCGACGTTGTTAGTACACTCCGGTGTGTTGGCATGGACTTCTCTAGCCGTTACTTTCTTGCTTGGGAATAACGCGAACGCTATCCCCAAAGAAATCATAGCAACGGAAACAACAGACAGAGCTATCCTCAGATTTCTAGACGACATCGAGGGAACGCCTTCGAGGGTTCTCGATGGACAGTATAACCTTTCGATGCTCGTCCGCAAGGGACGGAATCGCTCTTCCGATGAACGAGAAGCGAGTGACCTCGACTTTCAATTCTCTGTAGGTACCTGGGCGATTTTGTGAACTCACAATTTTTGTTCTTCAAGAGACAAAAGACAACCTCAAGGTATGGTCTGCTCTCACTTCTTTCGGATCCAGAGAATCATAAGAAATGCCGAAACCGCTAGAAATATCGTCGTTCCCGCGAAGAACAGCGTATCCCTCGCCCCACTCGGCGGTTGCTCGGCTGTCGTCGCGATCGTTGATTTTGCCGTGCTCGTACTGATTTCCGAGGTTGAGGTGAAGCTGGATGAGATCGCGGTCGTCGTGCTTGTGCTCGAGGTTTGGATCGAAAAAGTCGCAGCTACAGAAGTGGGAGACGTGACAAGGATGGAGATAACAGCAGGCCTAGTCTTATCGGGAGTCACTCCCAGCCACCCGGCGAAAACGTAGGGCGGATTGGACTGCGCGTAAAGCACCACGTCGCTGCCGTAGGCAACGGGAATAGTCGATGAAGTGGAAGGCAGCACAGTTAAGGGCGGTGGGGGAGTCAGAAACAAGACGGAGCCGCCACTTCCAGAGGAAATGGTAATCTCGGGGTCGAAGGTGGCAGTTACCGTGCCGCTTCCGTTTATTAGCAAAGTGGCGCGAGAGGTCGAAGCGCTGTCGAGTCTGAGCGAATTGGATCCTGTGCTCCAGTAGGCGAATGCGAATCCCGGTCTTGGCATGGCACTTATCGCCACCTTCTGCAAAAGGAAGAACCACCCAGTGGGAGGGGTTGTACTACCGCCACCGCTCGGAAATACTCTGAATTCAACGAGATACTGCTTGACAAAAGAAATTACCAGACTGGTTGACTGCGGAACGGCCAAAGATCCGCTCCCGTTGCGAGGGATAATACGCACCGTCGAGAGCGATGTAGAAATAGTCGGCGCAATCCAGTTATGAGTTCCATTGGCTATCGTGAAGCTAACGGAACTCGAGTTCGAGACGAAGTTCTTTCCGTCAAGTTTGACTGACCACGAAGCGTTTGGAAGCATGCCAGTTTGCGAGACTCTGAACAGAGATTCGGAAGGAGACCTGCCGAGAGAGTAAAGGTGGCCCTCTGTGCCGTTCACAGGGCAGAAAGAACACGCAGTGGCGAAGTAGATTGTGCCGTTCGCGAGGGCCGGCTGACTTTCGATGCCCTCTCCGACCTGGGGGATTCGATAGCGCCACAAGAATGTCCCATCCGGGCTCAGCGCCAGCAAATATGATGAGCCGAGAGAAGCTCCCTCTCCGAGATAGATGACCCCATTTGAGTCAACCGCTATCCCACTTACTGCTCCAAAGGGGAGACAGGAAGTGCTGAACGGGCTGTAGTAGCAATTCTGGACCCACTTTAGGGTGCCGTCCGGTGCGATTGCAACCACTTTGGCGCCTGCCGCATAGATTGTGCCGTCTGCGCCGATTGCCACCGGAGCGTTCATCCTCCGCGGATTGATGTTCTTCCAACGAAGAGATCCATCAGAGTTGAGCGCGTAGACCGTTCCGTTTGCGCTTGCCGCGTAAACGACACCGGTCGATCCTACTGCCGGGCTGAGATGTACCGGATTTGCGGCACCGGTTGAAAAGGTCCAGTCCACAATTCCTCGGGAATTAATCGCGGAAACCAGACCTTTCAAATCATTACCCGCGGCGCCGCCGCAATATAGAGTTCCCGCGGGCCCGACAGCCACAGGGGAAGCTTGACATGTTGCATTCGCAGCCCAGGTTACGTTGCCTGAGGGTGTTATCGAGTACACAGTTCCAGTGTTTACGGAATAGATCTGACCGTTCGGTCCCACCGTTAGAGCCGCTCCGCTGTTCTGTGCCGTCTGGAGGTTCCATTTGGGTACGCCTGCCGCAGTGAACGCTAAGATGCGATGAACAGTGGGCACGTAGATTGTTCCGTCGAGCCCGATCGCCGGCGTGTAGCCAACCTCTCCCAGTTTTCTTGACCACTTTAATGACCCGTCAGGGTTGAGCGCATAGAGATGGCGATCACTTGCAACGACGTAGATGGTCCCTGATGAAGCAACTACGGGCGAAGATTGGTATGCCGAGGGAACCCCGAAAACCCATCTAGTCAGGTTTGTGGTTGGTCCCGGATACGCTGAGCTCGACGTATGCCCGGCGTCGTGCTGAAGCATTGGCCATCCTGACGTAGGTAGAGTGCTCGCCCAAAGACTTGGATTGGCCTCTCCGGTAAATGTAAGAAGAGTGGCGAAGATTATCAAGGAGATTAACACCCCCTTCCTGGATCCTTGAGCTTCCCAAGTGCCATTCATTCCGGCTACGAGTCGCATCTCAACCCTTCGACCTTTCCCCGCACGATGTTAAACGTACCGAAATAAATCTCAGGTGGGAGGCTCGGTCGGCATGCGGGGATCCGTTAACTTACCGATTTGAGTTGATGCTCTAGCTTCTCTGTTCAACGCCCGATAGGCACTTGGCGTAGCCGTCGCCGTGGTCGCCCTATCGCAGACGTCCCAGAACGGCGAGCCTCGTGAGGACTACTCGAGCGCTATCTTCGGGCGTCGACGTTTCTGTCTCGATGACGACTTCCGGTGATGTGGGCTCCTCGTACGGGTCTTGCATGCCCGTCATGTTTCCAATCTTTCCCGCGCTCGCCTTCTTGTAGAGGCCCTTTGGGTCTCTTCGCATGCACGTCTCCAAAGAACATTTGACGTACACCTCGACGAAGTTTCCTATTGTCGAGCGAGCGTAATCCCTACTAGACCGATAGGGAGAGACGAAGGAAGCCAGTACTATTATGCCGTTCCGTGACAGAAGCTCACATACGTGCGCAACCCTTCTGAGGTGTCTTTCTCTGTCCTCCCTCGAGAAACCCTCGTTCGGACTCAGCCAGGTCCTCACCTCGTCTCCGTCAAGGAGCTCAACTTTGGCGCCCCTGCCTCGAAGCGTGGCCTGAATTATGCTCGCAATTGTGGTCTTCCCCGCCCCCGGCAGACCAGTGAACCACACGACGAAACCATCATCTGTCACACCAGATCTCCTCCTTCAATCAAGGTCTATCGCTCGGCCCTCCATCTCGGAGGGGGGTCGAATGTCGAAGAGCCTCAGTATGGTCGGGCCAATGTCAATGATGTTTCCTCCCTTCATTTCCTGACTGGTTCTTCGTCTTCCGCCGCCTCCCCCACGAAACATGAAGACGCAATCCATCGAATGCACCGAATCGTCTGGACCGGTGTCGTTCTCTGAGAGATAGTTCGTCTCGTGCCCAACCGTACCGGCCGACCTCCAGTCTAGGTTATTGAAATAGACCATGAGGTCTGGTTTGTCTCCGATGGCTTCCCCGTAGACCTCCTCGGGCTCGAAGACGGCGTTCTGCATGAGTCTTCCAGTCGGATCACGGATGTGCATGATCTTCTCCTTTAGCTCCTTCTTGACTGCGGGTAGGTCTTGCTCAGGAATGACACCCTGAGGTTCCCTTCCCTTCACGTTGAAGAAGATGCGGGCGTAGTATCCTCCCCAGCCCCAAGCTCTTGTAGCCGACCAGTCAACTTCAGCTTTGTCAAACTCGGTGACGGAATCGGGTTTCTTGACAAACTTGACAAAACCCATTTGCTCAAGCCACTGGTTGATTGCGAAGGCTCCCTGCATCGCCTTTGAACCATGGTCGGATAGAACCAAGACGGATGCCTCTTCCCCTATCGCGCTCAAGAGGCTCCCGACCCTTTCGTCGACGAAGCTATAGTACTCTTCGGCTATCCGCTCATACTTGTTCCCTTTCACATACTTCGGATGGGCCTCGTCGAAGAATTTCCAGAAAGCGTGATGGAGCCTGTCGAAGCCGATCTCGTGAAGAATGAAGAGGTCCCAGCTCTTGTTATTTGCGAGGTACTCGGCCACCTTGAACCTCCTCTCGGTCATCTCGAAGAGATGTCTCTTCACCCCATCTCTGTCTTCTATTCTGAAGGGGACGTCAAAGGTGTATTCGCCGACTAACCTCTGAATCTCTCGCTTCAACTCCAGAGGGTATGTGTACTCTTTTTCTGCACTCGGAGTTATCATACACGAAACGAGGTTGCCGTGAATCGTCTTCGGGGGGTACGAGGGAGGAAGTCCTACCACACAAGCTTTCAGCCCGTGTTCTGCCAAGACATCCCAGACGCACGGCTCCTTAACGTGGGTTGAATTGACGATGTAGCCTTCATTGTAGCTACTCCCCCTTCTGTGTCTGAAGCCGTAGATTCCAAGCCTCCCCGGATTCTTTCCCGTCATCATGACCATCCAAGCTGGCACGGTGATGGGCGGATGACAGGACCTGAGGACGCCGTGTGTTCCGTTCTCGTAGATCTTCCTGAAATTTGGAAGCTTCTCAAGAAGCTTTCCGAAAAGCAGGGTGGGCGGAACGGAGTCGAGGCAGAGAACTAGGAGCCTTTTCAATCCTCTTACCACTACCTGACGAAGGGGTCAGGGTCACTCATAATCACACTTGCAACCTCCGGCCTCATGACCTCCTTAGGAGGCGACTCCCCTCCGTCCAGCAATTCTCTGAGCCTTGTACCGCTTATTGTCAGATGATCATCTTCGCCGTGCGGGCATGTCTTCTCGTTGGCCATACCAGCGCACTTTCTGCAGTAGAAGAATTCCCTGAAGAAGAGGGGGGTTATTCCCAGGTCTGGGAACTCCTTGAAGATCTCCTGCGCAGCGTAGGGCCTGTAGTAGCTACCAACTCCCGCATGGTCCCTGCCTATGGCGATGTGGGTGCACCCGAAGTTCTTCCTCATGATAGCGTGCATTATGGCCTCCCTTGGGCCCGCGTACTGCATCTCGTAGTGGAGGACGCTGAGTACGCAGCAATTCTGCGGGTAGTAGTTCCGGATGAGTGCCTTGTAAGCCGCGACGATCACCTCGTCCCTGAAGTCGCCAACCTTCTTCTTACCCAGCACAGGGTTGATGAAGAGGCCGTCCGCGAAGGCGAGGGCGGTCTTCTGCACGTACTCGTGGCTAAGGTGCGGTGGGTTCCTAGTCTGGAAGGCAACGATCGTCCTCCATGATTTCTCCCCGAAGAGAACACGTGTCTCTCTGGGAGCCAACGTCACGTCTGAGAAGGGGTCGCCTGGTCTTGCCGCAAATCTCCTTATCCTACCAGCCAGCACAGAATCGGGCGAAGAAAATATTCTGGCGACTCCCGGGTGAGCAGGATCAGAGGTTCCGTACACCTTCTCTGCGTATTCTTTCCTGTCGATCTTGAACCTCTCATCGATAAGGAGGTTTGCCAGGGGAGACCCTCCTTCATCCGTAAGGACGATTTCGTCCCGCACTTGGGGGGTGAAGGAGCTTGCGACGTGAAGTAGGACAGGGATACTCCACGGAGTGTCGTCAGACAACCTCATACTATCGAGAACCGTCTTGCAGTCCTCCTCGCCCATGAAGCCCGTGAGCGGGCTGAGGACCCCGCTCGCGATGTTAAGTACAGTTGCCTCTGTCTCCTTCGAGACCGGAAGCATCAGCGATTTGTCATAACCATTGAAAGCATCGTTCAAAGGGTCGACCACATCAAGCTGCACAAGCTCGCCGCCGTGGGGAACTGATACCAAAAATGATGACCGCCTAGATGTAACCCAGGGCCTTCAGCCTCGACTTGATGACCTCGACGTCCTTCGAGGTGAAAGGTGCAGGTGTCTTCTCTGTTTCGTGCATCGCCACAACCTCCCGCAGTATGTAGGTGACGTAATCGGATACGGACTTGAACCCCTCCTTTTCGGCTATCAGCTTCTCAACCCTCTTGTGGAGGGTAACAGGGAGAGAGACGGTCGTGTATTTGGTCAAGCTAGGCCTCCCAGTAATTGCATATAATTAGACTTTTTGAACGCGCGGTCCAGGGCCTAACACCTACTCGGCCTGGCGGAAGTCCTCGCTGATGGCCTTTGGGCGGTAGTCGTCGGAATCGACCTGATCCTGCTCTACAGGTTCTTTGTGGGTAAAGCGAAAAAAGAAATCCGGCTTGCGACTCCCAGCCTTCTGCCTAAGGACCGCTTCAGCTTCATCCATACCCTTTTGCCACGATTAGGCACTTCTCCTCGTTGGAGAGCAAAAATGGGGGTGCCCTATCCTAGGGTTGGGCTCAGTCCTAGTCCTCGAACTGGAACTCTACTTGGTAGGTAGTAGTGGTGAAGGTTCCCCGAGCCTCCAGGTCATCGAGGCCGCCCGAGCCGTCTTCAGCCCGGAAAGTGCCTTGAACTGAGGTCGCGCTCGCTGTTCCTCTGTAGTTCAACTGGGTCGCCGGAGACCCCGGCGAACGTGCCACTGAACGTGCAGGATCCGCGAAAGGTCACCATGCCGTCAGGGTGGATCACGTCTCGCTCTGTTCCGGTACATGTACCAGAAATCGTTCCCGCGATCGTAAAAGCCACGTTGGAGTCGACGATCGTGTTACCATCATGAGTCCGTACGCTTGTGGGCGTGGAACTCGCTGAATAGGTTCCACTCCCAGACGAAGAAGACGTCGCGAAAGCAGCAGGAAGCAGGAAGAGAGGTGTCAGAAATATGAAGAAAAAGCTGTTTTTCATCAGTAGCGAAGGTCCAGTCTGTTTATTTAAGCTTGAGCGGCTCAAGGGCGATTCTGTTCCCGCTGTGAAGGCGACATCATGCTCCCGGCTGAACTGGAATGCTCGCTCGGCGGGCGGACGGGCGAGCGAGCGAGCAATCTCGACCTGTTGAGAGAGTTCGAGGATTCAAGCGTTCATCAACGGCTCAATCTGGGCATGGCGAGATTTTGAGGTGATGTCCTTATGATTAGGCAGAACCAGCCCATCTCCTTGCCTTTGAGGAGGTTTCGAGTATTCACCCTCGAAAACGCTTGGCTCAAATGACATCGGCAGATCACACGGCCCCGGATCAACGTGAAACCGTGGAAATTCGATTCATATGATGAAGATCGCTTGTGGGACGGGATTCGGCAAGTGCCCTGCGGTAAGGACAGTGATGATTGGAAGTAGTCCGAAGCCTGTGGTGAAGCCAAAAATCGCTGCATCGACGGTAACGCCTAGGACTGCCTTGTGGCGGAGCGTGGAGACGATACCCACGACAAATGATAGTAAGACCATCGCTCCAGCAAATTCAAATATCAATGCGGTCGGTTGGAACGGGAAGAGCGAGAGGGAGATGATGCCGTTCTGTAATAGAAACGCCAACAGGCCGATGACAAGCCCTACCACGAAGCCGCTCTTGTGTGACACCGCCACATCCACGCTCCGTCAGGGTTCATAGATTTTTTCGCCGTCCCGCGAATGGATAGCGAGGCGAATGGAGGATCCAGTGGTTTGGACAGACGCCGCGAATTGTCAATTCATCCCTTCATTTGCATCTCCCCTAGTTTGGGCGTCTCGATTGCTGGGGCTAAAGGGCAAGGGACGCGTATCATGACAAAGGTCGCAAAAAAAGGCAAGTCCAAGAGAAAGTTCGAACTCCTAACGACGAACAGATGGTTCCTTCATAAATGCGCAGCCCGATATTTTCGTGTTATCTCTTCACATCACGCCGATTTGCCTCAGCATTCCCACCAAGTCGTAGTTTAGTCTCTCCTCCACGATTTCTCCCTTCTTCCAAGTGGCGACCGTACAAAACTCAAGTCGAAATTTCTTATTCGTGGGAGGAATCATTTTTCCGTCAGCCCCCTTCATGGGACCCTTCATAGTGCCCGTAAACTCGGCCACTGAACAAGTGTAGTCCCCTTGTCCGAATAGCATCTTGTACGGATTGTTCACCAGATGATTATCAGGAAATATCTTGAAGAATTCCACGGCTTCGCTATCATGGTTGTGCCGTCCTCTTGTTGGTTCGGGTTGACCCGGCCAGTAAACTGCGACATTTTCAGCATGGCGCTTCCTGAATGTCTCCCAGTCTTTGCTTCCGGGGCCGGCATTCCACGCGTCATCCAGCGTTTTCATTAATCGTAGGTTCTCTTCCACGCCCTTTCAACCATCCCGGAGTTGTCCCAGCATGAGGCCGACAACCGAGGACATATAGGTGTGCTTTTGTGCCGTGAATTAGCAGAACTAAGGTGGCCGCATCGGTCCCGCCTAGTCAAGCCGAATAACGTAACCCGCCAAGTTAGCAGAGGCGTCTGTTCCCTGTTTCCACTTGCCATCACGCTTAAATAATCTGCGAAGGGGTCGTTCCTTGTAATTCAAGGGTTTAGCATTGGCTAATAAGCCTCACCTCAATCTCATCGTAACGGGTCACGTAGACCACGGCAAGTCCACTACTATGGGTCATTTCCTCTTCGACCTCGGTGTCGTCGACCAAAGGATGATTGAGGAGTTCGCGAGGGAGTCCGAGAAGACGGGGGCCGGCGACTCCTTCAAGTATGCGTGGGTCCTCGACGAGCTGAAGGATGAGAGGGAGAGAGGGGTCACAATCGACCTTGCCTTCCAGAAGTTCGAGACGCCGAAGTTCTTCTACACGCTGATTGATGCGCCGGGGCATCGCGATTTCATCAAGAACATGATTACTGGGGCCTCCGAGGCGGACGCTTCCGTCCTTATCGTATCCGCGAAGAAGGGTGAACAGGACGTGGCACTGGGCCCGGGTGGACAGGCGAGGGAGCACGCATTCTTGCTGAGGACCCTGGGGGTCAACCAGCTCGTGGTGTGCATAAACAAGATGGACGACCAGACGGTGAAGTACTCCGAGCAGAGGTTCAACGAGTCGAAGCAGGACGTCGAGAACCTGCTGAAGATTGTCGGTTACGACATCAAGAAAGTGCAGATTGTCCCGGTCTCGGGGTGGACGGGGGAGAACCTGATCAAGAAGTCGACGAACATGCCCTGGTACAAGGGGCCGACTCTCTTCGAGGTCCTAGACAGCTTCAGCGAGCCGCCAAAGCCGATTAACAAGCCGCTGAGGGTTCCGATCCAGGACGTCTACACGATTACAGGGGTTGGGACGGTGCCAGTCGGGCGGGTAGAGACTGGGAAGATGAAAGTCGGCGACACAGTTATCATAATGCCCGAGGGTATCACCGCAGAGGTGAAGTCTATCGAGACCCATCACACTCCAATGCAGGAGGCCATGGCTGGCGACAACATCGGCTTCAACCTGAGGGGCGTCGCGAAGACCGACTTCAGGAGGGGGTCGGTTCTCGGTCCTCCTAACGACCCGCCCACAATCGCGAAGGAGTTTCTAGGGCAGATTATCGTCGTATACCATCCGACCGCGATCGCGGCGGGGTATACGCCTGTGCTACACTGTCACACGGCGCAGGTGGCTGCGACCATTACAGAGCTGGTGGCGAAGATAGACCCGAGAACGGGTCAGCCCACAGAGGAGAAGCCGAAGACGATTAAGACGGGTGACTCGGCGATTGTCAGGATTCAGCCGCTGAGGCCGCTTGTAATCGAGACCTTCAAGGAGTATTCGGAACTTGGGAGGTACGCCTTGAGAGACATGGGGGCAACTGTCGCTGCTGGCATCGTCCGCGAGATAACACAGAAGGGCCAAGTCGAGAAGGGAGTCCCCGCTAAGGGAGTCCCCGCTAAGGCGTAGCCTTCTCTAGAAATCCAAGCAAGAGTCCTACATCATTCGACCATCGCAGGAATGGAAAAAAGAGGGGAAGGGGCTTTGTGTCACGCGTACTGTTGCAGTTTCTGGTAGCGATAGCCTTTCGTGAATTCGTTGAAGATTGGCAGCTTTGCGGCTTGTTTTGCTCTCACTCTAGTTCGTAGTGATATCCCATATTCGTGGACAGTATGTGCCGTTGTCATTCCTAGGCTCTGAAGAAGGCGAGTGACTAAATCCGCGTTTGGAACGCTTGTGATTGTGACTCCATATCCACTGACCGTTCCGTCTGAGTCCGCTAATGCCTGCACGAATCGCTTTCGGAAGTTGTGAGGTGTGTCGAAGATCCAGTCCATGCGCACCTTGTTCGTGGTTGTAGTCTCATCCCATCTTAGTCCTAGACCGACCGAGAACATCCAGGCGAGAAGTGGGGAACGTTCGGAACTCCATCGATACGCCGGTGTCGGTGCTTTGCCGAATTTCTGTACTCCAGTAGGTTGTTTGTCCTTCTTCTGATCCATGGCGATTCCCAGGTTGTTTGCACACATGCAGACGAACTCTCCAAGTGCCTGATTGGTTGGCTTCTTCCGTGTGAGTTGCAAGTCTATGTTCATTGAGTTGAAGCGCTGTTGCTGGCCGCCTAACTTTCCGCTGTCTCCGAGCATCATGCCAAGAAGATAGGAGAATAGTTCAGGTCGCATTCGTTGGATTCGTTGTTCAGATATCTCGTATTCCGCTGCCCTTTCGTAGGTCGATTCCAGTGGGCGTGTTTGGTGAATCACGGTCAGAACCTGATTGTAGCCATGAATTGATGTGGGCACCCGTATCCAGTCCTTCTGTTCGTTGCCGCCAGAGGAGATTCGCAATGGAAGTAGTTTCCATCCAGGCGACAGCGACCTTTGATACACCGAACTCGCAACTTTCACGAGGTATGGTTGATTGATTCCCTGTCTCCACATGAGAATTGTAGATCTGTGAACTCCGAGTGTCTTCGCCACTTCTTTGACTCCCACACCTTTGCGGTGAAGATGCACGAATTCGCAGTAGTTGCGAAGTTGCTCAATGCCCTTCGGTGTCGTGTCGAGTCCCCAGACCTGCTCTCTGACTAGTCGTAGGATTTTGCTATGACCCATCTCGACGAGTGCGACGAGCCTCCGGGGAATACCTAATGGTGGTTGTTGGACTGGTCTGCGACCGAGCTTGATTTCAACTCCGAGCCTGTGCAACCATTGGGCGACGGTCTCGTAGTTGACTCGCTCCTTCGCAGCGATCTGAACGATTGAGTTGCCTTTGTGATACGATGCTACCCATCTGGATGCGTCTTCTAGTCGATGCTGCTTGTACGGTCGCTTTCTTGTGTCCTCTGAGTGGCCCCAATCACTCGCGGGACGATTTTCCTCTTCGGATTTCGAGGTCATTTCTCAGACCTTTATGCTGGCCGCTAGCTGAAGCAACCGGTAGCCATTCACGTCGGCGTTTCGCCACACGGATTTTGCAGCGAGGACGCTACAAGCTACCCTTCCGCTCTCGAGCTCGCGACCGAATCTGTTTCGCGGCACCTTGCTCGGGCCTGTCGAGCTCTATTTTCCTATCTTGTCCTCGACTTTTCCCTCGAGGATGCGTCCATTCGGTGCTCCGCAGATTCGCCCCTACATTCGAATGTCGTATTTAACCGCCCATAGCGTCTTTTGGTTCTGTGAAGTTGTCGTTGATTGCCCGATCATGGTGTTGTGAAGAGTCGGTTGAAGCTGTTGCTTGGGTTCGGTCTATCTCTGCAATGGGAGATACTTCGAGTCTCCCAGTTTCTTTCTCAACCAAGCGGAAAGCTGAATGCCCAACTCGGCATTCCGTATCGGTTCGGCGGTTAGAGTCGGAGAGAATGCTGATTCTAAGAGGATTTGGAGAGGCTTCCCTCCTTCGACGAGGTATGTCATCGCTGCCAAAAACGTCACTTTCACATTTCGAGAAAAGGTGTAATTGAAGGTCGTTTCTTCTACTCTATCAATCCGTGAATAGTCCATTTTGATGGCCGTTTTTTCCCGACGACGGCCAACCATATCCAAGTGCGTCTCATAGAATTCCAATGTCTTCATCAACCAGACAGGGTTTCCACTAGTGATGGATGCTATGAACAGCGGCTTTTCCTGAACCAAAGGTGGCTCTCTCTTGCCCCAGAATTTCACGACATTCATCCTTAAGGTCTCAGCTTTAGTCTTTCTTGGAAGAAACCCGTTGTTTCCTCCAGTCACGGCTTCTTGGGCTCGTCGAACTGAACCGCGACTCTCGTCGGAGGCACCGACCTCGGGGCCGAGACCTGAACCAGCGCCTCGCCGAGGCCGAGCATCCTCACATCTGCGAGGTACCGGTCAATCTCAAGCCTGTTCACCATGAACCTCAGCATCAGGTCGATGTCCTTCCCGTCGTCCAGAAGATGGCAGAATCGAATGGACGCATTCCTCAGCAACGCCTCTGAGAGCTGGCTGGGGCTCGTTGTGGCAACGACAAGGCCCTGCCCATACTTCCGGTTCTCTATCGCGATCATCTCAAGGAAGCTCTGGTACTCCGGGTCCCTCGGTGCGATGTTGTGGGCCTCATCGACGACGACCAGCTGCCTCAGTCCGTCGATGCGCCCGAGCCTCCGCGCCTCTTGGCACAGCTGCTTAAGGAGAATCTGGCTGAGAGGTTCTTCGCTGGCTCGTACTTTAGATTCGACAGGTCCATCACGAAGAGCACCGGCGCGAAGAGGTCCTGCACGGAGAACCCCTCCTTCGATTGGTCGAACACTCGCCCAAGGTTCCCGACGCAGAGAGGATGCAGCCTCGAGACGACCGACTCGCACGACTCTACGAAGCCGTGCACATTCTTCTTGAAATCCTGGTAGTGCCTCACTAGGGACATAAAGTCGACCACCGAGGTTCCTTGGCTGACGCCCCATCCGTTGCGAAAGTGGGTCTGCAGGTTCTCCCTGATTACCCTCTGCTGAAGCGGCGTCGGCCCTTGCCCGAACGAGACCGCGAAGTAATGCGAAAGGGTGTCCAGAATGTCCTCGATACCTTCGTCAGTCGAGTCGATGGTAGGGCCGGAAGGAGCGAGAAGGCGAAACGAAAAGTCCTGACCGGGCCTCATGATGTGGGCGAAGGAGAGTCTGGACAGCGCCTCGGCGTGCTCCCCTGTCCTGTCAAGGATGACAACCGCGTGGCCCAGCTGGCTGACCTGGCCAGCCAGGAGGTCGATGTCGTGCGACTTACCCGTTCCGCTCTTCCCCACGATAACGCAGCCACGGGTCATCCAGTCCGCGTCGAGGCGGAAGTCCCCTCCGCTGCCTGTCTCGGTGATGATCCTTCCGATTCTTACCTTGGAGGTCTGAGGGGAGAGTGAGGTCAAGTGCATCAGGTCCTTGTCATGGAGCGGGACTGGAATACGCCGTCCTCTGCCAGCTCAATCCTGCAATCGGGACAGACTGGTTTCTTGAAGAAGAACCCGACCCTCTTGGGACAGCAGTTCTCACAGAAGACGTTGCGACACTTCGGACACTGCCATGCCGGAGGCTTCAGGAATCCCCCGATCGTTCTTCTGCAGCGAAAGCAGTACCCCCTTACCAACCAGCCTCCTCACTCCAATGTGTCGGAGAATTTAAGCAGCAATATCCACCACAGAAAACTACGCAGGATGGGCTGTGTAACCGTCTTTGGTACCAACCAACAAGTGCATCCGTAATCGAAAGAAGATTGTGAAACCTATGGGGCAAACATGCCCATCATCGGGATAGCAGTTGCATCACTCCTTCCCAGATTACCCAGATCATAGATCCACTCCACAGTTGAAAGAAGGTTGTAATGCCCATATTGAGCTGTGTCGACGAAACCCTTCTGCACAAAAGGAGACACGACGATTACAGGTGAGTTCGGGCCGCAAGAACCACAGGAAAGTCCGCCTCCCGGTTTAGAATCGTACACGATAAATATTACCGAACTAGCAAATAGTGGAGACTTGATTAGCGGATCTATATTGTTCTTCAACCACGTGTCTCCAACTGAAACATCACAGCCATGAGTGTTATCACAGCGGTTTGGCGCAATCCAGACATAGTTGTAGTTGGCCAATGATCCAGATGATAAGTCGGACTGGAACAAACTGAAGTCAACGTCATTTTCTGCGCACGTCGACCCAGGTATGTCAGTGTAGTAAATTAGCGGGTTGTATTTCGGATCGTACAGATTGCCACCAATTGGATTGCAGGGCGTCGACATATCCTCTATGTAACCGTGCCAGCGAAGAGAGGCACTGTTAAGCAAGTCAAATATGTTTGTTCCATTCACTGAGCATGTTAGTGGAGTACATCTGCTGTCAACATTCGTCGGAGCCGCGCCATATGTGGCCATGATGCCGCAGGCCGTCCCAGCGCAGTCTGGCTGGTAGTTGCTTGCAACAGAATATTGGTTGGCAAGTGCATTTTGATAGGGAGCTCCAGCTAAGTTTCCTATGACCTCACTATAGGCACGGTTTGACATCCAGACGATGAATACGTGATTTATGGAAGGAAAATTGCCAGTTACTGCGATCGTTGTTGCACTTGCCTGATTAGAAGCTGGTCCGGTGCCTGCAAAGTTGATTGCTGATACTCTGTATGTGTATGTTGTTGATGCTGTAAGTCCTTTGTCGGAATAAGTTGTTACAGTTGTGCCTGTGTTTGCAACAATAGTCGAAAATGTTCCGCCTGAGACTGATCTTTCAATCTTGTATCCAGTCACAGTTCCGCTCGGTGCGGTCCATGCGAGGTCTATCTGTGAGGATGATGCTGCCGCTGCTGTCAATCCGGTTGGTGCAGCTGGAGGAACGGTGGACGTTGTTGTTGTAGTCGTGGTGGAATTCGTTGTTGCACTCGCGGTGGAACTTGTTGTTGCACTCGCGGTGGAACTTGTTGTTGCACTCGCGGTGGAACTTGTAATGGAATTTGTAGTGGAATTCGTTGTTGCAATTTGGATTATCGTCGGCGAT
>Ga0209157_1001775_pt1 | contig 17703 bp, 14 predicted proteins | sample GraSoiAngelo_135_FD_185892 | JGI IMG/M metagenome (GOLD analysis project Ga0209157, IMG submission 185892) | Grasslands soil microbial communities from the Angelo Coastal Reserve, California, USA - 14_0929_05_40cm (SPAdes) (version 2) | ecosystem: Environmental > Terrestrial > Soil > Grasslands ...
ATGGGACCGTGGGAAGATCGTTGTCCGAATCGTGGGAACCCGTTGAGCGAAGGTCTCGGTGGACCGAGCCCGAGCGACTCCTCGCCGTCGCCTCCGCCCTCCTCCTCGTCGCCAACCTCCTGCTGGTTGTCGCCGTGTTCCTGAACTTCACCGGAGGATCCGATCTATGGAACGCCGGCAAGACTGTCTGGGTCGCGCTCGGAATGGATCTCCTCGGCGCCGCGCTGATGGGTTGGGTGTTCATCGCCATCGCGGATCGAGGGGGGACGCGCTCCTCCAAGTACCGGAAAGCGGCCGGAGCGTCCCTCCTCCTCTGGGTCCTCGTGACGGCGTTCTGGAGATTCGCCCTGCCCACGTTGGCCGGGACTGACCTACAGGATCTGTTCCTCGCGCTCAGCACGGCGCAAGGTAGGCTTCCCGCCTGGGTGACTCGAAACGCGGACTACGTTCAGCAGATCCTCGGCCTTTGGATCTTCAGTGCGGCTCTGTTCCTCGGGGCCCATGTCGTGATTCTGCTCGATCACCGAGAGACCGAGCGGGACGAGTGGGTCCGCGGGTTGCCCGTGTACGCTTGGGTCCTGGCGTCGGGGGTCTCCCTCGGGGCGACCGTCTTCATTGCGCTGTCCCTCGCTTCGGTCCTCGCCGGCGGCTCGTTGGCCGAGAACTTCAACCTCTCGCTCGTCGCGAAGATCATTGTCGCCCCGAACATCTTCATCTCCGGCTACGCGTCGAGCCTTCAACTCGGACGAGAGATGAGTCGCGCTCGGGCTCGAATGTCGGGCGGGTAGGCCAGCGGTCTCAGGAGGAACAGAGGACGGCCCATTGACCGCCGGATGGCGACGGCATAATCGTGCTCGGGCTCGGGATCGTGCAGTCCTTCGCCTGGTTGTACGAGAACGGCCCGACCGTCCCCGAGGGAGGCATCTCGGACCACGAGAAGTCCGGCATCACGGTGAACGTCTGGCCGGAGGCCAAGGTCGTGAGGTCGCCCGAGAACGGCCCATTGAACTGAATCTTGGCGGTGTCTCCCGCCGCGATGTCGATCGGGAACTTTCCCGGGGCGACATTGATCGTGAGCATGATCGGGGAGGCCGGCGTTCCGTCGCGGGTGAGCGCAGCGCTCAAGGCCAAGATCCGAATCGGGAAGCTGCGGGTGTTTGTGACCGACGCGATCCCGACGATCTTGCCCGTCGGGCCCGACAGGTGCACGACCTGCTGCACGGTCGCGACGATCGTCGTGCCCGAATCCTGGTAGATCAAGAAATTGGTCCTGAGGATGTCGGGAGCCGCAAGAGCGGTCGTGAGGAGCAAGATCGAAAGGACAGGTAGCGGAGCGTAATACCGCTTGAAGCCCCAAGGTGCTCTCCGGACGGACGTTCGGATTTCGTGCATGTCATGCAGTCCGGAGTTGCAACGGCAACATCCGGGACTCCCCCAATACAGGGATGGCGTCTGAACACCTTAACGCTTGCGGAAAGGCGCTCCCGGGACCGGGTCACAAAATCAAGAACGGTAACAGATTGGGGACCCCATCCACACGATCCGGCCGACGCAATCTCGGGCACAACGCTCTTATATCACGAAGGAAACTGCGCCTCACCCCCATGGAGGGATTTCCTGGCGGTGACTGACTACCGCCCTGCGACCAGCCCGCGCTTCGCTCCGAAGGCCGAACCCGTAGGCCTCTTGGCAGCAATTCCGGCATTCAACGAAGAGAAGACCATCGGGAGCCTCGTCCTTGCTGCGCGCCGTTACGCCGCCAAGGTTATCGTGATCGACGATGGCTCAGACGACGAGACGGCCTGGATAGCCGAACAGGCTGGGGCCACCGTAATCCAGCATCCAGCCAATCGCGGGTATGGTGCGGCCCTCCGTTCTTGTTTCGACTATGCGCGCACCAACGACTTTGGAGTGCTCGTCATCCTTGACGGAGACGGTCAACACCGACCGGAAATGATTCCGAAAGTCGCGGCCCCTGTCAGAGACGGAAAGGCCGATGTTAGCATCGGCTCTCGATTTTTGGAGGGCCACAAGGCTCATGGAGTACCCGGCTATAGGAAATTTGGAATCGGGGTTATCACACGACTCACGAACTTGGGGACCCGACACAATGCACGCATCACTGACGCTCAAAGTGGCTTCCGTGCGTACTCGCGTGCTGCGATTGCCGCCATTGATCCCATAGAAGCCGACATGGGCGCAAGCGCAGAAATCCTTTGGGAAGCCGATCGGAAGGGCCTGCGCATCGTCGAGGTTCCCATCGTAATCGACTATTATGCTAGCGGACATGCTCGCGGAGCTCTCCAACACGGTCTGAGCGTAATTGGGTCCATGATCCGATACGTGGAAACTAAACATGCGCTCCTTTCATTCGCGGTTCCAGGTTTTGTCCTGATTCTAATAGGCCTCGGCCTCGGATTCTCTGTTGTCACGAACTACTACCGGACAAGTGAGCTCGCGGTCGGTCTCGCCCTGGTGACGGTTCTATTGGTTGTAGCGGGTCTGCTCCTCGGTTTCACGGGCCTGGTTCTTCATGCAATGATAAATGTGACAAAGCGAATGCGATAATTCTGTAGAATCCACGTCCCGAAGCCGAAAAGGAATCAGTTCAGTGACCGAGACCTACGGGGCAAGGTGTGATGAGGATCGCACAGGTATCTCACAAGTTCCCGCCCAGCATCGGCGGAATCGAGAACTACGTCCATCGTCTGTCACGTGATCTGTCTGCGGAGGGTCACCACGTCACGGTCATAACGACTAGCAAGCATCCGGCTCCACTACTCGAATCGATTGTGATCCGCCAACTCCCTTCAATTCTGTCAAAGAGCAGGAACCCAATCCCGTTTGGAACCCGTAGGTGCTTGCAATCGGCTAACTTGGACCTCGTCCACTTTCACTCCCCCTGGTACTTCATCTCAATCATGCCATTGCTGCGGCATCTGGACCTTCCTGTGGTCATGACCGTGCACGGGGCGTACCCTGAACCTGACTCACCCTCGCGCACGCCGATTATTGAACTGCTGCGCCCGTTGGCTGAGAGAGCCGTTCAGAATTGTGATGTGCTGGTCGCTCTAGGCGAGTCAGAGGCACGTCTGTTGGAACGCACGTTTCACGTCTCTCGGAAAAAGGTCCGAATCATTCCCAACGGTGTCGATCTGCACGTATGCAACTTAGGAGGCTTGCAGGAGTCGGAACGCCTTTCGGGTAAACGGGAAGACACCATCCTGTTTTTAGGACGAGCGACGAAGGACTCGCGTCTCCCTGTACTGCTGGAGGCATACTCGCGGATTGCAACCGAGTTCCCGGATTCGAGACTCGTTCTGGCAGGCCCCGGGACCGACGAATCAGACCATGTCCGTGCCCGAACAGACCGCCGGAATCCCGGACAGGTTGTAGCGTTGGGCGTTGTTTCCCAAGACGATGTTTGCCGCTTGTACAATTCCAGTGGAATCTTCGTCTCCCTTGGATCCTGGGAAGGATTGCCGACACGGGTTCTTGAAGCGATGATGCATCGATGTGTCCCGATTGTCGCGAACTCCGGCAGTTTGGCAGAGGTCGTCGTTGACAACTGGAACGGAATTCTTGTTCGCAACCCAAGTCCGGAACAGGTATCAGGTGCCCTTTCTTCACTCCTTGAGGATCCCCAAAGACAGTACGAAATGGGCAAAGTCGCGCAACATACGGTGTTCACGGATTACGACTGGAAGAGCTGTTTCGCTAAGTTGCATTCTCTGTACCATGAGCTGGCTGGCGACATTACAAATCAAAGTCTTGCATCGAAGGTAGTCCAGCTTAAGTCGCTTTGAACGTATCGGGGGCTCCAAGGTACAGCGCAGCCAGGTGAGGGACCGCGACCAAGAGAACGGAGTAAGCTAGATGTATGCAACCCAAGTACCGATGAGGTCATAGGGGGTCAAGAATCGTTTCGAGTCGAGCCGTTACTGGCGAGCTGAAGTCCCTTTTCGACCGAATCGCTCGAGACATTCCGAATCTTTTGACGACAGGAGCAAGAGGCACGATACGCATCGTGGGCACCCGTCGGACCCTCCATTCGTTATTGATCGAAGCCGAATTGGAGAACGGCTCTCAGCTGCTGCGCCTCGTGGTCAAGAAGCCTCGGAGAGAAGCCCATGCCGAGGCCCTACTCGAAGTGGCCGGCCAACAGCGGGTTTGGAAATTCCTAAAGGAAATCGAGAATTCTTCCACGAAAGTCAGCCTTCCGGCTTTGATTGGAACCTTGCCCGGGACCGCAGCGATTGTAATGGAGTATGTTCCTGGCAAGACCCTCGACAAGCTGCTTGTTGCGGGTAGTGAACCTGGATTGCAGGACGCCTACAGATCGGCCGAAGCAGTAGGTAGATGGCTTGCAGGATTTCACGCGCGAGGACGTCAAGAGCCCACGAACCGACTTCGTCGATTTCCGTTGTCCATTCGCGGCTATCAAAGCAAGGACTGTCAAGATGTCCCGATCGAAGCTTCTCTTAGAGAAATAGGAGTCCGAGAACCGAGAATCTCGGTCTTTGTTGAAGCACTCAAGAGTGCGGCCGACTCCCTTCCCGATTCACTCCGCGATTCGTCGTGTACGTATGGAGATTTCGGAGTCTGGAACCTCATGGTATCATCGGGAAGCACCTTCATACTCGATTTTCCTTCAAGACTCTGTGTCGACAGTCGGCTTAGAGACATATGCTCTTTCTTAACCAGCGTCGAGACGAGTATGTCCAGACCCTCAGCGATTCCCACCAAGCTCCGAGGTTCGTCCGACTGGATCTCCAAGGCAGTTTCCAATCGTTTCTTGGAGGGCTATGACAGCACTTGGAAGGCAGATGTGGAGGCCCTTCGATATCTGCAGGTTGCTGCGCTTGTTTCGTCGTGGCGTGACCTGCGGGACATGCATGGGCTAAGTGCCAATTCCATGCGGCTCTGGATCGAATGGAGAATAGTTAAACGATTGAACAGCCACGTCGAAAGGAGGCTTGATGGCACAAACTGACTTCGTTTCGAAAGCCGGACTGAACGTGCCGCATACTGATTCGCTACGAGGCACCCTCACGGTTTCCTTTTTGACGGAGAGAACGGGCGAATTGGCCAACAAGTTCATCCTCGACCTTGGAGCCGGTCATGGAGCGATTTCGATACCACTCGCTAAAACTGGCGCTCGGGTGTTCTGTGTTGACATTCAGGATATGGTCTTGCGCAGTTTGCGGTCAGTTTCGAAGTCAATCGACAGAGGGGAAGTGAATGCGATTGTTGGCGCGGCGGAGGAATTGCCATTTACTTCGGAGTCTTTTGACATAGTCATCATCAATGGTGTTTTGGAGTGGATAGGTCTAAACTCACCTTCGCCCGGACGAGTTCAACGTCAAGCGCTCTCTGAAGTTCAGCGGATCCTCCGGCGGGGGGGATTCTTGTACCTGGCAATCGAGAACCGTTTGTTCCCCGCTCATCTATTCATAGACCCTCATACACACCAGTTGTTTGTGAACGCACTGCCAAGAAGAGTTGCAAGATTACTCGGGAGACTCACGCGTGGTAGGCCATTCTCGAATTACATCTACAGCTATTGGGGTCTTGCAGAACTTGTCCGATCATACCTGCCCGTCATCTCGTTCTTCGCACCGTTGCCCCATTATCATTTGCCGCGCGGGTACTCACCGCTCGACGATTCCGCGGGAATTCGGAGCAAAGCGAGTAATCTTCGAGGCAGCTCTGGTCTCGACTTCAAATCTCGAATGTTGGTCTCATATTCTTCCGTCGTGGCGACCCTTGGGCTTAACCGAGTACTCATGCCATACTTCGTCCTGCTGGCACGCAAATCGGGGGTAATCCGATCAAGCGCATGATTCGGCCGAACATGGGGCCCGAGGGGACTCTAGTTAGGAAATCTCGTGTCACGCCAGAGGCGTACAGCGACGTGCATGTGACGATTGTCGCATACCCGTACCGCGATCGGGTCGGAGAGCTGACTCTTAGGAATTTCCTTCGACTCTTCCCACCGGGACTCGCAGCGGTTCATGTAGTGACAGGCAAGGCTAAGAAGAAAGGTCTGAACGGAATGCACGTTGAGCAAGTCCCATTCGTCGAGCCGAAAGGCGGGTTGACAATGCGTCTCTGTCAATATCTTTTGAGCCAGATTCGATTGGCAGCGATGGTACACCGGCTAGCTCCCGCGAGTAGCGCCTTCCTCTTTCATATCGGAATGACAGCGAATCCGCTTCCATTGCTCGTAGCCAGAATGCGCAGGAAACCGACCGTGCTTGTCTTCACGGGGGCGCTAGACAAGACCATTAGGCAGTTGATGACCTTGGAAGGAGGGACGTTGGCGGCGCTGACCTCTTGGATGAGTCCACTGGTTCAAGCAATTTCGCTGTCCATTGCAAGCAAAGTCGCAGTGCAATCGGAAAGCGTAACGAAGTTCGCAAATCTCGAGCGTTGGCGTCACAAGATTGTTATCTTCGGGGCCATTCCCGTTGATACAGACGAGTTCCGCGTGATTCGTCCTGTCACAGAGAGACAGGATGCAATCGGATACGTCGGTCGGTTGAGTCCGGAAAAAGGGGTCAGGGAATTCGTCGATGCGCTTCCTGTGATACTTGACGGACTTCCTGGAGCTCGGATCGTAATTGCGGGTGAGGGGCCGCTCGAACCGTATGTCCAATCGTCACTGTCGCGCCTCAATGGGCGAGACCGCGTCCAATACCTGGGTTGGGTCAATCATAGAACGTTGCCTGAATTACTCAACGAACTGAAGATTCTTGTTCTCCCTTCCAAAACTGAAGGGTTGCCGGCGATCGCGGAGGAAGCAATGGCGTGTGGGACTATAGTGTTGGCGAGTCCGGTCGGAGGAATCCCGGACATCATCGCGGACGGCGTTAGCGGTTTTTTGCTTCCTTCGACCGAACCAGGCTCGATGTTAGATTCCATATCTTCTGTTCTCCATCGAAAGAATCTTGGAGACGTTTCAGATAACGGCCGTAAAATCATTGTCTCCCGATACTCCTTGCAGGTCAAGGCCCTCGAAGCGCATGATTTCCTTTCAACGATCGGCGTCCGTACCGTGTAGACTGCGCTATCCGCCGATTCGATTTCAAATAACCCGTCCTAACGTCACGCTGCTCGTAACTCTTGAGCGGGTCCTGCACGCTCCGATTCGACACTCCTTTGTGGACTCAGATAGGGTTTATTACTGAGCATCGAATCTCGCGCGTTGGCATCTGAAGGCCATGAAGTCGAACCCTCCGGGACTCTGGGCAGGAAGATACGCAATATCGAGTTTTGGACTGGTGGCATAGAGATTTGCATGTCCTTCCTCGGGTTGCGATCATTGTTCTAAATTGGAACCGGGCGGCTGACACGCTGGAATGCATCGATTCACTTCAACGAGTCACATATCAGAATTTCCGTCTAATCGTGGTAGACAATGGTTCAACGGACGATTCCGTTGACACGTTGAGTCGAAAATATCCCGAACTCACCCTCCTCAAAGTCGGGAGCAACCTGGGTTATGCCGGGGGCAACAACGCGGGGACTCGCCTTGCGGTCGAGTCATTCAACCCGGATTATGTCCTCATTCTAAACAACGACACGGTTGTTGAGCCGGATTTTCTCACAGCATTAGTCGAATGTGCAAGGAGCGACTCTGCATTAGGTCTGCTCCAACCCAAACTCCTGCACTACGGTAGTAGCACAATCAACAGCATGGGCGGCGATTGCGACATCTTTGGGGCAACAAGCCTTCGTGGCGCGAGGGACCAGAATTCTGATCAGTATGATCCCTTGACAACTCGAGGTTGTTTCTACGTTTCGGGCGCGTGTCTTCTGGTCACCAGGAAGCTACTCGAAACTATCGGAGAGGAACTGTTTGACTCATTATTGTTCGCGTTCCATGAGGATGTGGATTTGTCTTGGCATGCACGCTTGCTCGGGTTTGAACTTGCATACTGCCCCGATTCAGAGTGCCTTCACAAAGGGGGGAGGACGACCGGCGGGTTCAATCCAAGGACCGCATACTGGGCAAACAGAAACAGAATCCGGATTCTGCTGAAAAACTACTCCCTCGGTGCGTTGCTAATTACTCTTCCGTTAGCGATATGCATAGAGTTCTTCGCGTCCGTCATGACTTCGAGAATCCACAAGGATCCGCGATACTTCTCGGGGTTCTGGCGGGGTCTCCTTTGGAATTCGGAAAATCTCGGCAGCACACTTCAATTGCGCCGCCGGGTCCAATTCGAGCGACGCGTGCCGGATAAGGAGATCATTGCGACCATGAAATTCTCTTCGCTCGAGTTGTCATTCCTAGTTCACCGAATCCGTGGTGGCAAAAGTGTCCGCGATAATTAGGACAACGCTACGAAAAGGGAACACGAGGGTTGCCAATCTCACTGAAGGAAGAGAAGCGAAAAGGCTTTCTGACGCCAGCCGTCTCCGGCAGTCGCTGTGCTGACGGGACTGATGTCGCCTGCGAGACGCCTGAAGACCTTAGTGCTTGTCTCGTTTACTTGTCTCTGGATGGCCCTGCTCACGGAAAGCGCGACCCCCGCGGCGACAGGTTATGAAATCTCTATCTACCAGGCGCTCCCGTGGTACTTTTGGGTCTTGGTTTGCGTCGCACTTGCGTGCGGGTTGGCGATATTGGTTGAGGAAGCATTTGCCAGCCGCAAGTCTCGACTGTGGACCCTGGGCTATTCTGCAGTGCTTTCGACAAACGCGGCCGTGTTGCTCCTACCTTTCCTCCGCGGTTATGAGACCTCGCGCGGTTGGGATGTTCTCACTCACATCGGTTTTGCAAGAGACATTTCCACTACAGGGACCCTGGCGCTTGCAGGAACTCATGGGGAAGATCCGTACCCCGCGATGCACATTATCCTCGTCGGAGCACACTATGTAACCGGTGTCAGGTTCGAGACTCTTGCAATCACGCTACCTGCCGTGTTCACCTTGTTCTACATGGTGTGTGTGTATCTACTCGCACGTGCGTTAACGAAGTCCCGGGGACAAACGATATTAGTGGCCGCATTTGGTTCCCTATTGCTTTTCAGAGATCAGAACCTCCTGCTATTTCCCAGTATGCAGGCATTCCAGATTCTGCCGATTACGCTGTATCTCTATTACCGAGCGAAGGGTGGCATCCGGCCATCACTTGGCCACGCTCTCTGCTTGATTTTGGTCATGATCTCGACTCCCCTCCTCAATCCTGGAGAGGGAACGCTGTTCTTGCTACTCCTCATCGGATTCATTCATTTCGCCAGTCGCCTCTATTCAAGAAGAGGATGGGTCGACGGAATTCGAGGTAGGAGCGTAACAATCGCGGCTCAGCGGAACCCGGTCAACCCGACTCTGATTCTGGCTGTAACGTGGTTTCTGTGGTTTTCAGCCTTCGTGGCTTTCGATTCAATCCGGATTGTAATTGAGTGGTTTGTCTACGGAATCGGATCGACGACCGCAACTCAATACGCACAGCTTCTGGGGAGAGCAAATCTGAGTCCTCTTAAACTGGCAAACCTAGCATTAACCACCTATGGACAGGCAATCATTTACATGACGCTTGGTCTGGTCCTCTCCGTTCATTTCCTCCGGGTTTTCTCCTCCCGCAAAGAAGGATTGCAACTCAACGAGTTTGTATTCTCCGGTGTCTTCCTTCTTTTTGGGTCAGTGTTGATCGTCGCCTTCTTCGCGTACATTTATGTTGGATTCGAGCGGGAAATGCGCTACGCGATTTTCGCCGCCACGATCATTGGTGGGATGGGATTATACAGACCGCGGCTCGGACACTCTTCAAAGATCCGGGTCATCTTTGTAGGTGTCCTCTTGGTATCCGCAGGAACCCTGGCCATATTCAACGCCTTTCCGTCACCTATAGACCGCGCAGGAAACTATCAGGCAACCCAGATGGAGTTCTCCGGCACGACCTGGTTTCTGGATCACAGAGATCAAGCCTTGCCGATCTACCAAATAGGCTTCCCAGTTCTTAGATTTGCACAGTCAGTTCAAGGGGTGCGAATCGTTCTACCCGGAATCTCAAACGACTCTGAGCTACGACCTCCTGACCACTTCGGATATAATCGAAATCGATCGTTCGGCAGTTTCATCCCTTTTGATAGCTATTTCATAGACAGCAAGTTCACTCGCGATTTCTCTCCGAACGTCTACCCAGAATTCGAAAAAGACTGGACTTTCACTCCGGGCGACTTTGCGCGCCTTGGCAATCAAGACTACTCCGTTAATACGGTTTACTCCGACGGTGAATTGTGGATCTATTACGTTCAAGCTTCGAGCGGCTCGCCCTAGTACTCGGCTTACGTATGAACTCATCATCGGAGAACCATGACATCAAATAGAATCGCTGCAACGGCTAGTGCCCTGCGCCATTTGTTCAATAACTCGATAGTCGCCCGAGTCGCGACGAGCACACGGTCTTCCCCGAGGAGCAGGGTACTACCGGGACATTTTTGAGAACTACTCTGCCTTTCACGCGCGCGATCGCATTCTCCTAACCCGTCCAAAGACGTCCCAACCTGACACGGCACAGAGTCAGCCCCAATCAACCGATGAAGGAAATTCTTATCCGACTGATGCACGTGCAGGGCCGAAGGAGGATTTTGTGAGACTGGGCTTTCAGAAAACCCCTTGGGACCTAAGCGTTGCGGTGGGCTATGCCAGCCTGATGTCAACGATCCTACTCGCACTCGGCGTAGGCAATCTTCTGGCGATCGTGCTCGTCCTCTTTGCGCCCGGCTACGTCGTCGTGGCAACACTGTTCCCCCGGGCCGCAAGTATAGGTTGGATCGAACGAGTCGCGCTCTCCTTCCTCGTCAGCGTTGCTGTCGTCCCGATGTTGGGCTTGGTTCTGAGTCTGACGCCTTGGGGAATCAGTTTCGCCCCTTTCGTGGCGACAATCTCATTCTTCACTATCGGCTTAGGCCTAGCCGCTTATCGGCGGAGAATGCTCTTGCCAGTCGAACAGCGACTAGCCCTGACCCTCACTCCCGCGCTTTACCAATGGAGCGAATATGCAGTCGTTGACAAGGCTCTCACAATTGCCATTACAGCAGTCATTCTCGCCGCAACGGGTACATTAGGCTATCTCATTCTCGCCTCTCGGCACGGGGAACGCTTCACCGAGTTCTTCATTCTGGGATCAGGGCGGAACGCAACATCCTACCCGACGGCGCTCAAAGTAGGCGAACCTGGGATGGTTTACATTGGCATTATCAACCACGAGGCCGCAATCATCGCCTACACTATTCGGGTGGATCTCGTCGGCGTAGCTATTGTAACGAACGCTACGGTCGAACGAAACCGAACGACCCAATCGTGGATCAATGTCACTCAGGCTGACGGGCAGGATTGGACTGGACCCTACACATTTCTGATTAGCTATTCGGGCCTTTGGAAGGTCGAGTTTCTGCTTTTCAAGAATGGCGACGTATCAAATGTCTACCGCGAGCTTCACTTATACGTCAGCGTGACATGAACTCGATGGTCGTTCAACAATCCGGGCCTGGAAAGTCTCAGAGACGTGTCCGACCCGGCCTGGGGCTTGAGACGTACCGTACTTCGGTGAAGCGCACCGGCATGCTGGTTGCCCGGACCCCTAACACTGGTAGTCGTGGACACTCGAAATTCAGCAGGTCTTGGATCCACCTCGACATTTTGCACCTCTGCTCCCTTGACAGCCTTCGCCGAACCATCGAGCATACGCGACTGAGAGTCGTGCGCCTGCGAACGTCGTCGCTAAGCGCGTCACGGACGGAGGCGATGAGTCGGGATATCAACATGAAGGTCGAATGGATTTTCGGGTCAACTCGCTCGTTCCCAGATCTCGGCGCCGAGCTCTTGGGCTTCTAGAAGCTGTCCTCGACAGTGTTTGGCCGGGTTCTGGGAAGGGAATTGCTCTTTTAAGAACAAAACGCAGTAGCGGTCATCTTCGATCGTAAGGCCGTGATCGTACATTCAAGCCGAGATGCCGCCGTCCCCGATGTCGTGCGCAGCGTCCCGAATTCGGCGCTCGGCTCATCGAATAACTCCGGGGGCCCCATGGCGAATCCTGCCTGAAGGCTCATGTAATCCGATCGCAAAGTCGTAGCTACGATCGCGGGCTGAGGCAGGAGACTGAGGCTGCTCGCAGTGTCACTGAAGCCAACAATTCTCACAACGCGAGGGGGGACTAACAAAACGCCCTCGGGGATCATCGCGATCTCCGATGCCGTCAAGGCGCGGTTGTAGATGAGGACCTCGTCGATGATCCCGTCGAAGAAGTTGTTCACTGCATAGCCAGAGCTCCCGATCTTGATGTTGTTCGAGCGTATCGTCGTGGCGGCAGCGCTGGCCGAAAACGCCTGGACGCCATCGAGGTAGCCTTTCACGGTCGTCCCATCAAACGTCGCCGCGAGATGATACCAGATCCCCGTCGTGATGCTCGAACTGAGCCTTCTGTCGACGACCGTGGTTCCGGAAGCGTCCTGGGTTTTGAAGGCGACGGTCGTGCCGCTGAACCAGAACGTCGCGTCGTGTCCCGTGCCGAGTCCGATCGGATGCTCATAGGTGTTCGGCCCGTCGTTCCATTGAACCCAGAGGGCGATCGTCCATTGGCCGCCCACAGAGACGCTAGCGGCGATATTGTCGTCCACTCCATCGAACTGCCTCGCCCTACCAACTTTCCCGACGACGTCCGTCGTGCCGGTGATCGTCCCATCATTGCCATGCCCCGAGAGATCCTTCATCAGTCCGGAGCCGGTGAGAGTCTCCATGTCGTACGCTAGGGGGGGATCACCGACAGTGAGAGTGAATCCGGAGGTGCGTGTGATCGTGCCATCAGTAGCCTGGACGCTCACGACATACGTACCCGCTGGAGTGCTCGATGAGGTAGCGAGGGTAAGGTTCGAGGTGCTGGTGGGATTGCCCGTGGGCGGCGTGAATGTGCACGTTGCTCCCGCGGGTAACCCTGTGCAGGAATACTGGACGCTGTGGGTCGGACCGAAGGTTCGCTGAGCGGTGACGGTGGCGTTCACCGATGCTCCGCGATAGGAAGCGAAGCCAGAGGACGGGCCGATTGAAAGAGAGAAATCGAACGGAGCGGGCGTCGGGTTCGCGAGCAGCGGGGGCGCCCAAGCGGTACGCGGCGCGCCAAGGCCCGCGCCCAAGGTTCCGCCCGAGGCGGAGACGGTCTGCCAATTGGCGAGGTTCCAGTTGTCCACGACCGCCAGCGCGCGGAAGATCCGGTCCATATCCCTCGCCCAGGGGACGTCCTTTGAGGCCGGAGTCATCGAGAAGCCCCAGCTTCGGGCGAACTCCTGCTCGAGGCTGCCGGCGGTCGAGAACTCCGTGGCGAGTCCGTAGACAGACCATCCTGTGTTGTCGACGACGTAGGCCCCGTAGTCGACGAAGCCGCGGGCGAGGATCCTCGCCGCGTCCGTCTCGAGCGAGCTCACGTCGAAACCGGGAGGAAGAGCCAGGAGCGACCCCATGCGCAAGGCAGGATTCGTCCCTCCATAGCACGTGGGTGCGCAGAAATCGGCGACCGTCGCGGGCCAGCGGAACCCTCCCGTGGACGTGTCGAAGAACAGGTTCGCATGGGCGTCCAGGTTCACCTTCATCGCGTGCCGGATCATGCCGCCGGGCACGAGTTCCCCGAGTCGGATCGTGCCGCCGATCGAGGAGAGCCTAGACCCGCCATGACCACCGGAGAAGCCGGTGCCGTCGATCTGCTCGGCCTTCTGGAACCACCACATCGTGACGGGTCCGTCCGCCGTGCAATGGGTGTATGGTTGCCCTTGGATCAACGTCTTGCCATCCGCATCGAGGATGGCTACGGCGTGATTCGGAGTAAAGGTCGAATTCGCGCCCACGACCACGAAGCCGGGCGAGATCGGCGCCTCGAACAGGACGCCTCCTTGAATGTCACATCGGCTCCGGCCGGTCCATGCGTCGGAGTTGAGGTACACGGGCGTGATCGGCGCGCTCGGATCCAGGATCAGCACGTCGGAGTCCGTCGTCATCCCTCGGGCCGTCGCCTGGGCGATCCCGGCCGCAACGTAGCTGGCGGACGCGCCAATGGGAAGGTTCCAGATGCTGTCCTCGGAAAACGGCCAGGCGCGAGGATCACGGAGCTCCGGCGCCACGGGAGCCTCATACGTCACGGTGAGCTTCGGCCGGTTGGCCAGGGTCGAAAACTCACTCGAGGCGTATTCGACCGCATCCCCGTTCAGCGCGGAAAGGAGGACCCCCTGATTCGGGTCGCCCTCCGCCCACTTCTGGACGACGTACGTCATGTTCACCGAAACCGAGCCCGGGGGGGCCGGGACGAACGTGAACACCACGCCGCCCCTCTGGGGGGAACCGTGGGTCGCGAGGCTATTCCACGTCACCGTCGCCTCGCTCCAACTCTCCCAGATCTGGTAGAGATCCTCCGTGGTCCCATTGTTGCTCGGGATGTACAGTTGAAGGGTCGCGCTGACGATCGTGGCGCCAATCGGAATTTGGCCGGCGTTCGACCCCATGACCTGGGGGAATTTGAGGAGGACCTTGCAGACGCGCGAGGTCGGCCCACCATGGCATCCCTGCCCGTCGACGCGGAGCAGCGTGGCCGAGCCGGCGTTGGTATCTGGGAGGCCACTGTCGATCTCGGCATCGTCCGTTTCGCTGTACGCGCCATTGTCGCCTCGTTGGTACGTCCGCGTGAAACGCGGTGCGACCGTGACGTCGAAGGGTGCTCTCGTGCTCGCGGACGCGTTCGAGGCGACGACCGTCGTTCGGAAGTGGCCCGGAGGCGAGGACGCAAATGTGGTTACCGACAACGAGGAGGTGAACGGGGGATTCCCGCTGGACGGCGAAAGGGCGCAGCTGGCCCCGGGCGGACATCCCGAGACGCTCAAGGATACCGCATCCGACGAAGCCCCGAGGACGGTCACGGTCGACGAACCCGTGTCGCCGGGCTGCAGATGGACGGCACCGGGGTCCGCCGAAACGGCAAATCCAGTGGACGGACTCTTCTTCAACGTGAAGGAGTCGATTACGCCGCTCGCGCTCTCCACGAACTCATAGCGAATGAGCGTCGGCGAGACCTGGAACCAGCCGAAGCCCTTGGCCGGCGGAGCAACACGACAGGCCGCTACCCACACGGTGGTCCGGCACGTCCCGCCACCGGATAGACCGCCGGTCCCGAGGATCAAATAAATCGGCGCACCCGGGTCGCTGTATGCGTTGCCGGTCTGTGTGACGGTCTGGAAGTGGACGGGATACGTCCTCCCGTACACGTGGTCGTGACCGGTAAGGACCAGATCCACGTGGCGGTTCGTCATGATGTCCTCGATCTGATCGTTCGAGGAATCGATCGGACACAGGAGCGAGAATCCCGTCGTGGTCGGGTCGTAGCACATGAAATGGAAGTAGACGACGATCCATCGAATCGAGGGATCCGCGTCTGCCGCGGCGAGCTTCGCGTCGACCCAGGCCCGAATCGCCGGTGTGCCGTCGACGCCGTCGCAGCCTTGCACCGTCCCGTCCACGCCGTCGGCCTGACCGAACCCATCGGCGCCGAAATCCAACGTGACGAAGTACGTGTTGCCATACGTGAACGCGTACGTCCGCTCGTTGCCGGGCAAGTTCGAAAACGCACAGTGGACCCCGAGCGGCGTGACGTCCGATGCCGGGGCGGCCTCCTCATGATTCCCCATGCCGGACTGGACGAAGGACCCTCCGCCAAATGCCTCCCACTTGTCGTACACCGATCGGACGCCCGATTCCTGGTCCGTGTAGTACAGGTCGCCGACCGGAAGGACCAGGTTGGGGTTCCGCTTCGCGATCCCGCTCGACGTCACCGCGGTCTGGTTCGTGTCGCCCCAGTCGCCCGCCGCCGCGAACGTGAAGGTGTCGGAGGCCCCCTTCACGGGGGCGGCACGGAACGTCGCCTGGCCGAACGAGGAAGCCATGCCCGCGTCGCCGATGCGGTAGAAGTAGGTTGCCCCCGGCGTGAGGCCCGTGAGGTTGACGACATGCAGGCGGGTGCCCCCGGGGGAGCCGTAGTCCACGCCCGACGCGTGGAACAGGTACGGCGGCCCGATGGAACGACCCCACTCCGCTCGCGACGTCGTCGCGGCGGTCGTGTACCACGTGATCGTGGCTGTCGTCGGGTCGTCGAGGTAACTCAGGTGCACGCCCAGGGGAGGGTTGGACCCGGCAGGGGCCGCACCCGCGCCGAACGAGGGCAGGAGCGTGAGACTCGTGAGGACCACGATGACGGCAATAGACGATACCCAGAACCCGCTCCAGCGCACGGAAAGCAAGCCTCCCTATCCTCTGGCCCTCAGGGAATCCCTCGACCTCCCGTCGGTGCCTGTGAGAAGATATGACCGCAAATGACTTAGTCTTTTCACCACCCGTTCGGAGCCAGCCGACTTCTGCGGTCCGGCGTCGGGGGTTCGGTTCCTAATGCCGTTCTGCCGGGCCTTGCGCCCTTATCGTTTTTGATACTCTCGCCGTCGTCTTTATTGAGGCCCATCCAAGTCCTCCGGGCATCCTTATGGCCAGCTCCCGGAAACGGCCCCTTCCTTCGTGGAAGCTACCCAGAGGTCCGAGGCGCCACCTGCCCAAGCGGGCACGGGCCCTTCGCCTCGCGTGGGTGCTCTTCATCGTCATCGGCGGGCCGCTCGGTTTCATGGCGGCCCTCGGGCCCATGGCATACGCCGGAATCTACATCGAGCCCCTTCGACAGTTCTGGCAACCGTGGCCCCCCGACATCCTGAAAGGCATTGGCGGTGTCCTGGGGTTCGCTGCGACCCTCGGATACCTCATGTATCGCAAGGGGCGGTACACGGGATACCGATCGGGAGCGATCTCGGAAAGGGCGACAGCTCGAAACCGCTCCGAGGGTCGGGTCACCGTGGTAAACCCGGCACCCTCTCCAGAAACGGCACTGAACCCCCCGCCGCCTCCCGAAATGCCTCCGCAGAGTCCGGACCAGTAACCAGCGTCGTCTCCGGTCCGCCAGATTGTGTCTGATTGCCCGCAAGCCCGGGACTTCTTCATCATGCTCTCTACCCGCGGCTCTCGTCGAGCCGAGCCCCTCGGCCTGCTTCCTCGAACCGTCTCCTAGCATCACGCCGCGACGAGTTGAGTCCGGCAGAATCGGCTTTCGAGAAAGCATCATTTGGCGCCGGAGCGGCTTTCCGAGATTCGGATGAAAGCAACGCCGGGCAGCCCTTTGAATGCCGGATCTCCGGTCAGGAACTGAAGCCGTCTCCTCTGAGCCAGATGGTAGCTCACGGCGTCGACATACGAAATCCGGGTCCTTCGACGGGGCCACCGCACCCTCAGGTCTATGGCGCCCAGAATCTCCGTGATGGAAAAGTCGATCAGGACGGGTTCGAATGATGCGACCACCTCTCGAGCCTTCTGCCGAGGGCCTCCGTCCCGGAGGAGCGCATAGTACACTTCCATCAAGTTGAGCCAGCTCGTTCTGCCTCTCCCCGGTTCGAAATACGGACGGATCTTCGGATCCGACAAGTTGGCCAGAATCGCCGACGAGTCGTAGAAGTACTTAGAGATCGTCCCAGCCTTCCTTCATCTCCCGGATCAGTTCTGGGAGATTCCGACGGAACTTCCACGTTCCACTGAGTTCGCTGGGCGTCGGGACCCGCCGTCGAATCTCGACCTCGAGGTAGTCGCCGTCCCGAATGTTCTGACTTCGCGCCACCTCTGCGGGGA
>Ga0209157_1001777_pt1 | contig 17693 bp, 14 predicted proteins | sample GraSoiAngelo_135_FD_185892 | JGI IMG/M metagenome (GOLD analysis project Ga0209157, IMG submission 185892) | Grasslands soil microbial communities from the Angelo Coastal Reserve, California, USA - 14_0929_05_40cm (SPAdes) (version 2) | ecosystem: Environmental > Terrestrial > Soil > Grasslands ...
GTGGCTGGCTTGAAAGAGGGCTTCATGAAGCCGAAGGACGCGAGCCGCACCGTCCGGGAGACGAAAGCCACCGCGCTCGTCGACGGCGGACAGAGCCTCGGCCAAGTTGTTGGCAAGAGAGCGATGGACCTCGCGATCCGGAAGGCGAAGGACACCGCCATCGGGATCGTCGCGGTGCGCAATTCGAATCATTACGGGATCGCGGGCTACTACAGCCTGATGGCACTGGAGCACAATTTGATCGGCGTCAGCATGACGAACGCGGGACCGCTCGTCGTCCCGACGTTCGGCCGCACCTCGATCCTCGGGACGAATCCGATCAGCCTCGCGGCGCCCGCCATGAAGGAGAAGGCGTTCGTCCTCGACATGGCGACGTCCACGGTGCCTCGCGGCAAGGTCGAGGTGTACAACCGCCTCGGACAACCGATGCCTCACGGATGGGCAGTGGACGAGACGGGCCGGAGCTCAACCGATCCCGCGCGGGTCCTGAACGCCCTCGCGAAGCGACTCGGCGGCGGCCTCTTGCCCCTCGGCGGCGAAGGCGAGGACCTCGGCGGTCACAAGGGATACGGCCTCGCCCTCATGGTCGACGTCCTCTGCGGCGTGCTGAGCGGCGCCGCGACGGGTTTGCAGGTCTACGCGGACGAGAAGAAACCGAACGTGGGGCACTTCTTCCTGGCCCTCGATCCGACGGCGTTCCGGCCCCTCGACGAGTTCCGGCGGGACATGGACCGACTCGTTCGCGAGCTGAAAGACAGCCCGAAGGCCCAGGGACAGGAGCGAATCTATGTGCATGGAGAGAAGAGCTTCGCGCGCATGGAGAAGTTCCGAAAGGAAGGGATCCCGCTGGACCCGAAAGTTGTCGACGGTCTCAAGAAGATCGGAACCGATCTCGGGATCGCTTGGTCGGCGTGATCCGACTCCGGGTCCGCCGTCCGAGACACGGGACCTCAAATTCCTCCTTGCCGAAAGACGTATTACCTGTCGCACACCATGGGGCGCACAGGTGGAGGAGTTTTCGAAACCATGCCCGAAGAAGAGTTTCTAGGCGAGCTGAGCGAAAAAACGACGTCCGTGACGATTAAGGAGTTCACGCCCGACGGGGTGCTGATCTCGTATAATCTTCAGGGAACGCAGAAGGGCCAGTACGATGCGACCCACATGGAGACGGTCGATGCGCTCTTCAAGCCGGACGGCACGTACGAGTTCGAGGCTCGCGGGATCGATCAGACCGACGATGGCGACATGCTCATCATCAAGGCGAAGGGCACCGGGCGACAAGTCAGCCCGACGTCGGTTCACGCCGAAGGCGAAGCCGTGTATCAGACGCTCTCGGAAAAACTGAAGTGGCTGAACACCGCGAAAGGCCGGTTCGAAGGGACCTACAACACAACGACGGGCGAGTTTGTGGCCAAGGTCTTCGCCCTGAAGTAGGACACGAACTGGACCCGTCCTCGCTCCGATTCGCCGTCGAATGGAATAGTGTGAGCGTTCACGTTCGATGGCGCCTTTAACGTGTCCTGCATGATTCGGCCATCCATGGCCCGTTCGATTCATCGACAGCCGACCCCTGCGTTCGAATCGTGGATTCCTCTCGCCCGCCAGGTCGTCCGCACGTCCCTTCGCCTCGGGTGGAAGGACGTGTTCACGATCTACACCTACACGCTGACAATCCCGCTCGCGGAAGCGCTGGCCCTCGAGGCACGCCGCGTCGGGAGCGATACGCATCTCACCCTGATGACGGACGACCTCTGGTTCACATCGATGCACGAGCTGTCGACGAAGTGGCTGAGTACGGCCTCCCCGGTCGAGCATGCGATCGCCGAGGCGGAGACCGCACACATTTACCTTGGCGGTCCCGCGGATGCCCGTCGGATGCGGGACATCCCACCCGAGAAGTTCGAGGCGAACAGTTTGGGAGGCGACCGACAACACGAACCGCGGAGGAAACGCCGGGTCCGGGACATCGACCTGCCGATTGGGCGTCTCACTCCGGAGCGCGCCGAGACCTATGGCCTCGACTACGAGAAATGGTACAGCAGCTATCACAGAGCGCTCGCCGTGGACTTGAAAGAAATCCAGCGCGCCGGCGCTGCGTTGGCCCGCTCGCTCCGGGGGCGGAAGAACGTGCGAATCGATTCGGCCGCGGGGACCGACTTGCGGTTCGAGACGAAGGCCATCGCGCCAATCGTGAGCGACGGAATCATCAGCGCCGAGGACATCCGCCGTGGACTCGTACGAACGGCCTTGCCCGCGGGCCGCCTCGAGGCGGCCGTCCGTTCGGAATCGGTCAACGGGGAGGTTCGCGGGACGGACTCCATTGCCTTCGCGGGACGCGCGATTGTCCGTCCCTGGTTCCGAATACGAGCTGGGAAGATCGTCGAATCCGGAGCTGCCGAACACGAGGATCTGCTCCATCGCATCTTAGAGGACGCGAAGGTACGGAGTGCCCGAGTCGGCTACGTCACGGTGGGATTGAATGGTGCCGCGGAACCGTGGATGCTCGACAACAGCATTGTCAAGGACGACGTCGGAATCGGCCTTGGTCCGCATCCGCAATTGGAGCGGCGGGCGGCAGACCCGACGGTTTCGTTCTGCGAGACGATTGGGCCGGTACGATTCGAAATCGGGTCCTGATCCCGGGCGCGATCCGCCGAGCCGCTCCATCGTCGGGCAATCTGGCGGCCGACACAGCGGGGCGGTTACTTCCGAGGCCGGCTGGTGTCGGCGCCGGCCTCCGGAGATTCGGACACGGCTTCGTCCTCGTCGGAGGGCCGACCTTCATCCGTCGGTGGACGACGCCGTCGACGCACGACGACGAGGACGGCGACCAGGAAAGCGAGCCCCGAGAGGAGGATCCATGGGCCCAGGTTCGCAGGCTCCAGAATCGGCGTCCCGACAATCACCGTCTGACTGAACACGAACAGGCCGCTGCTTCCTGTTTCCCATCGCGGCGACACCGCTAGGATCGACACGACTATCGGAATCCCCGATGGTAGGAACGACGGTAGTTGGACGCCGAACGTGAACGTCCCACTTGGCGATCCCCCTTCAATCGATTCCACACCGAAACTCCCCGTTGCCGCCAAGGGTCCCGACGCCGCGTCGGGCTCTGGGACGGTACTCAATCCGAGGGAGGCGGTCCAAGGACCCGCGAGACTCGGAAAGCTGCCGATGATCGAGAGGCGTCGGCCATCCGGTGACGAGATCGTCGCAACGAGGTGGTTCCTCGCCATGAAGCCTTGACTGAACGATTGCCAGGCGCCCCCGATGAATCCGGCGATATCCAACCCCACCCCCTCCGAGGGAGCGACGAAGTGTACCGCGAATTCGCCCGCCGCGTCGGTCGACACCGGCTCGGCGAGGACGAGTTCCGTTCTCGTCTGCGCGTAGACGAAGAGATCTTGATGAGGAATTCCGCTGCCGTTTTGTTCGAGACGGAACCGAAGGTTCGCGGTCTCGCCCGGAGCGAAGATTTCGTCCCCGTTGAGCCAGACCACGTGCGGAACCTGGACGGCCGGAGCGGCTGGGGGCTCGAGGAATCCTTGGAATGATTGGGACAACGCGCCATACGTCGCGTTCCCGACGAAATCGTGCGAAACCGAAGCATTGAGTGGCAGTTCGAAACGAGCCGAGCCCGAGGCATCCGTCGTTCCGTTCAGCGTCGCGTAGCCCGGGAAGGAGGAGGTGCGGATCGATACGCTTGCATTCCCGAGGGGGACGCCAGCGGTGGATGCGACATACACGATCAGGGTGGCGTTCGAGGGGGCGGAACTGACCGTGCGATACCAAACGAGCAAGGCGTTCGGAACGGGGACGTAGACCGTCGCTCCCAGACCGTAGCCGTTGGAACCCACCGTGACGTCAGCCCAGAGGTCGATCAGCGAGTCGTGATCGATGTTCGACGGGACGGCGTACGACGCCACGTACGTGCCGGTCGCGAGCCGCGTCAAGCTCACGCGCGTCGGCCCGGCCATTGGAGCGAAGTCTGGCGCGGAGAGGACTCGGGCCGTGAGGTTCACCGAAGGGGCATCTCGCGGTCCATTCGAATCACCGACATCGACCTCGACCGACACGATTTCCCCGGGACGTGCCACTCCGGGCGAAGGCACGACCAGGAGTCCCGGCCGAAATCGGTGGAACACGACGGCATGCCCGGAGTCCGGCGTCCCATCCACCGTCGCGTTGACGACGACCGCCGACGGGTGGCTCTGGAACACGAAGGCGCCCGTGAACACCCCGACGGATTGCCGGGTGAGGCTGAGCGGCGAAAGGCCAGGCAATCGATCGACATACGCTCCAATCGCCGATGGGTCCGTGAGCATCCCGCGATCGAAAACGTACGTGGTCACATTCACGCTTTCGCCGAATTCCGCGGCCGGTCGGTCGACGAGGACCATGACATCCACGGCGTTCGTCAGGGCGCGAGCCCCAGGGCCAGCACCGATCGTTAACAGGAGAAACGCAGCCGTGACGAAGACGCCGAGCCGCACCGGGGATCCCTGTCTCGCACGTCCTTCTCACGGACAAAAGGTTATGGTAGGTATTCGAACGTATTGCACGCCGCTAACCGATTGCCGGGTTCGGGTGGGGCATGGCGTTCCCGACGACGCACGATGCTCTCCGATCGTTTGAACGCCGGTCGCGCTCTGACAGCCGATCGATTCCATCGTCTGTGCGCAGCCATAATAAACTCCGGACGGTTCCTCGAAATCGGACATGCAGCCGTGGGACGTCACGATCGTCGGTGGCGGGATCCTCGGGACCTCGTTCGCGTACTGGCTCGCGAACCACTACGACGGCCGAATCGCCGTCCTCGAGAAGGAATCACAGGTCGCGACCCACACGTCGCGCCGGAACACCGGCGTGGTGCACCGACCGTTCTACCTCGACCCCGTCGAGCGAAAGGTCTTCGCGCGGTCGTCCCAGGTCGCGTACAGGATGTGGAAGGCGTTTGCGGCGGAACGCCGCCTGCCATGGTTGCCCGTCGGAACATTCGAGGTCGCGACCCGCGCCGATCAGTTGTCTCGCCTCGAGCGGTACCGGGACTGGGGCCTGGCCAACGGGATGGGCGAAGACGAACTCGCCCTCCTGACCGCGGAGGACGTGCGACGACTCGAGCCGAACGTCCGCTGCCACGGTGCGATCTGGTCGAAGACGGATACGGCCGTCGACTATCAGGCGTTCACGCAGTCGCTTCGGGAGGAAGCGGAACGCGCGGGCGCCAAGTTCCTCCTCGGCTCCGACGTCGAATCAATCGATGTGGCGGGAGACAACCTCGAGATCCGGCTCGCTCGTGAGGCCGCGACGGAACGGGTGTTTGTCGACCCCCGAGGGAAGATTCGCGTGAACGTCGGCCGCCGGGACGAATCTGTGCAGACCCGGTTCCTGATCAACGCGGCCGGCGGCCACTCGATCGACATCGCGCACGCGCTCGGGGTCGGCTCCGAATACACGGACCTTCATTTCCGCGGAGAATACTGGGAGGTCGGCGCGGAGTGGCATCACCTGTGCAGCCGGAACATCTACACGGTCCCGCGGCATCCGGAGCTCCCGTTCCTGGATCCGCACTGGATCGTCCGTGCGGACGGACGGCGGGAGATCGGGCCCAACGCCGTCCCGGTACCGGGCCCGTACACGTATCGCGGGCTCTTCGACGATCCCGCCGAGGCCGTGCAAAAGTTGTTTGAACGACCGATCGGGAACAAGCTCGCGGCCCTCGTCAATCCCGAGTTCATAACGCTCGCGACGGAAGAGTGGGCCTCGTCGATCTCGAAAAAGGCGATGGCGAAGCGCGTCCAAGAGTTCCTCCCTGCCCTCCGGGTGAACCACCTGACGCGACCGGGCACCGCAGGCGTCCGCGCGCAGGTCGTCGACCGACACGGGAACTTCGTCAAGGAAGCGATCGAGATCCCCGGGCCGCGCTCGTTCCACGTCGTGAACTACAATTCCCCCGGCGCGACCGGATCGCCCGCATACACCGCATGGATCGTGAACCTCCTCGCGAAAGCCGGACACTTGGATCACTTGAAGGTGAAGGCCGTCAAGCCGGGGGGAATCTGGGATTTCGACGCGGTCTGCGCCGCGATCGAGACGCCTAGCGAAGCTTCATGATCTCTGACGAACGGCGAAGCATCAATCGGGAGAATCCAAATTCGTCGTCAATCCCTGTCGGAACTCGATGCCGACCCCGTTTTTGGGAAAAACTTTCGCACGCCGAGGATCACAGCGATCGCGGTAAAGATGAGGAACACGACTTGTCCTCGGTACGCTTCGTAGACCGCGGCCCAGACTACAAAACGCGACGGCAAGGTACCAAGCCCACCTCTGTCCTTCCCGAAGTCCGGTCGACCCAACGATGACCAAGGACAGGCCGATCCACACCCCTTCAACGAACCTCTCCTGTTCCGGGGCCGATTGGGGAAACGCGAGCAGCTCGCCTGCGTAGATCAGGATCCCCAAGCAATCCGCCCACGACCATCGCGAGCCACGCGTACCGCACGCATACCGCGTCGGCCTGAGACCCATCCTTCTCGCGGGGTTCTTGCGTTCCCGCTGCTGACGTCGTTGACAAACTCAATTTCCGCGGCGAGAGAACGTCGGCGGTCTCCTCAATCTTTAGGCCCGGTTCCATCAGCTTCATATCCTCGACGTGCGCCTTTGAGAGGTCGCCATGATTCCCGTGCCTCCGCCGGGAGATGTCCTCCCGACACCGGAGCCGACCGGGCCCGTCCCGCGGGGCGGAGAACCCACGCCACCGTTGGTCCTCCATGCCTTCGACGAAATCGAGAACCTGAAGCGCGTCGTCGTGGAGCTCCAGAAGCGCCTCGAAGCCCTCGAGCACCGGCTCGCGGGGATGGATGCCCTGCAACAGCGGATTGCGGCCCTCGAAAACGCCGCGGCCTGAATCCGATCCCGAACCGAGAGCTCGGCCCGGGCCGCCACATGACGGTAGCAACTAGATACGACCGTCCGGGGTGGGGCCTCACACGAAGTACCGCTTCTATTACACGGGCATTCGCGTCCGGGACCTGAGCCGATCCCTGGCATTCTACACGAAGGTCCTCGGCATGCGGGTTCTGAGCAGGGGGACGATGCCGCACGGCGGCAAGTACGTCCACCTCCTCGGGGCAGGGTCCCGCCAGAGACTCGAACTGAACTGGTATCCGCCGGGCACGCGGTTCCATTCTCCGTATCGAATCGGCGAGGAGATGGACCACCTGGCGTTCCGGGTGGACGACGCCGAGAAAGCGTACCGCGAATTGATCCGGAAGGGAGCGACGCCGGCGGTGCCTCCGGAAAAGGCGGAGGGCACGGAAATCTACGTGAAAGATCCCGATGGGATCTGGATCGAGCTGCTTGACTGATCGGCCAAGCGACTTCGGCGCGCCACCCAAAACCTCAGATGCATTCTCTCGATGCCCCAGTCGAATGCCGGAGCAACTGCGGCTCACCGTCCGTCCAATCGGGCGGAAGGATCCGATCTCGTTGTTCCGACGCCTTCACCGCGGCCGCTGGCCATTCTTCCTCGACTCGTCACTGCCGGATCCGGAGCTCGCCCGATACTCATTCCTCGGTTCCGATCCCGTCGGGTGGTTCCGGAGCCGCGGCGCCCGCGCCGCGTACGCGTCGCCCTGGGGCGAGTCCTCGACCGATCGAGATCCGATCGCGGCCCTTGGGCGATTCCTCGGCGTGCTTCCATGGGCGACTGCAGGCACCCCGACGTACCCGTTCCTCGGAGGAGCCGTGGGGTACATCGGCTACGACCTAGGCCGGATGATCGAACGGTTGCCCGATGAGAAGGCCGCAGACCTCCGGATCCCCGACATCCATCTCGCGGTCTATCCCCGCGTGTACGTGGTCGACCGAGTGTGGGGCGAGACGTTCGTGATTTCGCCGCGCGAGCGGATCGAGTACGAGCCTCCGCCGATCCCGCGGGATCTTGCGGTCCCAGCCGATCCGAACCCGATCGACGCCATTGACGCGGACGAATATATCCGGCGCATCGAGGAAGCGAAGCGGGCGATCTACGACGGGGAAATCTTCCAGGTCAACCTCTCCCATCGCGTCGCGCTTCCGGTGAGAGGAACGCCCGCGGCCGCGTACGAGCGCCTCCGGACGCGAACCCCGTCGACCTTTGGAGCGTTCCTCGAGGCCGGGGACCACCGCCTGTTGTCGGCGAGCCCCGAACGGTTCCTCCGAGTCCGCGGCCGGGAGGTCGAGACCCGTCCGATCAAGGGCACGCGGCCCCGCGGTCGAGGGCCTGCCGAAGACGAACGTTTTGCGCGGGAACTCCTGACGAGCGAGAAAGACGCCGCGGAGAACGTGATGATCGTCGACCTGGAGCGGAACGACCTTGGGAAAGTTTGCGAGTTCGGCAGTGTCCATGTGCCTCTCCTGAAACATCTGCGCACGCTCCCGAACGTGCATCATCTCGAGAGCGTCGTGCGAGGGCGCCTCCGGCATGAGGTGACGATTCCAGACTTGGTGCGCGCCACATTCCCGGGCGGCTCGATCACCGGAGCCCCGAAGCCGCGGGCCATGGAGATCATCGAGCGGCTGGAGCCGCACCGCCGCGGCGTGTACACAGGGGCGATTGGCTATATCTCCTGGGATCGCTCAATCGATTGGAACATCGCGATACGCACCGCGACGGTGATCGGCGAAACGGCCTATTTCGCGGTCGGCGGCGGCATTGTCGCCGATTCGGATCCGCACGCGGAGTATCGGGAGACGCTCGACAAACTCCGCGGACATGCAGAGGCCCTCACCCAAGACCGGGTGGAGGTGACGCCGGACGGCCTCCGCGTGGCTTGACGGCGTCGTGATCCCCGAGGACGACGCGCGCGTTTCGATCCAGAACCGCGGGTTCCTCTACGGAGACGGATGCTTCGAGACGATCCGAATCCATCGCGGTGCCCCCTTCCGACTCGATGCGCACTTCGGGCGGCTGCGGGACGGTCTGGAGGTCCTCCGCATCGAACCCCCTTGGGGCTTCGAGGACCTCCGTCAGGGCGCGAGGAAGGTCGTCGAGGCGAACGGGGTGGTCGAGGGCCTCGTACGGATGACGGTCATCGCGGGGGAACGGTCCACGACCCGAGGCATGGCGACGATCACGTCGCGCGCTCTTCCGGAGATTCCGTCGCAACCCGCGTTACACGTGGCCGCCACCATCCGGCGGATGTCGGGCCCGCTGAGCCAGGTCAAGTCGATTTCCCGAGAGGCCGAATCCGTGGCGTTCCGAGAGGCCGAGGCCGAAGGCGCGTTCGACGCAATCCTCCTGAACGAAAAGGGCCGCGTGGTTGAGACGTCGACACGCAATCTGTTCCTCGTCTCGGGCGGAGCGTTGCATACGCCCCCGACCTACGACGGCGCACTGCCCGGAATCACCCGAGGTGCCGTCCTGGAGATTGCCTCGCGGGCGAAAATCCGTACACGCGAAATTTCGGTCACGCCGGATCGGCTTCGCGGCGCGGACGAGGTGTTCCTCTCCGGCAGCGGGGTCGGCGTGCTCGGCGTGGCCTCTGTCGATGGACACCGGGTCGATGCCCCGGGCCCGGTCACCCGGACCATTCGGGATGCGTATGGGGCGCTGCTGGACCTCGAGTCGAAATGGTAGTCGGCTCGAATGGAGCGAACCGATGGACCGTGCCGAGACCGCAGTCCATCTTCAGTCGGTCGGCTTGACTTGGCCGCGGATCTCGCCGCCGGGGAAGTCGCCCGGTCCCGTGTTCGGGGGCGCGACGCCATCGTCCGTGTGGATATTCACATAGGCGGTTCCACCGGTCATGTTCTCGAGCAGGTCGCTCATCGGGTGCCCCGCGAGGGGACCGACGAAGTTTGCGGCGCTGAAATCCCCTTCGGCGAGGACGCCGTTGAAGCGCCCGCCTCCCGGAGCAGCCGGCGGCGGCCCGCCGATCGGATAGAGCCAGACGACGACCGGGCCCGCGGTATTCGAGTCCCCGAGGTGAATGTGCGCCATGATCACGTTGTTGATGTTTGCGGCGATGACCTTGTAGTGAATCGATTCGCCGTCCGCACTCAGCTCGAAGATCGCCACGCCGCGAGCGTGGGTGTCGCGCGGTGTCGGTCGCTCGTTGATCCCCGCAAGGACGGCGTTCCATTGCGATCCGGTCTGATCGTCCGCCCTGGCGACGGTGACGGCGAACGCCGCGGTAACGAGGGCCATCGCGAGCAGGCTCAGTCCGACAATTCTCTTCGACAAACGAGATCTCCTCCCGCTGCCGGCACCGCGCAGGGGACAAATAGTCTTTTTCCCAAACCGCGGACGTTCTCGGTTTCGATAACGACTAGTGTGCGCGGAGGCCCGCGAGCCGCCGCCGCGCGGGCATTCCGGACGTCCACGACTTCTCGAAGAACTCGAGGTGGGCCTTCACGAAGTCCGGGCTGTTCGTCCACAGGGCGGTCTCCCCCTCGCCACGGATCGACTTCTCATCTTGAATGAGGAACGCCAAGATGGACTCGCGATCGACGATGATGAACCGGGCGCGCTGTCGATCCACGTGTCGCAGCGGCACGAATTTCGAGACCCGGGCCATGAGCACCTGGTTCGTTTCGTTGACGTCCGCCGCGAGTCGCGCCTTCACCCCACGTCTCATGGCCGCCAGGAGAGCCTCGTTGATCCCGGCGCGGTACGACCGCTGCAGGCCCTTCGTCGTCGTGAAGGCAAGGACCTCCGTTTTCGCGGCGGAGACGAACTGTCGCAGCGTGCGGTAAATCTGTGCCCGGCCCTTGATCACTTGGAGTCGCACAGTCGGGGGCTCGCGGGCCCGGCCGGAGAGCTTCGGCCATGCCTCCAGGAACGCCTTCCGGACCCCATCGAGCTTCTCGAGCTCCGAGCGCTTCTCGTCCGCAATCATCTCGAAGACGTCATTGATGGCCCGGGCCGCATACCGACGGGGTCGGTCCAAGGTGACCTCGACGAGCCCGCGGGCCTCGAGCCCTTCGAGCGCGCGATACGTTTGCACGCGATTGACGCCGCTCGCCCGGGCGATATCCCCCGCGGTGGTGGCCCCGGCGCGGGCGAGGTTCACGAACACGAGGGCCTCGTAACGACTCAGGCCGATCCGCTGAAGCGCGTCCGAGGCCTCCGAGATTTTCATTCGGGATTGGATGGGCCCCGGGGCCTATTAACTACGTTGTAACGAGACCTGTTACGTCGACGAATGCCGTTTCCATCCGATGGACGGGCCGCTGTCACATCGGACGTGTCAATCTCGGTCAGCGGCGATGGTGAGGAAACAGAACGGTGGAGAGGAAAGAAAGGGGTGGAAAAAGAGGTCGCCTCGTCTCGATCTACCCGATTACCGGGTCGACGCGAGGCTCCAGATGGCTCCGGCGAGGAGGAGCAGGCCTGCAAACAGGCCCAGCTGCGTCGCCACCAAGACCACGATCGCCAGGCCGGCGATCATGGCCACGATGGAGCCATTCTGCACGTTCTGTTTCGACACGGCGTAGCCGATCAAGCCGACGATGCCGAAGACGACCAGGTAGGCCTCTGCGGCGGTCGCGGCCACGATGGCTCCTGCCTTCGACGCATCGAACAGATACGTTAGGATGCCCACGATCAGGGCCACAAACGCGCCAAGTACGATGGGTACCTGGTACGTCGGCGTGTGCGAGAGTTCGCGCCACGACTGGCCGAACCCCGTCCCCGATTTCGCGCGGGTCGCTTCCATGGTGCTTTCACCTCCTTGGCCGCCACCCCGTGATGCCGGGTCATAGCCGTATTGGGACAATTTTCGAACCTTGGGTTCCGCGAGATAAGCATGATGTGGCGCCTCCCTTGACAATAGGGTTTAGCCATCCTCGCGGCAGACCGACACCTTCATGACGGGTTCTTAAGGAGAGGGCGGTTTGCGCGCTATCGTACGGAAGGAGACAATCCCTCAGCCCGCAGCCGGTTCCCGACCGTGCGCAGTCCGCCATTCAATCATCAGAGGCACCAACGTCGGGAGGCTTGCGTCAGGATCCCGCAACGAGCCGATCTCAGCCGCACGTCGGCGAGGCGGTCTCGGAATCAATGGACGCTTCGCCGCCTCGGGAGCCGCCTGGCCTTTTTCGTCCGCGTACCGAAGGGACAGTTTGAGGGCCTCGATCATCGTCTCCGGGCTGCCCAAATCCAGCATGAGCTCGTCGCCTTGGAGCAGGACTCCGATCACCTTCTTGCCGGCGACCGCGAGTCGTTGGATCGCGTCCGTGAGCTGGATTTCTCCGCCCGTCCCAGGCCCCGTGCTCGCGAGGGCTTCGAAAATCTCGTCGCTGAAGACATAGACCGGCATGATCGCGTGGTTGCTCCGGGGCGTCTCCGGCTTCTCGACCGCGGACGTGATCCCCAAGACGCCGGGTTCGAGATAGTCACCCTCGACGACTCCGTAGTTCCGGGGATCCGGAACGTCCCGCAACAGGACCGTCGCAGAGGCGCCGTACTTCTGATGCAACCCCGTCAATCGTTCGATGTGCTCGTCTCGATCGGAGAGGATGATCGTGTCCGCGGCTTGCACGATGAACGGCCCGTCGATGAGCGATTGGCCGAGCAGGACCGCGTCCCCGAAACCGAGCGGCTCCGGTTGATTCAGGAAGACCAACTTCGAGGACTTGACCTTCTCATAGAAATCGGACATGCCCCGCGGGAGCTTCGATTTCTTTTCGAGGAATTCCAGGAATCTCGGATCCGGGGAAAAGTGGTCTTCGATCGCTCGCTTTCCCCTCCCGACGACGATGTAGAAGTTCCGGATTCCGGCGGAGAAGAGTTGCTCGAAGATCGCTTGGACCAGCGGCTTGAGCTCGAGCGAATCATCGCGGTCGTGAGCGATGATCGGCAACATCTCTTTCGGAATTTCTTTCGAGAACGGCAAGAGGCGCGTCCCGATTCCGCCGGCCGTGATCAAGGCGGTGTACCCGTCCATGCCGTTCGATGACCCCGTTTCCTCCATCGATTCGATGGTCAGACCGCTCACCCGAGCTGTTCCGAACCGATGGCGAGGGACCCGGCCAACGTCAACGTCATGTTTTCAACTTGGGTACAATAATGGATACGTGCGGTGCTTCGAGCACATGCGAATACACGGGGGATATGTGCCGAACGTTCTTCCTTCACGCGAGCGGACGATATGGGGAGGAGCCGGTTCCCTCGGTGCAAGATCTCCCCGAATTTCGGTCTTCAAATGTTATCAGAAGTGAAAACGATTTTTTCTTTCTCCCGGACGTTCCACAGGTCCTCCGAACCCGTCCGAGGTCCGGAGGCCCGCTGGCGATTGCGAAAAACCCGCCAGGCCCTCGGCCCGGGGCCGAGTGTGCCTCGGAGAGAATACGGAAGAGCGTGCGAGAACCGGGGCTCCCGATCCTGAAGATCGCGGGATCGCTCCGGATTCGGCGAGCGTCCTTTCCGTCTCGAAGGAATGGTGAACGTGGCCCAGATCGCAACGGCAGTCGCCGTCGAACGGACGCTGGTCGTCGGCCGCCCGACGGTCCGCGGGAAGTTCCTGTACGTCGGGAAGGAGAAGTTCTGGGTCCGGGGCGTCAGCTACGGCACGTTCTTCGTCGACGACGACGGCGAGGAGCGCCTGAATCCGGAGATGGTCGCACGGGATTTCGCCCTCATGGCGGCGAACGGTTTCAACGTCGTCCGGGTCCACACGGGTCCTCCGCGTTGGCTTTTGGACATGGCCCTGGAGAACGGGCTCCGGGTCATGGTCGGCCTCAACTGGGGAGAGCACATGGCCTTCCTGGACGAACCGGGCAAGGTCGAGGAAATCATCGCCCGAGTTCGGAAGTGGATTCGCGCCTGCGCCGGTCATCCGGCGGTTTTCTGCTACAGCATCGGAAACGAAATCCCGGCGGCGATCGTCCGTTGGCATGGGAGGCAGCGGGTCGAGAAATTCATCGAGCGCCTCTACCGCGTGGCGAAGGAAGAAGACCCGTACGCCCTGGTGACGTACGTGAACTACCCGTCCACGGAATACTTGCGCCTCCCGTTCCTCGACTTCGTGGCGTTCAACGTCTACCTCGAGTCGCCCCGGGCCTTCGAGGATTATCTGGCGCGGATCCACAGCCTGAGCGATGACCGTCCCGTGTTGCTCAGCGAGATCGGACTGGACAGCCTCCGGAACGGCGAGGGCTCCCAAGCGGCGATGTTGGACTGGCAGGTCCGGGCCGCCTTGCGTCTCGGTTGCTCCGGGGTCATCGTCTTCGCGTGGACGGACGAGTGGTATCACGGGAAGTATCCGGTCGAGGACTGGGCGTTCGGGTTGACGACCCGAGATCGGACGCCGAAGCCCGCCCTGGAGACGGTGACCCGGGCGTTCGCGGAGTCCCCGTTCCCCTCGGACAAGCGCTGGCCGAGAGTCTCTGTTGTCGTGTCGTCGCTGAACGGCGGCGCGACGATCCGCGACACGCTGACGGGCCTGGAGCAGCTCGACTATCCGGACTACGAGGTGATCCTGGTCAACGACGGATCGACCGATGCGACCCCGGTCATCGCCTCGGAATACGAGGTTCGACTCATCACGACGAAGAATCAAGGGCTGAGCGCCGCACGGAACGTCGGCATCCGCGCCGCGACGGGAGAAATCGTCGCCTTCATCGACGACGACGCGTACCCGGAAATCCATTGGTTGCGATTTCTGGCGCTCGCGCTCATGGAAGGCAAGGCCGTCGGGGTGGGAGGACCGAACCTCCCGCCCCCGAACGACGGTTGGAGGGCGGATGCCATTGCCAACGCCCCGGGCGGCCCGAACCCGGTCTTGATTTCCGACACCATCGCGGAGCACATCCCCGGGTGCAACATGGCGTTCTGGAAAGACGCGCTCGAAGCGATCGGCGGATTCGACCCGAGGTTCCGGAGCGCGGGCGATGACGTCGACGTGTGCTGGCGGCTCCGCGACCGGGGCGGGGTCATCGGGTACTCCCCGGGCGCCGTCGTATGGCACCACCGCCGCCGATCCTTCCGGAGGTTTTGGAGGCAACAGGTCGGATACGGAAAGGCCGAGGCGCTCTTGGAACGCAAGTGGCCGTCTCGATACAGTCCGATCGGCCAGTTGACCTGGCTCGGACGAATCTACGGAAAGGGCGTATCCTCGGATCTGTCGTCGCTCGGGGGACGCGTCTACCAGGGAGTCTGGGGCACCGCGCCGTTCCAATCCCTCTACCAGTCGCGGGGCTCCCGGTGGTCCCTGGCCCTCGCTCCCGAGTGGTACCTGATGGTCGCGCTCTTGTCGGGGACATTCCTCCTGAGCCTGGGTTGGGGCGCCTCGATCATCTTCGGACCGGCCTTGCTCGTCGCCGTTGCGCTGCCTCTCGCACAGGCCTCGATCAGCGCGGGCCGGGCGAAGTTCGCCGCGGGCCGGCGGGAGCGACACTGGTCGCTCATCGGGTTGCGGCTCGTCGTCGTGGTCCTCCATCTCATGCAGCCGATGGCCCGCCTTGCGGGCCGGATCCAGGGCGGCCTCACGCCGTGGCGGCGGCGGGGCCCGCGGACCCGACCCCAGTTCCGGCGTTTGCACATGACCTACTGGCGGGACCAGCGAGAGGCTCCCGAGGAAACGCTGAGGAAACTCCAAGCCGACCTGGTCGACGCCGGCGCAATCGCACGGGCGGGCGGCGAGTTCGACTCTTGGGATTTGGAAGTCCGGGGAGGCCCGCTCGGCGGGAGTCGGCTCTTGCTTGCCGTCGAGGAGCATGCGCCCGGGAAGCAACTGCTACGTTTCCGGATCCACCCGGCCTACGGGAAGTCCGGGGCCATCTTGAGCGCGGTGTTTGCCACGCTGTCGATCGGCGCGTGGTGGTCCGGCGCGGCGGTCGCAGGCGTGACGTCCGCGTTCGTCGCGGCCTTCGTCGTGGTGCGCGCCCTTGCCGACACGGGATTCGCGGGCGGCATCCTCCGGGAACGGCTCGAACGGTTCGGGGCAGCGTGATGCACGAACGGTCCACTTCCTTCTCGCGGGGACACACAGACTTGATGGGGGCGGCCCGTCTCCCGTTGAGCGACCGGAAGTCCCTTGAGGGGGTCATCGATTGACAGGGTCTCGGAAAAGGCCGACCGATCCGGGCGGACGGAACGGGTCCGTTCGCGGTCACGCGGTGGAAGAGCTCCTTCGCCGAAGCGCCAACCGGGGCTACGCAGAACTCCTCGACGAGTTGCGGGCATTCGCGCCTCAATCCGATACGGACGACATGGCCGAGGAGGACATCGCGCGATCCGGACGCGATCGGGTCTCGTCGGTTTCGGCGAGGCTCGCCCGCTCCGTCGCCATGGTCCTCACGGTCTTGTCGGCGTTCTCGCTCTTCTTCGCCTACCTGGCCGAGGACTTCGGGCTGACGACTCCCGTGTTCACGTCGCTCTGGGAGTTTGGACGCTCGCGCCTCTCCGAATCCCGGCTCCTCCTGCTCCAGATCGCGACGCCGATCGTCGCGTGGATCGCCTGGGCCGCGGTCATCTGGCGCGCGCGACTCGCGAGCGGAGGTGCGAAGTCCGGTGCTCGACGCGCCGGGACGTCGGCGCGCAAAGGCGGAACCGTCCGGAGGTCCCTTCACGAAATGCGACCGTACAGGTGGTCCATTGCCCTCCTCTTCCTGGCGTCCCTTTCGGCCGCGCCGCTCGCCATCATCACTCCCTTGCCGATCAAACTCCTGGTCGACAACATCGTCGGCTCGCAGCCGCTGCCGGCCTACCTCGCATTCTTCGCCGCGAATCCGTCGACGGTATCGAAGGATTATCTGATCGTCCTCGCCATCGGCATCTTGCTCGGCGGGACGGTCCTGAGTTATCTCCAGAACTTGGTGAATATCTGGCTGACCAATCGGGTCGGGAACCGCATGACGACCGATATGCGGGTCCGCCTGTTCCGCCAGATGCAACGTCTCTCGACCGTCTACCACGACACGAAGGGCACGACCGATTCAACCTACCGCATCCAGAACGACGCGACCTCCCTGCGGTCCCTGTCGACCGATGGCGTGGTCCCGTTGATCACGGCGGTCGTGACGCTGCTCGCGATGATGGTCGTCATGGTGACCCTCGACTGGCAGCTCGCGTTGATCGCCTTGTCCATAACTCCGTTCATGTTCCTTTCGACCCTCGTCTACAAGAAACGGATCCGGCTCGGATGGCGGAAAGTCAAGTCGTCGGAGAGCGCGGCGATGTCCGCCGCGCAGGAGTCGCTGAGCGCGGCGCGGGTCGTGAAGGCGTTCGGACAGGAGGAGCGGGAAAGCGAGCAGTTCCGTTCCCGCTACGACAAGACGGCGGCTGCGGCCCTGAAGGTCCTCGTGGAGGGCGGAATCTACAGTCTGATCGTAGGCGTCGTCACCGCGGTCGGCTTGGCAGCGGTCTGGTACGTGGGCATCCACCACGTCCTGGACGGTACCTTGAGCCCCGGCGCCTTCCTGATGGTGAACATCTACCTGACCCAGCTGTACTCTCCGTTGAAAGACCTGGGCAAGAAGGTCCTCGACGTTCAGATGTCCTTGGCCGGGATGGAACGGTTCCTCGAGATCCTCGATGTGCGACCCGACGTCCCGGAGAAACGCAATGCCCTCCGGATCAGCCGGGCGAAGGGGAAGATCGCATTTCGCGATGTGTCGTTCGGATATGGCAAGGATCACCTCGTGTTGCGCCACGTCTCGTTCGAAATCGCGCCGGGCATGTGCCTGGGCGTCGTCGGTCCGACGGGCTC
>Ga0209157_1001782_pt1 | contig 17669 bp, 12 predicted proteins | sample GraSoiAngelo_135_FD_185892 | JGI IMG/M metagenome (GOLD analysis project Ga0209157, IMG submission 185892) | Grasslands soil microbial communities from the Angelo Coastal Reserve, California, USA - 14_0929_05_40cm (SPAdes) (version 2) | ecosystem: Environmental > Terrestrial > Soil > Grasslands ...
GATGCACTCTCCAGGGTCTTCACCGGGTTCAGAGCAACATCTGAAGATCTCGCCTCGTCAATCTTCGACAGCATCAGCAAGGAAGCGGGGAAGTTCCTTTCGGAGACTCCTCCTCTCTCAGACGTCGTGGACAGATTGTTCACAGGCTTCAGAGCGCTCACCGAGTCTCCAACCATATCCGATGCACTCTCCAGAGTCTTCACCGGTTTCAGAGCGCTGGCCGAGACTCCCGCGATATCCGACGCTCTCGCGAGGGTCTTCACTGGCTTCAGAGCGCTCACTGAGTCACCCACCATATCCGACGCTCTAGGTAGGGTCTTGACCGCCTTCCGCGCCCTCTCAGAGACTCCGGCTCTCTCTGATGTCGTCGCGAGGGTCTTCACAGGATTCAGGAGCCTGTCGGAGAGCCTCGCGGGCATAACAGACAGCATAACAAAGTCGGCCGGGAAGTTCCTCTCGGAGGCTCCTCCTCTCTCGGACGTCACGGGCAGATTGTTCACAGGGTTCAGGGCGCTGACCGAGACTCCCACCTTATCCGACGCTCTAGGTAGGGTCTTCACCGGATTCAGAGCGCTGACAGAGAGTCCTACCGTCTCTGATTCCGTTGCCAGGATATTCACTGGCTTCAGAACAGTGCCTGAGAATCTCGCCTCATCAATCTTCGACAGCATCAGCAAGTCCGCGGGGAAGTTCCTCTCGGAGGCTCCTCCTCTCTCGGACGTCGCAAGCAGAATCTTCACTGGACTCAGAGGACTGACAGAGAGTCCCACCATCTCTGATTCCGTTGCCAGGGTATTCGCTGGCTTCAGAGCAACATCTGAAGATCTCGCCTCGTCAATCTTCGACAGCATCAGCAAGTCCGCGGGGAAGTTCCTCTCGGAGGCTCCTCCTCTCTCGGACGTCGTTGACAGATTGTTCACTGGACTCAGAGGACTGACGGAGAGTCCCACCATCTCCGACTCGCTCTCAAGAATCTTCAGTGGTTCAAGGGCGATGACTGAGGACATCTCGGCCATCCTGTCTGACATGGCGGATAGGGCCCATGTAATCATAGTCGCAGACACGTCGCTCTTCTCAGACTCGGTCTCGAAGGCTATGAAGTCGACGAGAAATGTTCTGGACACCTTCTCCTTCACCACCGCGTTTTCCGCCTTCGCCAGTCTCGCCAGAGGATTGACTGACTCATTCCCGTTCAGCGATACGGTGCCGTTTTCATACACGTTGCTCAACTCCTTCCAGGTGCTTGTTACCGACTCATACGCCTACAGTGAAACCGCCGCTCGCACGGCTCACGACATACTCGACACGGTAGTCGCGCTAATCGACTCCTTCGCGTTCGGAGACCAGATTGGGTCAGGCGGGGCAAGCAATGCTGTCGGCTTCTTCGCTGACTTGGCGAACAGACTGGTCGCGGGAGTGAAGGGACTGACTGGGAGTTTGACTGGGCCGACTGGGAGTTCGACGGGGCCGACTGGGAGTTTGACGGCGCTCGGCCTGACATTCGGGCTAATCGCCGCACTCGCCGCGATGGTCGCAATCTTTGTGAGAAGAAGGAAAGGAAGGAGCGGCTGTAACGTCATAACCATGGCGGCTCCTCCGTGTCCGAAGTACGGCGGGAAACACATGTGCGGAGGTCGCTCAACGCACGGAGAAGCTCACAAGTGCAAGTGCGGAGCCAGTTGGTAGAGGACTCTCCCACGGACGCGCCGCTCGCTGGAGACTCCTGGTCGGGACCAAGTCAACCATTTCGCATCACCGGCAACACCTTACGGCCGAAAAGTCGATCACTTCTGCCTGATTCGCGTTGCCATGCCCATGCCTGAGCGACAATTGCACTCGGCTTAGGCCCGGTGGAAGATCCCGCCGCGTTGAACTCGCACTCAGGGCGTTGGGGGCCAGCCACCTTCAATAAGCTCCTTTCATACTTCTCTTGGCCGGCAAAATGAAGCAATACGATCTGATTGTGATCGGTAGCGGTTCCGCGATGAACGTGGTAGAACCGATGATCCAGGAGAGTCCCAAGATCAAGGTCGCAGTAATCGACAAGGACGAACCGGGCGGGATATGTCTGACGAGGGGTTGTATACCATCAAAGATTCTTCTCTATCCCGCGGAGCTCGTCAGAACACTCGAGAAGGCGGGAGAGTTGGGCATCGGAGCGGAGATCAAGGAGATAGATTTCGGGAAGATCATGGACAGAATGAGGACGCTAATCTACGAGGAGATAAACGCGATACGCAAGGGACTCTCTAGTTCGGAGAACATAGACTACTTTCAGTCGGTCGCCGAATTCGTCTCCCCATACACTCTGAAGGTGGGAGACGACACGATAACTTCGAAGATGATCTTTCTCTGCATCGGGTCGAAGACCATGATACCACCGATAAAGGGGCTGGAGGAGACCGGTTACCTCACGAGCGATACGGTCCTGAAGTTGACGGCCCTGCCCAAGAGTGTCGCGATCGTGGGGGGAGGATACATCGCAGCCGAGTACGGCCACTTCTTTTCGAGCATGGGGTCGAAGGTTACGATACTGGGGAGGAATGAGCGGTTTCTCCCGGAAGAGGAGCCTGAAGTCAGCGCTCTGGCCAGGAGGGAGCTTGGGAGACACATCGAGATCCTGACCGGTCATGAGGTGGAGGAGGTGGAGAGGACGTCGAGCGGTCACAAACGCCTGACCGCCCGAGATAGAAAGGGTGGAAGAAGGAGACAGGTGGAAGCCGACGAGATCTTGGTCGCGGCAGGGAGAGGCCCCATTACGGAGATCCTGCATCCCGAGAAAGCAAAGATAAGCGTCACCAAAGACGGTTGGATCGCGGTCAACGAATACCTTGAGACTTCGCAGCCAAACGTCTGGGCCTTTGGCGACGCAGACGGAAGTTACCTCTTCAAACACGTCGCGAACTACGAATCCGAGGTAATCTACTACAACGCGGTCCTGAAGAGAAGGGTCAAGGCGGACTACCACGCCATTCCTCACGCCGTCTTCACCTATCCAGAGATCGCGAGCGTGGGACTGAAAGAGAAGGAGGCGGTTCAGCGGTACGGCGATAAAATCCGGATCGGTTTCTACAAGTATGAAGATACAGCGAAAGGAGAGGCGATGAACGTTAAAGACTATTTTGTCAAGGTGATCATCGATGGCTCCACTCGGCGAATATTGGGTGCGCACATCATCGGGCCCTACGCTTCAATCCTGATACAAGAAATCGTAAACGTGATGTACACCTCCGATAGAAGCTCGGACACAATCAACGAGGCGATCCACATCCATCCCGCGTTGAGCGAGGTAGTTCAGAGGGCGTTCGGGTCGCTGATGCCGGTGGAGCACTATCATCACCACGTGCTTCAGCAGATGTTGGAGCAATCGGCGTATCGGGAGGTACCATCGGAGAAGCCTGAGAAGAGGCAAGGGAAGAGGATTGTCCTGAAGAGCGGTTCGGTAGAGTAGCGGAGCGGGCAGACCTTCTTATCTGATTAGTCGAGCTGAGTTGAGGATGAAGATGAGCTCGGAGGCGACGTGTATCCCTGCGGCTAGCAAGGGATTCAAGAGACCGAGAAAGGCAAGAGTTACTCCTACGCCGTCTACAGCCACGGTCCCAGAGAAATTCTGCATTATGGTCCGATACGCCTTCCTGCTCAACCTCGCCATATCCGCGATCTTCTGAAGGTCGTTGGTCATGAGCACGATGTCCGCTTCTTCTATCGTGACGTCTGTTCCTGCGCCCATTCCTATTCCTACGTTCGCGCGGGCAAGGGCAGGGGCGTCGTTGATACCATCTCCGACCATCGCCACGCTGTGGCCTTCAGCTACGAGCCTCTCCACAGCGGAGACCTTCTCCTCGGGGAGCAGTTCGGCGTGGACCTCGTCAATCCCAACTTCTTTTGCGACGTCCTGCGCAACCGTCCTGTTGTCCCCCGTCAGCATGACTGTACGTATTCCCATCTTCCTCAGGTCTTCGAGCGCCCTTCTGCTCTCTCCTCGTACCCTGTCAGCGATAGATATTGTTCCGCATATCTTGCCACGGTAGGCAATCAGTACCGTAGACCTTCCCTTGGGGCCACCCCAGAGAGATTCATCCGCGACCCTGGGGAACTGAACATTCTTCTCTACCATCAGAGTGTCGTTTCCTACGATTATCTGCCCTCCGTTGAACCGGCAGACAATACCCTTTCCGGCGATGTAGCTCGATGAGGCGGATGAGGCGTCCTCAGAGAACTTGATTCCTAACTCGGCGGCCTTACCCAGGATTGCCCGCGCCAACGGGTGGTTGGAGTATCTCTCCGCAATCGCCGCGTATTCCAATACCTGCAGCTCGCTGAAGCCGTCGAAGCCGACTGTGTCTGTGACCTCGGGTTCGCCGAAGGTAAGGGTACCGGTCTTATCTATCACGACCGTATCGACCCTGCTCATCTCTTCGACGTAGGCTCCACCCTTTACAATCGTGCCTTTCTTCGCGGCCTTTCCCAGTGTTGCCACTATCGCGAGAGGCGTTCCAGCGGCGATTCCGCAGGCGCCCGCGACCACGATTACGGAGATGGTCGATGTCACATCTCCAGTCACCAGAAAGGTGAAGGCCGCGAATCCGATGGCGAACTCAACCAGCCAAGATGCGAGCCTATCGGATAACTTCTGTATGGGCGCCTTTCTGTTCTCGGCATCCTCAACCAGTTTTATGATCTTCCCAAAGACCGTCTCGGTTCCGACCTTCTCGGTACGCACCTCGATCAGGCCGGATTCGTCCACGCTTCCGGCGTAAACTCTGTCGCCGGGGCTCTTTTCAACCCTCGCCGACTCGCCGGTTATGGAAGACTGATTCACGAACGCGGACCCGACGACGATCGTCCCGTCCACCGGCACCCGCTCGCCGTCCCTAACGATGACTACGTCGTCCGGCACCAGCGACCTCGGGTCGACCTGGACTTCTTCTCCTGCCCTTCTGACAAGAGCCAGCCTGGGAGCTGACCTTTCGAGCAGCAAGATGGTCTGTCTTCCCTTGTCGACGGCGTAAGTCTCGATGTACTCCGAGAGCAGCGCGAAGAGGGTGATCACGACCGAGACGGTGAACTGTCTCACGATCAGGGAGGCGAAGATGGCAACGGCCATCGACACTTCCATGTTGATGTGGCCTTGCTTGAGCGCGCGGAGAGTTTCCCTGTAGACCGGATAGCCGCCCAGCAGGGTCGCCGCTATGGCAACGACGTCGATCGGCAGAAGTTGGCCCCAAACACCACTCCAGCTCGAAACCGCCGCTGCGGCCATGATCGCGAGTCGGACTGTATCGGTTCTGGTGTTCCCGCGATCCTGCCCACTAGCAGATTCGGTCATGCCGTCGTTGACCATGAGGTTCTCACCTGATCTTGGCGACGATCTCTTGTAGCTCCACCAGGCTGTCCGTCATCGGCTCCTTTCTCTCGGCCTTTGCGACGCAGTCCTCTACCAGATCGTCCACGATAACTTGGATGACGCTGTCGAGAGCGGACCTGATTGCCACTATCTGATGCACGACCTCAGGGTATGACCTACCGTCCTCAAGCATATCCTTGACTGCCTGGACATGGCCGTGTATCTTCGCAACCCTACTCGCAACCTCCTTTCTCTTGTGCTTTGCCAAGCCCTATCCCCTCCAAGGGGAGGGGATACGTATATACCTATCGGCTGCTCGCCGGGACGCGCGACAGGTTTAAATCCCACTTTAGCCCCCCAAAGTGGGATGAGACGGCTAGCGCTAAAGGTGGATTCCAAAGGGAGAATTCAAATTCCTAAAGAAATACGCGAAGAACTTGGAATAGGAAACGAGGTTAGCGCGTCAATCCAAGATGGGATAGTGACAATCGAACCCGTCGAACACATCTTTGACAGGCTCTCGAGAGAAGTGAGGTTCAACTTCAAGGGCGTCGAGGAGAGCATGCCGAAGTTGAGAAGAGCTGCTGAAGAAGAATTGTCCAAGCAGATATTGTGAAACGCTTGCTTATTGAAACGGATGTCCTGCTTGCCGTTCTAAATCGCTCGGATCCAGCAAACCTGCTCGCGCGAAAAGTTCTCGAACAGGATGGACTATCGTTGTCTCCGTTTTCATTGCTTGAAGTGAACCTACTGGCGAGGGCGGGAAAGTTAGAAATCAAGAACTTCGGCGGTTTTGCGAAGGATCTTACCCAACTGCTATCTGCGAAGTCCATTCGCACGCTGAATGATAGGCCGGAATATCATTCAGAGGCGCGTCGCCTAGAATCCGCCTTCAGGCTAACTTTCTTTGATAGCCTCCACGGCGCCGTTGCAAAAGTCCAGAGGGAAGTCATAGTGAGCTTCGACAGAGCCTATGATCGGCTTGCCAAAGAAGGAATCAAGAGGCTTGATCCTAAGGATCTTTGAGTAAGAGAGCGGCGCTGGTTTTGAAGTTGCCTTGAAAAGACGAACGGAAGGAACTAGACCCCCGCTCGAGGCGATGCACCCTGCAGCCGACGAGGGCAAGTTCGCCAGACCATGAGAAGGAACTCGAGTGGGTTGGCACTCCTTGCTAGAGAAAAATTGTCTGGCGAGTCCTACCCGTCTGTATAAGTCGAAGTAGAGGTAGAACTCGTAGGGGTGGGGTCTCGCCCCCACAGCCCTGTAGTTCTCCATCTCGAGCTCCATCATCACCCCGAGGAGGTCGCAGGGAAGATGGGGGAGAGGAACTCCGAGTCGCTCTTCACGCTCTCGACGGCTTCCGCGAGGCTGCCGGGAAGCTCCTTCACCGAGAGCTCCCTCCTCTTCTCCGGTGTCAGCTTGTAGATATCCTGGTCCACCGGCTCCCCGACGTCTACTCCGTCTGCGTCGAGACTAGCTGTCGGCTCCTTTTCTGAGACACGGGGATGGTGAAGTAGAAAGTGGCTCCCTTCCCTCCTGAGTTGTTCTCAGCCCAGATCTTCCCGCCGTGGGCCTCGACGATACTCTTCGAGAGGTAGAGTCCGAGCCCCGTTCCTGACTCCGACTTCGCGACGAATCGGGTGAAGAGCTTCGGGAGGATCCCGAGGTCGATTCCTGGACCAGTGTCTGCCACGCTGACCATGGCCTCCTCGGATTTCTCGTCAAGCCTGGTCGTCACTGTTATCCTCCCCTCCTCGGTGAACTTGGCTGCGTTACCCACGATGTTGTGAATCACTCGAGCGATTCTGGCCCTGTCGCCATAGGGTTCCATCTTCCGTTTGTCGGGGATGAAGACAATCGCCAGGTTCTTGTTCCTGATTCCGCTCTTCTCGTCGGCGAGAACCTCGGCGACGACCTGAGTCAGGCTGAAGACTTCGTTGTTCAGGCGAAGGTTTCCGCTTTCTATCCTCGCCGCGTCGAGAATCTCCTCCGTTAGCTTCTGAAGCCTCTTTACGCTGTTGAGCAGCCTGTCATAGTACTTCTCTCTCTGCCCCCTGTCGGCGATGGCCAGCTCCGCATAGTTGATGATCGCCTGCACCGGTGTCCTCAATTCGTGAGCCGCGATGTTGATGAAGTCCTTCTGCAGCGTGTCGTGCACCTTCAGCTGTTCGTAAAGCTCCGTCTGCCTCCAGATGCTCTCGAAGATTGTGGCGTATGACGCCGCGATCGACTTGCTCTCGGTGTAGGTCGCGAGCCCGACGGCTTCGTAGAGGTCCTCCTTCGCGTCGTCGTTCGTCTCGAAAACCATCGACTTCCTTCTGTCCACTATTACGAGGCTGATCCTTGTCTTCAGACTCTCGTTCATAACCCTGAAGTCGACGGTGGGAACCATCTTCCTTACTTCCTCCATCGCTGCGACCACCTGATCGTCCTGAGGAATGAGAATCTTGACACGAGCCTGGGTACTCTGGACGACATTCTTGAGCCTCTGGAAAGCCTCCACTTTCACTTGGCGCAAGAATGCCCTCGGTGTGGAGAACATCACGAGCACTTCCCTCGAGGAGCCGATGAGATCCCAGGCTCGCCTGAGCGACTCTTGCGGGTTCTCTATTACCTCCACGCTCGTCCGCTCGACGCCCCTGACGAGCTCGTCAACCCTCTTCGTCGCCTCGATCCCGTTCCTCCAGAGTTCGTCGAAGACGGAACGAAAATGCCTGACGGAGGATGGGTCGTTGCTGACGAACGCCCTCTGAACCGCCCTCTCCCCTCTCTCTAGCGAGACGAGCATCTCGGATTCGGTGCAGCCGAAGTTGAGAGGGGGGAGCTTGCTGATGTGTCTTATCTCGATCCCGAGCCCGGCCCATTTCTGCATCATCGGCACATCTTCAGGCCCGATCGATGTCAGCCACTTCGCCGGTCTGTCTTCCGCGACTCTCTTGTTTGCCAGCATGTCTTCAAATCGCTTGAGGAGGAGGTCGTAGACGGGTTCCAGCGCGCTGGCCTCGGTGCAGGCGATCAGCTCGCCCGGAGACGCGAGCATCTTCTGCATGAACTCGCGGATCGCGGTATCTCCCTCCAGGACCCGGGTCTGAATCGGCTGGACGCCCTCGTCCAGTTGCCTTATCCTCGGCTCTGCCGGGATCCCCTTCTTCCAGAGCGCCTCGAAGAGGTAGGTCTGCTGCTCGACGATCGCCCGCGCGTTGCTGTAGATCAGTCGAGTCGCGGGCTGCGCTTCACGGAGGACCGCCGTGGCGATATACTCCGGGGCGTCGGAGACAGCGAAGTTTCCTGTGACACCATCGAGGTGTCTCACCTCGATAACCTTGGCCAGGTCCTTGACGAACTTCTCGTTCTCTCTCGTAATCTCCGTCAGGAACCTCACCTTCTTGCCCGAGTCCTTCCAGTCGACGATCAGTCGCTTCGATGCTTCGACCCCCATTACAACCGACGGTCCGTTCGAGTCGGAACAAACATCGATTTTCTCCTTCGCGTTCCAGATAAATCGAAGTGTCCCTCGGGCGACCTCGTCCACTCCCTCGAGCACGCGAATTGTCTCCCTGGTCTCGCTGACTGGTAGGGTCAACGTGGAAGAAACATCGCTAACTACTTATAAGTCGGTATGCAAAAATGTATATTAGAATATTTTAGTAGTTTCTCACCGGCTCAGACTCCATATTCAATCTCCTTCATTCGTATCGCGCGGGTGGTCACTCGCACGAAGCCGAAACAAAGAAGAAAGATAGGGTCAGCCGTCGAATGAGTGTGACTTCTACCCCCGAACCAACTCTTTCAGTCGGGCCGCGAGTTTCGTAATCGTGATCGGCTTCTTGAGGAAGAGTTTCACTTTCAGGTCAGGGAACATCTTCTCGAACTCTTCGCGGTAGACTTCGAAGGCGGTAAGAAAGCAGACGCTTGTCTGCCCATCGATCTTCGAGAGTCGTCGGTAAAGGTCAAAGCCGTTCATCTTCGGCATTCGTATGTCGAGAATCGCGACGTCGTACTGACCCGGCTTGAAGCTCTTGAGGGCCGCCTCGGGGTCGTTGAAGGCCGAGACTTGGAAGCCGTGTCCTTCGAGACCGGCCTTGAGGGCGTCGGTGATGTCTACTTCATCGTCCACGAGGAGGACTCGCTTGTCCATTGCTGCACTGAGTGAGCCCCTCGGTTAAGTCTATAAGGGTTTCACGAATTCTAGCTGATAATCTACGCAAGCGTCGATACCCATGAAAGATTCAGAAGTCTCTGTACGAACTTTTCGCGAAATAATGCTCGTGAGATATCAATCCATAACCACTTAAATTATCCGGCGAATCTCGAGTCAAATGACGTCGTACAACAGTCGATCCCGCAGACTCACAAAGGGAGGTCTCATCACCTCACTACTCGTGGCATCGACTCTGCTGGTCATGTCGGCGACCCTGAGCCCGGCTCACGCACTCGCGCTCTACTCATTCACCCAGACACAGCAAGGGCTGGTCAAGCAGGACACACTCACCACCGGAGACACGAGCTACTGGACTTTCTCGGGGAGCGCGGTCCTTCAAGGGGCTCCGACCACCTACTCCGAAGACGCGCAGGGTCTGCACCTGGGCATAAAGGCCGCAGTAAGCGGGCAGTGGGCCGGCTACTACGCCGTGTCGCCCGATACGAGCGCCTACCTCTTCCATGCGGTTCTAACTCTCCCATCCACCACGATTTCAGATACAGCACCCAACGCCCAATTCAACACAGGACTCTACGTGCAGACCGCTCCACTTCCAAAGATAAACTACGTCACATGCAGTGGGGCAGTGAACCCCTTCGGGTACTACTGGGGAGTATGGCTGGCCTCGGGCAACCCGAACCAGGCCACCACGATCACCCCACTCTGGTTCATGTGGATGAACAACCAGCCGCTCACGAGGGATTGCACAATCATCACAAACGGTAACAACCTCCTCAAGGTCTACTTGGATGGCACTCCAGTCTTCTCGAGCACCACGATGAACTTGAACATACCGCCACCCTTTGACTCATTTCTGGAAGTTCAGACGACCAGCGCTGCTCAGATGCTCTCCTCGACCTACACTGACTACTATGCGACTACGAGTGGCACCGTCACGGTAGCGAGCGCGCCACTGTCTTCCAAGGTGACAATAGAGGACACCTCGGGCAAGGTGTTAGCTTCGGCCTCAACAGACTCGAATGGTAACGCTGTCCTGAACGTCGAAAAACTCCACATGCCGCTGCAGGGGTACATTCGTTCCTACGGCCTCGACCTCCTCGGGGGTAGTGTCATGACGGCCACGACTTCTTCGCCAGTCACGATCTGGGGAGGAGACTCATACGCCGCCACTTTAGGCCCCAGTCTTGCACCAGGAACCGTAGCGTCCGCTCCCACAAACGCTCCTAGCAGCAGTGCTGGGACGTCTTCTAGCCCGCTCTCGGCTGATACGGTAACACCAACGGCTGGTCAGAGTCTTTCGAGCGCAAGCGCAACCCTGCCTACTCAGATAAGTCCCACCGCGTCGCCTGATGCACTTGGTGTCACGGACGTCGTGACCACGACGACTACTGACACGGCGGGTCTCGTAACCCAGCCCTCATCGGTTGTCGATCTCCCCTACGCTTTCGCTCTAAGGCTGACGCCTTGGAGTTCCTCCCTCTTTTTCTCGTAAGAATCATTGGTAGGTCAACCAAGGTCCACCGAGTAACCCATCATCTTATCCTCACACCCTCCGAAGATTCTCTAGTAGATAGTTCCTTCTCTCTTAATACTTCTGAGTCGATATTTTCTTGAATCAGGTCTCATGTCAAGACGAAGCAACCTAGTGCTATCGCTCGACGACCTCTCCAAGGAAGAGGTCGGAATCGCGGGCGGAAAAGGCGCGAATCTGGGGGAGATGCGGAAGGCGGGATTCCCCGTGCCGGACGGGTTTGTGGTAACGACGGAGGCGTTCGAACTCTTCGCCAGGGGAAACGACCTCGAGAAGAAGATCGGCTGGCTTCTCGCCAAGATAGACGCGAACAACCCGAAGAAGTTGGAGACTTATGCGAGCATGATTCGGCTGATAATCGAGTCTTCGAGAATCCCGAAAGCCATCGTCGAAGAGGTTCTCGCAGCTTACGATCAAGTCTGCAAGAAGGCTGGGAAGAGGGTCCCGGTGGCCGTGAGAAGTTCGGCGACGGCTGAGGATTCGCGGGATGCCAGCTTCGCGGGGCAGCAGGCCACGTTCCTCAACGTGAGCAAGAACGACGAGATCATCGCGTCGGTCAAGAGATGCTGGGCCTCGACGTACACATCGCGGGCCATCTACTATAGGCTGAAGAAGGGGTTCTCCATGAATCTCTTCATGACGGCGGTCGTCGTACAGAGACAGATTGCGAGCCAAAAGGCGGGAGTCGGCTTTTCAATCCATCCCACCACGGGCGACCGCGATTCGGTCGTAATCGAGTCCGTCCTAGGTCAAGGAGAGGAGCTGGTCTCCGGGAGGGTGACACCCGATACATTCACGATTAACAAGCGCACTGGAATGATTCGCGAGAGGAGGATTGCGGAGAAGAAGAGGATGAAGGTCACCAACAAGCGCGGGGAGGGGCTAGCCGAGGTCGCCATACCGAGGAGACTCAGGCAGGCGCAATCCCTCAAGTCGTCGGAGCTCCTCGAGTTGTGGCGTCTCGCTCGAAAGCTCGAGGCCCACTACAACCACCCGCAGGACTTCGAGTGGGCGGTAGAGGACGACGGCACCCTCTATCTCCTGCAGACCCGCCCCGTCACTGTATTGGGAGGGAAGCCAGGAGCTGACGAAGGAACGTCGGAGACGGAGGCGGAGCTGAAGGGTCTGGGTGCCTCTCCTGGGATCGGGGTAGGGAAGGCGAGGCTTGTCCTCAATCCGAATGAACTGGCCAAGATTCAGAAAGGCGAGATACTCGTCACCAAGATGACCACCCCCGACTACGTTCCGGCCATGATGAAGGCGGCTGGCATAGTAACGGATGAGGGAGGCATGACGAGTCACGCAGCCATAGTGAGCAGGGAGTTAGGCGTACCGTGCGTCGTCGGGACCGGAAGGGCGACGAAGGCTCTTACTCGAGATACCCTCTTGACGGTCGACGGCACGAAGGGTCTGGTCTTCAGGGGGAGGGTGGAAGCCGAGATTCAAGGGGAGGGCGGCGATGCGGAGGTTCCATCTCCTTCTGCCGGCGCCGCCGCCGGCCAGGCTACTACTACTATGACGACCGGAACAAAGGTGTACATGAACCTCGGCGTGCCCGAGAAGGTGCAGGACTATCTCAACCTTCCATTCGACGGGATCGGGCTGATGAGGATAGAGTTCATAATCGCGAGCTATGTGGGGGCGCACCCTCTCTTCCTCCTCGAGAGCGGAGTTTCATCGAAGTTCGTCGATCGCCTCGCGGAGGGGATGGCGACAGTCGCAGGTGCGGTAAAACCAAGGCCTGTGGTCGTCCGATTCTCGGACTTCAAGACCAACGAGTACAGAGAGTTGAAGGGCGGAGAGATGTACGAGGAGCAGGAGTCAAACCCGATGATAGGCTGGAGGGGCGTTTCGCGCTACATATCTCAGGATTTCTCTGAGGCGTTCAGACTCGAACTCCGCGCGATGAGGAGGGTGAGGGATGAGATGGGGCTGGAGAACGTCTGGGCGATGCTCCCCTTCGTCCGCACCCCGTGGGAGGTGGAGAAGTGCCTCGGGATGATGGAGGAGGAGGGGCTCGTCAGGGACGAGTCCTTCAAGGTCTGGCTGATGGCCGAGGTCCCCTCGATGGTCTTCAGGGCGGAGGAGTTCGCTCGCCTCTGCGATGGTTTCAGCGTGGGTTCGAACGACCTCACCCAGCTGATCCTCGGAATCGATAGGGATTCTTCCCGGCTGGGGAAGATGGGCTACTTCGACGAGAGGGACGTGGCGGTGAAGAAAGCGGTCAAGCAGCTCATAGAAGCCGCTCACGCCTCCGGAATAACCATCTCAATCTGCGGGCAGGCTCCCTCGGTCTACCCCGAACTGGCAGAGTACCTCGTGGGCGAAGGCATCGACTCCCTCTCTGTCAACCCCGACGCCGTCACTAAGACGAAGCGGATCGTCTTTGAAGCCGAGGAGAAGAAGATGAAGAAAGTCATCGCCGGCTGATCGTGGAAGCGTCTCGCCCTTTTCCTCGTGGGCCCCCTCCCTCCCTCCTTTCTTGCAGGAATATCGCCCCCGAGGCGAGAACCGCCGCTGCGACCACCCCGAGCAGGAGAACTCCCGGTCCGTAGTTCACGCCTGATGAGGGCAGGGTGGGATTCCTGAGGAGGACATCCTGCGCTTCAGAGTTGAAGTAGGATGGGAGAGTCCCGTAAGGGTTCTTGGTCTGTTCGCCAAGGTCCGTTACGTAGACCCAGCCCGCACCCCGGCTGATGGCCTGCGATATCACATCATGCATCCTGTCGGAGGGGACATTCAAGACGATGTGGAAGAAGCGGGTACTCGGGTACATCGAAGTCCAATTCGCTCCTGCGTAGTTGCTCTCGTAATTTGCATAATCGTTCTCGAAGGTCACGATTACGTCTGAGATTGTGGCGTAACACTCTCCCGTGGGATTTCCCGGGTTCAGGACAACGAGGGCGAGGCCGGGCTTGGCCTTGATGTGCTGGTAGAGTGACTGGTAGTAGCCGAGGGCGGATCGGTAGCACGTGCTGTTAGCCTCATCGAGGAGGATCCCGTCGACGCGGTACCAGTCGTAGTACTCGTCAATCCAGGCCCTCGCCGTTTCAAGCTTGACGCTCCCATTCGCATAGCTCGTGTGTACGTATCCCACGATGCGGACGCCCATCGCCTGCGCCTGCTGGGCGCGGGAGGCGTACTCCGGGTTCCTCGAGTCTCCGGGGCCGTTGAAAGGGTTCAGTACGATCATCCCCACCGCCGGAGACTCGCCGATACCCTGATTCCAGTCACTGGGGTCGTCCGCGTTCAAGGGAATTCCGATTCTGACCTTCATGTCACGATTCGGAGGAGCGTTGAAGAAAAGGAGACTCTGCGACGTCGCCAGTAGGGCGATAGCCAACAGAAGCGGCAAGAATCCGAGCAACATTTTTCTTCTCAATCTTAATCACCTCTCCACTGCAGTCAGGGCCATTGAAGGATGGACAGACGATTTTCGAGACAGACTGTGATAACGATGACGACGGTTGCTAGCCCGACCCCGCCCCGCACGTGCAGTACCCCTCCCCGTCTATCCTGTTTCCGCAGACTGGACATGTCTCGTCGCTGTACTTGACTCTGAAGTGTTTCTCTACCTCGTCGGCATAGGCTTCTTCTTGCATCTCCCCTTTGATTCGCGCAAACTCATATTATGGTTTGTACAACAAAGTCACGGAAGAAAGTGAGGAGGAATGTTCAGTCAGACCATCGATTCGAGACGAAGAGTCGGAACACCCGAACTCTTCTGAGCCGAGATTCCAAAAAACCCGGACCAAGGCACTTCCGAGTGCAGAAATAGCGTACCGCTCATGTTCGAGATTCTGATCTGGGTCGCCGTGACGCCGGCGACTGAGTGGCGAGGCGAGGTCGGCTTTGTCACCAGGATTGAGAGGTCAGCCTCACTCTTGGCCAGTGCTGTGACTCGCTGTAGGGTCTCGGGTTCACCCTCGTAGTAGGTCGAGGCTCCTCCCCAGCTCATGATGTTCAGTATGCTCCCCTTCGGGCGTCCCTTCCTCGCGGCATCGAGGGAGTCTCGGAGTTTTTCCAAGAGCGTCCAGCCTTTCTGAGGGATGCCGCCTTCGGTTTCTTTTTTCTCGCTCTCGCCACTCCCCCAGGTCACAAGTTGGCCCGGCTTTGATCCTCGGAGGAACATCTTCGCGAAGTGGTCGAAGTAGCCTTCCTCGACTCCCCTCATTTCCTGAACCACGATGGGGTTGCCGGAGGCCGCCCAGGTCGCGATCAAGGCGCTAAGAAAGACGAGCGCTACCTTCATATCGACGCGAGGGTCGAGTTCCAGGATGACCAGAGACCCCTTGGAGAATCCTCCCTCCATCTCCCGGTCGAGGTTCGGGTAGCCTGTCGAGAATCGTCTACCGGCTGCGCCCCGGGGCAGCATCAACTCGACCGGCGCCGCGCCTGACGAGAACGAGTAGTCGACGGAGCGAAATCTGTCGAAGCTGCGGAAGATACCGCCATCAAGAGTGAAGAAGTATGTAGGGCGACGGATTTCTACCCCGCGCAACTTTGAAAGCAAGACCTCCCTCACCCTTCTGCCGAGAAATGACCTCTGGCGCAGCATGAGTACCCCGTCCATCAGGGAGTCTAGGGCCGTGTTGCGCGGGTCCTCCCCCGTGAAGATGAATCTCGCGCCCGCTCTTTCTCTCCAAGTCTCGAGCACCCTGGCGTTGACTCGAAGCGCCTCCGCTTCCACGGAGTCGCTCAAGGCCTCCCATGAATCAATCACGATGGTGGGTGCCTGCCTGTCCATCAACTCGTTGGTGATCCGCTCAAAAATCGCGTTCGGTTCATCGAGCCTCGCGTCTACGAGAGTCTCCGAACCTTCGCCCGCCCCGCCTGAGGATGAGGACTCCAGGAGTGGGCCGAGGTCGAACGTTTCACCGATCCAGGTGTAACTCTGCAGCAGCTCTACGGGCGAAGTCCTAGTCGAGACGTACAGGAAGCCCTTCGTAACCTTTAGGGCACGGAGGATGCTCAGGGCTAGAATCGTCTTCCCGGTGCCGGAGGAGCCCTTGATCAGCAAAGAGTAGGTCGCGCGGCGGAGGAAGTCGGCAAGCTCCCTGGGAATGCGTTCGGGTAAGATGGCCTCTTGCTTTTGCTTTCCCTTGGGGGTTCTACCGCCCATCTGACCCTTAATCATCGGCACAGGATATATGAGAATATTGGAGTGATGACCCTTGAAGGCCCGGCGACGACTTCGGACCTACCTCCCAGTCACGCATCACGTGCCTTAGGTCGCGTCCGGCTCCAAAGACGAGGCCCACGCTATCTCATCACGAGCCCGCCCGTTACCCGCCATCTTCCAGCAGGGGCCGTGATACCATCTTCGCTCGAATAGGACGTCCCCCTCCTGAAGAGACATCTGCCTTCCACAGGCCTCGCAACGATTGATCAGAAAGTTCCTCGTCCGGGGCGGAAGACTCTCGCCCTTCTGACTCGCCTGAGAATGGCCGAGCCGCTGTTCACTCATCTTACCCTCTTCTCTCCCAGGGAAATAAGTGACTTTGCAGCAAAACTACTAGTGGAATCTTATCTTCCAGGAGATGTTACCGAAGCAACCGCAGAAAGCCCGGGTGCTTCAGCCCTAGGATGAATGAATGCGGGGTGCTTAAATGGAGCAATGGAGTGATCTGCTGAGCGAGGACTCGCTCAGTAGGGCGGACATGCCCGAGCTCAAGCCCGTGGAGAATGGACCTCTACTGCCCCAGACAACTGGGGCCGCAAGCCCGGTCGAGGAAGCGGGAACCATACGCCATGAAACAGGGGCTGGAAGACCACGACCTTCAGTCGTAGTAGGATGTCACTTGACTGTGACGGACTTCGCCAGGTTTCTTGGGTAGTCCGGGTCAGCATTCCTCTCCACGGCCAAGTAATAGGCTAGTACCTGGAAGGGAACGACCTCGACGAGTGGTGAGAGGGTGGGGTCGAGCTTGGGAAGCCCCAACCATTCATCGTAGGCGTCAGATGGCTTGTCTGAGATTCCGATGATTTTTGCCCCCCTCGACTTCACTTCGTGCACCGAGGCCAGCATGTCAGCGTAGGTGGCGTCGGTAGGGTTGACGACGATGACGTAGACGCTTGGGTCAAGAAGCGCCAAGGGTCCGTGCTTCAGTTCTCCGCCCGGGAGAGCTTCCGCGTGGAGGTAGGCGAGTTCCTTAATCTTGAGTGCCCCTTCGAGGGCGACAGAGTAGTGCGGCCCCGTCCCTAGGATGTAGATGTCCGACGCTCCCTTCATCCTCCTCGCAACCTCCCGAAGGTGTGTCAGCTTCAGCAGGAGTTCCGAGATTCCCTTTGAGACACCCCCGAGGTCAGACGAGACCCTCCCTCCAGAGAGGTGACTCGCAATGGCGTAGAAGGTCGCCAGCTGGGAGGTGAAGCTCTTGGTCGCAGCCACCCCTATCTCGGGCCCACAGCGAAGTCCTATCGAAAGTGTGGAGATCCGGGCGAGCGTGGAGGTAGCAACGTTGACGATTGATACGACCTTCGCACCCTTCCCGCGGCCAATCTCGACGGCCTCGAGGACGTCTGCGGTCTCGCCGCTCTGAGAGAGGGCGACCAAGAGAGTCTTGCTGTCGTACTTCGCTGGAAAGAACTTCGCCTCGCTCGCAAGCACCGGTGTGGCATTGACCTGG
>Ga0209157_1001787_pt1 | contig 17627 bp, 14 predicted proteins | sample GraSoiAngelo_135_FD_185892 | JGI IMG/M metagenome (GOLD analysis project Ga0209157, IMG submission 185892) | Grasslands soil microbial communities from the Angelo Coastal Reserve, California, USA - 14_0929_05_40cm (SPAdes) (version 2) | ecosystem: Environmental > Terrestrial > Soil > Grasslands ...
TGACGGCGTTGACCTGGGGCAGGGCTCTCCAGGCCGCCCGGACCGTGTTTCGCGCGGGTGAACGGCCTGCAGGGCGTGCGGGGGCGCTCCTGGCAGCGGGCATCGTGGTTCCCATCGGCCCTGAGAGGGCTCGAGCACAAAGTTGCAATCGCGCAGGGACGGGCATTTCACCACACGTCCGAAGGGGCTGTCAAAGATCCGGCTTTTGAATTCGACCGTGGTCGGGCTCTATATTCACACGGGTACGCACACGCGAAGCCGCCCTCGGGCGGGCGGCCGCGAACGGAGACAGCCGACCTTGACCGTCGAAGAAGAGATTCGCCGGATCGACACCGATATCACGAAGCTGAAGATCCAGTTCGACCTCTACTTCGTCGGATCGGTCCCGAAGCCCCCGACGTACCAGCGTGACGCCCTCGACAAGCACCTCAAGAAGCTGCAATTCAATCTGAAGTCGTCCGGCGATCGCTTCCTCTACAACTCCGTCCTCAACAAGTTCAACGCCTACTCCGAGCTGTGGATGAAGCAGCTCAGGGTCAAGGAAGAAGGGGCGCACCTGCATCCGCTCGCCCGGCGCCAGGCGCACCAGACGGCCTCATCGGCAGGCGCTTCCGGCGGGTCGAATGGATCGGGCTCCCCGGCCGCGCACAACGCCGCCCGGCGCCGTGGGGCTCAAAGACCCGGGGATCACCCGATGAGCGACTCGTGGCGCATCCCCACGAATCGCCGCGACGAGGCGGCCCTGAAGAAGCTCTACGAGAATTTCATCGCGGCCAAGGATCGGGTGGGGGACCAGAAGAAGCCGTCGTTCGATGCCTTCGCGCGTGAGATCGCCCGGCACACCGCGGCCATCAGGGGCCAAGTGGCTTGTGACACGATCGACTTTAGGATACACTCCAAAGACAACAAGGTGAGCATCAAGGCCAAGCCCTTGAAATAGGAGGCCGGAATGCGGGTCCGTTCGGCGGCTCTTCTTCTCGCGCTGATCGTCGCCGGACCGACCCTTGCGGGCGGCCTTTTCTCACAGGCGGCGGCCGCCGTGATGGCGCCGCCCCCCGAGCCATCGCCGAGCCCCGCGCCCAGCCCGACGCCGACCCCGCCACCTCCGATCCCGCCCGGACCCGCTCCGACGCCCACGCCGACCCCTGCCCCGGCCCCAGGGCGCTCCAGGACCACCAAGTCCCCGTCGGTGGCCGGACTCGCGTCGATCGGCCAGGCGTATCCGATGGACTACCGCACGATCCTCGACAGACTCGAGGACGACCCGAACAACCCTGCCCTCCTGAACGAGCTGGGGAACCTCCTGGTGCAGTACGGCCGTCTGCGGTCGGCCATCGTCCAGTACGAGAAAGCGCTCAAGATCCAGCCGAGTCTCGCCATCGTCTGGAACAATCTCGGCGTGGTTTATACCGCCAGCGGCAAGTTCATGGAAGGAGAGCGGGGCTATAGGAGGGCGATCAAGGTGAATCCCGCCTACGCCCTGGCCTACTACAACCTCGGCGCGAACTTCGATCAGCGCGGCGACTACGACAACGCCATCAACTTCTATCAGCGGGCCATCGAGCTCGATCCGACGCTCCTCGACGTGCGCGTCAACCCTCAAGTGGCTACGAACCGGCACCTGGCGGTGATTCTCGTGAAGTCCTACCTCGACAAGGGCGGCTCCGTCGTCCTCCCCGTCCAGTCGATGTATCCCGCCAAGGCCCGCAAGAAAACCCAGCCCTGAGACATTCCGGCTTTCGAAGGCGGGGCCCGCTCGCCCGTGCTGCGCCGTCCCCGGGGACTCAGGTAGGACGCCCCGCCGGCAGGAAGGAGAGCGCCGCACTCAGCGTGGGAAGGCCTCGCGCACACCTCCGTCCACGGTGACGATGCAGCCGGTCGTCGTGGACGAGCGATCGGACGCCAGCCAGAGCGCCGCCTCGGCGACATCCTCGGCCAGAACGCGCGTCTTGAGAAGATTGCGCTGGCGGTAGAAGTCCTCGAGCCGGTCCGGCGCGACACCGTGCGCCCGGGCGCGCTCCTCGCGAACGGTCTCCGACCAAAGGCGCGAGTCCTGGAAGACGGCGTCTGGGTTGATGATGTTCGCCCGGACGCCGTGCTCGCCCGCCTCGATCGCCAGGACGCGCGCCAGCTGCGTCTCCGCGGCCTTGGCGGCGCTGTAGGCGCCGAAATCCTTGCCGGGCGCGAGGACGTTCTTCGAGGCGATGAAGACCAGGCTGCCGCCGATCCCCTGCTCCTTCAAGACACGGAGCGCCGCGCGGGACACCAGGAAGTGACCGGTGGCGTTGACGTCCAGCGAGCGCCTCCAATCCTGAAGCTCCATGAGGTCGAGGGGCGACGAGTGGGCCATCCCGGCGTTGGAGACGACGACGTCCAGACCGCCGTACGCGATGACCGCGTCTTTGAAGGCGGCCCCGACACTCGATTCGTCAGTGACGTCCAGGCGCAGACCGAGAGCGCGTTCGAAACCGCGCCTCTCGCAGATCTCGCGCGCCACGGCCGAGGCTTCCTCACCGTCGAGATCGGTGACGACGACGTGGCACCCCTCCGCCGCGAGCCGTCGGGCGACGGCGCGGCCGATCCCGTGGGCGCCGCCGGTGACCAGGGCCACGCGGCGCGCCAGCTCTTTCTCCGGCGGGGCGAGGGTCAGCTTGTACAGCTCCATCGGCCAGTACTCCACGTCGAAGGTGTCCTGGAGGTTCAGCGAGCGGTATTCGCTGATCCCCTGCGCCCCGCGCGTCACGTTGATCGTGTGGTGGTAGATATCGGCCACGATGCGTGCGTGCCTCGCGTCCTTCCAGGCGGTGAGCATCCCGACCCCGGGGATCAGGACGACGCGCGGGAACGGATCGAGCCTCGGCTCCTTGCCGGTCGCGTGCTTCTTGAAGTAGAGGTCGTACCAGGCCGCGTAGTTCAGAAGCCCCTTCGCGATCGCCATCTTGAGAGCGGCAAGACCGTCGGGCCCTTCCAGATCTTCGGGGAGATGAGGGTCCACGAAGAGCGGCCTGGGCTTTGTGTACAGCAGATGGTCCGGAGTCGCGGGGCCGGCCAGACAGAGCTGCGGAGCGGCCTCCGAGCAGGTGAACTCGAGGACGTCGTCCCCGTCGTCGTGCCGCAGGACGACGCGCGCCCGGCCGTCCCGGTCGGCGGGCCCGCCTGCCCCGTCGGGCGTCCGCCCGCTCAGGAGCCCGCGCAGGTACGGCGCGATCCCGGCCACGACCGCGCGGCGCGCGTCCCTGGACAGCGCCGCCCGCGCCCGCGAACCGAAGACCGCCTTCCCCTTCCCGCGGTCGCGGGCGTACTCCTCGGCGCGGGTGTTCATTTCGATCGTGGCGGCGTACGACTCCTTCGCCGTCTGACCCCAGGTGATGAGGCCGTGCTTCTCCAAAACGACGCAGCGCGCCTTCGGGCTGTTCTTGATCGCCTCCGCCACCTCGCGCGACAGGGTGAACCCGGGGCGGCGGTACGGGATCCAGATCGCCTCGTGTCCGTAGACCGCCTCGACGTGCCGCCGGCCGTCCACGGTGTTGGTCAGAGCCAGGATGGCGTCGGCGTGTGTGTGGTCGATGTGTGCGTGCGGCACGAAGCCGTGCAGGAGAGTCTCGATCGAGGGGCGGGGCGAAGTCGGCTCCATCAGGCAATGGACGAGGTAGGCGACCATCTCCTCGTCGGTCATCGAGCCGCGCTCCACGAGCGGCTCGAGGTCGTCCAGCCGGATCCCGGGGAAATGTTGCGCTTCGATCGTCTTGAGGTCCGAGCCGCTCCCCTTGATCCGCATGACGCGCACGCGGCGGCCGCGGAAGTCGATCTCGTGATGCTTGATCGAGGTGTTGCCGCCGCCCCAGACCACGAGGTTGGCGTCGCGACCGATCAGGCGGGAACGGTAGACGAGCAGGTCGAGGTCCTCGAGTCCCCGGGCCTCGTCGTCGCGCCACAAATTTTGCATGACGCGCGGATTATACCCAACGTGGCGCGGAGAGTGTTGCGACCGCGGGCGTTGGGGCGGACGCGGGCGGGGTCCATCGGCGGACACGTCCGTTGACCTGCTGCGGGGCAAGTGACTGAGGGGCAGGGACCTTCTCATCGGGATGTTCTGGCACGCCGCTTGTTTCTCGGAGGTGCATGCATTGGCCTTCGACTCCTGTTGAGCACCTGGCCGCCTTTCAACCCTCCTTCTGCCCGCGCAGGGAGTGTCCCGAGCACCGGCGGACCTCGCCCGGCTATCGCTTCTTCCGTCACGGAGTCTACGCCAGCCGGAGGCGCTTCCGCGTCCCGCGCTTCCTGTGTCTGACCTGTCGGCACACCTTCTCCCGGCAGAGCTTTGCCGTCTCCTATTACCGTAAGCGGCCCGAACTGATGCACCCGGTCGCCGCCGGTCTGGTCGCCGGCTCGGCCCACCGGCAGATCGCGCGCTCGCTGGGCTGCGCCCCATCGACCGTGACGCGTCTGGCCGCGCGGCTCGGCCGCCACGCCATGCTCCTGCTCGCCCGCGCTCTCGGGGAGCTCGAAGGGAGTGTGGACGAGCCGTTCGTCCTCGACCACTTCGAGACCTTCGAGTTCACCCAGGACTACCCGTTTGGGGTGGCCACCGCCGTGGGCAGCGGGTCGTGGTTCGTGTACGGTCTCGACCCGGCGCCGCACGCGCGCACCGGGCGGCGCTCATCGGCTCAACAGGAGCGGATGCGCCTCCGGCCCCGGCGCCTGATGCGGGGCGGCTACGCCCGCTCCACGCGCCGCGTCCTCGAGGTCTTGCTTCCTCTCGGGCAACCGGACCGGGCGCTGGTCATCCGCGGCGACGGGCATCCCGCCTATGACCGCGCGCTGGGCTGGCCCGCCGACGGAAGACGTGTCGTCCTCGAGCGCTATCCCAACCCTCCAAGAGGGCCGAAGGGTGCGCGCCGGTCCACCGAGGCGAGGGTGAGAGACCAGGCGATGTTCCCGGTCGACCTGTTGCACAAGATCCTGCGTCACACTCTGGCGCACCAGCGGCGCGAGACCATCGCCTTCGGGCGGCGTCTGAACGCGGTCATGGAGCGCCTGTTCCTGGCCGCGGTGTGGCGCAACTTCGTCAAGCGCCGCTCCGAGCGCCGCCCCGAGCCGAGAACACCGGCCATGCACCTTGCCCTGACGGACGCACCCTGGAGCTGGAAACGAGTGCTCTCCCGCCGCCTGTTCGTTCGGCGCGAGAAGCTGCCCGCGCCGTGGCCCTCCCTGTACCGTCGAGACTGGATCACCCCGATCCTGCCCTCGAACGCCCGGCACGACCTCGCACGGGCCTACTGAGCGACCAGCGAAGGACTTTCGGCCTGAAAGAACGAACCAGACCCTCGACCCGGTTCGATGGTCTCGAGGCCTCTCACCCCGGACCCCACACTCTCGGCACCACGCTGTTTTTGATGCATTGGGTCGGAAGGGGCCGTATATTCGGAAGGATGCGCAGAGCGGTCGATCGCAAAACGGTGATCCGTCTCACCGGACTCGCCGTCTCGCTGGCGGGCCTGACGGTCGCTGTCGTCGCATTCTCGCGGTTTATTCGGTCGGTGATCCACAACGCGGTGGACGGGGGACCGGCCCTGACGCGCTTCCCCGAATACTACCGGCAGGTCGGCGTGTACTACGCGCGCGGCTTCAGCACCGGGTTTTTCGTCTGCTACTTTCTGATGCTGTTCGCGATGATCGTCGGATCGTGGGTGGAGGAAACCCGCAGGTCCCGACGCGTCGCGCGCGCCACGGCGGCGGCGCCGACCACAGGCGCGCCCGGGACGCCGGCGCTCGCGGTCAACCCGGCGATCCGCGATTGATCGCCGGCCGGCCCAGCTCCGGGATCTTTACTCCAGCACCATCGAGCGGCCGAGACCCACGACCCTCTCGGCCTGCGGGCCGTGCGGCCCCTGCACGACCTCGAACTCGACCGCCTGCCCCTGCTCCAGGCTCTTGAACCCCTGGCCCTGGATCGAGGTGGAGCGGACCACGACGTCCTCACCCCGATCCGGGTGGATGAGCCCATACCCCTTCGTGTCGTTGAACCACTTCACGCGGCCGGTCACTCTCATGCGGTGTCTCCATCGGAGAGCGTGCGGGAAGGGCGCGACCATTTAGCACACGGTTTTGCGCGTTGTCAAGGCGGCCGGCCGCTGCTAGAATCCGCGCATGTCGCGTCGCGCGCGGGCCACCGCGCTCATCGTTGTCGCGTCCTGGCCCGTCGTCCTGGCGCAGTCGTGGACCGGCGCCACGCGCACCCGGATGATCAGGGACGCCCTCAAAATATCGCCGCCCGCGCTGCGCGAGGTCCTGCAACATTACGAGAAGGACCTGGTGCGCGGCATGCTCGATCCCTCCCGGCACGAGGACGAAGAGGTCCACTTCCAGCACGCCGACGGAAAGGGCGGCCTGGCCGGGATGGGCATCGAAACGAAGACGCGCGACATCCTCGACATGCTGTCCAGGCGCGCTCCGTTCAGCAGCGTCACTTACGAGATGGGTGTGCTGGCGCACCTGGTGGCCGACGTCGAGTTCCCGCTGAGCGCCTCCGACGCCGATCCGCGCGAGCCCCTCTACCGCGACGCCTACCGCGTGTACGTCGAGCGGATGCTGGACAAGATCCCGTTCGTGGTCGATCGCGAGCCGCCGCCGGCGCTCGAGAAGAACGACATCCGGGGTTTCGTGAAGGACCTCGCGCGCCGCGCGGCCAGGAACTACGCGCTCATCGGTCCCGCCTTCAAGGACGACGGGACGCCGAAGTCAGCCTCGGCCCTCGACGAGCGCTCGGTGCCGTTCGGCATCGCCTCATTGTCGTACTCGCACGCCACGAGCGACATCGCCTGGATCTGGAGGCACCTGTGGGTCTCGATCAACGGCGACATGCGCGGCACGCCGTTCCTGGGTGCTCCACCGCCCGAGAAGGTGCAGGTCCCGCCACGACCGCCGAAGCCGAAGCGCAAGGCACCGCCAGCCGCCAGGACGTCGCCGGCGCCGGGCCCGCAGACGGCGGCGACCGCCTCGCCGGCACCGAGCCCGAAGGCGGCGTCCACGCCGTCAGCCGCGCCGCAGTCGACCGCGAAGCCTTCCCCCTCGCCGCAGCCGTCCGGGCAGGCATCCCCGACACCGTCACCCGCTCCGGGAGGGACGACGCCGTGACCCGGCAGGCCGGCAAGAAGCGCGCGCTCCTCAGCGTCTTCGACAAGACCGGCGTGGTCGATCTCGGGCGCGAGCTCTGCACGCTCGGATACACGCTCCTGTCGACGGGCGGGACCGCGGCGGCCCTCAAGGACGCCGGCGTGCCGGTGGTCGAGATCGCCCGTTATACCGGCCAGCCCGAGATCCTGGAGGGTCGGGTCAAGACGCTGCATCCCAAGGTGCACGGCGGCATTCTTGCGGATCTCGCGAAGGAGTCGCACCGCGCCGACCTGACACGCTCGGGAATCGAGCCGTTCGCCCTGGTCATCGTCAACCTCTACCCGTTCCACGAGGTGGCGGCGCGTCCAGGGGCCCGCCTGGAGGAGGTGATCGAGATGATCGACGTCGGCGGGCCGGCGATGGTGCGGGCCGCGGCCAAAAACCATCGCCACGTCGGGGTGGTCGTCGACCCGGGCGACTATGACGCCGTCCTGCGCGAGCTGAGGGAGGGCGGCGCCCTGCGAGACGAGACGCGCTTCGCCCTCGCCGTGAAGGCATTCGCCCACACCGCCTCGTACGACGCGGCAATCCGCGACGAGCTGAACGCCCGGCTGGCCGGGACGACCGCCAACGTGAGTGGGGCCCTGCCCGCGCCCGCGGCGCGGCCGGTCTCGCCCGGCCGCCTGACGATCGAGGCACGGCTCGTGCAAGAGCTGCGCTATGGCGAGAACCCGCACCAGGGCGGCGCGCTGTACGCCGACACCTCGGACATTTCCGGGACGGTGGCCGCGGCCCGGCAGCTTCAGGGCAAGGATCTGTCGTTCAACAACATCGTCGACCTCGACGCCGCCTGGCGGGCAGTGAACGAATTCGATCGTCCCGCCGCGGTCATCGTCAAGCACAACAATCCCTGCGGCGTCGGCGTGGGCGCGAGCCTGAAGGACGCGTTCATCAAGGCGCGCCAGGGCGACCCAACCTCCGCTTTCGGCGGGATCGTGGCCTTCAACCGAACACTCGACCCGCCCGCCGCCAGCGAGGCCGTTTCGATCTTCCTCGAGTGCCTCATCGCACCGGGCTACGAGGCGGCGGCGCGCGACGTGCTGGCCGAGAAGAAGAACCTGCGCGTGATGGAGGCGGGTCCCGCGCGCGATCTGTTCCGCGGGCTCGACGTGCGGCGGGTGACCGGAGGGTATCTGGTCCAGGACTGGGACACGGCGGTTGTGGACATGACGAAGGCACGGGTCGTGACGAAGCGGCGGCCCGCGACGGAGGAGCTGCGGGCGCTCGATTTCGCCTGGCGGGTCGCCAAGCACGTCAAGTCGAACGCGATCGTCCTGGCGCTCACCGACCGGACCATCGGCATCGGCGCGGGTCAGATGAGCCGGGTGGACTCGGTGCGCCTGGCGATCATGAAATCGCTGGTGCCGGTGAAAGGGGCCGCGATGGCCTCGGACGCCTTCTTTCCGTTTCGCGACGGGATCGACGAGGCCGCCAGGGCAGGCGTCGCCGCGGTGGCGCAGCCGGGCGGCTCGCTGAAGGACAGCGAAGTCATCGCGGCCGCCGACGAGCGCGGCATGGCGATGGTGTTCACGGACGTGCGTCATTTCCGCCACTGAGGCGGACGCAGGCTTCCTCTCTCCCTACTTCTGGTCGAACGCCCGCAGGGTGAGGCCGTCGGTGAAGGCGTAGTAGGTGCGGTCCTTGGCGCGGTTGGTGTATTTCTCTGCGACTTCCTGGAGCTTGAGGGCGGAGGCGTCGTCCGGGTCGACCGCCAGCTCCTCGGACAGCTTCACGATGGCATCCTTCGAATTGCCCGCCTTCATCAGGACGACCGCCCAGTTGTACCAGGCGTTCCGGATGTACAGGTCGACGTCCCCCAGGCCCTTGTCGCGCGGCAGGCGGTAGAGCTTGCGCAGCGCGTTCTCATAGTCCTTCTCGGCGTAGAGTCGCTTCGTCGAGTCAAACTCGTCCTGCAGCGACTGGTTTTCGTCGATCTTCGCCTGCGCCTTGTCGGCGAGATCCTTCACTTCGATGTTGGCCGGGTCGAGGGCCAGGACCGCGCTGAGCTTGGCGCGCGCCTCCCGCCACTTCCCGAGACCCATCAGGCGGCGCCCATCGGCGGTGTAGGTCGCGATCTTCCTCTGCATCTCCTCCTTCGAAAGGGGGGGCACGGTCGTCGGCTTGATCGGCTCGGACGATGGCGGCACCCGGCTCGTGACGGGCGCAGCGTTGACCCCCGTGTTCTGGGACGTCCCCGCGTGTGGCGCGCTTCCGCCGGCACCCGGTACCGCTGCCTGCGGAGGCGGCGCCGTGCCCGGACCGGACGGAGGTGCTGTCGCCGCGCCGGAGGCCGGGCCGCCGGGCAGGGCCATCGCCCCCGTGGACGAGGGGGAGGATGGGTCGCCTTGTTGCGGTACTGCCGCCTGTTGCCGGCTCGTTCCACCAATCGGTGTCGGGATCGGGCCGTGTCCGCCGTCGACGGTCCCGGATGGAGATCCGGCCGGTGGCGCCACGGGCTGGCTCGGCTGGCCGGCTCCTCCGAGAAGGCGCGGCAGCAGGCGCTGCAGGAGGCCCGGCTGAGTGTAAAGGTACCAGCCCCCCCAGCCGCCGCCCGCGAGGATGATGAGAAGAAGGAGATACTTCATCACCGATGATCCCGATTTCGGCGTGGCCGCGGGTCTCGGCCTGTCCGGCGCGCGCAGCTTCACGGCTGCCGAGGGCCTTTCCCGAGCCGCAGGCTTTTCCGCCGGCGAAGCGACTCGGGCGTGCGGCTTCGTCGACTCCTTCTGCTTCGCGAGCGGAACAGGTTCGGCCTGCGGGGCCGCCTGCTCCGCCTCGGACCCGGGCATCCCGGGCATGCCGCCCGAGTCGAGTAGCGACATCAGGTCCATATCGCCCGCCTGGACCGGCGCTCCCGTTGCCTTGGCGCCCGTGCCGCGCAGAAGGCCCCGCTCCTTGTCTTTCAAATTGAGTTGCGTCAGCTCGGTCTCCCAGGCGGCGGTCGCGTCCTCGCCCACGTCGGAGACCGGGACCGCGCCGGCAGGAGCCGCCGGAGTGTGCGGGGCAACAGGCTTGGGAGGGGCGGTCTTGGATGCAGGCGCGGGCGGCATCGTGGACGCAGCCGCCACCCCCTTCGCAGCCGGAGTCTTCGCCTGCGTGGGCGGTGTCGATGGCTCGGGTGTTTTTTTCGTGTGGCCCGACACCACCGGCGGCGGCTCGACCGGGGAGGCGGGAGCGGGTGGTTCAGCGGGCACGGGTCCCTTGGGCACGACACGCGACGTGGGTGGCCGGATCGTCCTGGCCTCGACGACCTCGTCCTTCTTGGCCGCCGGCGGCACCGGCGCCCCGATGCCGACGGGTCCCTCACTCGTCGTCTCGAACGGCGACTCCTCGGGTGTCGTGGCTCCGAGCGACGGGTCCTTGAAGGCGGCCTCGAGCGCCGCGCGCGCCGCGACATCCTCCTGCGCTAACGCTCCCGGACCCGATTCCGGCGTCTGTGGCTCTTCGTCGAGCACCGGTTCGGAACCTTCGAAGACATCGGGGGGCGGTGCTGCAGCGGCCTTCGGCGTTGGAGCCTTGGGCGGCTCCACGGGCGCACCGGATCGCAGCTTGACACCGGCGGCGATCGCCTGGGGCATCGTCAGCTTGACGGTCATTCCGCCCAGCCGGCTGGCCGCCGCCTTGAGGCTCGCCTGGATCTTGTCGCGGATGTCCTTGAGCAGTGCCTTGGCGCCGGGGTGCGTCGCGTCGAGAGTGAAAACCTTCTTGCACTCCGCCTCCGCCTCGGAGAAGCGTTCCTGGTTCAGAAGCTCGCGGGCCAGGGACAGGTGTTCTTCGATGAACGGCGCCGACTCGAAGGCGTGCTGCGCCTCCTCGAGGAGACTCAGGATTTCGGGAGAGTCAGGGCCGAGCGGCAGGAGGCCCTGGGCGCCTTCGATCGCCTCGGCGTACTTGCGCTCCGCGAGCAGCTGCTTGACGCGCGCGACACCGAGATCGAGCCGCGCCTCGGCCTCCTCGACCGGCAAATCGGCGGCGGTCGTGTCGGCACCGTCGGCGGGGAGAGCGGAGGCCTCTTCGGGGCCCGCCGGCGGCGCGGAATCGAAGTCCCCCAGGAGGAGGGTGGCCATGCGAATGCCCTCCCGGGCCTTCTGGCTTGCCGGATCGACGGTGAGAGCCCCCTGCCAGGCCTCGATGGCTCCCTTGTACTCTCCGTTGTTGTAGAGGGAGGAGGCCTTGGCCAGGAGTTCCTGAAGTTTTTCGTCGTCGATCACGACTCCGTCCGTGCCGGGCACACGGGCCCCGCAACGGCTCAATTTATGCCCGCACGACCGGAAGTCAAACGATGGGAGGGGTTTCGGGGAGTATCAGGACGCCTGGCGCCCGGGGCCGGCGGAGGCCTTCTTGAGAGCATCCTTCAGCATCGGCAGGTCTTTGAATCCCGGATTGAGCTCCTCGACCTTGCCGAAGGCTTCGGTTGCCGTCCGGGTGTCGTTCTTGCTCGAGAGAGCCACGATCCCCAGATTGAGCCATGTCTGCCAGTGCTTCGGGTCGTACGACAGGGAGGTCCGGAACTGCGCGATCGCGTCGTCCGCCATGCCCATTTCGTACAGGCAGATCCCCATGTCCGTGCGCGCGTCCACGTCCTTCGGCCTGACCTCGAGCGCCCGCTTGTAGTACTGCACTGCTTCCTCGAACTTGCGTGCGTCATGGTACATGTTGGCCAGCCGGAGGAGCGCCGGGATGTCCTTCGGGTCCTTCTCGAGCGCCGCCTTGAGCGCGCCGATCTCCTGGAACACCTGCGCCATCATCCGCTCGCTGCCGCCGCCCGCGCCGCCCCCGGAGTCGCCCGCGGGACTGCCGCCCGCCTGCGGGACGCTCTGCCCCATGCCCATGTTGCCCGCCGCAGGAACGGGAGCCGCTTGCTGCACGACTTTGGGCTCGTGCACGGCGTACGCGATGATGTAGCCGACGAGGAAGCCGAAGAGGATCCCGGAGACGAGAAACTGAACCTGGTCCTTGTTCATGCGGCCCGGCACGCTAACACAGGAACCAGGGTGAATCAAGGCGCGCGGGGTGTCGCGCGACGGGCGGCGCGAAGCGAGCCGAGGGGAGCGTCGCGTAGCGACGCGGACCCGTGTCCGGCGGGCGCAGGGATTGGCGCCGCTCGCCCCTGTGCTATAGTCCCGGCGTGAGGCTCGTGACGTCGCCCGCGCCGTCGCTTCCTGGAAATCCGCGCTCTCGTCTCTCCTTCGTTCTCGGATCATTTCTGGTCGGCGTGTTCGTCGTCTGCGCCCTGCTCGCGCCCCTCCTCCCGGCCTCGATCGGATACGACCCGTATGCGCAGGTAGCGCCGCGCTCGGTCTCGCCGCCGACTCCGCCGAGCCGTGACAACTGGCTCGGCACGGACACCCTCGGCCGGGATCTCCTGAGCCGCCTGGTGTTCGGGGCGCGCATCTCCCTCGAGGTCGGGGTTCTCGCCACGGCGATCGCCCTGCTCATCGGCACGGCGCTGGGAGCCGCGGCCGGCTATGCCGGCGGGCGGACCGATGCCTTCCTCATGCGCGCGACCGATCTGGTGCTGGCCTTCCCGGCGCCGTTACTGGCCCTGGCGATCATTGCCGCCGTCCCCGAGCCGGAAACCACCCCTCTCCTGAGGAGCCTTCCCCATCCGTCGGTGGGTGTCGTATTTCTCGTGCTCGGATGTCTCGGTTGGGCCTCGATTGCCCGTTTGGTGCGCGCCGAGTTCCTGCGCCTCCGCGAGCAGGATTTCGCGCAGGCGGCGCAGGCGATGGGCGCCCACGGCGCCCGCGTGGTCCTGCGGCACCTGCTGCCGAATGCTCTGCGGCCGCTGATCGTCGTCGCCACGCTCGGCATCGGCGGGAACATCCTGATGGAAGCCTGGCTGTCGTTCCTGGGCGTCGGCGCGCGGCCGCCCCTGCCGTCCTGGGGCACGATGATCACGGAGGGCCAGGAGTACTTCCTGGCCAAGCCGTGGGTCTGTCTCGCCCCCGGCCTGGCGATCCTCCTCGTCGTCCTCGGGTTCAACCTTCTGGGAGACGCGATCAGCGACAGGCTCGACACCCGTCGTCGCCAACGCGTCGCCTGAGCGGAGACACTCGCATGCGCACATCGGAGCCCCGCGCTTCGCTTCCCGGACTCGCCCGGGCGGCCCTCCTTCTTCCGGTCGCCCTGGCCGGGATGGCCTTCCTCGCGTGCACGCGCGGACCCTCGCCGGAGAGAGCGGAGCAGGTCTTCCGGTTCCGCATGCACGAGGACCCGCCGACGCTCGATCCGGCCCTCTCGAACGACCAGTTCTCCGAGGCGGTCATCCTGAACGTCCATCGCGGGCTGGTTGAGCTCGATCCGGAAACACTCGAGATCCGGCCGGCGGTGGCGGATTCCTGGACGATCTCGCCCGACAACCGCGTGTACACCTTCCACCTGCGCGACGGCGTCCGCTTCCACAACGGGCGTCCAGTCACATCGCAGGACGTGGCCTATTCCCTGCGGAGGCTCCTGAAAAAGGAGACCCGGTCGCCGCGGCGCTTCCTTCTCGAGCCGATCGAGGGCGCACAGGAGTTCACCGACGGGACGAGCGACGCCGTCAGGGGACTCGCAACGCCGAACGACCGCACCGTCGTGCTGCGCCTCGCGAAGCCGTTCGCGCCGTTCCTCTCCGAGCTGACGATGGCCAACGCCGCCGTGCTGCCGCGGGAGGTCTACGACGATCCGCAGAAGGCGTACCTGCGCGCCCCGGTCGGCTGCGGCCCGTTCCGCTTCGGGCGATGGGAGCAGTCGAACTTCATCGAGCTCCTGGCGTTCGACGGCTACTACGGCGGGCGGCCCGCGCTCGACCGGGCCGTCATCCGCATGATCGAGAACAAGACGAGCGCGCTCCAGGAATATATCGCCGGCGGCCTCGACAGCCTCGACGAAACGCCCGACGAGAACGACACCGCCATGATGGCGAAGGTGGGACAGGAGGTCCACAAATACCCCTTCATGGGCACGGGGTACATCGGCTTCAACCTGTCCCTTCCGCCGTTCAAGGGTAATGCCGCCCTGCGCAAGGCCTTCAACTACGCCGTGGACAAGAAATACCTGTGGGAGGTGCTGATTCCGGGCGGAAACATTCCGGCGAACGGCATCATCCCGCCGGGCATTCCGGGCCACGATAAGGACCTGCCGGGGTATCCACACGACGAGGCCAAGGCGAGGAGTCTTCTGGCGCAGGCCGGGTATCCCGCGGGCAAGGGGCTCCCGCCGGTCGCGCTGTGGGTCAACACCGGGGAGGGCAACAGGCAGATCGCCTCGCAGATCCAGGCCGATCTGAAGACGATCGGGGTGACGATCGTCATCCGCGAGGTGGACTGGGCCGCCTACATCGCCGCGGTCTCCGGGACGAAGGACAACGCCGGGCAGGCGCAGATGTTCCGTTTCGGCTGGTACCTCGACTACCCCGACGCCGACGCCATCCTGCGGCCTCTCCTGCACTCCTCGAACTGGGGTCCGGCCGGCAACTTCGGCCGCTACAAGAACCCCGAGTTCGACGCGCTGGTCGACAAGGCGCTCGCCGTGACCGATCCGAAGGAGCGCGCGGAGCTGTACCGCAGGGCCGAGACGATCGCCGTCATGGACGACGCGGTCTGGATCTTCCTCAACTATTACCAGGCGTCGACGCTCTACAAGCCGTATGTGAAGGGCGTCGTCCTGTCGCCTCTGGGCGAGTTCCGCCTGCCGCTCGAGCGGCTGAGGATCGAGAGGGGTACGCACTGACGAGCTATCTCGTACGCCGTGTCCTCAGCCTGGTGCCGGTCCTCCTCGCGGCCGCCACGATCGTCTGGATCTTCGTCTTCTTCCTGCCGGGTGATCCGGCGCGTCTCATCGCAGGCGGCCAGGCGGCCGACCCGGAGGTCCTCGAGACCATCCGACACGAGTGGGGTCTGGACCGGCCGGCCCCGATCCAGTACATGACCTACCTCGGGAAGCTCCTGCGGTTCGACCTGGGGTCGTCGTACATCCAGGCGCGCAGTGTCGTCTCGATCATCGCGGAGCACTTCCCGCCGACCTTCATCCTGGCCATGGCGGCGGTCGTGCTGGCGGCGGTCTCCGGGCTCGTCCTGGGATCGCTCGCCGCCCTGCATCGCGGTCGCCTGCTCGATTCGAGCATCCTGATCCTGGCGCTCCTCGGGACCTCCATGCCGGTCTTCTGGCTCGGCCTGATCCTGATGCTCCTGTTCGCCTCACGGCTGTCGTGGCTTCCCGTCCTCGGATACGGCATGGAGGGCGCCGTGATCCCGTTCACGGCGATCCGGCTTCCTGAGTGGGACCACCTGGTCCTGCCGGCCGTGACGCTGTCGCTCGTGTCGATGGGCACCATCGCACGCATCACGCGTGCCAGCCTCATCGAGGCCGGCACCGCCGACTTCTTGCAGACCGCCCGCGCCAAAGGCGCGAGCGGCGCGCGCGTCTTCGCCCGCCACGCCCTGCAGAACGCCCTCATCCCGGTCGTCACGGTCGTGGGCCTCGACTTCGCCTCTCTCCTCGGGGGGGCCGTGGCCACCGAGTACGTGTTCGCCTGGCCCGGCCTCGGGAAGACCATCGTGCGCGCCATCGGCCTGCGGGACCTGCCGGTCGTCGAAGGCGGTGTCCTCTTCCTGACCGGCGTCTTCGTCCTGGTCAGCCTCGTCATCGACCTTCTCTACCTCGTCCTCGATCCGCGCATTCATTACTCGCCGACCGCATGACGGTCGCCCCGTACACCGGGGTGCGGCCCGTCTCCGGCCCGGCCGCGCCGCCGACGGCTTTGCGCTAGAATCGGCTCTTCCGGGGGAATTCCGGTGCCGAGCGTCGCGATCGCCGAGGGAAACGAGGTGCGCCCGCCCAACCTGTTCGGATGGGACCGGCTGGATCTGGCCTCCGCACTGGCGGCCTTCGCCGACCGCCCCTACTACGCCGCGCAGGTCTACCATCACATGTACGGGCGCCTGGAGACCGACTTCCAGGCGATGACCGACCTGCCGACGGCGCTGCGCCGGGAGCTCGCGGAACGTTTCCGGGTGGACTGGCCCCGGGTGAAGGACGTGCGTTCCTCGACCGACGGATCGAAGAAGTACCTTATGGCGCTGGAGGACGGGGGCGAGATCGAATCGGTCTACATCCTCTACGGCGCGCGGGTCACCCTGTGCGTGTCATCGCAGATCGGCTGCGCGCTCGCCTGCCGGTTCTGCCTGACCGGTACGATGGGGCTGGTGCGGAACCTCTCGCCCGGCGAAATCCTCGGCCAGATCGCCGTGATGGCGCGCGACCATGCGCTCGCGGGTACGAGCTACCGCGTCGTCTTCATGGGGATGGGCGAGCCGCTCCACAACTACGACCCGGTCATGCGCGCCTTCCGCGTGATGGTGGATGCGAAGGGGTTCGGCCTGTCGCCCCGCCGCGTGACGCTCTCGACCGCCGGGCTGGCCCCGGGGATCGACAAGCTGGCGAGGGAGAAACCCCGGCCGCGGCTGGCGATCTCCCTGGGGGCCGCCCACGACACGCTGCGATCCGAGCTGGTGCCGATCAACCGCAAGTACGATCTCGAGGCGCTGATCGGCGCCTGCCGCCGGTTTCCCCTCGGTCCGCGCGAGAAGATCACCTTCGAGTACTGCCTCATCGACGGCGTGAACGACGGAGAGCAGGACGCCCGGCGCCTCGCCCGGCTGACCCGCGGATTCCCGGCCAAGGTCAATGTCATCCCTTACAACGAGGCCGGCGTGCCCGGTTTCAAGACTCCGGCCGCGGATGGTGCCCAGCGCTTTCGCGACGCGCTTCTCGCGCGCGGCGTCGCCGCCACGATCCGCTGGAGCAAGGGGCGTGATGTCGGGGCGGCCTGCGGGCAGCTCGCCACGAGAGTCGCGGCCGGATGACATCTTCGAGGATCGACAGGCGTCAGCCGGAAAGGGCGCTGCGGAGCGCGCGGACCGCGTCGGCCGGATCCGGCGCGGCCGCGATGAAGGAGATGGCCGCGACACCGGCGATCGCGATGCCGCGCAGACGGGCGGCGGTCGCAGGCGTGATGCCGCCGATCGCCCACACGGGGATGCGCACCGCCTCGACGATCTTGCGCAAGGCGTCGGGCCCCTGGGGCGGACCGAAGGCCGTCTTGCTCGGGGTCTCGAACACGGGGCCGAAGAACAGGTAGTCGGCCCCATCCTTCTGCGCCTGCCGGGCTTCGACGATCGAGTGCACCGAGCGCCCGATCACGAACCTCTTCCCGGCGGCGCGGCGTGCTTGGTCGATCGACAAACCGTCCGCCGGCAGGTGCACGCCCGCGGCCTTCGCCGCGAGAGCCACGTCGAGGCGGTCGTTGACGACGACGCGACAACGGGCTCCGCGCGGCTTCGCCACCTCCACGATCTCGCGGGCGAGTGTCAGGAGCGGGCCGCCCGGCAGATCTTTCTCACGCACCTGGAGGAGGTCGCACCCGCCCTCGATGGCCGCCTTCGCCACCTCTTGGAGCGGCCGGT
>Ga0209157_1001789_pt1 | contig 17618 bp, 19 predicted proteins | sample GraSoiAngelo_135_FD_185892 | JGI IMG/M metagenome (GOLD analysis project Ga0209157, IMG submission 185892) | Grasslands soil microbial communities from the Angelo Coastal Reserve, California, USA - 14_0929_05_40cm (SPAdes) (version 2) | ecosystem: Environmental > Terrestrial > Soil > Grasslands ...
CGGCCTGTTGAGTGCAGTCGAGCTACGGGCAGCAGAGCGGCGTCTCGAGACTGAAGTCTCAATTATGGAATTGGCTCGAGAGACATCGATTACGCCCGAGCAGGCCTCGCGAGTGCTGGCGGCAAGTGGAACGACGCTGAAGGAATCGGAGCGGATTGCTACCGTGGCGAAGCGTCCCGGAGTGGCACTCGGTGCATTGCTCGCGGCCGTCGGAGCGGCTGGCGCTGTACCTCCAGAGGCCGTGCTTGCGGCGGAAATCGAGATCAAATACGACGGCTATCTCGCGCGCGAGCGGGATGCCGCGGAGCGACTGGCGGAGTTGGCATCGTTCGCGCTGCCATCTGACCTGCCCTACCTCGAACTGCGGACGCTGGCGACGGAGGCGCGCCAGAAACTCGACTGCGTCCGCCCAACTTCACTCGCGCAGGCCGCCCGCGTGCCTGGCGTGACGCCGAGCGACCTTCACAACCTCGTTCTCGAGACGACGCGCTGGCGCCGGCGCGTGGCCTAAGCGCTGGAACGTTGCTGTTTCACGTGAAACTTAGCTCTTTCGTTTCACGTGAAACGAGCGTATATTGGACCTCGCGAAATTCTTGAGTTATATAAACACTTGTAATACAATAACATAGACATGTCTCGTGTAATCGCCATCGCGAACCAAAAGGGCGGCGTCGGCAAAACGACGACCGCTGTGAACCTCGCGGCCTCCCTCGCGGCCGCTGAGCGGAAAACGCTGCTCATCGATGCGGATCCGCAGGGCAACTCGACGAGCGGCGTCGGCATCGAACGCGATCGCATTCGCCACTCGCTTTACGAGTCGCTCATCGATGGCGCCGCGCTCGCGCAATCGCGATTCCCCCACGTCCACTTTCCGTATCTCGACGTCGTCCCCGCGACCCAGGACCTCGTCGGCGCCGAGTTGGAGCTGGTCAATCTGCGTTCGCGTGAAACCCGCATGCGCGAGGCGCTGCGCGAGGTGCGCGAAGACTACGGCTACGTCATCATCGACTGCCCACCGTCACTTGGGCTGCTCACGCTCAACATGCTGACGGCCGCTGACAGCGTCATCATCCCGATCCAGTGCGAGTACTACGCGCTCGAAGGACTCTCTCAGCTTCTCAATACCGTGAAGCTGGTGCAACGGAATTTCAATCCGGCGCTCGCGATCGAGGGTGTGCTGCTGACGATGTACGACGCGAGACTGAACCTCTCGAAGCAGGTCGCCGAAGAAGCGAAGGAATACTTCGGCGGCCGTATGTTCAGTGTCACGATCCCGAGAAACGTGCGGCTGGCTGAAGCGCCGAGCTTCGGAAAGCCGATCATACTGTACGACGTGCAGTCGGTGGGGGCGAAGAGTTATCTGGCCGTCGCGCAAGAGCTGATTGGCCGCGTCGAGCAGAGCGCGCCACCCTCGCCGAGCCTCCCCGCAATTGAACCGCTGCCGGAGGTGCCCGCATGACGGAAACCGCCGCAGGACGACGTCGCCTGGGCCGGGGGCTCGAGGCTCTCTTAGGGCCGACGCGTGAGGAAGCGGAGCGCGAAGGGAGCCTCGTCGAGCTTCGCATTCAGGACATCAAGCCGAACCCGTTCCAACCCCGGAAGACAGTTGATCCAGCGGCGCTCGAGGAATTGGTGTCGTCGATCAAGCAGGCAGGTCTGCTGCAGCCGGTCGTCGTTCGTCGAGCGAATGGGGGATATGAGCTGATCGCCGGTGAGCGCCGGCTGCGGGCCTGCCAACAGCTCGGCTGGGAGCGAATCCCGGCGGTGCAGCGTGACGCCGATGACAGGACGCTGCTGACACTCGCCCTGATCGAGAACCTGCAGCGCGACGACCTCTCGCCAGTTGATGAAGCGCGCGGCTACGAGCGGCTCATCGCGGAATTCAAGCTGGCGCAGCAGGATGTCGCCGACGCCGTGGGCCGCGACCGTTCGACCGTCGCCAATGCGCTCCGACTCCTCAAGCTTCCCGAAGTTGTGCTGCAGATGCTGCACGAAGCACACCTCTCCGTTGGACACGCGCGCGCGTTACTCGCCCTCGAGGATCCCAGAGTCGTGACGAACCTGGCGCGTGAAGCCGTGGCGCAAGGGCTCTCGGTCCGCGAGGTCGAGGACCGTGTGCGTGGCGGGCGCGCACCGGAGCGGCGGCCGCGCATGAAGCGCGGCATGGGAGCGGCCCCAGAAGTGCGACGCGTCGAAGATGCGCTGCGGCGCCGTCTCGGCACCGACGCGCGTGTCACCTTACGGGCGAAAGGCAAAGGACAAATTCATCTGTCCTTCTACTCGAACGAAGATCTCGCCCGGCTTCTCGAACTGATCCTCGGCGCGCCCTTCGACGGATGACCACGCGGGGCGTCACGATTGTCGTCCATGCCGACGGCGATCTCGAGTCGCGGCAATATCGGATCTCACGGTTGGCCCTGGCGGCAGGGAAATGGGCCGCGATGGGCGTCGCCGTGCTGGTCGTTCTGTTCTTCGCATTCGCGGGGCCGATCACACGCAGCGCCGCGCGCGTGCCCGGGCTCGAGCGCGAGGTGTCGCGTCTCCGGGTCGAGAACAGTCGAGTGCAGCAGCTCGCGTCTGCGTTGAATCGCGCGGAAGCGAACTACCAGGAGCTGCGTCAGATGTTGGGGGTCAAAGCGCCGCCCGTATCACGGAGCGGCGGATCGGTAGCGGGGGCGGGGGGGGCGCGCACCGACGACGCCCCAACGACGATGCGCGCGGTCGCGATTCGAGCGGCACTTCCGGGTTTGCGGAACCACTACGAGAGTGGGGCATCGATCCCATCTCACTGGCCCCTTGAGATTCCCGGATTTGTCACCCGGGGCCAGGTGCGGACAGGCGTTCCCGATGAGTCGCATCCCGGAATCGATATCGCCGTGCCTGCGGGGACACCGGTACGGGCATCCGGCGGCGGCACCGTCACCGCGGCCGGGTATGACGCCGATTATGGCTTCTTTGTCCTCTTGCAACATCCGTCCGGTTATGAGACGATGTATGGTCACACGTCACGGCTGCTCACCGCCGAGGGCGACCACGTTGAGCCAGGACAAGTCATCGGTCTGTCGGGAAACACAGGGCGGTCAACGGCGCCGCACCTGCACTTCGAGATTCGACACGACGGGAAGTCGATCGATCCGCTCGAGCTCGTGAAGGAGGGAGGAGCGCACTGATGGCGGTGTTCAGCGAAAAGGGCGCGTCGGGAAACACCGGCGGCACACGCGAAGGTGTGCCGGGGCTATCCATCATCGGCGCGGGGATGCGCGTCGTGGGCGATATCTCCGCTGATGGCGTGGTGAAGATCGAGGGCTCCGTCAGCGGCACCGTGCGCGCGGCCAAGCAGGTGCTCGTCGCGCGGGGCGGGGAAGTGGAAGGCGACGTCGTGAGTCGCGAGGCGATCATCGGCGGCGAAGTTCGCGGCGCCATCTACGCCGAAGAACGCGTCGAGCTGCAATCAACGAGCGTGGTGCACGGTGATGTGTCCACCAAGCGGCTGCTGATTCAAGAAGGCGGTGAAATCAACGGCGTCCTGCGAATGGGTGAAGACGCTGGCCAGCCTCCACATGCCGGCCAACGCGAAGGGTCAGCTTCCCTAGCTAGAGCCTAGATATCCACACGGCAGCGATTCGGCCATGTGGATTCTCTAATGCATTGCTGCACAATCGTTTATCTCTATCAGCCGTGTGGAAGACTCGCAGCTGCCGCGATACTGTAATTACGGTGTCATAAATGCGACTGGACACACTCGTCCGTTATCTCGACGACTATCTGCGCATAGCCGAAGAAGTCGCCGATGCTCCGGAGGCGATGAACGGGCTGCAAGTCGCGAACTCCGGTGAAGTCACTCGCATCGCCGCCGCCGTCGACCTGTGCGAAGCCACGGTTCGGATGGCGGCCGAACAGCACGTCGACTTTCTCCTTGTTCATCATGGTCTGTTTTGGGGTGGACTACGGCCGCTCGTCGGTCCGGCGTACCGCCGCGTCGCTGGACTGATAAATGAAAACGTGGCGCTCTACGCCGCCCATCTGCCGCTCGACCGTCATCCTGAAGTCGGCAATAACAGCGTCCTGGCGCGCCAGCTTGGCGTATCGGTCCGTGGTGAGTTCGGCTCGTACCACGGAGCGCCGCTTGGCGTCTGGGGAGAACGCGTGGGAACGCGCGAGGACTTGAGCCGTGCGTTGGCAACCGTGCTCGGAACTGTCCCGCGAGTATTGCCTTTCGGGCCAGGGCGCGTGCAGCGCATCGGTATCGTGACGGGAGCCGGGGGCTCGATGATTCCGCAGGCGGCCGCGGCCGGCCTGGACACCTATGTGACCGGCGAAGGGCAGCACTGGACCTTTTTCGATGCGGAAGAGCTTGGGCTGAACGTGTTCTATGCCGGCCACTACGCTACCGAAACGGTCGGCGTCACAGCGCTGGCCGAGCATCTCTACAAGAAGTTCGACCTACCCTGGGTGTTCTTGGATCATCCCACCGGGCTGTGACTCCGCGGCGAGTGCTCGCGATTCTCGCCCTCGCCGAGCTGCTCGCGATGGCGCCATGGTTCAGTGCGTCGGCGGTTGCGCCGGCTCTCGTACGTGTTTGGCAACTCTCGCCGCCCACCACTGCGTGGCTCACGATTTCCGTGCAGCTCGGCTTTGTCGCGGGCGCGCTTCTGAGCGCGACACTCACGCTTGCCGATCGACTGTCCGCGCGTCGTCTCGTGGCTGGATCGGCGCTGATCGCGGCGACGGCGACGCTCGGCGTTGCCGCTTCTTCGGGAATCACGCTCGGAATCGTTTGTCGATTGCTCACCGGCGCCGCCTTGGCTGGCGTCTATCCGCCCGGAATGAAGATCGCCGCTGGGTGGTTCAGAGAAGGACGCGGATGGGCGATCGGAATTCTCGTCGGCGCGTTGACGCTTGGCTCGGCGAGCCCGCATCTCGTCCGCTGGGCGGTGCCTCCGACTGCTTGGCGGATTGTCCTCATCGTCGCGGCGATGAGTGCAGTCGCGGGAGGACTCCTCGTCCTGCTTGTTCCGAATGACGGTCCCTATGCCGCACCGTCGCCGCCGTTTTCGCTCGCCGCCGCTCCTCGGATTCTGAGAGATCGGGCCGTAGCTCTCGCGAACCTTGGCTATCTCGGTCACATGTGGGAGCTGTACGCGATGTGGACGTGGATTGCGGTTTTCGTCGCCGAGAGCGAACGCGCGCGTCTGGGCGCGCAGGCGGATGTCACCGCCCGCGCCGCGCTCGTGACGTTTGCGGTCGTGGGAAGTGGCGCGATCGGATGTTGGCTGGGCGGCGAGTACGCCGACGCCCGAGGCCGAACGGTGGTGACGAGTGTCGCGATGCTCATCTCAGGAAGCTGCGCGCTGCTTGTAGGACTGCTCTTCGGAGCGCCCCTTGTCGCATTGGCGCCACTCCTTCTCGTGTGGGGCGTCAGCATCGTCGCCGACTCAGCGCAATTCTCCGCTGCCGTGAGCGAGCTCGCGCCGCGCGATTACGTCGGCACGGCACTCACGCTGCAGACGAGCCTCGGCTTTCTGCTGACGTGTGCCACGATCTATCTCTTGCCACTGGTTGCGCGCGCGATCGGTTGGCGCTGGAGCATGAGCGTGCTGGCAATCGGACCAGCGCTCGGCGTGTGGGCGATGCTGGCGCTCAGGCGCCGGCCGGAATCGCTGCAGCTCGCGGGCGGCCGTCGCTAAGGCACGACGAACGTGCCCACCTCATCGCCGTAGTCGCCGTTGATACGAGTAGTGCCCCTCGGCGCGATCCACGCGCCTCCATCGATGCGCAGGTTCATCTGGTGCACACCCCGCACAATCGCGATGACAATTCCCCACGTCTCATTCGACGTCCGGGCAAGCGATATCGGCTGCCATTCAGTGAAGTCGCCGGCGATCTCCACGAGACGTGCCTTGGGCGCACGGACGGTCAGTCGGACATAACCCGGCGACTCGCGATGTACCGTGAGTGTTGACGAAGAGAGCGAATCGTGCGGGGCATCCGGTTGCAGTCGTAGCGTCGGGACTTCCGGCGTTGCGGATCGAAGTCGAAGCCGAATCGCCGCCGAGATAAAGCGCCCTGCGATGCTGCCCCGAATGGGATCGGTCGGATAGCGGCCACCGGAAAACACGACGGCGAAGTGCTGGTCGACGGGAAGAATGACGGCGACTTCTCCGTAGACCCCCCGCCCAGCGCCGCGGCTCAGAAACCTCGCCCCTACTGCACTTTCCAGCTCCCATCCGCCGCGCTGTCCACGAGCTGTCACGCCGATGTCGCTATACTGTGTGTCCCCGACGAATGCGCGGCTTGCCGACAGCAGTAGCACCAGACTCCGGTGACGGGTCCAGGCTGCGACGGATCCCGTGGCGAGAGGTCGACTGGGAAGATCCTTATCGAAGGACGTGCGTCCGGCGCTCGCGCTGAACCAAAGACCGCGATGATCAGACGCGCGAAGCACGCGGACCTCGCCGATGGCGTGCCAGAACCGCGCGAAGTCCGCGTAGGAAGATGCCCCGCCGTCCGCGGCCGCCTCCGCGCGCCAACCGCGCCATCGTGCACTGATGAGCGATCCCAGAAACGAACCTTGCAGGCTTCGGTTGCCACTCTCAAAACGCAGATAGGTACCGCGAGCGGCAATGGCCGCGTGCCGTCCTGACCAATCGAATCCAGGTGTGATGGCCGCGCCGGTACTGGCAAGGAATCCGTCGTAGCGAATTTCGGAAAAGCCGACATCGACTGTGGCCCACGTTTGTGCGAATGAGGCGCGCACCGGCATCAGCGCGCACGTCACCCCGAGCACGGCGGCCGCGAGTGCGCGCCGTGCCGTGTCGTTCGTGGGACTAGGGTCGACCGGGTGCCGCGGCGCGCGCGGTTGCATCCAGTCGCACGGAGGTGGCGGCGGCTGGAGGCGCGCCGAGAGCGATGTCGCGTTCGACGGCGCGGCGGAATTCGACGAGATCAGCATCTCGCGCGGTCGGCGCGAGTACCAGCACGGCCGCGGCCGCGCTGTCCACGGGGACGCCGCGTGCGGCGAGATCGGCGAGCACAGCGAGGGCGACAGTGAGGGACTGGTGGCGGCGTTCGCGCAAATGTGCGAGCACCGTCGGAGTCGCGCCGGCACGCAAGGCGGCGACGCCAGCTTCCAACTCGGCCGATGATGCACCGCTTCCGAGCGCGCTGCGCGCCACGCCCAGATCGACCGCCAGCCGGCGTACGGCGGCGACAATGCGGTCACTGCCCGCGCCTTTCAACACGCCTTCGAGCGCTCTCTGGATGAGCGGTTCGGTCGGAAGGCCCACCGTACGAGCGGAGTCGATCACCGCACTGACACGCGCGCGGGTGTCGGGATCCAAGCGCTCGTATCGCGGGTCCTGAGCGGCCGCGCTCCCCACGAACACCAGCAAGCAGGCGATCAGTCCCAGGCACGCCGCGAGCGATCGCATCACGAGCCGCCGCCTACCGTCACGACCGAACTCGGCGATCCGAAGTCGTCATCCAGCGCCGCGGGTGCCGCCGGATCGGGACGCCATTCGATGCCGTTCACCAGAAATGCGTAGTGATATCGGCCGGGCGCGAGTGGAACGATCGTCGCCCAGAGCCCTGAGTGCGTGGCTCGCATCGGCGAGCGTGCGGGATCCCAGTCGTTGAAGTCGCCAACCAACGCGACCGAGGCGGCTTGCGGAGCCACGAGGACGAACTGATACGAGTCCGAGCGAACCCCCGATCCTTGCGACCACGGCTGAGCGATCACGAGGCCGGCGACCGCGGCAGCCGCGGCAAGCAAGGGCCACCGTCTGACCAATGCAGGTCTCTGACGTGCGGGCCGCGCGTCGGCGGCGATTGCGCGCATCACGCGTGCATCTAACCCCTCATCGATGGCGACCGGCTTTCGCAGCTGCCGGATTACGCGCTCCATGATCTCGTCTTCCGCGTGCTCAAACATGCTCCGCCTCTCTCAAGAATCGCTGCAGCTGTTCGCGGGCGCGCTTGACTCGCATCTTCAACGCCGAAATCCCCGCCCCAGTGACCCGCGCGATCTCCTCGTATTCGAGGTCCTCGACGTGCTTGAGCAGAAACGCCTCTCGATGTTCCGGCGCCAGTCGCGCGAGCGCGCGGCTCACAGCATCGTCCCATTCCAGCCGATCGATGAAATCGGCACCGGTCGACTCGTTCAGAGTGCCTTCGACCTCTCGAATGAATAGTCTGCGACGCCGTGATGCTCGAGCGCCCACCGTCCGACAGCGGTTTACGAGGATGCCGTACAACCAGGCCCCGAACCGGCCGGGGTCGTCGCACCGCGCGAGCGATCGGTATGCCCGTACGAATGCGTCTTGCAGTGCTTCTTCCGCGTCCTCCCGGTCGCCAGTCATGTGCACGGCGTAGCGGCCGAGGCGGTCGCGATAGCGCGCGACCAGAGCACCGAACGCAGCGATGTCGCCGCCGCGAACCCGGCGCACCAGCTCTGCGTCGCTCACCTCCACCTTGCGAATACCCATCCACCGATCCGTCACGTCACATTTCTCTTGGGCGGGCGTTGTGACGCCGCATACGAGTAGTTGGGTATTTCACTGCGGGAGACGCCACTGCGCAACACCCTTTTGACGGAGTTGACGATGTCCAGACTGTCGGTCGCTCTGCTCGTTGGCGCCGCCTTGGTCACCGCGGCCGGGGCCTGCTATAAGGACGATTCCACCGGTAACCACGGTAAACCGATGGCCAAGGTGCTTCTGACCGACGCGCCGTTCCCCTATGACTCCGTTGCCAGTGTGAATGTGTACGTCGTCCGAATCGAGGCAAGCACGGGAGCCGACACGACTGGAGGCGGCAACTGGACCGTCATCACTGAGCCCCGCAAGAGCTTCAATCTGCTCAATCTCCAGCAGGGTAGCACGGCGTTCGTAGGCGAAGGGGAGCTGCCGGCTGGGCAGTATCACGCGATCCGCATGACGATCGATACGAGCCAGTCCTCAATTGTCTGGAACAACGGGAGCAAGGCGGCCGTGAACTGGCAGAACTGGTCCGGATCGAATGAGGAGCCGCTCTATGCCCTGGTGGAGTACCCGGTGAACGTCCCCACGGAGGGCGCCGAGATCGTCATCGATTTCGACGTGGGCCGCAGTTTCCTCTATAACTTCCGCGGCACGAACGAATTCACGCTCGCGCCGCAGCTGCGCGCCATTAACTCCGCCGCGACGGGATCGATCGCCGGGACCGTAACGAGCGACTACACCGGGCAGACCCGGCCTATAGCAAACGCGAACGTCACCGTATGCGGCGGCAGCTCCACATGCGACCCGCCCTATGCCTACGTCGTGGCTACCGGCCGCACGGATGCCGCGGGACACTACAACGTGGCGTTCCTGCGCTCCGGCACGTACACGGTTCGCTTCGAGCAGCCCGATTATCCCTTCCTCGCCCCCCTGACGAAGGCAGACGTGCAAGTGCGGATCGGCCAGACAACCAGCCTGTCTGCCTCGCTTCCCCAGGCGGGATCGGGCGGGGCGTACATCCATATTTCGGGGCCGTCGTCGGTGGGTGTGGGCGGCAGGCTCTTCCTGTATGCCGCCGTGGGCGACTCGAACGGAAACCCGGTCTACAATGCCAAGGTGACGTGGACGAGCAGCGACACGACCGTCGCGGCTTTTGTGAGTACGACTACGCAAGACAGCACCGCCGCAGTGCTCGAGGGACGGCAAGCCGGCGTCACGACGATCACCGCTTCGAGCGGCGGCCTGACCGACACGCACACAGTTCAGGTCGTGGCGCTGGGACCAGTCGCGACGGTGACTATCGTACCGGATAGCGCGACCGTGATGGTCGGAGACAGCGGCGTCTTCCTCGAGGCGGTGCAGCGCGACTCGGCCGGTAACCTGATCACCTATCCCGGCGTCTCCTTTAGCACGCCCGACACCTTGGTACTCATCATGGGTCCCTGCGGCACTTGCCAAGGCAATCGGGTCTGGGGTCGCGCGCCGGGCGTGGGCACCGTCTACGCGACCAGCAACAACGGCGTCGTGGGCCAGGCAAAGATCACGGTTCACTAAGTCCTGACCTTCCGGCGAAACAGCGGCAGGCCGTGGCGACAGCGCGGCCTGCCGTTTAGGTTTCGCCGCCCGTGGCCATCCCCTCACACCATCGCCCGCGGCAGAACGGCTCGAAACCCGGTTTTCAAAACCCGTGGGTCGATCGAGCGATGCCGTCGTTCGGCAGCGCAATGAAATGGCTGCTCGTTCACCGGACGACACGGCCACGGCCGCATGACCCCGACCCGAGCGTCTTTCGACGCGTTCGGCCCGCATTCAGGACTCCACGGGCTTCCCCCGCCGAGATCACCGTCACCTGGGTCGGCCACTCGACGCTGTTGTTGCAGCTCGGCGGTTTGAACATTCTGACTGATCCGATGTGGAGCGCGCGCGCGTCGCCGTTTCGCTTCGCCGGCCCGCGTCGCTGGGTCGCGCCGGGCGTGGCGTTGCGAGAGCTACCGCCAATCGACGTCGTGCTCCAGTCGCATAACCATTACGATCATCTCGATAACCGTTCGGTCCGGGCAGTCGCGCGCGCCTCTCCACAGGCGACCTGGCTGGTGCCTTTGGGCCTCGAATCGTTTGTGCGCCGGCGCGGAGCCAGGCTGGCGAGGGAGATGGATTGGTGGGAGACGGCGGACATCGGTCACCTGCACGTCACCTGCACACCGGCCCAGCACTTCAGCGGTCGGATGCTCATCGATCGCGGCGAGACGCTATGGTGTGGGTGGGCCCTCGCGATTCAGGGCCGACGCGTCTTCTTCGCCGGCGACACCGGCTATCATCCGGAGTTCGCGCTGATCGCCGAGCGCTGCGGGCCGTTCGATCTCGCGCTCCTGCCCATCGGTGCGTACGAGCCGCGTTGGTTCATGCGCTACCTGCACATGAACCCCGAGGAAGCGGTGCAGGCATTCCGGGGGCTGGGCGCTCAGGTGATGGTGCCCATTCACTGGGGGACGTTTAAGCTCACCGATGAAGCCATGGACGAGCCGCCGGTGCGCGCCCGGGCCGCATTCGCCGCTGCGAATCTACCGATCGAGCGCTATCGCCAGCTCGCCCACGGCGAGACTCTATGCGTTTAGCCGTTGGAATGGTGTTGTTGACCATGGGCTGTGCGGCGAGGCATCCTGCACCACCGCTGGCCGGTCCCTCATCCGCTCCGGTGATGGAAACGCCGGCCCGCGTGGCGCTCATCGCAGCCCCCGGGGACGCGGACTGGAAGGCACTCGGCGACGAAGCGACGGCCCTCCTGTCGCAATACCTCCGCATCAACACAACGAATCCTCCCGGCAACGAAATCATGGCGGCGCGCTGGCTCGCGGATGTGCTGCGGCGCGACAGCATTGAGGCGAAGATTTTCGAGCCGGCGCCCGGAAAGGCGAACCTCTACGCGCGCCTGGCGGGCGACGGCAGCGCGCGACCCTTGATTCTCTTGAATCACATGGACGTCGTGCTCGCATCACCCGAATACTGGACGGTGGATCCGTTCAGCGGGTTAATCAAGGACGGGTACGTCTGGGGCCGCGGCGCTCTCGACATGAAGGGCGAGGCGATCGCACAGCTCATGACGATGCTCGTTCTCAAGCGCGCGCACGTGCCGCTCAAACGGGACATCATCTTTCTGGCGACTTCGGACGAAGAAATCGGCGCGGGGGTCGGCGCCGCCTGGATCGTCGAGCACCAGGCCGACCTGATTCGTAACGCCGAGTTCCTGTTGAACGAGGGCGGACTCACGCGATCGGACGGCCACGGCGGCGTCCAGTACTACGGAATCGGCACCACGGAGAAATCGCCGTTCTGGCTCGATGCGATCGCGCGAGGAACGGCGGGCCACGGCTCCCGGCCGACACCTGACAACCCGGTGCACCGGTTAGTCCGGGCGCTGAACAAGATCGCTGCATGGCAGACGCCGTTGATCGTGACACCGACGGTAGAGCGGTCATTCCGCGACCTCGCCACGATCGAGCCCGATTCGACGTTGCGCGGCTGGCTCGGCGACCTCCGTTCCGCTCTGAAGGATTCCAACGCCGTGCGGACGATCACGGCCGATCTCACGTATAACGCGCTGCTCCGCAACACCATCTCGATCACCGGACTGAAAGGCAGCGATAAGACGAACGTGATCCCACCGATTGCCACGGCAGCCCTCGATGTGCGGCTGCTGCCTGGCCAGGATCCCGCGGCGTTTCTCGCAGACCTCGTCCGCGTGGTGGGAGATACCGCGGTAACGTTTCGACCGCAGGGGCCGAACTGGCCGGCGACCGAAAGCCCGACGGAGACAGAGATGTTCCGCGCGATCACCGCCGTCGCCCATGCGCGCCATCCGAACGCGCTGGTCACCACACTGATGTTGCCGGGCTTCACCGATAGCCACTACTTCCGGAGGCTTGGCATTGCGAGCTACGGGCTGGGACCATTTCCGCTGTCCCAAGGCGACTCGCGCGGCGTGCACGGAAACGACGAACGCGTCAGGCTCGATGCGTTGCGGTTTGGGGTCCGCTTCTATTACGACGTGGTGTCGCGGGTAGCGGCGAAGTGACGCGGACTCGACTACTTCAGTGGAACCACGAACCTCACGATCAGTCGCTCGGCTGACTGCGGGCTCACGCTGCAGAAACAGTCGCCGATGATGCGCTTCACACCGAGGACTTCGGCTTCCGCGATCCCCGCAACATCACGGTACGTGATTTCCAGCATCTTGCCGTCGATCACGCGATAACTGACGGGGCGGCCTAGCAGGCGGTGGTGCGGATCAATCTGCGCGAGCCCCTCCGCCAGCTTCCGCTGCAAATCGCTGATCGCCTCGGGTGAGGTCCCGGACAGAGGCCTCACTTGACGGGGGGGGCGGGGGGGGCGGAGTTCGCAAGCACTGCCGCGGCGTTGCGCCTCATTCCATTGCGCCCTGGTCGAGAGAAGGGCGTGTCCCCGTAGTGGCGGTCGAATTGATCATCGCTGAGGACTGACAAGGCGTGGGCATCCGGCGCTGCGACTTCCGGACGTCGCTCGAAGCCCGGATCGGTCGTTGCGCGCGCGAAGCTGACATTCCAGGGACAGACATCTTGACAGACGTCGCAACCAAAAATCCAGTCGCCGACCTGGGCGCGCTGCGTGTCTGAGAACTCGCCACGGTGCTCGATCGTCAAATACGAAATGCAGGCTCGCGCGTCGAGATCGCGCGGTCCGACGAACGCATCGGTGGGGCAGGCATCGAGACAGCGGCGGCACGTCCCGCAGCGATCCGCTTCAAACGGGAGATCCGGTTCCAACCCCGCATCGGTCAGGACGACGCCGATGAAGGTGAACGACCCGAGCTCTGGATGGATCAGCATCATGTTCTTGCCTATCCATCCGAGGCCTGCGAGCTGTGCGAGCTCGCGCTCGGGAACTGGACCGGCATCGACGTAGCAGCGCGTGGTCGCCGCGGGCATGAGCTCGCGGATCGCGGTGGCCAGTTGCTCGAGACGGTTGCCAAGGACGTGGTGGTAATCGGAGGACCAGGCGTATTGAGCGACGCGTCCAGGGTAGTGAGCCCCGGGGCCAGGCCCCGGGGCACTCCACCCGTGGAAGTAATTGCTGAGCGTGACGACGGCAGAGCGAGCATGCGGCATGATGCGCCGCGGATCTTTCCGCTTCTCCGCCTGCCGATGCAGATACGTCATCGTGCCGGCATGTCCGGCCGCCAACCAGCGATCGAGCTCGGCGGCGTGTGGATTCTTCTCGAGCCGCGCGATACCGGTGGCCGCAAAGCCCAACGCCCCCGCTCGCCGTTTGATCTCGATGCTCACAATCCCATCGTCTCCCGCCGCCACCGCGCGAAGTTGACGACGTCATCGACGGGCGGCACGGCGTGCTCGTCGCCGTACGCGGTGAACATCCGCCATTGCATGTAGTCGCGTGGCGGGAGTGGTAGAAACGGCGGCCGGCGCCACCAGTCGCGCGCGCGAAAACTCCATGCGAGTCGCACTAAGTCGACCGCCAGCCGCGGACGGACCAACGCCTTCAGCGCCAATCGCACATAGAGTGCGGACCAACTCGCTCGGGGCTGCATTCCTTCTGTATATTCACGGCCTATGACGCTGGCAAGCAGTGTCAAACCTCGCATCCTTGGACTCGCCAGATATCGCGGCGAGTTTCCCATCTTTAGGGACCGCGTGTATCTCAATACCTGCTCGCTCGGCGCGCTGGGCGAGCGGTCTCGTCGCAAGGTAGCGGAATTCCTCGATCTGTGGCAGAGCCGCGGCGCTGCCGCGTGGTACGACGTCTGGTGGGAGGCCCTCGGCGATCTGCGCGCGCGTTACGGCCGCATTGTCAACGCCGCGCCCGGCGAGATCGCGCTCGCCCCCAGCATATCCGTCGCGCTCAGCGCCGTCGCGGAATCACTCGACTACAACCGTCGGCCCAAGGTCGTCATCACGTCGCTCGATTTCCCGACGGTCGCGTATCAATGGCTGGCGAAAGCGCGGAAAGGTGTGGAGCTGGTCGTGGTGCAGAGTCCCGACCGAATCAGCGTGCCAGTCGACGCCATCGCACGCGCCGTCGATGATCGCACGGCGCTGGTCGTGACGTCGCACGTGTACTTCACGAGCGGCGCGATTCAAGACATCAAGGGCGTTGCCGAGGCCGCGCACGCACACGGCGCGCTCTGCCTGATCGATGCGTATCAGTCCGTCGGTCAGATTCCGGTGGACGTGAAGGAGGCGGGTGTCGACGCGCTCGTCGCCGGCGGACTCAAGTGGCTGCTCGGCGGACCTGGCATCGTATTCCTCTATATGCGCGAAGCAGTGGCCCGTCGCCTCGAGCCGGCCATTTCCGGATGGTTCGGCCAGCGCGAGCAGTTTGCCTTCGACCCGCGCGATTTGACGTTTCACGATGACGCGCGACGCTTCGAGCTTGGCACGCCCTCGCTCGCGGCGGTCTACGCGCAGCTCGGTGGCCTCGAGTACATCGAGGAGATCGGCGTCCCCGCCATTCGCGACGTGACCGCCGCGCTGACGGAAGATCTCATCGACCGAGTGCGAGCCGCTGGATTCAAGCCAAAGATTGCCGCGGATGTCCACCGGCGGTCGGCGATCGTGATGATTCCGATGCCGGATCCGGCGGCTTCCGTGCGACACCTGGCGGCGGGAGGCGTGATCGCCGACTCACGGCCGGGGCACGTCCGATTCTCGCCTTTCTTCTATAACGTGCAGGATGACCATGTCAGAGCAACCGAGCGCCTCGCCGCGCAGCCCGCTCACTGAAGACGAACAACTCCTCACACCGCCGCAAGTCGTTCCGGTCGAGCGGCGGGCCTCGTTCACGAGCACCGATCCGTGGCGGGTGCTGCGCATCATGGGGGAATTCGTCGAGGGCTTCGATACGTTGTCCGACGTGCGCAATGCGGTGACCGTATTCGGCTCGGCCCGCACCCTGGAAAACGATCATTACTACGCCGCCGCGCGAGAGACGTCGCGCATGCTCGCGAAGGAAGGGTTCGCGATCATCACGGGCGGTGGGCCGGGCATCATGGCGGCCGCGAATCGCGGCGCCAAAGAAGGCGGCGGGCTGTCGATCGGTTGCAACATCGAGCTGCCCTTCGAGCAGGGGACCAACCAGTGGGTCGAGCGCTCGATCAACTTTCGCTACTTCTTCGTCCGCAAGACGATGTTCGTGAAGTATTCGACGGCGTTTATCACGTTCCCGGGTGGCTACGGCACGATGGATGAGTTGTTCGAGGCGCTGACCCTCGTGCAAACGGGCAAGGTGAAACAGTTCCCTGTCGTGCTGTTCGGGAAAAAATACTGGGGCGGCCTCGCGGACTGGCTCAAGGAGCGCGTTGCCGGCGAAGGAAAGATCGCGCCCGAAGACTTGAATCTCTTCCTCTTGACGGATGATCCGACGGAAGCGCTGGGCTGGATCGTGGACGCGCGCGAGCGACGCACCCGTGCATACCGCGCCATGGCGCCGATGGGGCAAGCCACGCGATGACGCAAAACGAGTATCTGCGCGGCCAGCGCATCAGTCCGAAACCGATCACCGGCAAGGAAACGGTGGCCGAGCTCGTCGAGAACGCGTTTCTCGCCTACAACGCCGGGCGGCTGGCCGAGGGGTGTCGTCTCTTTGCCGAGCGGATGCTCGAGGACGACGTCACGGTCGGCATGAGTCTCACCGGCGCCATGACGCCGGCCGGACTGGGCATGTCGACCATGATCCCACTCATCGAAGCAGGGTTCGTCGATTGGATCGTGTCGACGGGCGCGAATCTCTATCACGACGCGCATTTCGGGCTCGGCATGGCGATGCATCGGGGCACGCCGTTCGCCGATGACGTGGTGCTGCGAGAAGAGGGTGTCGTCCGGATCTACGACATCTTCTTCGATTACGACGTCCTCCTCTCCACGGATCGATTCGTTCGCGAAGTCTCGGCGCGCTCTGAATTCCAGCGCCCCATGAGCACCGCCGAATATCACTATCTGCTGGGCGGCTACGTGCTGGAGCGCGAGAAGGCGCTGGGACTCTCACGCAAGTCGGTGCTCGGTGCGGCGCACGCGGCGGCCGTGCCGATCTATACGTCTTCGCCCGGCGACTCTTCGATCGGCATGAACGTCGCCGAGCAGGCGCTGTCGGGCAGCCAACTGCGCTTCGATGTCAGCGCGGACGTGAACGAAACGTCGGCAATTGTGTTTTTCGCAAAGGTCCATGGCGGCAAGAGCGGCGTGCTGATCATCGGCGGCGGCAGCCCGAAGAACTTCGTGCTCCAGACGGAGCCGCAGATTCAGGAAGTGCTCGGGATCAGTGAAAAGGGCCACGATTACTACCTGCAGCTCACGGACGCGCGACCTGATACCGGCGGACTCTCCGGCGCGACGCCATCCGAAGCGGTGAGCTGGGGGAAAGTGGATCCGGACAAACTGCCGGGCACCGTCGTCGCCTATCTCGACAACACGGTCGCCTTTCCGATTCTCGCCTCGTATGCGCTGGCGCGTCGCAAACCGCGCAAGCTGAAGCGGCTCTACGACCGGCGGACGGAGATGATGCGCGAGCTGACGGACTCGTATCTCGAAGCGAAGGCGGATCGGGACGCGCGGGCAGAAGCGGCCACCGGCGGTGGAGCACCCAACCTGAAATGACGAAGGAGGCGACGGTATCCCGGACGTATGCCGCTTACGTCCTGGGTCTGCTGACGCTCGTCAACCTCCTCAACTATCTCGACCGCAACGTCGTCTACGCGGTGTTCGAGCCCATCAAACGCGATCTCCACCTCTCCGACGCGCAGCTCGGCTGGCTCGGTTCGGCGTACATCGTCGTCCTCTCGTTGGCCGCGCTCCCCCTCGGCGTGATCGGCGATCTGCGATCGCGGAGGAGCGTCATCACGTGGGGCGTCGCCGTTTGGAGCGCGGCGACGGCGGCGGGAGGCCTGGTGAGCCGCTTCTGGCAACTGTTCAGTTGCCGCTCACTCGTGGGATTTGGCGAGGCAGGCTACGGGCCCGCTTCCCAGGCGATTATCGCGCAATACTACAAGGGCAGACGCCGCGCCTTTGCCATTGGCGTGTACTCGGTCGGCATGGCGCTCGGTGGCGTATTGGGCATCTGGTTCGGCGGCGTGATCGCCGAGGCGTACGGGTGGCG
>Ga0209157_1001790_pt1 | contig 17607 bp, 11 predicted proteins | sample GraSoiAngelo_135_FD_185892 | JGI IMG/M metagenome (GOLD analysis project Ga0209157, IMG submission 185892) | Grasslands soil microbial communities from the Angelo Coastal Reserve, California, USA - 14_0929_05_40cm (SPAdes) (version 2) | ecosystem: Environmental > Terrestrial > Soil > Grasslands ...
TGGAGGCACGAAGGTGTGGTGCACCCTGGCCGAGGTGGGCCAGCTCGACACAGATCAGACCGGCATGATCAACCTGGGTGAGTACATGAACGGCGGCCTGGGGGATGGCGTCACCGATCTGCCGATGGCATTGGACTTCGACGACTTCACGTGGTGGAAGCTGCCCGCGCGAATACCCTGAGATCAGCGCTCAGCAACAACCGTTGAACAGCAGGACTGTAAGGTGGCCGATCACCGACTGGTGATCGGCCACCGCAGGGCGGTCTCGTGCCGCCGGGCTCGTAGTGCGCCCATGTGGGCCTTCACCGAAGGAGCAAAGGATGACGTTCAAGCACAAGCTGTCCAAGCGCCTGGCCATTTCTTGGGATCGAGTTGTGGTGCTCACGGCCGCCCTGCTAGTGGGGTGCGCCGGCGACCGCCCCATCGCGCCTTTCCCGGAACAACCCAGCTTCTCTTCTACTATATCGCTCCCCGGCACGGTCATAGATCTCGGCGTGACGACGACGACCGACAGCTCCGCGACACTCGCGTTCACCGCTATCGACGATGGGACCGGTATGCCCGCGAGCTACGACGTGCGCGTCGCCCTGGCCCCCATCTACTGGGGTTCGGCGGCCAGCGTCACGCAAGGCAGCTGCGCAGTCCCCGTGACCGGGGGCCCGATCGGCTCCACACTGACGTGCACCGTCCTCGGCCTCCATCCGGACTCGACGTACGAGTTCCAAGTGATCGGCTTCCACGGGACGCTCGACGTGGATGCGGTGTTCGGCGACCCGTCGAACGTCACGCGCGGCACGACGGCCGCGACCAAGCCAGCCACGGTGACGGACCTCGTGGTGAGCGCGATCGCCGATACGACCGCCACCCTGACGTTCACAGAAGTGAATGATGGAGCGGGGCTGCCCGCCAGCTACGACGTGCGATTCGACGTGGCGCCGCTCGGCTGGGGCACGGCGGCGGAGGTGGCCCGCGGGACCTGCAAGCCGCCGATCTCCAGCACCACGATCGGCACGAAGCGCACCTGCAAGGTCCGCGGCCTCAAGCCCCTGACGAATTACGAGTTTCAGATCGTGGCGTTCCGCGACACGTTGAACGTGAACGCTGTCTTCGGCGATCTCTCGAACGTCGCCTCCGGAACGACGCGCGCGTCCAAGCCGGGGATGGTGACCCAGCTTGCCGTTGTCGGTGCGACGGACTCGTCCGTCACGCTCTCCTTCACAGAGGTGGACGACGGCACGGGTCGGCCCGCGAGGTACGACATCCGGTCGGCGACCGGCGCGATCTCGTGGAGCACCGCGCGCAGCGTGGTGAGCGGAATGTGCGCCACGCCCCTCGCGGGGAGCGCCATCGGGGCGACGCGCACTTGTACGGTGCTCGGCCTCACCCCTGCCACCGCGTATCAGTTCCAGCTTGTGGCGTTCCGCGGTACGCTGAACGTCGATGCCGTCTTCGGCGCGTTCTCCAACGTCGCGTCGGGCACGACGTCCACCGTGTCTGATCCGGCTCTCGTTGCCTCGGTGACAGTCACCCCCGCCACGATCAGCCAAGTCGCAGGCACGACGCAACAGTTCACCGCCGTGCTCAAGGACTCAACGGGCGCGGTACTGAGCGGTCGGACCGTTACCTGGTCCTCGAGCAACCCTGCGGTCGCCACGATCGACGGCAACGGCCTCGAGTCGAGCCTCACGGCGGGTGCGGCGACCATTACCGCCACGAGCGAGGGGAGCAGCGGAATGGGGGCCGTGACGGTGACCACCCCCGCCACAAACCCCGGAACCGTCAGCGATCTGGCGGTCGTCGGGACGACGGACTCGTCCGTCACGCTCTCGTTCACAGAGGTCGTCAACGGCGCCGAGCAGCCGGCGAGCTATGACATTCGGTACGCCGCCGGTTCGCTGTCGTGGGCATCAGCGAAAAGCGTGATTCGGGGGACGTGCAGCACGCCCGTTGCCGGCACAACGATCGGCGCGACGCGGACGTGCACCGTGTTGGGCCTGGCCGCTGCGAGGGCTTACCGGTTCCAACTGGTGGCGTTTCGGGGCACGCTGGACGTGGATGCGGTGTTCGGGGCCTTTTCGAACATCGCGAGCGGCACGACCGAGAGCTCGACGGCCCCGGTCACATCGGTGACCGTGAGCCCGGCGTCGGGCAGCGTGGTCGTCGGTCAAACTCTCCAGCTGAGCGCCATCCTCAAGGACGCCGCCGGCAACACGTTGTCAGGGCGCACGGTCACGTGGTCGAGCGACGCGCCGTTGTTGGCGACGGTGAACGGGAGCGGGCTCGTAAGCGGCCTGCTGGCCGGCGTCGCGACGATCACGGCGACCAGCGAAGGCCAAACTGCGACGTCGGCGGTGACTGTTGCGGCGCTCGCCCCTCTGCCGCCGCCGCCGCCACCGCCGCCGCCACCACCGCCTCCCCCCAGTGGGGGCGTGGGCGAGCCGGCCTTCGACGCGCTGGCGGGGGACGTGCAGATCTATCAGGACAACATCGATCAGTACACGACGCCACACGACATGGACAGCTGGCCGGGGTACTCGATCCACCCGTTCTATCCGGACCTGTACCCGAACAACTATGCCGTTATCACGTCGGCCCACGGCGCCGGCGGCAAAGCGTTGCGCTTGGTCTATGACCAGGGCAATGGAGACCGGTTCATCTGGAAGACCAATCCGGAGAACATCTCGACCTGGTATGCGCCGGCCAATGCCGCGTTTGTGCTGCAGTACTGGTTCCGCATCTCGAAGAATGGCGGGCCGGGGGGTGGACCGGGCTACGGCAGCACGGCGGTGGGGATGAAGTGGGTGGAGTTCTGGAACGTGGGGGCGGCCGCGCGCACGCAGTTCAGCGTGACGGCCGGGAATGCGACCACGGGGCCGCTGTGGCACGTGAACCCCGCGAGCCGGGGGCCGGTGGGCTACCAGCCGGTGGGGCCGTACTGGAATCAGGTGAACAACAACCAGTGGCACCGCGTGACCTACCTGTACCAGCCGAATTCGTCGGCGGGGGCGACGGACGGCGTGGCGCGGATGTGGATTGACGGGACGAAGATTGTGGACGTGTCGGCGGCGGCGGCGGGAATCACGCCGCCTGGAGGCACGAAGGTGTGGTGCACCCTGGCCGAGGTGGGCCAGCTCGACACAGATCAGACCGGCATGATCAACCTGGGTGAGTACATGAACGGCGGCCTGGGGGATGGCGTCACCGATCTGCCGATGACGTTGGATTTCGATGACTTTGCCTGGTGGAGGCTGGCGGCGCGCGTGCCCTGATTCGGCGTCACCGCCGCAACCTGTTAAGCCGTTGAGCCGTTGCGTGGCCGATCACCGATCCGGTGGTCGGTCACGCAACGGTTGTTAAGCCCGGCAGCTTATGGCGCCGTACTTATGTGGACGTGATCGAACCAGAAGTGATCAGTCTCCGCTTTAGATCGCGCGACGGAGGGACCGTTGCGCCAGGGCCACCCATTGCGCGCGGGCGCTGCGGCGCCGCCAGGACAACCGGCGCGATCTCATGAGTTGAGTGTCCGGCGGGAGGCAGGCGGTCCGGAATTTGCCTGCCTCTCGCCGGCGTGCTCTACTCCGCCCGGAATGTCATGCTTGCATCAATGAGCGGAATCGTGAAAGCGATCGTCGTGGGTGCGGTCACGATCACCGCGGCGTGCGACCGCGACTGCCTCAGCCCGGCAGGCGTCGTTCAGAACGAAACGGTTGTGTCGGCCGAACCGGCGTTCAATCCGGCGGCCGGCGACACGATGATTTTCCAGGACAGCATGGACCAGTATACGAACGCGCACGACATGGACCGACCGCGCGGATGCGCGCTCCGCCCGTTTTACCCCGATCAAAACCCCGCCAACTACGCCGTCATCAGCCCTGGCCACGGGGGCGCTGGGAAGGCGTTGCGCCTGGTGTACCTGCGGGGCGGCGGTGAGCGTCCGATCTGGAAGACGGATCCCGAGGACAAGCGCTGGTACGCGCCGGCCAACGCGGCGTTCGTCATCCAATACTGGTTTCGGATTTCCAAGAATGGCGGGCCGGGCGGGAGTCCGGGTTACGGCAACACCGCGGTGGGCATGAAGTGGATTGAGCTCTGGCGCCCGAAGATGTCCGACCGGACGCAGTTCGGCGTGACGGCCGGCGACCCGGCTACGGGCCCGTTGTGGCATGTTAATCCGGCGAGTAAAGGGCCAATCGGCTATCAGCCTGTGGGGCCGTACTGGAATCAAGTGAACGACAACCAGTGGCATCGCGCGACCTATCTCTATCAGCCAGCCTCTTGGACCGGCGCGCCGGACGGCGTGGCGCGGATGTGGATCGACGGAAAAAAGATTGTCGACGTTTCGGCGACGGCCGCCGACGTCCTACCGCCCGGGGGCACGAAGCCGTGGTCCACGAAAGACGAGGTTCAGCAGTTGGACACTTATCAGACGGGGACGATCAACCTCGGCGAATACATGAACGGAGCGCTCGGGGATCGCGTGACTGACCTGCCCATGACGCTGGATTTCGACGACTTCAAGTGGTGGAGGCTGCCGGCCCGCATCCGTTGACGTGACGCCGTGCGGTCATGTGGCGGCGTGTGGCGGATGTGGCCCAGGGGCCCTGAGGACCCTGTCGCGTGCGCTGACGCCCGCCCCGTTGCGTCGACGCCACACTTGGTGCTCACCTATAGCCATGCAAGGCTTGGCATCCGCCTTGCGCCTTCCGGGGCGATGCTCAGCCTGCTCAATCGCCTGTTCGGGTGTGGCGGCGTCGTCGCCTATCACGACGTCACGCGCGCGCCATTTTCGCCGACGATGCACCTCTCGGTCGACCGGCTTGCCGAGCAGCTCGAGTTTCTGGTCTCGGAACGGTACCGCATCATCCCACTGCGCGAATTCATCGAGCGGCGCCGCGCCGGCCTTTCGGTGCGACGCTGCGTTGCCCTGACGTTCGACGATGCCTACCACGGCGTCCTCGAGTTTGCCTTGCCGCTGCTCGAGCGGTTTGCGGCTCCCGCCACGGTCTTCGTTGCGACCGCGTATGCCCGTGACGGTGGGCGTTACTGGTGGGATCGACTGGGGTGGGTCGTCAGCCAATCGAACGGCAACGTCCCCGCGTCTTGGAAGGCGCGACCGGAGGAGCTGCGAGCTGAGCTCATTGCAACGAACGCGGGACGTCTAGAAGCGGCTGCAGAGACCGTGCTCGCCGCCTTGGAGGAAGTCGTCGGCAGAGTGCCGGAGCGTTCGCTCACCGAACCGGAGCTGCACGCGCTCGCGCGGTCGGAGCTCATCGACTTCGGCTGTCACACGGAATCGCATCCGGCGCTGCCCCTCTTGTCCGACGACGAGCAGCGCTGCGAGATCCGGCACAGCTACACATGGTTGGCCGATCGGCTGCCGCGCGTCTGCGAGTTCCTGGCGTACCCCTATGGTCTCTACGACACGCGCACCGTACGAGCGGCACGCGAGGCGGGAATGGAGGCGGCATTCTCGATCGAAGGCCGCGCGGGGGGATCGCGCTTCGACTTGTATACCTGCCCGCGGATCGGCATGGCCGAGGTCAACAGTGTCCGCAGCCTCGGGCTGCGTCTCAGTTGGTTGGTCATTCCGTTGCTCGCGTGGCGCAATGGCGGGTGGCATCCACGCATCCCCGTCGGCCGGACTCCAGAGGCGACTCTTGCGCATCCTGCTCTTAGCTGAAGGCGACCCGGAGACGTGGGATTCCTGGTCCGGCAGCTCGCGCAGCCTGCTGCGAGCGCTGCGTGGCATGGGTCACCACGTCATCGCCGCCGACGTGAGTCAAGGCTGGCTCGGCCGGTGGGCGGTCCTGGCGAGCAGCTGGGTACCCGATCGGCGCCGCTGGGTGGCGCGGTTCCATCTCGGTCCATGGGGATTTCAGCGTCGGAGCCGGCGTGCGCGGGCGGTGCTCGCCCAACACGCTCGGGAGGTCGACGTCGTACTCCAAATCGGCGCGACGTTCGACGCCCTACGCTGGACCGACCGTCCCGCATTCGTGTACTGCGACGCCAACGCCAGCCTTGCCGGCCGGGACGCGCCGGTCGGAGACGTAGCGGCGCTGCGCCCCTTTGAGCAAGAAGCCGTGCTCGCGCGTGAACGAGCCGTGTACATCCAGGCCAACACCGTCTTTGCGATGAGCGAGTATCTGCGACGCTCGTTCATCGTCGATTTCGGTGTTCCGGCGCAAGCCGTGGAAACCGTGTTCGCGGGCGCCAACCTCGATCTCGAGTCCCTGCCTCCTCTGATTGACAAGCGTGACGGCCCGCCGACGATCCTGTTTGTGGGGAAGCAGTGGGAGCGCAAGGGAGGCCCGCTGGTACTCGACGCCTTTCGCGGCGTCCGGGCTGCCGTGCCCGACGCGCGGCTCGTGATCGTAGGGTGCACGCCGCCGATCCCTGCCGACAGCGCACCCGGAGTGGAGGTCGTCGGACGGGTGGCGAAAGACTCTGCCAACGGGCAGACAGCGCTCTCGGCCCTGTATCACAGCGCGGACGTCTTTTGTATGCCGTCCCTGTTCGAACCGTTCGGCGTGGTCTTTATCGAAGCGATGTTGCACGGCTTGCCGTGCATTGGGAGCGATCGGTGTGCTATTCCCGAGATCATCTCGCACGGTGAGACCGGGTGGGTCGTACCGGCGAACGATGTGGCCATGCTGCGTCAAAGGCTCATCGGGGCCCTCACGAGAACGGACGCGCTTGCGGCGATGCGGCGCCGCTGCCGAGAGCGGGCACTGCGCTTCTTCACGTGGGAGCGAGTGGCCGAGCGCGTTTCGGTCATCATGTCCAGCGCGATGGCGCGACCCTGATGTGCGGCTTCGTCGGTGGGATCTTTCGGAGATCGGTCGACGCGCACGATGTCGCGGCCATGCGGACCGCGGTTCGCACCGTGGCGCATCGTGGCCCGGACGCAGAGTCGCTGGAGGTGGTCGGCGCGGCGAACACCGTGCTGGCCTTCCGGCGGCTTGCCATCATCGACCTCGCGACCGGCGACCAGCCGATGAGCGCCGACGAAAGCCACTACCTGGTCTTCAACGGCGAGATCTACAACTACCGCGATGTGCGGCGCAGCATGGAGCGGGACGGCGTGCGTTTCCATACCGCATCCGATACGGAGGTGCTGCTGCGGTCGTTGATGCGGGATGGCCGCGGCGGACTCGCTCCGCTGCGCGGGATGTTCGCGTTCGCCTACCTTGATCTCTCGCAGCGGCGCCTGCTCCTCGCGCGCGACCGCTTGGGCGTGAAGCAGCTGTATTTTGCCGACGTGCCGGCGGGTCTGTTCTTCGCCTCAGAGCCCAAGGCGCTGCTCGCGCTCCCCTGGATTCGACCAGCATTTGCGGAAGAGCAGCTCGCCGCCTACTTCACGTTTCGGTGCGTGCCCGCGCCCGACACCCTGTTCCGCGGGATTCAGAAATTGCCGGCCGGGGCGATCCTCACCTACGACCTCGACACCCGCCGTTCGCGCCTGGAGCGGTACTGGACACTGCCATCGGAGCGCGAGAACGGGTGCGAGACCTCGCCCATTCGGCCCGGAGAGGCTTTGGACGCCTTCGAAGCGGCGTTTCTCGAATCCGTTCGGCGCCGACTCGTGTCGGACGTGCCACTCGGCGCCTTTTTGAGCGGAGGGTTGGACTCAAGCACGGTCGTGGCCGCGATGCACCGTCTCGGCCATCCGGTCATCCGCACCTTTACCGCCTCGTTCCCGGGGTCATGTGATGACGAAGGCGCATTCGCGCAGCGTGTCGCCGAGCGGTTCGGGTGCGAGCACCATGTTCACATCGCGAACGATGGAGAGTTCATCGCTGCCCTGCCGCGTTGGGTCGAGCTGAACGATGACCTCGTCGCCGATGCATCCAGTCTCCCGTTGTACAGCGTCAGCAGGCTCGCGCGCGAGCGCGGCTGCATCGTGCTCTTGTCGGGTGAAGGCTCCGATGAGCTGTTTGGCGGCTACGGCTCCTATCACAAGTTCCTCTTGCTGCGCGCCTTGGGCCGGGTGGTGCCATCGGCGGCGATGCGCCATTCGATGGCTCGAGCGCTCGAGGCCATCGGCGCGCTGGGTTTGCAGGATCGTCCGCGCGTGGACGAGTACTTCGTTCGGCGGCAGGCCTACATGGGCACGGCGGCTGTCTTCGGCTCGAGCGAGTTGAGCCAGCTGCTTGCTCGGCTCGGCGGTCTTCCATCCCTCCCGCGCGCAACGCGCGGTGGCCTCGCTGCGTTGGGTGCCTTCGACTTCGTGCGCCGCATCCCCGATGATCTCTTGGTTCGCACGGACCGGGCAACCATGGGGGCGTCAGTCGAAGCGCGGGTTCCCTTCCTCGATCACGATCTCGTCGATCTGAGTTACCGGCTGCCGGCTGCGGCACGTGCCATCCCCGGCGTGAGCAAGGTGATCCTGCGCCGGCTCGCGCAGCGGTGGGGCGTGCCGTATCAGACGATCATCCATCGAAAGATCGGCTTTCAGCTGCCTATCGGTGCGTGGTTCCGCGGCCCGCTGCGGCAACTGTGGACGTCCATCCTGACCGAGCGGGTCGTGCCGGGGATCAACTACGGCTACGTCGCGCAGCTGTTCAACGCGCACGAGCGACAACGCGGGCATTTCGAAGAACCGTTGTGGCGGGTCGCTGCTCTCGAGCTGTGGTATCGACGCTGGATCGTCGGTGACCGTCGGAAGGCGGCGGACGACTCGACCGCCGTCCGCTCCGACGAGCTGAATGTCTCGCGCGCAGCGTATGCCTCCAGCAACAGCTAGGCTCAGCCCTCCCGCGCCCGCTTCTGTACCCAGGGCGCCGCGCTCTCTCACGGTGTGCATGGTATGGGACGCGGAATACCCATGGGACGTGCGGGTCGAAAAGATCGCGCTCGCACTGACCGACGCAGGGCACACGGTGCATCTCGTCGCCCGCAACCGCCGTAACGAGCCAACCACGGAACGCTTGCCGGAAGGCACCGTCCATCGTCTGACGCCGCTCCGATGGGCTCCGGCGTCGCTCAACGCCGCTTCGATGTTTCCGGCGTTCTTCAATCCACGCTGGATCCGGGCAATCGCGCGCACGGCGCGCGACGCCCGCGCCGACGTGATTCTGTCGCGCGATCTGCCGCTCGCGATACCGGCGGTGCTGGCGGGACGGCAGGTCGGGATCCCGGTGGTTCTCGATCTGGCGGAGAATTATCCCGCCATGCTGCAGTCTCGCTGGGACGCGGGACGGGCGCGCCTGATCGACATCGTCGTGCGCAATCCGGCGCTCGCCCGACTGGTTGAGCGGTGGGTGGTGCCGCGTGCCGACCACGTTCTGGTGGTGATCGAGGAAGCAGGCCTCCGGCTGCTTGCAACCGGTCTCGAACCTAAGCGCCTCAGCGTGGTCTCGAACACACCGCCCGCGACGCGCGTCGCCCATGCGCGACGAGCCCCGCTCGCCTCCAACACTCCACTGCACCTGGTCTATCTCGGTCTGATGGAGGAAATGCGCGGCATCCGGATCCTGCTCGACGCGGCGGCCCTGCTCGCGCGGCGCGGCGTTCCGTTTCGCCTCACGCTGTTCGGGGCGGGCCGCGAGTTGCCGGATTTTCGCGCGCAGGCTCGCGCGCTCGGCTTGGACGAGTCGCAGGCGGATTTTCGTGGTCACGTCCCGAACGCTCAGGCGCTGGCCGCCCTTTCAGAAGCCGATGTCGGCATCATTCCGCATTTCGCCGATGAGAGCTGGCACACATCCGTGCCAAACAAGCTGTTCGATTACATGGCGGCGGGTCTCGCCGTCGTGACATCGGATGCCCGTCCGGCGGCGCGCATCATTCGCGAGACCGGGGCAGGACTTGTGTATTCCCATCCCGATGCCACTGACCTGGAGCGCGCCATTCTGGAGCTGCGCGATCCCGAGCTTCGGCGCACCTGCGGGCAGCGCGGACAGGCAGCCGTGCGGGACATGTATAACTGGGAGCGCGACACCGAGCGCTTGCTCCAGGGCCTAAAACAGACTGTCAACGGGGCTCGGCACCGGTGAAGGCGCTCAGTCGATCGCTGCATCGGAATCTCGTGTATCCCGCGGTCGTCGGACTGCGCGGAGAGCAGAGCGTCTTCCGGCATCTGCGAGAGCTCGAAGCGAGCCAGTGGCTTTCGCCCGAGGAATTGGAGCGGCGGCAATGCGCCGCCCTTGCGGAGACACTGCGCTACGCCAGTCAGTACGTCCCGTACTATCGGGAAACCTGGGGCAGGTCGATTGACGTTTCGCCCGACACCGCACAGGAGGTCTTGGCGGCGCTGCCGTTTCTCACAAAGCGGGAGTTGCAAGAAGCTGCGGACGCACTCGTATCGGAGCGGCGGCCGCGGCGCGTTACGCGCAAGACCACCGGAGGATCCACGGGACAGGCCGTAACCCTTCTCAAGGATCGCGAAGCCACGGCTCGTGAGATGGCGGCGTCATGGCTGGGGTACGGTTGGTGGGGCGTCCGGATCGGCGACCGTGCCGTTCGGTTCTGGGGACAGCCGTTCACGCGGCAACGACGACTGCGCTTTGTGGCGGCGGATCTCGCGATGCATCGCATCAGGTTCTCGGCGTTCGCGTTCGACTCAGCGGACCTGCGTGCGTACTGGCGACGCTGCCTCCGCTTCCGGCCAGACTACTTGTACGGCTATGTGTCGATGCTGGATGCGTTCGCGTGCCACCTGCTGGACGCCGGCATCGACGGGCGACAACTCGGGCTGAAGCTCGTCGTGACGACCGCCGAGGTTCTCTCGGAACCGCAGCGCGCTCACCTCCGCGCTGCATTCGGATGCCCCGTGCAGAACGAATACGGGTGCGGCGAGGTGGGACCGATCGCATACGAATGTCCCAGCGGCGCGCTGCATCTCATGACGGGCCACTTGTTCGTCGAGCTCGTAGGGCCAGGCGACCGTGCCGTTGGTCCCGGCGAAAGCGGCGAAGTCGTCGTCACCGATCTTGCGAATCGCGCCACCTCACTGGTTCGGTACCGCTTGGGGGACTTTGCCGTGGCGGGTAGCGGTCCGTGCTCTTGCGGACGCGGATTTCCGACGTTGCAGCGGATCTGGGGAAGGGAGTACGACTTCGTCGAGACGCGCGATGGCCGGCGCTTTCACGGCGAGTTCTTCATGTACCTGTTCGAAGAGCTCCAACAAAAGGGGATCGGCGTGCCGCAGTTTCAGGTTGTTCAGGAAGGTCCGGCCGATCTCGCGATCGCGTTACTCAGTCCGACGGAGCCCACGGCCGAGCAGCTGACGCACCTGAAAAATCGAATTGCATTGCACCTCGGGTCCATGCGAATCGCCGTCACACGAGTCGATCGTCTCGAGCGCGCGCGATCCGGCAAGATGGCCGTGATCGTCAACCGCTGGCGCAATCCCGTCGCGACGCGCTGATCATCCGAGCGCGCGTGCGGTCAATCCTGCCCTCACCTTAGCAGCACACGCTCCCGCGCCTGCTTCGTCTGCGCAATCATAGCGAAGTCACTGCGTGCCGCCTTGGTCAACCCGATCGTCAACGCGATCAGCATGTACAGCATGTCAGCGTATGCGAGTGACAGAAAGAAGGAGCCGACGGCAAATCCCACGAGTGCCGCCATGAGACTCTGCGCGAGCCGCGAGACCTCACCGCCCTGGGGATGCGCGCGTAACGCGCGGCGCGCCGCCCGGCGGAGTGACGCGAACGCGGTGCCGATCACGCCGAGGTAGAGCAGCAGTCCGGGAAACCCGAGCTCCGCGCCCACTTGTACGTAAGTGTTGTGCGCGGCGCCCCACCACACGCCGATGCCGCGCTCGCGGAGTCTGGCTATCGGCGAGATCGTGCCTTCGGCGACCGGGAAGTTGCGCATGCCGACGCCGAAGAGCGGGTGATCCTCCATGTATCCGATGCCGCGTTTCCAAATTCGCACGCGACCCGTTTCAGAGGTGACGTTGTAGTCCTGATCGTAATGCACGATGGTCTGCATCTGAGTCCAGTATTTGTCATTGGCGGTCCCCAACAGCACAATCAGAATCACCACGAGCCCACCGACACGCGATCGCTTCGGGATTGTCGTCATCATCAGCAGGACGAAGGCGCCGACCGCGAGAAACGCAAGAAACCCCCCCCGTGAGCCGGAGCGGATGAGCCCCACCGCCAACACGATCAGCCCCCCGATCGCGAGCAAACGCCACACGAGGCGACGCTGCCCGATCACGAAGTACAGCCCGAACGGCATCGCGGTCACGATGAACGTCGCGAGGTCATTGGCGTCATAGGTATAGAGATCGCCGAGGCGCCAATTATCGCCGCCGAGCTGGAAACGTGACAGGACGACGGCCACGTACGCGACGGTCACGCCGAAGTAGACCAGAAGCAAACGCGCGATGTCGCGCGGAAGGCGCACGCTCGCCGCGACGACGAAGCACATGATCATCGTGCGCGCGTAATCGGTCCAGGAATGGAAGGCCAATCCCTGGTTCAGGGCTGCAGGAACTGATAGCGCACCCCAGGCCACCAACCCGATCAGCCATACGGTCGTCGGGGAGTACAGCAGACCCATCCGGCGCCGCGGGGACTTCTGGAGGAGATACAGCCCGATCGACAGCGCGGCGGCCAGCAACGTCGGTTTGAGGTACAGCAGGATCGGGAAAACCTCGTGGATCCGACCTACGGCCGTGGCGAGGTACGCCGCAAGGCACCCGAGCAGCAAGTCCCATCCAGGAATCCTCGTCCGCTCGAGGGAAGCGGGGGGGAGGGGGAGGGGCGGGGGCGCGCTCTCCAGAGTCTCGTACCGCGTGGCCACGCGAGTCGCCGTTGCAAGAGCAAAGCCACGAGAAGAGCGAGCGACGAGTCCCCTGCAGCTGTTGCATCGACGCAACGCTCGTGGTCGTGCCGGACGGAGGAATCCGTCAAGCGCCGACCGGCCCGCATGTTGCGTTGGGAGAGACTGCTATGCGCGTCCTGATAACCGATGGGAACGAGCGCGTGGCTCTCGCCGTGGCTCGATCTCTAGTCCGCGCGGGCCACGCTGTGGTCGTGGCGGCACCAACTCGGCTGTCGCTTGCGGGCGTATCGCGCGGCAGCCGGCCGCGGGCTTTACGGGCCGATCCCCTCGCGGATCCGCCGCAGTACGCGGCCGAGGTGGGTCGCATTGCGAAGGATGAGGATGCGGAGATCGTGCTGCCGCTGACCGATGCGTCGGTCGAGGCGGTGCTCGAATTTCGCCGAGCGCTGCCGGCGAATGTCACCGTGCCCTTGCCCGACCTCGAAACCTACCGCGCCGCCTCGGACAAGGCGCGGCTGCTGGCGCTCGCGGAGGCGAGTGGCTTCGGCGTCCCGGAAACACGCGTCATCAACGCCCCTCAGGACGCCGACGAGGTATTGCGCGCCTTTGACTTCTTCCCCGCGATCGTCAAGCCGCATCGCTCGGTGATCACCGGCGGAGGCGTCCGTCGCAAGACCCAGGTGACTCAGGTGCCCGATTCCACCGCGTGCCGTCGCGCACTGGCCGCTCTGCCGAAGGCTGCCTTCCCCGTACTGCTGCAGCGAACGGTTCGCGGCGTGGGTGAAGGATTCTTCGCGCTGCGCTGGGATGGTCGCATGGTCGCCATGTTCGCCCACCGCCGCCTGCGCGAGAAGCCGCCGGCCGGCGGTGTGAGCGTCTACCGGGAAAGTATCGCGCTCGACGAGGCGCTCGTCGGTCCGGGCGTTCGTTTGCTCGAGGCCCTAGGGTGGCAAGGCGTCGCCATGATCGAGTGCAGACGAGACCAGGCGACCGGCCGCCCCATGGTGATCGAAGTGAACGGCAGATTCTGGGGCTCGCTGCAGCTAGCGATCGACGCCGGTGTCGATTTCCCCGCGCTCCTCGTTCGCTGCGCGGCGGGAGAGCACGTGCCGGAATGTCGTGACTACCGGCTCGGCGTCCGCAGTCGCTGGTTTTGGGGGGACGTCGATCATCTCTATCTCCGCTTACGGGATGCGCGCGTAGGTTCGCGCTCCCGTGCGTTGCTGGACTTTTTCCGGATTCGCCCGGGTCGCGATCGCTCCGAAGTCGGACGCTGGCGTGATCCCGCACCATTCGTAGTCGAGACGCTGCAATGGCTTCGCATACTGCCGCACGGGACGTAGCCCCAGCGGTGCTGCCCGGCTACGCCGGGGTGACTCGGAGTTCCCTCCCGCACGCGCTCGAGCTCGGCGCCCAAGTCTGGGACGACCTGGTCGCGCGCGCCGGCTCGTCTTCGCCATTTCTGAGTTGGGCGTGGCACCGTGCGTGGGCGGATACTGGACCGGCGGCAGATCTTCGCGCGAGCGAGGTTCTGCAGCTGCGCGGTCCGGACGGATCGCTGCAGGCCCTGCTTCCGATCCGTCTTGCGGATGAGCGATTTCGGCGGATCACCGTGCGCGCCCTGACGTGGGCGATCGGGGATGACGGTTGTCCGGATGAGCTCGACATCCCCGCGCTTCCTGAGGCCGACATGCGGTCCCTCGCAGCGGCTCTGGATGTCCTGCCGTGGCAGGTCCTCATCCTCAGTAACCTCGCAGAGAATGCGCCGCAGGCGAAGCGATTGCGCGAAGCGCTTGTGGCGCTCGGCCACGCGGCACGCCAGCGTCGGCTCTGGCGTTGTCCCCAATTCACGCTTCCCGCCTCATGGGAGGCCTACCTGGAGGGGCTCAGTGCCAACCGGCGTCAGATCCTGCGTCGCAAGGAACGGAGCCTGCGTCGAGAGCACACGGTCACGCTGACCGATTACGACGAGGACCAGCTCGACACCGGTTGGCGGCACCTGATGGCCCTGCACGAGCGGCGTTGGGAGGGCGCGGGGGGAGGAGCCTTCACAGACTCGCGCATCGCGCTGCTGCAACGGCAGTTCGCTGGCGAAATGGCGCGCCAGAACCGACTCTGGCTGACGACCCTGGGCGTCGACGGACAGCCGGCCGCCGCATGGTATGGGTTTACATCAGACACGACCGTGTACTTCTACCAAAGTGGGCGCGACCCACGCTGGGAACGCGAGAGCGTCGGACTGGTGCTGATGGGACTGATGATTCGCCGCGCCATCGAGCGCGGCTTCCGTCAGTTCAACTTCTTGCGCGGCGACGACCCCTACAAGGGGCAATGGACTGCTTCATCCCGTACCACCGAGGAGCTCGTGATCGTTCGGTCGGGGTGGCGAGGGTTGTTTTTGCGTGCGCTCGACTCGATCGCGGGGCCGCGAGGGGGCGATCACGATGCCTAGAAATGTGTTTGTCATCGTTTCGCTCGACACGGAAGAGGACAACTGGAACCGCAGCCGTACCGATGTGACGGTGCGAAACATCTGCGAGCTGCGGCGGCTGGCACAGTTGTTCGACCGCCTGGGCGTGCGGCCAACGTACTTCACGACGTATCAGGTCGCGATCGATCCGGTGGCCGAGGGAGTCCTGCGAGAGGTCGGAGACGAGCGCCGCGGAGAGATTGGTGCGCACCTACACCCGTGGAACACGCCGCCGCTCCGTGAGGAGTTCGTGGCGCGCAACTCCATGCTCAAGAACCTGCCGGCGGACTTGCAGCTGGCCAAGATCGAAACATTGACACGGGCATTGGAGCGGGCATTCGGCAGACGACCGCGGGCATTTCGCGCGGGCCGCTACGGCATCGGTCCCGACACGATCGCAGCGCTGGCCGCATGCGGCTATCGCGTCGACTCGAGCGTCAGCCCGTTCGTGAGTCTCGAACGCGTCGATGACGGGCCGACCTTTGTCGGCGCCCCAATCAAGGCCTACCGGTTGGCGCCGCACCGCGATGTACGGGAGCCGGATCCGGATGGACCGGTCGTCGAAATGCCTCTGTCTTATGGATTCAATCGCGGGCCGTTCCCCTTCTGGGATCGTGCACGACGGTTGCTCGAAGCAGCCCCCCTTTGCTGGCTGCGCTTGCCCGGACTCGCGTCGCGCGCCGGTCTGGGCCGGCGCGTGAGCCTGAGTCCGGAGTCCCAATCAGTCGCCGACATGCTCACGCTGTCCGAGCGCCTTTTGGAACATGGCGTGCGCCAGCTGCACATGAGTTGGCATACCCCAAGCCTCAAACCCGGCTTGAGCCCGTTCGCCGCGACGACTGCGGACGTCGAGCGGCTCTACGCGTCGATCGAGAGCTATCTCGACGGGTTGGCGGGTCTGACCTCGTTCACGTTTGCCACCGTCAGCGAGGCGGCGACCGCGCTACTCGGTTAGCGAGCACCGCACCTGTTGCGGCCTCGCAACGCCTGGCAGCCGTTCGGCATGGCCGTGCCGCACCAGCATTCCGTGGCATAGCACGTGCTCCCCCCAATGACCGACCCGAGACCATCCGCCCAGCCGCGGGGAGGCCCAATTCGTGTTCAAGAATGTCGGGAGTAACTGGGTCGTAACGGTCGCAAGCGTCGTCGTGGTCTACTTCCTCACCCCGTTTACGATCCATAGGCTCGGCGACGATGCGTACGGGACGTGGAATCTCATCAATGCCATCACCGGCTACCTGGGACTACTGGTCTTAGGGGTGCCGATGGCGTCGGTGCGGTACTTCGCGCAACACATCGCGAAGGGCGACGATCGCAAACTGAACGAGGCGATCGGCAGCTGCACGGCGCTGTATCTGCTGTTGGGCGCGATCGCGCTGGTGGCGGGGGCGGCGCTGTACTTCTTTTTCGTCCGCGGCTACCACATCCCCGCGACATTGCATGGCGACGCGCGATTGGCATTCGCGCTGGTCGTGGTGTTCGTTTCCCTGGGTTTTATCGCGCTGCTTCCGAACGGCCTCCTCTCCGCGCATGACGACTTCGTCCCACGCAACGTCGTGCGGCTGTGGGGGCTGCTGCTGCGCGTCGTGTTGACTTTTGGACTGCTGCTCCTGCACGCGTCGCTCACGATGCTGGCGGTCGTGCAGCTCGTGTGCATGGTGTTCGACTTCTGGCTCTGCTGGCTGATCATCCGGCGCAAGTACCCCACGACGCGGATCCGGCTTGCCGATTTCGACTGGAGCATGACGCGCGCGATCTTCGCCTTCAGCATCTACGTGCTCGTGCTGAACGCCGGCGCGCGGCTCTCGTTCGAGACGGACTCCATCGTCATCGGCGCCTACATGGACGTGGGGTCGATTCCGTATTTCACCGTCGCCAACAGCTTCATCATTTATCTGATGGAGTTCCTGATCTCCATCGCAGCGGTTGTCATGCCGGCGGCCACTCGCCTGCAGACGCAAGGCAAACACGACGAGCTGCGCGACATCTTCATGAAGTGGTCCAAAATCGCGCTGTCGTTGACCCTCGCCGCTGGATTGTTTCTCATGGTACTGGGCCCCCGCTTCATCGCCTGGTGGATCGATCCCACCTTCGAGCAGCCGGCTGGTCAGGTCCTGCAGATCCTGATGCTGTCCTACGTCGTATTCCTGCCGGTGCGCGGCGTCGCGCTGCCGATGTTGATGGGATTGGGAAAAGCGGGCCTGCCGACAATCGGATTTCTCGTCGCCGGCGTCTTGAACCTCGGTCTGAGCATTGCGCTGGTCCGTCCGCTGGGTCTCGCCGGGGTCGCGCTCGGCACCGCGATTCCGAATGTGCTATTCGCGATCGTGGTCTTCGTGCAGGCGTGTCGCGAGCTCGATGTGTCACTCGGGAAGTTTTTCGGCTACGTCGTGCCGCGTGCC
>Ga0209157_1001793_pt1 | contig 17597 bp, 20 predicted proteins | sample GraSoiAngelo_135_FD_185892 | JGI IMG/M metagenome (GOLD analysis project Ga0209157, IMG submission 185892) | Grasslands soil microbial communities from the Angelo Coastal Reserve, California, USA - 14_0929_05_40cm (SPAdes) (version 2) | ecosystem: Environmental > Terrestrial > Soil > Grasslands ...
AGCAGTTCGGGCAGGCGATCGCGGCCTTCCAGGGCGTCCAGTTCATGCTCGCCGACATGGCCATGCAGGTCCACGCGGCGCGGCTCATGGTCCACCACGCCGCGCGTCAGGTGGACGCGGGGATCCGGTCCAACACGTACGAGGCGTCGATGGCGAAGTGCTGGGCCGGCGACGCGGCGATGAAGGTCGCGACCGACGCGGTCCAGGTCTTCGGCGGCTACGGCTACACGCGCGAGTACCCGGTCGAGCGCTTCATGCGCGACGCGAAGATCATGCAGATCTACGAAGGCACGAACCAGATCCAGCGTGTCGTGATCGCGCGAGAGCTGCTGGGATCGTAGGCCATCTACGTTGGATGACCTATTCGTCTTTGCTGCGATCAGGGAACTACGATGCGGGCACTGGGTTCGAGCGTGTTATCGAGACGAGGAATGGCGGGATACACAGGTCTGTGTAGCAAGGTGACGAGGCGAACGGGGCCGTCGGTAAGCGCGCGGCAGGCAAGGCGTTCTGTGGCGTGCTCGGGAAACCTCAATCCGCGCTACGCTGTCCGAGCGCGCTGCGTCACCAGGACTACCTAGTTCCGTATACTTCTAGTTGGGCGTCTTGTGACCCGTAACGTTCTAGGTTACACTCGTCCCGGTGATCCGTGGGTTCAGGCACAAGGGGTTGGCCAAGTTCTTCGAGACCGGGTCAAAGGCCGGTGTCCAAGCACAAGACGCCGAACGGTTGCGCCTGATCTTGGGCCGCTTGAGCGCTGCCACTTCGCCACACGACATGGCCCTGCCAGGGCTGAGCCTTCATCCCCTCGGGGGTGACCGCAAGGGCACGTGGGCCGTGTCGGTGAGCGGCAACTGGCGGGTCACGTTCAAGTTCGTCGGTAAGGATGCGGATGCCGTCGATTACGAGGACTATCACTGAGGGAATAACAATGCGTATGCACAATCCACCCCATCCGGGCGAGATCATCAAGACCCTTTGCCTTGAGCCGCTTGGCCTCACCGTCACGCAGGCCGCAGCAGCTCTAGGAGTAAGCCGCAAGACACTATCCGCCATTCTGAATGGCCGGGCCGGAGTAAGCCCCGAGATGGCGGTCCGTCTCTCCATTGCCTTTGGCACGTCCTCCGAGAGTTGGCTCAACCAGCAAACGCAGTACGACCTCTGGCACGCTGAGCGGCGTCGGAAGCAGCTTCGGGTTGCCAAGCTCGCGCCGGCGTAGGAGACGCCCAACAACCCGCTCCAGCGGGCCGGCGCTCGCGTTGCTCGCACCGGCCGCTGAGCGGTGCGTTAGACAGATAGCGACAAAATGGCTGACGCTCGACGGGTCATCGGAAAAGCCGTGCTCCGATCATCCTGCGTGGCGTCTCTGGTCGCGCCGATATTCTTTGCATGGGCGTCAACGATTGATCTCAGCGCCGCACGAGGACAGTTCGCGGACTGGGCGCCCATGGCTCGTTGGTGCGTTCCTCCGTTCGCCTTGTACCTTCTCGGAGCGCCGTTCGTCTATGCGTTCTACTGGCCAAGGCGCCAGCGCGGCGAGAGCATAATCTTCCTAATGGCTACTGGCGGTGCAACAGCCGCCATTGGCGTCACGTTCGCCGTAGGGCTCCTCACCGGCGCCTCCCCTGGGCAAGTGCACAGTTGGGCGGCCGTGTCACTCCTGGTTGCCATATTCTGGTGTTGGTGGCATCGCAATCTTCTCGCGTGAAACCACCGATTTGGCACTGTCTAACAACGGCATCCAGCCGACGGGGAACCTCCCTCGATAAAGTAGACACTTTCAGCTAACGCTGGGAGGTGTCTGGTGGGCAGACCGATTGGCCCGAAAAAGGTTCACCGGTACAGCATTGACTTCAAGCTGACGGCGGTGAAACTCAGCGGCATGCCTGGGGTGCAGGTGCAAACGGTGGCCGACGCCCTGGATATCCATCCCTTCATGCTGTCGCGCTGGAGGAAGGAGGTGCGCGACGGCGTCCTCAGGGGTCGAGCTAGGCGGGTCGATGGTGGCCCTCGACGCGCCCGCGAGATTCAGCGGCTGCAGGCGCTGGAGCGCGAGCACGCGCTGCTTAAGGAAGAGCACGAGCTTTTAAAAAAAGCCATCCGGTTCTGTTCCGAACGAAGACGGAAATCTTCGCGTTCATCGATGGTCAGCGGGCATGTGTCGGCCTGAGGCGGATGTGCGCGCTGTACGGGGTGACCCGCGCAGGCTACTATGCGTGGCGGGGCCGGGGCGAGAGTGCCCGCCGAGGCCAGGACCGGATCTTCCTCGGCGCGATCCGCGGGATCTTCGAGCAGAGCCGAGGGACCTATGGCAGTCCGCGGATCCACCGCGCCCTCGTCGGGACCGGCCTGCGGGTGAGCCGCCGGCGCGTCGGGCGGCTCATGCGCGAGGCGGGCCTGCGCGCCCGGGCGGCGAAGCTCTACCGGCGGATTCCCGGTCTGCACGGGTTCTTTACCAGCATCCCCAACCGCCAGCTCGATCGCTTGGCCACGGCGCCGGATCAAGTCTGGGTCGGCGATATTACCTACGTGAAGGTCGCTGGCGCCTGGCGCTACCTGGCCGTCGTCATGGATCGCTACTCGCGGCGCATCATCGGCTGGGGCCTGGGGCCGAACAAGGACGCGCGGCTGACCCTCGCGGCGCTCAACCGCGCGGTCTTCCACCGGCGCCCCCGCCCGGGCGTCATCTTCCACACCGACCGGGGTGTCGAGTACGCGGCCTATGCGTTCCGCAACCGGTTGGCCGCCCTGGGGTTCGTGCAGAGCATGAACCGGCCGCGGGAGATCACCGACAACGCGCACATGGAATCGTTCTTCCACTCAATGAAAAGCGACGTCGTCCACGGGGTGAGCTTTGCGCACCCCGGCGAGCTCGAGCGGCTGCTGCGGAGCTACATTCCCTACTACAACGGCGTGCGGCTGCACTCGGGGATCGGGTACTGTTCACCCGTTGACTATGAAGCGCGAGCGACGTGAGAAAATCGCGTGTCTACAAAACCGAGGGAAGATCCCGGCCTTCGGCCGCGGCTGATACCGAGGTTAGCCGCCATGCGACAATCGAAAACCCGCGGGCGCCTCGCGGCCGGACGTATCCTCCGGTTCGGCTTGCCGATGGCTATTCTGGTGATCATGGGCGCCCACACGCCGTGGATAGCCCACCTGGTACCGCGATTTACCTTTCCGGCCGTGGCCGCCGCTGGTGCCGCGCTGATCGTGTTTTCGTTCGTGACCTCGCTCGTTCAGTCGATCCGGCGCCGCCGCGTGGAAGGGCGCCTGAGCTTCTTTCCCGTGGTTGTCAATGTCGTCGCGATGGTGTTTCTCGTGCTTCTGCCCACGACGCACCTTGTGCGTGCGGTGACCCCCTCGGGAGACGGAGCTCCGCGAATCCATGCGGGCTTTGGCGACTGGCTGGGCTCAGAGGGCTATCCGCGGCTAAGTCCCCATCGCGGCGTCGACGTCGCAGGCAGGATGGGTGCTGATGTGCTGGCGGCAGCCGCCGGCCGCGTCACCGTCGCACGTGACAACCGCGACTTGTGCGGTTTGATCGTCGTCATCGACCATGATCCTTACGGCCTCCGAACGGTCTATTGCCACTTCGCCGAGATCGCCGTTCGGGTCGGGGACAGTGTCAAGCGTGGCCAACGGATCGGGGCGATCGGCACATCGGGGCAGCGCGCGTGGCCTGGCTTTGAGCACGTGCACTTGGAGCTGCAGAGAGGGCGCGACATCAACGCAATCGAAGACCCACTCCCACGGATTGTTGGATGTTTCGATGACACGAAGGCGTACGCGACGGATCGCTTGGTGTTCACATATCCGGTGAAGTGCTGAGGATCTGCCAGCAGACGCGGAGACGAGGAGAACACGATGAGCGACAAGACGAAGACCCTGTACGAGCGGCTTGGTGGTTACGAGGCGATCGCGGCGGTGGCGAATGATCTGCTGCCCCGGCTCCGAGCCGATGCGCAGCTCGGCCGCTTCTGGGCGCACCGCGGGGAAGACGGCATCACGCGCGAGAAGCAGCTCCTGATCGACTTCCTCTGCGCGAGTGCGGGCGGACCGATGTACTACCGCGGCAGGGACATGGTGCTCACCCACCGAGGCATGCGCATCAGCGAGAGCGATTGGAGCGTGTTCCTTGGTCATGCCGCCGCGACCCTCGCGAAGTTCAAGGTGCCCGAGGCCGAAGCGCGCGACGTGGTCGCGTTTGTCCAGAGTCTCAAGAAAGAGATCGTCGAGTAGCGTCGCTTCGCGGCGCGCGCGCTCGCGCTATACTGATGGCTCCATGACGAGCCCGATCATCATCGAGGCCGTCCGGACGCTGGTGGAGCGCCGGGACCTGACGCGTATCGAGGCCGCCGCCGCCATGGAGGCGATCATGTCGGGCGCGGCGACCAACGCGCAGATCGCCGCTTTCCTGACCGCGCTCAGGATGAAGGGCGAGACCGTCGAGGAGCTGATCGGTTTCGCCCAGGTGATGCGCCAGAAGGCCGTGCGTGTCCGCACGCGTCCCGACGACGTGGCAGGGCTCACCGGCACCGACCGGGACATGCTGATCGACACGTGCGGCACGGGTGGTGACGCGGCGGGGACCTTCAACGTCTCGACTGCGACCGCCTTCGTCGTCGCCGGCGCGGGGCTCCGCGTCGCCAAGCACGGCAACCGCTCCGTGTCGTCACTGTGCGGCTCGGCCGACGTGGTCGAGACGCTCGGCGTCAACCTCGACCTCTCGCCCGAGAAGGTCGCGCGCTGCGTGGAGGAGGTCGGGATCGGCTTTCTCTACGCGCCGCTCCTCCATACGGCGATGAAGCACGTGATGGCCGCGCGGCGCGAGATGGGCGTCCGCACGGTGTTCAACATGCTCGGCCCCCTGACGAACCCGGCGGGAGCCAACGCTCAGGTGATCGGGGTCTACTCTCCCGCGCTCACCGAGCCTCTCGCGCGCGTCCTCGCCGAGCTCGGCACCCACCGGGCCTTCGTCGTCCACGGCGCCGCCGGCCTCGACGAGATCTCCAACACCGGTGAGAGCCGCATCTCCGAGGTCCGCGAGGGCGTCGTGCGCACCTTCACCGTGCGTCCCGAGGACTTCGGGGTGCCGCGCGCGTCCATCGGCGACCTGCTCGGCGGCGACCGCGAGCAGAACGCCGAGATCATCCGCGCGATCCTCGCCGGCGAGCCCGGCCCCAAGCGCGACATCGTTCTCATGAACGCCTCCGCGGCCCTCGTCGCGGGTGGTCGCGCGCGGGACCTCAAGGAAGGCGTCGAGCTGGCGGCCCGGTCGATCGACTCCTCCACCGCTCGGCAGAAGCTCGGGCGGCTGGTCGCCCTCTCCCAGGAGCTTGCCCGGGAGGCCTGAGCCCGGACCCTTGCCTAGGCAGTTGCCCTTGCGCGCGCTCGCCTCCCGGCCCTAGAATAAGGCGTCGCGGCGCGCCTAACTCCCTGTCGGCGTTGTCTCGTTTTCTTCCTGATGTCGGCGCTCCTGCGATACGCTTGGCTCGACGGTGTTCTAGAACACCGAGAAGATTTTCGACGACGAGGGTGCATGTCGGAGTAACCGCGGTTCGAGCGGCGGCTTTGCCGCCGCAATCGAGTCCTGGGGGAGGTCTCGGAGGGGGCCGTCGAGGCCCCCTCCGATGAACGAGATCGGAATGAACGGGAACGGACGAGTGAACGGCCGCCTACCCCGCTACCACCAGATCGCCGGAGCGCTGCGCACGCGGATCCGCGAGGGCGCGCTCCGTCCCGGCGCCAGGCTCGACAACCAGCGCCGCCTCGCCAAGAGCTTCGGCGTGACGCTCATGACCCTGCGCCAGGCGCTCGAGCTGCTCGAGCGCGAGCACCTGATCGCGCGGCGCCACGGCCTCGGGACGTTCGTGGCGGCGCCGTCGATCGACTACGACATCCTCCAGCTCCGCCGCTTCGCCGGCGACCTCTCGGCCAAAGGCGAGCACGTGGCGACGCGCCTCCTCCGAACGAGGTTCGCGAGCCCCGACCACCACGTCGCCGACGCCCTCGGGCTCGGCTCGCGCGCCCGCGTGCTCGTGGTCGAGCGGCTGCGCTCGGTCGACGGCCATCCGATGAGCCTGCAGCGCTCGTTCCTGCCCGCGCACATCGGCGACGACGTTGCCCGAGCGGACCTGGCGCTCACGCCGCTGCACCACGTGCTCGAGCACAAGCTCGGCATCGTCATCCAGAGCGCGCGCGAGACCGTCTCGGCGGTGCGCCTGGGGCGGCGCGAGGCGGGTGAGCTCGGGTGCCCGGCCGGGGCGCCGGCGTTCGAGTCCGAGCGCGTGTCCTACGACGCGGCCGGCGCGCCGGTCGTCTTCGATCGCGTCTTCATCCCCGGCGACCGCTTCCGCATCACCCGGGACCTCCGGTACGAAGGAGCGGCCTCATGAAGATCCTCGTGGCCATCAAGCAGGTGCCCGACACGGCGACGCAGGTGAAGATCTCCACCGACCCGCGGGCGATCGACACCACGGGCATCACCTGGATCGTGTCGCCGTACGACGAGTACGCGGTCGAGGAGGCCCTGCGCATCAAGGAGAAGCGCGGCCAGGGCGAGGTCGTCGCGATGTCCCTCGGCCCGGAGCGCGTCAAGGAGGCGCTGCGCTCGTGCCTCGCGATGGGCTGCGACCGCGCGATCCACCTGAACGACCCCGCGTGGAACGCCGCCGACACGCTCGCGACGGCGAAGGCGCTCGCCGCCGTGCTCAAGCAGGAGGCGCCGCAGCTCGTCCTCTGCGGCCGGCAGGCGATCGACGATGACATGGGTGCCGTCGCGGCCCAGCTTGCCGAGCTGCTCGGCTGGCCGTGCGCCTCCTGGATCATGGAGGAAACGATCGACGGCGACGGCAAGACGGTGCGCGCCGCGCGCCAGGTCGAAGGCGGGCTCGAGGTCTTCGACCTGCCGTTGCCCGCGATCCTCACGGCGCAGAAGGGGCTCAACGAGCCGCGGTATCCGACGCTGAAGGGCATCATGGGCGCGAAGAAGAAGGAGATCCGCGACGTCAAGGCGGCCGACCTCGGGTGGGCCCCGGAGCCGCCCCAGCTCTCCGTCGTCACGCTCGAGGCGCTCCCGCCCCGCCCGCCCGGGCGCATCATCCCGGGCGACGTGCCGACGGCGGTGAAGGAACTGGTTCGTTCGCTGCGCGAAGACGCCAAAGCGATCTGAGAGGGCGGGAGAACCATGGCGAACGCGTTCTGGTGCATCGTCGAAGACGACCGGCAGGGGACGCCGAAGAAGGTGATGGCCGAGGTCATCGGCGAGGCCGCGCGCCTCTCGAGCGGCCAGGCGGAGGCCGTGTGGTTCACCGACAAGGCGACCGAGGCGGGACTCAAGCAGCTCGCGGAGTGGGGGGCGAACAAGGTCTGGCTCCTCGAGAACGCCGCGTTCGCGCCGTACCGCAGCGAGATCTGGACGGGCGCCGCGGCCGAGCTTGCGGCCAAGGCGACGCCGAGGGCGATCCTGGCGCCGGTCACGAGCCGCCAGCGCGAGTTCGTCGCGCGCCTCGCCGCGCGCCTTGGCGTCGGGCTCGCCGCCGACTGCGTGGCGTTCGCGATGGACGGCGATAAGCTCGTCGCGACCCGCCCGGTCTACGCCGGCAAGCTGCTGGCGAAGGTGACGTGGGCAAAGGCGCCCTGGGTCGCGACGCTCCGGCCGAACGTCTTCCGCCCGGCGGAAGCCCAGCCCGGCCGGGTCGCGACCGTCGAGCGCCCGTCGGTCGCGACCACCGTCGCGCAGATGAGGTTCGTCGAACGGCGCGAAGAGGTCTCCACGGGGCTCCCCGAGCTGACCGAGGCCGAGATCGTGCTGTCGGGCGGCCGCGGCATGAAGGGGCCGGAGCACTACGTGATCCTCGAGGACATGGCGCGCGTGATCGGCGCCGCGGTGGGCGCCTCGCGCGCGGCGGTGGACGCGGGCTGGCGCCCGCACCGGTTCCAGATCGGCCAGACCGGCCGGACGATCTCGCCCAAGCTCTATATGGGCTTCGGCGTCTCGGGCGCGATCCAACACCTGGCCGGCATGCGCACGTCGAAGGTGATCGTGGCCGTCAACAAGGACGCCGAGGCGCCGATCTTCAAGATCGCCGACTACGGCATCGTCGGCGACCTCTTCGAGGTCGTGCCGGAGCTGACGAAGGAGTTCAAGAAGCTCCTCGAAAAATGAGCGCATGAAGCTCGATCACACCGAAGAGCAGCAGATGATCCAGGCGATGGCGCGGGAGTTCGCCGAGACGGCGATCAAGCCCATCGCCGCCGAGATCGACCGGGAGGCCCGCTTCCCCCACGAGACGGTGAAGCGCATGGGAGAGCTCGGCCTCATGGGCATCGCGATCCCCGAAAAGTGGGGCGGGAGCGGTGCCGACACGGTGTCGTACGTCGTCGCCGTCGAGGAGATCGCGAAGGCGTGCGGGTCGCACGCCGCCATCATGTCGGTGAACAACTCGCTCTACTGCGACCCGGTCTACACGTTCGGCACGGACACGCAGCGCGAGCGGTTCCTCAGGCCCGTGGCCTCGGGCCATGCCCACGGCTGTTTCGCGCTCACGGAGCCCCAGGCGGGCTCGGACGCGCGCAACCAGCACACGCTCGCCGTGCGCGACGACGACCACTACGTGCTGAACGGCCGGAAGCAGTTCGTCACCAACGGCCGCGAGGCCTCGTTCGCCCTCGTGTTCTGCCAGACCGATCGCGCGAAGGCGCACCACGGGATCACCGCCCTCGTGGTCGAGAAGGGGACGAAGGGCTTCGTCGTGGCGAAGACCGAGGACAAGCTGGGCATCCGCGCCTCCGACACCGCCGAGCTGGTCTTCGAGGACTGCCGAGTGCCCGCCGCCAATCGGCTCGGCGAGGAGGGTATGGGGTTCGGCATCGCTCTGGCGGCGCTCGACGGCGGACGCGTCGGCATCGCCGCCCAGGCCGTCGGGCTTGCGGCGGGCGCCCTCGAGCGCTCGCTCGCCTACGCGCGCGAGCGGAAGTCCTTCGGCGTGGCGATCGGCCAGCACCAGATGGTCCAGTGGATGCTCGCCGACATGGCGACCGCCGTCGATGGCGCCCGGCTCCTGACCCTGCGCGCCGCCGCGCTCAAGGACGCGGGCAGGCCATACGGGACCGAAGCAGCGATGGCGAAGCTCTTCGCCGCCGAGACCGCGATGAGGGTAACCACGGACGCGATTCAGGTCCACGGCGGCTACGGCTTCGTGAAGGAGTACGAGGTGGAGCGCTACTTCCGCGACGCGAAGATCACCCAGATCTACGAGGGGACCTCGCAGATCCAGAAGCTCGTGATCGCGCGCGCCGTGCTGGGAGGCACCCCATGAGCGAGTACCAGCGCTGGAGGCGGGAGGCGTACGAGCCGTTCGCGCGGCGCACGCCTGAGCGGCCGGTCCCCTTCGAGTCGCTCTCGGGCCTGCCCGTCGAGCCGCTCTACACGCCCGAGGACCTGCCCGGCTGGTCGTACGGCGAGAAGCTCGGCTACCCGGGCGAGTACCCCTTCACCCGCGGTGTCTACCCCACGATGTACCGTGGCCGGCTCTGGACCATGCGGATGTTCGCGGGGTTCGGCCGGCCCGAGGACACCAACGCCCGCTTCAAATACCTCCTCGCGCAGGGGCAGACGGGGCTCTCGACCGCGTTCGACATGCCGGCGCTGATGGGCTACGACGCCGACCACCCGCGCGCGCGGGGCGAGGTCGGCCGGGAGGGCGTCTCGATCTCGACGCTCGATGACTTCGAGCGGCTGTTCGCGGACATCCCGCTGGGCGACGTCACGACGTCGATGACGATCAACTGCACGGCGTCCGTCGCGCTCGCCATGTACCTCGCGCTCGCCGAGAAGCAGGGCGTGGCGTGGGACCGGGTCGGCGGGACGATGCAGAACGACATGCTGAAGGAGTTCATCGCTCAGAAAGAGTGGATCTGCCCGCCCGAACCTGCCGTTCGGATCGTGACCGATATGATCGAATTCACTTCCAAGCATGTCCCTCGCTTCAATCCCGTCTCGATCTCGGGCTACCACATCCGCGAGGCGGGCTCGACGGCGATCCAGGAGCTCGCGTTCACGCTGGCCGACGGGCTCGCGTACGTCGAGGCGGCGCTGGCTCGTGGCCTCGACGTCGACAGCTTCGCGCCACGCCTCTCCTTCTTCTTCGACGTCCACAACGACTTCTTCGAGGAGATCGCGAAGCTCCGTGCCGGGCGACGGATGTGGGCGCGGTTCATGAAGGAGCGCTACGGCGCGACGAAGCCCGAGTCGATGCGCCTGCGCACCCACACCCAGACCGCCGGGGTCTCGGCGACCGCGCAGCAGCCGCTCAACAACGTCGCCCGCGTCGCCCTCCAGGCGCTCGCCGCCGTGCTCGGTGGCGCGCAGTCGCTCCACACGAACTCGTATGATGAGACGTGGGCGCTGCCGACCGAAGAGGCGGTGACGGTTGCGCTTCGGACTCAACAGATCATCGCCGAGGAGACCGGGGTCGCGCTCACGATCGACCCGCTCGGGGGCGCGTACTTCCTCGAGAGGCTGACCGACCAGATGGAGGCGGCGGCGCTCGAGTACATCCGCACGATCGACGCGATGGGCGGCATGATCCGCGCGATCGACACGGGCTACCCGCAGAAGGAGATCGCGGACGCGGCGTACCGGTACCAGCGCATGGAGGACCGCGGCGAGAAGGTCGTGGTGGGCGTCAACAAGTACGTTATGAAGGAAGAGCGCTCGATCAGCTACCTGAGGATCGACGAGGCGGTCGAGCTGGAGCAGGTCGAGCGCGTCCGACGCTTCAAGGCGTCGCGGCCCATGGCCAAGGTGGAGAAGCGATTGAAACAGCTCGCCGACGCGTGCCGCGAGAATCGAAACGTCATGCCGGTCCTCATCGAGGCCGTGAAGGACTATGTCAGCCTCGGCGAGATCTCGGACGTGTACCGCCAGGTCTTTGGGCTGTACCGCGAGCCGATCATTTTCTAGGAGCGAGGAGGCCCATGAGCGAGCCGATCAGGATCACGCGTGCGGCGACGAAGAAGCCGAAACCCAGGGACAGTGAGCTCACCTTCGGGACGGTGTTCACCGACCACGTCTTCGTGATGGACTTCCAGGAGGAGAAGGGCTGGTACGACCCGCGGATCGAGCCGTACGGGCCGCTGAGCCTCGATCCCGCCGCGGCGGTCCTCCACTACGCGCAGGCCGTCTTCGACGGGCTCAAGGCCTTCCGCGGCAAGGACGGCCGCGTCCGACTCTTCCGGCCGCAGAAGCACGTCGAGCGACTCAACCAGTCCGCGCGGCGGCTGTGCATCCCGCCGCTCGATCCGGAGCTCGCCCTCAAGGCGCTCGTCGAGCTGGTCGGCCTCGAGAAGGACTGGGTCCCGTCCACGGTGGGGACGTCGCTCTACATCCGGCCCACGATCATCGCCAACGAGCCGTTCCTCGGCGTCCGGCCGGCGAAGTCGTACATCTACTACGTGATCCTGTCGCCGGTGGGCACCTACTATCCCGAGGGGATGAACCCGGTGAAGATCCTCGTCGTGGACAAGTACGTCCGCGCCGTCGAGGGCGGCGTGGGCGGCGCGAAGACCGGCGTGAATTACGCCGCGAGCCTGTACGCGGCCGAGGAGGCCAAGCACGCGGGGTTCACCCAGGTGCTCTGGCTCGACGGACGCGAGCGGAAGTACATCGACGAGGTCGGCACGATGAACATCATGCTGAGGATCGGTGACGAGGTGGTCACGCCGCCCCTGAGCCAGGGCACCATCCTGCCGGGCGTCACCCGCGACTCGGTGCTCACGCTGGCGCGCGAGTGGGGGCTCCGCGTCTCCGAGCGAACGATCGCGATCGACGACGTCGCCCGGGCGGCCCACGGCGGGTCGCTGCGGGAGGTCTGGGGCACCGGGACGGCCGCGGTCATCTCGCCCGTCGGCGAGCTCGCCTACAAGGGCGAGCGCATCGTCGTCAACGGCGGGAAAATCGGCGAGCTGACCAAGAAGCTCTACGACGCGATCGTCGGGATCCAGTACGCGACCGCGCCCGACACCCACGGCTGGACGGTTCTGGTCTAGGAGGCCACGATGACCGACTGCGTCTTCTGCAAGATCCGCGATGGGCGGACCCCCGCGATGAAGGTCTTCGAGGACGAACGGACGATCTGTATCATGGACATCAATCCGCTCAGCGCTGGACACTGCCTGGTGCTCAGCAAGGCGCACGCGGCGACCATCTTCGACGCCCAGGTCGTCGACCTGCAGGCCGCGATCGTCACCGCCCAGCGTGTCGCCATCGCCCTCAAGCAGACGCTGGAGCCGGACGGCCTCAACGTGCTCCAGGCCAACGGGCCCGCCGCCTTCCAGTCGGTGGCGCACTTCCACCTGCACCTGATCCCGCGCTGGATGCGCGACGGCCTTGGCTTCGACTGGAAGCTCGTGCCCGGCGACCGCGCGCAGATCATGAAGACGGGCGAGAAGCTGCGCGCCGCGATCGAGCACGGCCGATGACGGCCGACCGGACGGTCCGCGTGGTCGTCGCCAAGCCGGGCCTCGACGGCCACGACCGCGGGGCGAAGATCGTCGCGCGGGCGCTGCGCGACGCGGGCTTCGAGGTGATCTACACGGGGCTCCACCAGACGCCCGAGCAGATCGTCGCCACCGCAATCCAGGAGGACGCCGACGCGATCGGGCTCAGCGTGCTCTCCGGCGCCCACAACTACCTCTTCAAGCGCGTCCTCGAGCTGCTCCGGGAGAAGGGCGCGGAGGACATCGTGGTCTTCGGCGGCGGGATCATCCCGCCCGCGGACATCGCGGCGCTCAAGGCGACGGGCGTCAAGGAGATCTTCTCGCCCGGGACCTCGACCCAGGAGATCGTCCGCTTCGTCGGCGAGCACATCCGCGCGGCGGTGTGACGGTGCACGTGCCGTGATCAGGAAGGTCGGGCGCAAGTATGTCGTGGTGGCCGAGTCGGGCCGGCGCGGTTAGCGGGCGATGGACTTCGAGCTGACCGACGACCAGGAGCGGATCCGTCGGGTCGCCCGGGAATTTGCCGACGCGGAGCTCGGGAACGCGATCGCGCCCTACGACGAGCGCCACGAGTTCCCTCACAGCGTCGTCCGGAAGCTCGGGCCGCTCGGCTTCCTCGGAGCGCTGGTTCCCGAGGAGTACGGCGGCGCCGGCCTCGACTACGTCGGCTACGCGCTGAGCGTCGAGGAGCTCAGCCGCGGCGACGCCTCGGTCGGCATCACCATGTGGGCGCACAACTCCCTCTGCACGAACCACATCGCGGGCTTCGGGTCGGAGGCGCAGAAACGGACCTACCTGCCGCGCCTGGCCTCGGGCGAGGTGCTCGGGGCGTGGGGGCTCACCGAGCCGGGCGCCGGCTCCGACGCCGCCGCCCTCCAGACGCGCGCCGAGCTGCGCGGTGGCGAGTGGATCCTGAACGGCAGCAAGGCGTTCATCACCAACGCGTCGGTCGGCGGGATCGCCGTCGTGATCGCGCGGACCGACCCCGGGAAGGGCTCGCGCGGGATCTCGGCGTTCGTGCTCGAGAAGGGATTGCCTGGCTTCAGCGCGGGCAAGCCCTACCGGAAGTTGGGCCTCCACGCCTCGGACACGGCGGAGCTGATCTTCGAGGACGCCCGCGTGCCGGCCGCGAACCTGCTCGGCGAGCGAGGCATGGGCTTCGTCCATGCGATGCAGGTGCTGGAGGGCGGCCGCATCGCGATGGCGGCGATGGCGGTCGGCATCGCTCAGGCGGCCATCGATCACTCCGTGACGTACATGAAGCAGCGCACGGCCTTCGGTCAGACGCTCGCCGAGTTCAACGGCCTCCAGGGGATGATCGCCGACCTCGCCACCGAGGTCGAGGTCGCGCGCCTCCTCACGCTGCGCGCCGCGTACCTCAAGGACCAGGGGCGGCCGGCGATGCATGCGGCAGCGATGGCGAAGCTCTTCGCCTCCGAGACCGCGATGAAGGCGGCGACCAAGGCCGTGCAGATCCACGGCGGCGCCGGCTACATCACCGAGTTCCCCGTCGAGCGGATCTTCCGTGACGCGAAGCTCACCGAGATCGGCGAGGGAACGTCCGAGATCCAGAGGCTGGTCATCGCCCGGGCGATCCTCCAGCTCGTGTGAAGGCACCCGCCCGGCTCATCGCGCTCGAGAACGTCACCAAGCGTTATGCGACCAGCTCCGGGCCGGTCGAGGCGCTCCACGACGTCTCGCTCGCAGTGGGCGAGGGCGAGTTCTGCACGCTGATCGGCCCGTCCGGCTGCGGCAAGTCCACGCTCCTCGGAATGCTCGGCGGCCTCGTTCATCCGGACCGCGGGCGCGTTCTGGTCGACGGCCAGCCGGTCACGGGGCCCGACCCGCGCCGCGTCGCGACCGTGTTCCAGGACCCGGGCCTCTTTCCCTGGCGGACGGCGCTCAAGAACGTGGAGTTCGGCCTCGAGCTCGGGGGCATGCCCGCCGAGCGCCGGCGCTCGATCGCGACGGAGCTCCTCGGCCCGCTCGGCCTCAAGGGGTTCGCGGGCAAGTACCCGCGCGAGCTCTCCGGGGGCATGAAGCAACGCGTCGCGATCGGCCGCGCGCTCGCGATCGACACGAAGATCCTCTTGATGGATGAGCCCTTCGGCGCCCTCGACGAGCAGACGCGCGTGCTCATGGGGGAGTGGCTCCTGGACATCTGGCGGCGGACGCGCAAGACCGTGATCTTCGTGACCCACAGCCTGCACGAGGCGCTCTTCCTCTCGACGCGGGTCGCCGTCATGACGGCGCGCCCCGGGCGGATCAAGTCGGTGCTCGATCTGTCGATGGACTACCCGCGCTCGATGGAGTCGCCCGAGCTCGTCGCGCTGCGCGCGAAGCTCTGGGGCGAGATCCGAGAGGAGTCGCTGCGGGCGATGCAGTGAGAGTCGTCGCGGCACGTGGCGCGTTGCTGGTCGCGTTGCTCGTGCTCTGGGAGATCGTCGGCCGCGCGTCGAACCCGCTCCTGAGCGTCCCGCCGTCGGCCGTCCTCCCGGCGCTGCGGGACCTCCTGCTCTTGCGCTCGTACCCCGACCTGCCCGCCAGCGTGCTGCTGACCCTGCGCGAGATCGCGGTCGCCTATGGGCTCGCGGTCGTCGTCGGGCTCGCCTGCGGCTTCGCTCTGGGCTTCAACCGGTTGATCGGCAGCGCCTACGGCCCCATGCTCGCCGCGCTGTACGCGGTTCCGGCCGTCGTCTGGTACCCGTCGCTCATGCTCTTCTTCGGCCTCGACGCGGCGTCGAAGATCGCGTTCGGCTTCCTGCTCGGCTTCTTCCCCGTGACCCTCGCGGTGCTCGCGGGCATCCGCCAGGTGAACCCGCACCTCGTGACGGTCGCGCGCGCCTACGGCGCCGGTCCGCTCAGCGTGTTCGGGCGCGTCATGGTGCCGGCGATGCTGTTCACGCTCGTGGCCGGGCTCAGGACGGGGCTGGCGCTCGCGGTCATCGGCGTGATCGTCGGCGAGATCCTCGGCAGCAAGCGCGGGATGGGCGCGCTCATCAACCACGCCTACGGCCTGCTCAGGACGGCGGACTACGTCGCGCTCGTGCTCGTGACGCTGGTGCTCGTCGTCGGCTCGGACGTGGTCGCGAGCCTCGCCGAGCGCCGCGCGCGGAAGTGGAGCGAGTCGTGAGCCGACTCCGCGTGCACGGCCTCCAGGTCCTGAGCGTCCTCGCGGCGCTCGCGCTCTGGGAGGGCGTCGCGCGCGCGGGCTGGGTCGACCCGCTCTTCGTGCCGGCGCCGAGCTCCGTCGGCGCCGCGTTCCGGACGATCGGCGGCGCTGCGCTCGCGGCCCTCGGTGACACGCTCGGCAAGACGGCGATCGCGTACGTGCTCGCGGTGATTCTCGGCGTCGGCGCGGGGCTCGCCGTCGGCTCTGTCCGCCTCCTGCGTGACGTCCTGAACCCGTTCGTCATCGCGCTCTACGGCATCCCGAAGATCCTCGTGCTGCCCTGGATCGTGCTGCTCCTGGGCTACGGCACGGCGCCCGCGGTCTTCTACGGCACCGTCCACGGCCTCTTCCCGGTCATGGTCCTCGTCATGGGCGCCGTGCGCGACGTGGACCGCACGCTCGTGACCGTGGCGCGCTCCTACGGCGCGACGACGTGGCAGCTCTATTGGAAGGTGCTGCTCCCGGCGATCGTGCCCTCGGTGCTCGCGGGCATGCGGCTCGGCATCGTCTTCTGCCTGCTGGGCGTCCTCGTCGTCGAGATGTTCGCGGGCGTGCGCGGCATGGGGTACGTCATGAGCTCGCTCGCCAACGGCTTCCGGGCGCCCGAGCTCTTTGCCGCGACGGGGCTCGTCTCGGCGGCCTCGATCGCGATCGTGCTGGGACTCGACCACGTCAACGAGAGGCTCTCGCGCTGGCGGGGCTGAGCGCTTCGCTATCCCCCGCCGCGCTCAGGGACTTTCCGGCCTCGATTTGCGGTACGTGCCTCATTTGTCGCTCCTTCCACGGCAACTAGACTTCACGACGCTGGAGGAGGGCCATAATGATGCACGTATCCGTCTCCGCTGAGATCGTGACCGTATATCGGGCGCTCGACGGCGGAATCCACCACGCGAGGTGCGGGCGGCGGATCGTGCTGCAAGGGCGGCGCGCGGACGAGCTGGACTTCTTCTGTCTCACGTGCGCCGAGTCGGTTCCGCTCCCGCTGTGCGTGCTCTCGCGGATCCCGATGGTGGAGGACCCCGCGGACTGCGTCGCCTGACCTCGGCGAGCGGCGGCTCGCTACTCGCCACGGAGCGTCGGGTCGAGCAGGTCGCGGAGCCAGTCGCCGGTGCGGCTCACGACGAGCGACGCGAGCATCAGCACGGCTCCCGGAAAGGTCGAGATCCACCAGGCGGTGTCCAGGTACTCGCGCCCCTCGTGAATCATCCCGCCCCACGACGGCGTGGGCGGCTGGATGCCGAGGCCGAGGAAGGAGAGCGTCGCCTCGAGCACGATCGCCCGTGCCAGCTCGAGCGTCGCGATGACGACCAGCGACGAGAGCACGTTGGGAAGGATGTGGCGGGCGATCACGCGCGCGACCGACCCGCCGAGCGCGTGGATCGCATCCACGAACTCGCGCGAGCGCAGGACGAGCACCTGCGATCGCAGGATCCGCGCGTAGGAGACCCAGCCCGAGAGCCCGATCACGACGATCAGGGTCGGGAAGCTCGGCCCCAGCACCGCGATGATGCCGATCGCGAGCAGGATGAAGGGGAAGGCGAGCTGGGCGTCGGCGAGTGTCATGATCACGCTGTCGGCGAAGCCGCCCCGGAAGCCCGCCGCGATCCCGAGCGTCGCGCCGAGCGCGCCGCCCACCACGACGGCCGAGAGGCCGACGACGAGCGAGACACGCGCCCCGTAGATCACCCGCGAGAGGACGTCGCGGCCGAGGTGGTCGGTGCCGAGGAGCCGCGCGCGCCCGTCCGGCGCCTCCAGCGTCGGCGGCGCGAGCCTATCGCGAAGGGACTGGCGCGTCGGATCGTGGGGCGCGAGCCACGGCGCCGCCATCGCGACCGCGCCCAGCAGCAGCACGAACGCGAATCCCGCCATCGCCAGGCGTGCCGTGCGCCGAGCGCGGAGCGTTGGAGCGGGGGCCGCGAGA
>Ga0209157_1001796_pt1 | contig 17580 bp, 18 predicted proteins | sample GraSoiAngelo_135_FD_185892 | JGI IMG/M metagenome (GOLD analysis project Ga0209157, IMG submission 185892) | Grasslands soil microbial communities from the Angelo Coastal Reserve, California, USA - 14_0929_05_40cm (SPAdes) (version 2) | ecosystem: Environmental > Terrestrial > Soil > Grasslands ...
GTTTGCCTCTTTTTGCTAGTTTCCTAACCGTGGATCTCGGATACACGGCCGAGGAGGAAGCCTTCCGGCACGAGGTCCGCTCCTGGCTGGAGTCCAACCTTCCGGCCGCGTGGCGGCAGGACGGCAAGGGCGGTTACCGCGACGAGGAGGACACCGACCTCCAGCGCGACTGGCAGCGCAAGCTGCACGAGGGCGGCTGGCTGAAGCTCGGCTGGCCGACGGAGGTCGGCGGCCGCGGCGCCACGCCGGTGATGCAGGCCATCTACCAGGAGGAGATGGCGCGCGTGGGCGCGCCGGGCATCCTCGGCCGCCTCGGAGTGACCCTGCTGGCGCCCACCCTCGCTGGCCTCGGAAGCCAGTGGCAGAAGGACACGTACGTGGAGAAGATCCTCAGCGGCGAGCTGATCTTCTGCCAGGGCTTCAGCGAGCCGGACGCGGGTAGCGACCTGGCGGGCCTGCGCACCCGCGCGGAAAAGCGCGATGGCAAGTGGATGCTCAGCGGCCAGAAAACGTGGTCGAGCGGGGCCCACTACTCCGACAAGAGCTTCCTGCTCGCCCGCACCGACGCGAGCGCCGAGCCACACCGCGGCATCGGGTTCTTCCTCGTCGACATGCACCAACCTGGAGTGGAGGTCCGTCGCATCAAACAGATGACGGGCGGGGGCGAGTTCTGCGAGATCTTCCTGTCCGGCGCGGAGGTCGACGAGCGGGACCTCGTGGGCCTTCCGGGCGACGGCTGGAAGATCGCGATGACGGTTTTCGGTTTCGAGCGCGGCGGCCTGGCGCAGGCGGCCCGATTCGAGCGCGCGGTCGACGATCTCGCGGCGCTGGCGCGCGACCGGGGCGCCGGCGGCGACCCGGCGACGCGACAGAAGATCGCCCAGGCCCGCATCGAGGCCCACGTCTTCCGGCTCATCGGCCTGCGCAACCTGACGCGCGCTCAGCATGGCCACGCGCCGGGTCCCGAGGCCAGCGTCACCAAGCTCTACTGGAGCGAGATGGACAAGCGCCTTCAGGAGGCGGCCATCGGCGCGGAGGGGATGTACGGGGCGCTCGCGCCCGATTCGCCGTTCGCCGTCGAGGACGGCCGCTGGCAGTACGGCTGGATGTGGGCGCAGGCGGAGACCATCTACGCCGGCTCGTCTGAGATCCAGCGCAACATCATCGCCGAGCGGGTGCTGGGGCTCCCTCGCGGCCGATGAGCACGACGACGTCGGTCATCGATCGCCTGCGCGCCCGCATCGGCGTCGACGGCCCGACGACCATCGCCACGGTCGAGGCCGGCCACGTCCGCCGCTTCGTGGAGGCGGTCGGCGATCCAAACCCACGCTGGAAGGAGGAGGCGCCGCCGACCTTCCTGGTCGCGCTGGCGCCGGTCTCGCTCCACCTCGGCGAGGCCGAGGAATACGGCAAGGGCTGGCTGAACGGAGGCAATCGCTTCGAGTACTTCGCGCCGGTGAAGATCGGCGATGAGATCAGCGCGCGCGGCCGCGTGGCCGACGTCTACGAGAAAGCAGGCTCGAGTGGGAACCTGCTCTTCATCATCTTCGAGACCGACTACACGAACCAGCGCGGCGAGCTGGTGGCGCGCCTGCGCGGAACGGCGATACGGCGATGAAGGTCGAAGTCGGGCAGGAGCTGCCCGAGCTGGTCAAGCACCCGACAACGCGCCAGCTCGTCCAGTACGCGGGCGCGCAGGGGGACTTCTACGAGATCCACTACGACCAGGCTTACGCGCAGAGCGTCGCCCTGCCGGGCGTGATCCTGCACGGCCTTTTGAAGGCTGCCTTCCTGGGTCAGCTGATCACCGACTGGCTCGGCGAGGACGGGACCCTGAAGGCGTTCGAGGTCAGCTACCGTGGCGTCGACATGCCCGGCCACCCGTATCGCTGCCGCGGCCGCGTCACCCGGGTGGAAGGCGGGAACGTCGAGCTGGAGGTCTGGGGCGAGGACGAGGGCGGCAAGCGCACGACCGTCGGCAGCGCGATCGTGGAGGTGAAAGGCTGATGTTCACCTGGTACCTGGTGTTCAAGTTCCTCCACATCCTGGCCGCGATCGTGGCTGTGGGCTTGAACATCACCTACGGCGTGTGGTCGATTCGCGCCTCCAACGACCCGGCGCACCTCGGGTTCGCGCTCAAGGGCGTCAAGTTCCTGGACGACCGGATCGCGAACCCGGCCTACGGCGTGCTGCTGGTGACGGGGCTGGTGATGGTGTTCATGCAGTGGAAGATCACCGCCCTCTGGATCGTGATCGCCCTGATCCTGTTCGCGGCCATCGTGGTCTTGGGAGTGGGCTTCTACTCGCCGATGCTCAGAAACCAGATCCGGCTGGTCGAGGCGGGTCAGACCTCTTCGCCGGAGTACGCGCGCTTGGCGGGCCTGAGCCGGAGGTTCGGTCCGGGCCTGGGGATCATCGTGCTCGTGATCCTCGTGATGATGGTGTTCAAGCCCAGCCTGTAGGAGGCGCACAGGACGACGAGCACCGAGCCGTCGATGATGCCGTAGCCGGCGGCGATCGCCGACGGCGGGTTGCCGGAAGGGATCCCGGTCCACGGCGCGACCGGCACCCAGTACCAGTTCCCGAACGAGGTGCCGGCGATCTCGAGCACGGCGACGATGACCCAGATCGCGGCGAAGAGCGGCCAGCGTTGTGAGCGGAGCAGGAACACGGCCAGGACCGGGAGGCACATCAGGCCCTGGACGTCGACGCGCCCGGTGAGCTGCGGAAGGACCGTCACCCCGGCAAGCGACCAGGCCGTCGCGGCGGCCAGGACGAAATGGGCGACCCGCCGCCCGTGGCGCTGGACGAGCGGGGCTTGCACCGCGAGGAGGCCGAACAGGTAGACCATGCCGTGCCCCGGCGGCACGAAGAGCGGGACGTTGTGGAATCGGTAGCGGTAGATCCCCCACACGAGCGAGCTGAACACCTCGAAGCAGGTCGCGACAGCGACGCACGTCCACACCTGCGCGCGCGAGCCGGGCGGCGCCTTGAGGGCGGCGAGGTAGAGGGCGATGAAGGTGAGGACGCCCAGGACGTCCTGCTGCCACACGGCGGTGACTTTGCTGTCGGCGAAAAGCCCTAGCGGAAAGTAGACGAGGAGGTAGGCGTGCAGCCAGTACGGCTGCACGCCGTTGGCGATTCTCTGGATTACTTGATGGAACCCCGCTCGTCGATGATCGAGCCCTGGAGCTGCCACAACGAGCCGGACCAGGTGATGACCTGCTCCTGCATGATCGGGAAGTGGTCGTTCGAGGTCGTCGTGACCTTGACGCCCGGGAGCAGGAACGGGTTGCTCTCGTTGAGCTGCGTGGATGCGATCTTCATCACGTTGGCGCGCGTCAGGTTGTTGCCGGCCTGCTTGAGGACGCCCACCATCGTGTACGCCACGGCGACGCCGTAGATGTTGAAGCCGTCCTGCACGTTGCACGTCGAGCAGTTGGCGATGACCTGCTTGTAGAGCTTCATGCCGTCGTCGTTCGCCCACTGCGGGTCGGTCGGGTCTTTGATGTAACCGACGCTGGTCACGTTCTTCAACGCCGCGCCCGCCTTGGCGGCGGCCAGCATGTAGACCTGGGGATTGGACACCGAGTTCAGATAGATGGTCGGGGTCCAGGCCACCTTGGAGACGAACGCGAGCGACTGGATCGAGGGCTTCGGGGTCGAGAACAGGAACAGCGTGTCGACGCCGGCGGCCTTTAGCTTCGTCAGCTGGGCGAACGGGTCCGCCGCCGTGACGTCGTAGCTCTCCTTGGCGACGATCATCGACGCCTTGTCACCCAGTCCGTCGGTGAGGCCCTTCAGATAGTCCTGGCCGTAGTCGTCGTTCTGGTACAGGACGCCGATCTTGGCGTTGGGGTGGTTCTGGAGCACGTCCTTGGCGTAGATGCGAGCCTCGCCCTGGTAGGGCGGCTGCCAGCTCATCGTCCACTTGAAGTTGCCGAAGTCCTTGCCCCACGTGGTCGCCCCGGTGGCGACGAACAGCTGCGGGACCTTCTTGGTGTTCAGGTAGTCGCGCACCGAGGTCTGCGCCTGGGTGCCGAGTCCGCTGAACATCAGGAAGACCTGGTCCTGCTCGACGAGCTGCTTGGTGAGCGGCACCGTCTGAGCCGGGTTGTAGGCGTCGTCGAGGATCTTGAAGTTGATCTTGCGGCCGTTGACGCCGCCCTGGGTGTTGTTGACGTACGTGAAGTACGCGTTCTCGGCGTTGGCGATCGTTCCGTAGGCGGCGGCGGGACCGGACAGCGCGATGGTCGTGCCGAGAAGGATCGAGTTGCTGGTGACGCCAACGTCGGTCTGAGTCGTGGTGGCGGTGTTGCCACCGCATGCGGCCGAGATGAGCAGGAAAGCCGCGGCCGCGGCGAGACCAGGTGCCTTTCTACCCATAAAAACTCCTCCCAGTTTGATGGTTTCCTATTTAAACAGTCTGAGGGTCCGGCGGTATCTGTCCAGTCTCCCGATCGCCCGCCCCGCGGAGCCTCCGGTTGAGGTTTGCGTAGCCGGTCCTGATCAGGCCGACGATGCCGTTGGGGGCGAAGATCATGATCAGGATCAGGACCACGCCGTACGAGACGGCCGGTCCGGCGTTCTTGACCGTGGAGGTGATCTGCTCCGGCAGCCAGGTCTGGCTCGGCACCCACTGGTTCGACCCGATGGGAAGGAAGTAGGCGAAGATCGCCCCCAGCAGCGGGCCGGGGATCGAGGCCAGGCCACCGATCACGGCGCCGACCAGGAGCTGGATCGAGAGCGACACCGGGAAGGTGTCCGGGCTGATGAAGCCGGTCGAGAGGCCGAAGAGCGAGCCGGCGGTGCCCGCGTAGAAGGCGGAGATGCCAAACGCCAGCGTCTTGTAACCCGCGACGTTGACGCCGGAGGCCGCGGCCGCCACCTCGCCGTCGCGGATCGCGCGCATGGCGCGTCCGGGGCGGTGGCGGGATAGGTTCCAGGCCAGCCAGAACAGCAGCAGCGCGCAGGCCAGAGCGATGTAGTAGATCCACTGGTCGCTCGTCATCGCGGTTCCGGTCACGGTGGTGAAGAGGTCGCCGACCACCGGCGGCGGGTCCGGCTGGGCGATGAGGATCCCCTGCACTCCGCCGGTGAGCTCGTGCGGGCGCTTGATGATGCTCGGGCTCACGACCGCGAGAGCGAACGTCGCCAGCGCGAGGTAGAGCGGCGAGAGGCGCAGGGCCGGGACGCCGAACAGAAAGCCGACCACTCCGGTCGTCAACGCGGCGACGGGGATGGTCAGGAGGTAGTCGACCTTGTACTGGTGGGCGAGGATGGCGGAGATGTAGGCACCCATGGCCATGAACGCGCCGTGGCCGAGCGAGAGCTGCCCGCTGTAGCCGACCAGGATGTTCAGGCCCATGATCGCGATGGCGAGGATCAGCGCCTGCGCCCACTCGCTGGCGAGGAAGCTGGAGATCACCGTCGGGAATCCGAGGAAGAAGATCACGACCACGGCGACCAGCCAGTAGCGCGGAGGCGCGGTTCGGACTCTCTGCATCAGACGCGCCGGGTTGCCGCGCGGCCGAACAGGCCGTTGGGCTTGAGGATCAGGACGAGGATGATGATGCCGAGGCCGAAGGCGAGCTGCAAGTCGCCCGCGTTGGGGATGTACGCGCCGGCCAGGTTGATGACGACCCCGACGACGAGACCGCCGACGACCGCGCCGAGCGGGCTCTCGATGCCGCCGAGGACGGCTGCGGCGAACGCGTAGATGATGATCGTCTGCATCATGTTCGGTTCGAGCAGGAGGATTGGCGCGACCATCATTCCGCTCACGGCGCCGACCGCCGAGGCCAGCCCCCAGCCGAGCGCGAGCATCCAGCTGACGTGCACGCCGAGCAGCCGGCTCGCCTCCGGGTGGTGGGCGGCAGCGCGCAGCGTCAGCCCCACCGTGGTGTGCTGCAGCAGCAAGTAGACGGCCAGCAGGACGAGGCCCGAGACACCGATCACGCCGAGGTCGCGTTCGTTGAGGAACACGCCGCCCAGGTCGATGCTGTCGGAGGAGAACGGGCTCCCGAAATAACGCGGCACGTAACCCCAGATGAACCCTGCGAAGCCGTTGACCAGGGTCGCCAGGCCGAGGGTGATGATGACGAGGGTCAGCACCGGCGCCCGCTCGACCGGCTTGATGACGATGCGCTGGATGAGGATCCCGCCGCCGAAGGCCAGCACCATCGTTACCGGGAACGCGATCCAGAAGCTCATTCCGTGGTTGATCAGCGTGTAGGCGATGAACGCGGCGAACATCGCCATCTCGCCCTGGGCGAAGTTGACGAGGCCCATGGCGTTGTAGATGAGGACCAGCGCCAGGGCGAGGCTCGCAAAGATCGCGCCGGTGGCGATGCCGCTGACGACGAGCTGGAGGAACTCCTGCATGTCGCTAGTACCCCAGGTACGAGCGGCGCACCGACTCGTCGCCCTGCAGCTCGGCGCTGGCGCCGTGGACGGCGACGCGCCCCACCTCGAGGACGTAGGTCGTGGTCGACAGGTCGAGCGCGATGCGCGCGTTCTGCTCCACGAGCAGGACGGCGACCTTGCTCGTCCGGTTGATGCTGCGAATGATCTCGAAGATCGAGCGCACGACCATCGGCGCAAGGCCGAGCGACGGCTCGTCGAGCAGCATCAGGCGCGGCCGCATGAGCAGCGCGCGCGCGAGGGCGAGCATCTGCTGCTCGCCGCCGGACAGCGTGCTGGCCGAGAGCCGCCGGCGCTCCTTCAACACGGGGAAGTACTCGAAGACCCGGGCGTAATCCTTTTTCACCTCGGCTTTGTCCTGGCGGAGGTGCGCGCCAAGGCGGAGGTTCTCGTCGACCGTGAGCTCCGTGCAGATGCCGCGCCCCTCAGGGACGTGGGCGATGCCGCGCCGCACGATGTCCTCGGTCGGCGATCGGCGCAGCGAGCGGCCGGCGAACCGGATGTCGCCGGTCCAGCGCACGCCACCGGTGATCGCGCGCAGGGTGGTCGTCTTGCCGGCACCGTTGGCGCCGAGCAGGGACACGACCGAGCCGTCCGGCACCTCGAGCGACACGCCGTGCAGGACCGACGTCGGCCCGTAGCCGGCGCGGACGTTCTCGAGCTCGAGCAGCGCCGTCACAGTCGACGCGACACTAGGCGGCGCCCAGGTAGGCTTCGATCACTGCCCGGTTCTTCTGCACCTCGGCCGGCGTCCCCTCGGCGATCTTTTTGCCGAAATCGAGGACCACGACGCGGTCGGAGATGCCCATCACGAACGCCATGTGGTGCTCGACCAGGAGCATGGTCACGCCGAGCTCGATGTGCACTCTCCGTAGCAGGCTTGCCATCGCGTCCACCTCTTCGTGGCTGATGCCGCCCGCGGGCTCGTCGAGCAAGAGGAGGCGTGGGCGTGAGACCAGGGCGCGCGCCAGCTCGACGCGCTTCTGGACGCCGAATGGCAGCGCCGCCACCGGGCGGTCGGCGTGCATGCGCAAGCCGACGAAGTCGATCATCTCGAGCGCGCGCTTGCGTGAGGCCGACTCGGCCGCCACCGCGCCGGGAAGCGGCACCGACGCCTGCAGCCATCCGCTCCTGGTCGCCACGTGGTCGCCGACCAGCACGTTGTCGAGCACGGTCATGGATCGGAACAGGGCGACGTTCTGAAAGGTGCGCGCGAGGCCGTGGCGGATGACGTTGTGCGCGCGGATCGAGTGCACGGGCTGGCCGTCGACGATGACCGTGCCGTGACTCGGCCGGTACACGCGCGTGACGACGTTGAAGAGCGTCGTCTTGCCGGCGCCGTTTGGACCGATGAGGGCGACGACCTGCCCGGCCTCGACGGCGAATGAGACGCGGTCGAGGGCGACCACCCCTCCAAAGCGGACGCTCAGGTCTTTGACCTCGAGGAGCGGCATCGTTCGAATACTAAGTTCGAGCGGCGCTCACGTGAATCAGTGGCTCGGCGGCGGCGCCCCGGACGACTCCTTCTTCTCGGGCGGCTCCTCGAAGCCCCAGCCGCCGCTGCCCGTGCCCCACTCGGACGGCGGGCCCCACTCCACCTGCGGCTCAGCGGCCGCGGAGGATGGTTCCGGCGGTGACGGCGGCTGGAGAGGCGCCGCCGGTGGCGCTGCGGGCATCGGCTCGCTCCAGGCCGACGGCTGTTCCGCGGGCGAGGGCGCGGCGGGCGCGGCGGGCGCCGCGCCAAACCCCGCGCTGTAGTCCGGACGCGTCGCGCGGTGCACGATCGCGGCTGAGGGCAGCGGGGACAGCCGGCGTGGCCGGCGGATGACGCTGAAGGCCCAGTAGGCGAGGGAGAGCAGGATCGCGCCGATCCCGAAGATCGGCAGGAACACGAACGGCGGCCTCGAGATGACGTCGAGACCGCTCAGATTCGACGTGATGCGCACGGGCGTGGCGACCTGGCCCGGAGTCTCGTCGGGCGACGCGGAGGGGAGCGGCGACTCGGGGGGAGACGGCGTGGGTGTGGGGGATGGGATGCCGGAGTCGAGGGCGAAGTTCGCACACGGGTTCGGCTGGACGTTGATGCTGGCGCAGAGCTTGTGCACCCCGGGCGTGTCGCCGCCGAAGGGCTTGACGCGCGAGTTGAAGTTGCCGTTCGCGTCGGCCGTCGCCGATCCCGCGACCTTGCTCGGCTGGTCCCAGTAAAGGGTCACCGTCTGGTTCGGGAGGAACTGGCCGCCGGTGACGTTGATGACCGTGTTCGGCCCGCCGGCGGTGACATCAAGAGAAAGGAAGGCATTGACCGGAACGGGGGTGGGACACGGGCTCTGGCTCGCGCTGGGCCCGCATGCCGCCCTGACGGTGGGTGCGTGCGCGACCAGAAACGCAGCGGAGGCGGCAGCGGTGAGGATCAGGACAGCCGGCGCAAGACGAAGGGTCCCCGGGGATCGCATGAAGCGCGGCAACGGTACCAGAGTCGGTTTCGTTACACCGGCGGCCACGGAATCGACCAGGCTGAGCTCGGCTCGGGAAAGCGCCAGTCTGGCCCGAGCACCGCTCGGAGCCGGCGCGTCAGGGCCCTCAGCTCTGCGTCGCTGATCAGCTTCTCCAACGACTTTCGAAGCGCCCCACGCTCCGCCTCGACGAGCGCTCGCTCGACGTCCCCACACACGTCCTCGGGGAGCGGGCGGCCGGCGAAGTCCCAGATCACGGTCCGCAGCTTGGGGTCGACGTGAAAGGTCAGGCCGTGGTCGATGACCCAGACATGGTCCTCGGCGTCGAAGAGGCAGTGGCCGGACTTGCGGTCGGCGTTGTTGGTGATGACGTCGAAGAGCGCGACCCGCAGCCAGGTCGGGGCGCGGCGGCTGCTCTCGCCGAGGAAGTGACGGCCGTCAGCCTCGATGAAGAGCTGCACCGCCCCCACCCCATGGGGCGCCTTCCTGCGGACCACCGTCGGCGGGATGCGCGGCCAGCCCAGCACCTTGCTCAGCTCGTAGGCCGCCACCTCGCGCCTGTAGAGCGAGCCGGCGTCAAAGTCCCAGAGCGGCGACTCTCCCCGGGCAGGCTTGTAGACCGCGCGCAGACCGTCTGCGCCGTGCGGTCCGACGCGGGCCAGGAAGGTGTAGTTGGAGGCCCCATGGAGGAGACCCAGGATCTTGAAGTCGGGAAGGTCCCGGAGCTCGCGCTCGGTCTTGTCAGAAGACGGGCCGGGCACCGTTCATGACCGGGCATGGATGGCCGGAGGGATCGATGGGAAGCCCGCATCGCGGGCACAGCGGACGTCCCGCCGAGATGACGGACTCGGCCTGCTTGGAGAACGCGAGGACCTGGTCGTGGCTCAGCCAGAAGCGCACGCTGGGAGCGTCGTCGCTTGCGGCCTCGGCCTGCTCGCCGGCCGCGCCCTCGCTCGCGACCAGGACGAACATGCGCCGCGCCTCGTGGTAGCCGAGCCCCATCTCGCCGATCTGCCACTCGGGCTCGCCCGGCGCCTGCGTCGCGGCGGCGGATGGCGGCGCCGCCTCCGGAGTCTCGATCTGCTGCGCCTCCAGCATCTGGTGAAGGCGGAGGATCAGGGCCTGGATCTGGGCCTTCTCGCAGCCCAGCGTCAGGGTCCGGCCGGAGCCCGTGGCGAGAAGGAAGAACTTACGCTGGCCGGGCTCGCCGACGGCCGCCACGGCGATGGCGTCGACGGGATCGAGCTCGTAGATGGCCATCGACCCAAGCGTAAGACGTTGCCTGGTTTTGCCTCCCTGGATGCTGGGAAAGAAACCCAAGGTATTCGTCTTTGAATTCAAACCAACCCACCTGGAGGACAGCTGACATATGCCAAAAACCGTAGGAATCGACCTGGGGACGACCAACTCGGTCATCGCCGTCATGGAAGGCGGCGAGCCTGTCGTCATTCCCAACTCCGAAGGTTCACGCACCACGCCCTCCGTCGTCGCGTTCACCAAGTCGGGTGAGCGGCTGGTGGGCACACTGGCCCGCCGCCAGGCGGCCGTCAACCCGGAGAACACCGTCTACTCGATCAAGCGTTTCATGGGCCGCAAGTTCGGTGAGGTCGACTCCGAGCGGAAGATCGTGCCCTACCAGGTCAAGCCCGGCAAGGACGACCGCGCCGTGGTGTTCGTCCCCAGCGCCAACAAGGAGTTCACGCCGGAAGAGATCTCGGCCATGATCCTGCAGAAGCTCAAGGCCGACGCCGAGGCGTACCTGGGCGAGAAGGTCGTCGACGCGGTGATCACGGTCCCCGCCTACTTCAACGACTCGCAGCGGCAGGCGACCAAGAACGCCGGCCAGATCGCGGGCCTAAACGTGCTCCGCATCATCAACGAACCGACCGCCGCCTCTCTGGCCTACGGCCTGGAGAAGAAGGCCAACGAGACGATCCTCGTCTTCGACCTCGGCGGTGGGACCTTCGACGTCTCCGTGCTCGACGTGGGGGACGGGGTCTTCGAGGTCAAGGCGACCAATGGGGACACCCACCTGGGCGGCGACGACTACGACCGCCGCATCGTGGACTGGCTCGCCGACGAGTTCAAGAAGCAGAACGGCATCGACCTGAAGGCCGACCGCCAGGCTCTGCAGCGCCTGACCGAGGCCGCGGAGAGGGCGAAGATCGAGCTCTCGAGCCGGCTCGAGACGACGATCAACCTGCCCTTCATCACGGCGGACCAGACCGGCCCGAAGCACCTCGAGATGACACTGACCCGCGCCAAGTTCGAGTCGTTGACCGCCGACCTGACCGAGCGCTGCCGGCAGCCGTTCCTGTCCGCACTGAAGGACGCGAACCTCACGCCGCAGCAGATCGACGAGGTCGTGCTCGTTGGTGGCGCGACCCGCATGCCGATCATCCAGCAGCTGGTCAAGGACCTGCTCGGCGGCAAGGAGCCCCACAAGGGCGTGAACCCGGACGAGGTGGTCGCCGTCGGCGCCGCCATCCAGGCCGGCGTCCTGAAGGGCGAGGTCAAGGACATCCTGCTCCTGGACGTGACGCCGCTATCCCTCGGCGTCGAGACCCTGGGCGGCGTCATGACCCGGCTGATCGACCGCAACACCACGATCCCGACCTCTCGCTCCCAGGTCTTTTCGACCGCAGCCGACAACCAGACGTCGGTCGAGGTCCACGTCCTGCAGGGCGAGCGCGACATGGCGCGTGACAACCGCACGCTCGGCCGCTTCCACCTGGACGGGATCCCGCCCGCGCCGCGGGGCATGCCGCAGATCGAGGTCACTTTCGACCTGGACGCCAACGGCATCCTCAACGTCAAGGCGCAGGACAAGGGCACCGGCCGGGAGCAGTCCGTCACCATCACGGCCTCCTCGACCCTGAACAAGGACGAGGTCGACAGGATGGTGAAGGAAGCCGAGGCGCACTCCTCGGAGGACCGCGCCAAGCGTGAAGAGGTGGAGCTCCGCAACCAGGCGGACCACATGATCCACCAGGCCGAGAAGATCATCAAGGACAACGAGTCCCGCATCCCCGAGGACGTCAAGAGCGAGGTGAACACCAAGCTCGAGGCGCTGAAGACGGCGGCCAAGGGCTCGGACACCAAGGACCTGCAGCGCAAGATGGACGACTTCAACGAGTCGCTGCAGAAGATCGGCCAGCACATCTACCAGCAGCAGGGCGCCGCGGCGCCGAGCGGAGCTGCGGACGACGGTTCCTCGTCCGGCGAGCAGAAGAAGGAAAAGGAAGGCGACGTGGTCGACGCCGACTACCGCGAAGTCAACTAAGTAGCTCACCCAAGGGCTCGGATCGAGGTCCGAGCCCTTATTTTTTGCCTGCCGTGCTTGCCTTCTTCCGTCGCCGCACCAGGTTGTGGGCGGTGGCGGGCGTCTGGACCGGCTCGCTGCTGACTGCCTTCAACGTCTACGCCGCGGCCGTCACCTACGTGCCTCAGTTCCTGGTCCGGAACGACTTCCGGCTCGTGTATGGCGCGGCCCTGAACGCCTGGCAACACGGGTACGGCCACCTCTACGACTTCGCGGGCCAGAAGGCTGCCGTTGAAGGATTGGGAGCTTACTGGTCTCCCTTTATCAACCCGCCGCCGCTTGCCTGGCTGGGCACCCTGTTCCTGCCTCTTCCCTTCGATGTGGCCGTCGTGCTGTGGACCGCACTGGTATTCGCAGCCGCCCTGTTGGCGTGGTACCTGGTCGCGCCCGGCGCGGGGTTGACGCGCGCCGCGCATCTGGCTCTTTACGTGGGCCTGTTTCCGACCGCTTTCGGGCTCATGGTCGGACAGCCCGTCGCGCTGGTGGCGGCGGCCGTCGCGGGCGCATGGTGGCTGGCGGAGCGGGATCGCCCGCTGGCGGCGGGGATCGTCCTGAGCCTGGTCGCGATCAAGCCGCAGCTGGCGCTCCTGGTCCCGCTGTGCCTGCTCGTCGCGGGCCGGCGCCGGATGTTCGTCGCCTGGCTGGCAGCCACGGCGGTGATGGTGGCGGTCGCACTGGTGCTGCTGGGCGGCGAGGGGCTCCAGCGCTACCGGGAGGCGCTTTCGCTAGCGTCCCAGTGGGAGCCAACACGGCGGTACGCAATCGCCGGCCCGCTGGGCCTGGGGCCGCAGGTCTACGCGGTCGAGGCGGTGGTCGTGCTCATCGCTGCGTTCGCCGCCTGGCGACACCGCCACGGTGCCGTCGGAATGCCGATCGCCGTAGGGATGGTCGCGTCGCTTCTGTTCACGCCGTATGTCGGGTTCCAGGACTTCGCGATGCTGGTCGTCGCGGGCTGGCTGGTGCTGCGGTCCGGCGCGTCGCCGGTGCAGGTGGGCCTGATGGTGGTGGGCTACGCGCTGCTCGAGCTGGCCCTCGTGGTGCTGGCGGTGCCCATCCTGGTGGCCGAGGCCGCGCTGCTGGTCTCGCTCCTGGCGACGCCTGTGCCCAACCAGCGAGTGCCGGCGGTCGCGGCATTCGCGCGTCCGGGAAACCTGCGAGCGCCGGCGAATGCGGGAAACCCGGACTAGCGCGACCTGGAGCCGACGGTGGGATTCGAACCCACGACCTGCCACTTACGAGGCGGCTGCTCTGCCAGCTGAGCTACGTCGGCGTCGACGCCGTCGCGATTTTGACGACGAATTCTGGAGATGTCGCGAAGGCCTACGTTAACATCGGTCGGGGATGCGGACTCTCGACGTCGAACGCCTCGCGACGGGCGATTATGCCCTGATCAAGCCTCTTCTCGTGGAGCTGCACCTGACCGAGCAGATCCACTACGAGGACCACCCGCAGCTGCCGCGCGAGGAGATCGAGCGACACCTGGCGGCGGTCCCTTCGGCCTTCCGCGGCGAGAACGTGATCTTCGTGGTCCGCGACGAGGTCGGCCGGGTCGTCGGCTTCTGCTGGATCGTCCTCTACGACCCCGGCACGGGGCTCGAGGGCGAGGTGGCGGAGCTCTACGTCGCCGAAGGGCACCGCGGCCGCGGCATCGGCGAGATGCTCGTCCGCCAGGCCGTGCGCCTGTTCGCCGAGCGGCGGGTGACGCTGGCGTACGTCTGGACGCGTCCCGACAACGAGGCCGCGGTCAAGCTCTACAGCGCGGTGGGCTTCGAGCCGAACCGGCAGCTCGTCATGACCTGGTACCCGCTCGAGCCACCGCCGCCGCAGAGCTGACCACACCCAACCCCGGCGCGGCTCAAACCTAAGATCACCTCATGCGTCGCGTCTGGCGTCCCCTCCTGGCCATCACGGCCGGCCTGCTGGTGACGATCCTGGTGGCCGCCGGAGTCACACTGGCCATCCTCCGCCTCGAGTCACGCACCAACCCGCAGCAGGTGAACCTCCAGCCCGGGGTCACCCTCACCCAGGACTCGGCCATCGTCCAGGCGGCGGCCAAGGGCCGGCCCGCCGTGGTGTCGGTGGTCACCCAGCACCAGCCCGCCATCGTGCGTGGCTCCGGATACCTGGCCACGTCTGACGGCTACATCGTGACCAGCATCAACGTCATCGCCGGCGCCAACGGCCTGACCGTCCTCGTGCCCGGGGACCCTGCCACGCATGCGGCGCGGCTGGTCGACTACGACTGCCAGACCGGCGTGGCAGTGATCAAGATCGACAAGGTGAGCGGTCTCCCCACTCTCGTCTTCGCCGACCCCGCGGCGCTCGTCCAGGGACAGGTGATCGTCGCCGTGGGTGGCCCGGTCGACGGCGGCGCCGTCACCCCGGGCTACGTGAGCGCGATGCACCGTGTCACCTCGGCCAAGGACCCGGTGAATCTGGGCCACGCCGTGCAGTTCAGCGACACCATCCAGACCAACCTGCCGATCGACGATGGGACTGCCGGCGGGCCGCTGCTCAACGTCAGCAGCCAGGTGGTGGGCATCGCGATGGCCGCGTCCACAGAGCAGGCGGGGTTCGGCCTCAACGTGGCCGACATCCAGGACGACGTGACCCAGATCCTTTCGACCGGCCAGCTCGTGGTCGCCTCCGTCGGGGCGACGACGGCCGACGTCACACCTGAAAGCGCGGCGCTGGGCGGCGGGGCTCAGGGCGCGCAGGTGCTCGTGGTCGAAAAGGGCGGCCCGGCTGCTCTCGCGGGTCTGCAGAGCGGCGACGTCATCACCCAGCTGGATGACGTTCGCATCGACGCCGCCCACCCGCTCTCCCTTTTGCTGCGCTCGCGCTTTCACGCCAACCAGCGCGTGACGGTCACCTACACACGCGGGAAGAGCTCGACCCAGGCGGAGCTCACGCTCACCGGCCAGCACCCAACCTGCTGATGGTTCGCGACGCCATCCACAGGGCGCTGGTCGACGCCGTCCGCGGCCTCGGCGTCGACGGCGAGCTTCCGGATCTCGAGCTCGGACGGGCGAAAGTGCCCGCGCACGGCGACTACGCGAGCTCGGCCGGTATGAAGCTCGCCCGGGTCCTGCGCCGCCGCCCCGACGAGATCGCCGGCGAGCTCTCGAGCAAGATCGTGGCGCCCGACGGAGCATTCACCGCCGAGGCGGCCGGCGGCTATGTCAACTTCCGGCTCACGGACGACTGGCTGCGCCGGCTAGTGGCCGACGTCCACCCTGGCTACGGGGCACGCGACCTTGGGCACGGTGAGCGGCTGCAGGTCGAGTTCGGGAGCATAAACCCGACCGGTCCTCTGCACATCGGCCACGGCCGCGGCGTCACCCTCGGCGACTCGATCGCGCGCCTGCTCGTGTTCACGGGGCACTCGGTGCACCGCGAGTACTACGTCAACTCCGACAACACCCAGACCCGCCGCTTCGGTGCTTCGGTCTACGCGCGGCTCCACGACATGGAGCCGCCCGAGGGGGGGTATCTCGGCGATTACGTGAAAGAGGTCGCCGAGATGGCGAGACGCGACCTCCCCGGCATCGACCGCGAGCCCGAGGAGGTCGCCGAGCCGAGGCTGCGCCGCTACGCCATGGAAAAGGTGATCGAGCAGATCCGGGCCTCGGTCGCTCGGCTTGGCGTGCGCTATGACGAGTGGTTCTGGGAGGACAGCATCTGGCAGTCGGGCCTGGGCAAGCAGGCGATCGACCGGCTGCGCGAGTCCGGCCACCTCCGGGAGCGTGACGGCGCCCTGTGGTTCGGTGAGCCGGACGACGAAGGGGAGGAGGAGCAGCGCGTCGTCATCCGCGCGAACGGCCAGCCGACCTACTTTGCCTCAGACCTGGGCTACCTGCTGAGTCGCTTCGAGCAACGTACCTTCAACCGAGTGATAGAGGTGTGGGCCGCCGACCACCACGGCTACGTGCCCCGCATGAAGGCGGCAGCCGCGGCGCTCGGCCTGGACCCGGAAAAGCTGGTCATCATCATCCACCAGCTCGTCAACCTGAAAGAAGGCGCCCCGCGCAGCGGACAGAAGGTCAAGATGTCCAAGCGAGCGGGACGCTTTGTCACCCTGGACGAGCTCATCGACCGGGTCGGCTCTGACGCGGTGCGCTACTTCTATCTCCTGCGGTCGCCCGACACGACCATCGAGTTCGACCTCGAGCTGGCGGTGACGCAGGGCAACGAGAACCCGGTGTACTACGCGCAGTACGCCCACGCGCGCCTGGCGAATGTCGAATCCGCGGCGCGCGAGCGCCATGCGAACCTGCCCGCGAGCGCGGACGTCTCGCTGCTGACCCAACCGTGGGAGCTGGACGTCGCCCGCCAGCTCGCGTTCTGGCCCGACGTCGTCGAGGACTCGACCCGGCTCCTCGAGCCGCACCGCATTCCTTATTACGTGCACGACCTGGCGACGTCGGTGCACCGGTTCTACCACGCGGGCAACGCGCAGAGCGAGCACCGGGTGGTCGTCGACGACGTGACGTTAACAAGGGCCAGGCTGGAGCTGTGCCGCGCCGCGCGTCACACTTTGAAGACCGCGCTCGACCTCATGGGCGTCAGCGCGCCGGAACGAATGTAAGGACGCGAGGAGAAAGCATTTGGACGTCACCTGGCTTGGCCACGGCTGCTTCCGGCTTCGAGGCCGCGGGGCCGCGGTCGTCACCGACCCGTACCCGCCGGCCATCGGCCTGAAGCTGAGCCGCATGGACGCCGAGGTGGTGACGGTCAGCCACGACCACGAGAACCACAGCTACACGCAGGTGGTGCGCGACGGCGCGTACGAGATCCGCGGGCCGGGCGAGTACGAGGTCGCGGGCGTGAGCGTGATCGGCGTGCCGACGTACCACGACGAGCAGAGAGGGGCCAGGCACGGCCGCAACACCGTCTACCTGATCGAGATCGACGACGTCAGGGTGTGCCACCTCGGAGACCTGGGGCACAAGCTGGACGACGCCGAGGCGGAGGCGGTGGCGTCGCCGGACGTGCTCCTGGTCCCCGTGGGCGGCCGGACGGCGATGAACGCCGCCCAGGCGGCCGAGGTCGTGCGCCAGCTGGAGCCCCGCTACGTTGTGCCGATGCACTACGCCATCCCCGGCCTGAAGCTGGAGCTGGACCCGATCGACCGCTTCCTCAAGGAGATGGGCGTGACGGCGTCCGAGCCGCAGCCCAAGCTTGCGGTCCAGAAGTCGTCCGTCAGCGAGTACGAGACGAAGGTCGTCGTCCTGGAACCCAGGGCGGAACCCCGCTAGACATATGAGCGGCAACCCTCCGGGTTTCCGCTCATCGGGCCGCTACGCGGCCCTGCTCACCTTCCGGGGGTTGGGATCGCCTAAGTAGCCTTCCACCTACGACGCCTGGCGTCCCGAGACGACG
>Ga0209157_1001797_pt1 | contig 17577 bp, 11 predicted proteins | sample GraSoiAngelo_135_FD_185892 | JGI IMG/M metagenome (GOLD analysis project Ga0209157, IMG submission 185892) | Grasslands soil microbial communities from the Angelo Coastal Reserve, California, USA - 14_0929_05_40cm (SPAdes) (version 2) | ecosystem: Environmental > Terrestrial > Soil > Grasslands ...
GCGCGGTGCTAATCGCTCCGAAGAGCTCGGGAGAACAGCGCACGGGCGCGCGCGCAGCCTCTCGATTCAGGCGCGTGATCTCGCTCGTTGTCGTCCAGTTGCTCAGGATGGTCTCGAGCCGGGCCACTTCATCGAAGGCGGCCTCAAACGCCCTCGCCGGCACCGGGACGTCGGTCTCGATCGCCAGTCGCGTGCCCATGAGGAAACGCGCCCGTGCCACCTCGCCCGAGGCGGCCGCGTGAGGAGCCGCGGCCTCGCTCCCGGCACCCGCCGCGAGGAGGAATGCCGCCAGTGCCGCCACACGCGGCCCGGCGCCCAGGCACGACCCCGCTCCCGCTCCCGCGATCCACACAATCGGGCTCCGGTCTTATTGTGATTGCGACTCAATCTCAATTGGGCCGCGTACTGTACTGCGCCGGCCGGCGGCTGTCAAGCCCGCGCGTCCCCGCGTGTGGTAGGCTGCGCCGCTCCGGAGAGACCGCACTCCGGAACGGGAGGTCTGCGATGACCGGCCGGTTCGCGCGGAAGCCCGCCAGGGAATCGCGCGTCGAGATGACCGAGATCGTCCTCCCGGAAGACACGAACCAGTACGGTCATGCCTGGGGGGGCCGGGTCATGACCCTCATTGACAAGGCGGCCGCCATCGCCGCGACGCGGCACTGCCGCATGAACGTGGTGACCGCGTCGGTCGATTCGCTGGTCTTTCGCGCTCCCGTGAGGCTCGGGCACATTCTGAAGCTGTGCGCCTCGGTGAACGCGGCGTTTCGCAGCTCGATGGAGGTCGGCGTGAGGGTCCTGTCCGAGGATCCGCTCTCGGGGCTTCAGGCCCACTGCTGCAGCGCCTTCGTCACCATGGTCGCCCTCGATGCCACGGGGCGACCCACTCCCGTACCTGTTCTTCTGCCCGGGTCGCCGGAGGATCGCCGGCGCCAGCGCGAAGCGTCGCAGCGGCGCCGGGCGCGTCTGGCGAATCGCACCCGCAAGGACCGCCGCCCGCCGCGCCGTGGCTGATCCGGGGAGGTCAGAACCGAACCCTCACCCGTCTCCGCGGCCGGCTGGAACGGAGACTCCCCGTTTGCCTCCCGCCCTCCCGGAAACCATATTCCTGCGGAGCGGCGGTACGGAGGGAGGCCATTGCCCCGACAGACGGTGCGCCTCGAGATCTCGAGCCAGGACGGGTTCACCAAGGTCGTCCCCGTCGACCGCACACCCTTTTCGATCGGATCGGAAAAGTCCTCCCACCTGGCTCTCGCTGCCCCGGGGATCGCGCAGCATCACGCGCAGATCGTCCTCCTCGGAGGGACCTGTCACCTCCTGCCCGGCGCGTCCGCCGCCCCCCTGTTCGCCGACGGGGCCCCGGTGCCGGCGGGCGGCCTTGCCCTGGCCCATGGCGCTCGCATCGCGCTGGGGACCGGGTGTCCCTACACCCTGCGCCTGCTTCTCGAAGGGGCCCGGTCCGAGGACCGCGAAGACCGTCTCGTCATGCTCATGGAAGTCGCCCGCACCATCACCTCATCGCTGGCGGTAGAAGACATCCTCGATCGCGTCCTGGAGGGGGCCGTGCGCTTCTCGGGGGCGGAGCGTGGCTACCTGTTCCTCAAGGACGGTGATCGCCTGTCACGCTGGCATCATGGCCCGCCGGTGCAGGACGACGTTCAAGTCAGCCTGTCGGTCCTGGAGGAGGTGGCCGCCACGGGCAAACCGGCGTACCGCGATGTGGCCTCCGGCGAGCCCGGGCAGACCGCTTCCGACAGCATCGTGCGCCTGCGGCTGCAGGCAATCCTCTGCCTGCCCCTGGCCGTCCGTCAGGACGTCATCGGCGTCGTCTATCTCGACAGCCGCAGGCGCCTCCCGCACCATCGGCCCGACCTGCCCCTCCTGGAAGCCCTGGCCGGACTCGCCGCCGTCGCCATCCAGAACAGCCATCTGGTGGAAGAGCGCGTACGCGCCGAGCGCACCTCCGTGATCGGACAGATGGCGCGCGCGGTGGTGCACGACCTGCGCAGCCCCCTGTCCTCCATCCGCGGTCTCGCCGAGCTCCTGCACGAGCGGGCGCCCGAGGAGGACCCGTCGCGCCCGCACCTGGCCACGATCATGGCGGAGGCGGACCGTCTCACCGGGCTCACCGGGGACCTGCTGCAGTTCTCGCGCGAGGCCCCGCCCCTGCTGCGCTCCCCGGCGCGACTGGCCGACCTGGTGCGCCAGACGCTCAAGCCGCTGCAGCCCCGGCTGCAGCGCGGCAACGTCAGTGTGTCGCTCGGCCTGGATGAAGAGGCGCGCGCCTCCGTCGACGCGCCTCGCATGGTGCGCGTGCTGCACAATCTTCTCGCCAACTCGCTCGACGCCATGCGCGGCGGCGGTCACCTGGACATCCGCTGCGGCCGCGTGAACGGCTCCTGTCATCTCACGGTGCGCGACAGCGGCTGCGGCATGACCGAGGATGTGCGCCGGCGCGTGTTCGAACCCTTCTTCACGCACGGCAAGGCCCAGGGCACCGGGCTCGGGATGGCCATTGTGCAGAGGATCGTGGAGGAGCACGGGGGGTCCATCCGCGTGGATAGCGCGCCCGGCACCGGCACGACGGTCACCCTGGCCCTGCCTGCCGCGGAGGGGCCGTCCGGCGCGAGACCCGCAGCGTCACGCCACGGCGCTCCTGACTGAGGCGGGAAGGCGCCCCGTCGAATCTCAGTCCGGTTCCTTGATCGTCAGGCTGAATTGCTCGAGCCGCAGCAACGGATCTGCGGCGATCTCAAGACCACCCGCTGCCAGGCGGCCCGGCCGCCCGGGAAGCTCGGGGCGCTCCTGTGCAAGGAACGAGGCGAGTTCCGGATGCACGCGGGCGACGACACGCGCCCCCTCCCCGATCGGCCCCAGTCTGCGGATCTCGCGCAGGATCTCGAAGACGACGGTGTCGGCCGCCTTCAGCCGTCCCGAGCCCGAGCACGCGGGACAGGGCCGGCAGAGCAGCCGCTCGAGGCTGCGCTTGGTGCGCTGACGGGTGATCTCGACAAGACCGAATTCGCTGAGCTGCAGCGTGCGCGATCGGGACCGGTCCTTGCACAATTCGGTGTTGAGCACTCTCAGGACCTCGTCCTTGCTGCTTTGCTCCTCCATGTCGATGAAATCGACGACGATGATTCCACCGAGGTCCCGCAGTCGGATCTGCCGCACGATTTCGACCGCCGCCTCGAGGTTCGTCCTGAGGACCGTCTCTTCCAGCCGCCTGGAGCCGACATATTTGCCGGTGTTCACGTCGACGGCCACGAGGGCCTCGGTCGACTGGATGACGATCGACCCGCCCGATTTGAGCCAGACGCGCGGCCGGAGCGCGCGCTCCAGCTGCTGCTCCACGCCCCGCTCCCCGAAGAGAGCCTCCCGACCCTCGTAGCGGCGGATCTTCGGAACGAGGGTGGGATCGATCCGTCCGACGAATTCGACGGCCTCCTTGAAGGCGGACTCGCCGTCGACCAGGACCTGGTGCACTTCGTGGTTCAGGACGTCGCGGAGGACCTTCACAACCGCACCTGCCTCCTGGTGCAGGAGGGCCGGCGTCGGCACGACCTCTGCCCGCCGACGTACCTCGTCCCAGGTCGAGGCAAGGTCGACTGCGTCGGCGAGAAGCTCCCCCGATCCGCGCCCCTCGCAGGCGGTGCGCACGATGAACCCGCCTGGCAGGTGCAGATCACGGGCCACGCCGCGTGCCAGCTCGAGAAGCCTCTCGCGCTCGGCCGGGTCTTCGATCTTGCGCGACACGCCGATGTGGGAGACACCCGGGAGGTACACCAGAAGGCGACCCGGAAGCGACACGCCGGAGGTGAGGCGCGCCCCTTTCTCGGGCACGGGATCCTTGGTGACCTGCACCAGGATCTCCTGCCTTTCCTTCAGCAAGTCTTCGATGCGCATGGCCGGCGCCCCTGCCGCGGCCGGCGGGACCGCTTCCCCATCCTCGAGGAGGCCCTCGTCCTCGACGCCGCGCCTGATGTCCTGCACGTAGAGGAAGGCGTCGCGACCGGTGCCGATGTCCACGAATGCGGCCTGCATCCCTGGCAGGACGTTGCTGACGCGCCCCTTGTAGATATTTCCGGTGATACCCCGGCCGGAGGGCCTCTCGATGAATACTTCGGTGAGGACGTCGTCTTCGAGCAGTGCGACCCTGGTCTCGGGGGTGGCGCTGTCGATCAGAATCTCGCGGCGCATGGTCGGCGCTGTGAACTCCTAGTTCACGAGCCGTCGCATCCAGACATTCAGCACCACTCCCATGCCCAGCATGGTGCTGGCAAGGGAGGAGCCGCCGTAGCTCATGAGGGGCAGCGGCACGCCGGTGGTGGGTAACATCCCCACCACGACCCCGATGTTGAGGAGCGCCTGGCCGGCGAAGGTGCAGACCACCCCGATGGACAGGAAGACGCCGAGGCGGTCGCGCGCCGACCGTGCCGTGGCCAGGCATCGGTAGATGATGACGAAATAGAGACCGAGCATGAGCAGCGCACCGATGAAACCCCGCTCTTCGGCCAGGACCGCGAACACGAAATCGGTGTGCTGCTCCGGCAGGAATTGCAACTGTCCCTGCGTGCCCGCCAGAAACCCCTTGCCGAGCACTCCACCCGAACCCACGGCGATGAGCGATTGGATGAGCTGGTAGCCCGAGCCCTTCGGGTCGCGGGTGGGCTCGAGGAAGGTCTTGACGCGTTCCTTCTGGTACGGCTTGAGGTGGCCCCACGCCATGGGCAGGGCGAGGGTGGCGACCAGGGTGAGCACCACGAGCGTCCGCACCCTGATCCCGCCGATAAACACGGCGCCTGCGAACAGCGGCGCGAAGGTCACCGCGGTCCCGAGGTCCGGCTGCTTCATGATCAGCAACACAGGAAGCCCGACGATGGCGCAGAGGGCGGCGAAGTGCAGCGCTCCCAGCCCCCGGACGCGCTCGCGCCCAAGATAGGCCGCGAGCATCAGGATGGTGGCGACCTTCGCGAACTCCGAAGGTTGGAACTGGGCGCCTCCGAATCCCAGCCACGATTTGCTGGCGTTGACCACGCGACCGTAGACGAGCGTCAGCAGGAGGAGAAGGAGGCCGATCCCGTAGAAGACATAGGAAAACTCCGCCAGGGTGTGGTAGTCGATGAGGAGCGCCAGGAGCATCAGGACGAGCCCCAGCCCAAGCCAGATCATCTGCTTGTGGAAGGCGCCGGCGCTCGGCGTCCCCGTGGTGGCGGAATAGATCACGACCAGGCCGACGGAACAGACCGCCAGGATCGCCAGGAACAGGATCCAGTCGAAGTTATTGAGGTACCGCCACGCTGGCAACCTGCTGCCCTCCCTGACGCGCGTCCTGCTTCTGGAAGAAGCGCTCGAGAACCAAGCGGGCGATGGGCGCGGCCGTCGTTCCGCCGTGCCCGCCGTTCTGCACGAACACCGCCCAGGCGATCTTGGGATCGTCTTTGGGCGCGAACCCCACGAACCAGGCGTGGTCCCGTTTTTCCTTCGGAAGCTTGTCGGCGTCGATATCGCGCGACGCTTTGAACACCTGGGCGGTCCCGGTCTTCGCGCAAACGTCACGGCCCGCGATCTTCGCCCGCCCACCGGTGCCGTCCTCGTTCACCACGCCCCACATCGCGTTCCTGATCAACTCGAGCGTACGCGGGTGCAGCTCGACCCGTCTCACCACGTAGTCCTGGCGCTCCTCCTCCTCGACCCCCTCGCGCACCTCGCGCGACTGGAGCAGGTGCGGGCGGTACAGCGTGCCTCCGTTGCCGATGGCGGCGGCGAAGGTCGCCATCTGGATCGGCGTCACCTCGATCGCCCCCTGACCGATCGAGACTGAGATCGTCTCGCCCGGGTGCCAGGTCGGGTCGCGGGGCATCGCCCGTTTCTTCCATTCCGGATCGGGCACCGTCCCCGCCTGCTCGTGCGGCAGATCGATGCCGGTCGGCTCTCCGAAACCCATGAGGTGGGCCCATTTCGAGATGCGCTCGATCCCCATGTCATTGCCGAGGTGGTAGAAGTAGACGTTGCAGGACTGGATGATCGCCTCGCGCATGGTCAGGTAGCCGTGTCCGCCTTTGCGCACCGCCCAGCATTGGTACACCTTGTCGCCGAATCGCCACGAGCCGGTGCAATGGTCGCCGCGGCTCGGGGTGGCGACGCCCTCCTCGAGGGCGGCGATCGACATGACGATCTTGAACACCGACCCCGGCGCGAACTTGGAGAGCGAGACTCGGTTTTGCAGGGGGTTGCGAGGATCGTTCACCACGCTCTCCCATGTGTCCTGCGAGAAACGGTGCGCGAACACGTTGGGATCGAAGGCCGGACGGGAGATCATGGCCAGGATCGCTCCCGAGCTCGGATCGAGGAACACCGCCGAACCGGCCTCGTCGGCATACGCGTCCTCGAGCGCCCGCTGCAGGTCCAGATCGATCGACAGCCGCATCGACCGGCCAGGGTTCGGCTTGCGCCCCTCCTCGATCTCCTGGATCTCGCGCCCCAGGCTGTTGACCACGACCTGCTTCCAGCCTTTCACTCCCTTGAGGTCGTCGTCATACTGCTTCTCGACGCCGGCCTTGCCGACGATCTCCCCCAGCTCGTACTCGCCCGACGAATCCGTCTTCTTGATCTGGTCCTCGCTCACCTCGCCGACGTACCCGAGCGCGTGGGCCGCGAACGGACCGTACAGGTAATTGCGGCGCGACTCCACTTCGACCGACAGCATCGGCAGCTCCAGCCGGCGTGACTCGATGTACGCCGCCTCCGCCAGGTCGACGTCCTCCTTGAGGATCACCGGCTCGAACGCCGGCCGTCCGTGGTACTTCGCCAGGCGCTCATTGAGGGTCTTCTCGGGGACGCCCAGGATCCCGGCCAGCCGCGGGAAGAACGCCTTCATATCGGCGACCTTCTCCCGGTCGAGGCGGACGTTGAAGGCGATACGGTTGTTGGCCAGGACGCGGTGCTCGGCGTCGGTGATCACCCCGCGCAGCGGCATGAGTGTGACGCGGCGCAACCTGTTATTGTCGGACAGTCTCTTGTAGTAGTCGACCTTCACGACCTGCAGGTACCAGAAGGCGAACAGGTACAGAACGAGCACCGCGCCGAACAGCACCTGGATGACGTGGATGCGCGTGTTCAGGCGCCGCGCCTCGTAGTAGTCCTGGAACCCTTTGTAGTCCTGCTCGAAGCCCATGGCCATCAGGGCAGCCGCGCGGCCACCCAGAAGAACAGCAAGCCCAGGACGCCGTTGCCCAGACCCCGCTGCAGAAGATCGAGGGTGCCCGGGACGACGAAGCCCCGTCCCATGGCGACCGACAGACCCAGCTCCGCCAGCGGGTCGAGGGCCGTCGCGGCGAACAGAATCCCGAACCTCGGGATCGGCTGGTTCAGCATGAACAGAGAACCGAAGGAGCCGACCAGATAGCCTATGAGTGTCTTCTTGAAGCCGTTCATTCCCAGGACCGCTCCCAGAAGCGAATCCTCCACGAGCCCCGCTCCGGTCCCCATCATCATCGCGGCGGTCGGCGGGCTGGTCAATCCGTAGTACACCACGATGATCGTGAACAGGTCGCAGTAGCGCGCCAGCGCGGGCACGTAGCGGGACAGGAGGGCCTGGGCGAGGGCAGCGGCCCCGAGGGCCAGCGCACCGCGAGCGATCCTCACGGGGAGTTCCTCTCGGGGGACCCCTCCGGCTTCAGGACCACGAGCACCTCCTCCAGGCGCCTGAAATCGACCTCCGGCCGGAGTTCGACGAGCTTCGTCAGCCCCTCGCCCTCGCCGATCGAGGCCACGACGCCGATGGTGTATCCCTTGGGATAAATCTGATCGAGCCCGGAGGCGACGATCACGTCGCCCACCTCGACGTTCGAAAGCTCGCTCACATACTCCATCCTGCAGCCGCGCTCCCCCACGCCGACGACCATCCCCTGGACTCGGGTTCTCTGAATGAGACCTGCGACCCCCGAGTTCGGATCGAGGATGGTCTGCACCTTGCTCGCCCCCGGGGCCGCCTCGATGACGCGCCCCACGATGCCGCGTGGCGTGAGCACCGGCTGGTTCAATCGCACGCCGTCGCTGCTGCCGCGATCGAGCGTCACGATGCGGGCGCTGCCGTCGGCACCGCGCGCGATCACCCGCGCCGCGACAGTGGTCCATGGCACGCTGTCGCGCAGATCGAGCAGCTCGCGCAGGCGCGCGAGCTCCTGGCGCGCCTCCTCCGCCTCCCGTGCCCGGAGCGCTAGCGCGTCGGTCTCCACACGCAGGCGACGGTTTTCGCGCTCGACGCCCCTCAGGCCGACGTAGGTCCGCCAGGTCTCGGAAACACCCTGACCCGTCCAGGCGGCGGCCTTGAGAAAGGGCGACACCAGGCTCATGACCGCCTCCTCGAGAAGCGACCGCTGGCCACCGCTCTTGATGCGGGAGGACATCAGGCCGAGGTTGAACGTCAGGAGGATCAGCAGGAGAAGGTACGGCTTGCGCTCGGTGAGGAGATGGGCCATCGGTTCAGCCTCCCCGAGCGATGACCGGGGGGATGCACGGGGGATCGTCCCGATCAGTCGATCGCGATCTTGCGCAGGAGGTTGAAGTCATCCAGCATCTTCCCCGTGCCCAGGACGACCGAGGCCTGCGGGTCGTCCGCCATCGAGACGGGGAGGCCGGTCTCCTCGCGGAGGCGCTTGTCGAGGTTCTTGAGTTGCGAGCCGCCGCCGGTCAGGACGATTCCCTTGTCCACGATGTCCGCGGACAGCTCCGGGGGGGTCTGCTCCAAAGCGACGCGCACGGCCTCAATAATGTTGGAGACCGTTTCCGAGAGCGCCTCGCGGATCTCCTCATCGGAGATCACCAGCGTCTTGGGGATGCCCTCCACCAGGTCGCGCCCTTTGATCTCCATCGTCAGCTCCTCGTCGAGCGGGAATGCCGAGCCGATGTTGATCTTGATCTCCTCCGCGGTTCGCTCGCCGACCAGCAGGTTGTACTTGCGCTTGATGTACTGGATGATGTCCTCGTCCATGCGGTTGCCCGCGATGCGCACCGATCTCGAGTAGACGATCCCGGCCATCGAGATCACGGCGACGTCCGTCGTCCCCCCGCCGATGTCCACGATCATGTTGCCCGTCGGCTCGGTCACAGGAAGCCCCGCCCCGATCGCCGCGGCCATCGCCTCCTCGACGAGGTAGACTTCCGAGGCCTTGGCCCGATACGCGCTGTCCTTGACCGCGCGCTTCTCGACCTGGGTGATATCGGAGGGGACGCAGATGACGATGCGCGGTCGTACGCCCAGGGAACGGTTGTGCGCCTTCTTGATGAAGTAGTCGAGCATCTTTTCCGTGTGCTCGAAGTCCGCGATGACGCCGTCCTTCATCGGCCGGATGGCGATGATGTTCGCCGGCGTGCGGCCCAGCATCTCCTTCGCTTCCTTGCCGACGGCCTCGACGCGGCCCGTCCTCTGGTTGACGGCGATGATGGAAGGTTCGCACAGGACGATCCCCTTGCCCTTCGCGTAGACCAGCGTGGTGGCGGTTCCCAGGTCGATGGCCAGATCGTTCGAGAAAAGACTGAGCACCGACCGTGGACTCCAGGCCATCGTCGCCCCCACCTGCGCCTCCCAGTTGTGTTCAGCCCCGTTCAGAGCCGCGGTTTCGTGCAAAAGGCCGCGCCAAAAGATCTTATGGGCGCGGCTAATATTAGGGCCCTGCATGCGCAAAGTCAAATCATTGACTTTGAATCGCAACCTATTACGGCACCGTAGTTTACGCCAAAGATCCGGCCGCGCCTCCCGGGCGCGGATTAGCGCAGAGTTTGAACGACCGCCGGCCTCGGACTGTCCGGCTCCGCCAGCGCCACGCCATTCTTGCCGCGGCCCTTCACGAGATACATGGCCTGGTCGGCGCGGGCGAGCAGATCGTCCTTGGTGCGTCCGTGATCCGGGAACGACGCGATCCCCAGGCTCGCCGTGATGCGCACGTTCAGGCCATACGACGCCAGGAAGATCGTCTCCGCGATTTTCTGGCGAATGCGCTCGGCGATGATCGCGGCACCCTCCGGTCCGGTCTGCGGCAGGATCACGGTGAACTCGTCTCCGCCGAAGCGCGACAGAACGTCGATCTCGCGCACCGTCGAGCCGAGCACGCGCCCGACCTCCACGAGCGTACGGCTTCCCCACAGGTGGCCGTGCTGGTCGTTCACGTTCTTGAACCCGTCGAGGTCCAGGAAGATGAGGGACACGGGCGTCCTGTAGCGCTTGCTGCGTTCCACCTCGCGCCGCAGCGTGGCATTGAGATAGCGGGAGTTGTAGAGCTTCGTCAGGTCGTCTGTGATCGACAGCTCTTCCGATCTCTTCAGGAGAAGCGCGTTGTCGATCGCGACCGACGCGGGCTCGAGCGTCAGCGACAGGAGGCGCGCGTCCCGGTTCGTGAAATGGCCGACCCTCTGCCGGTCCACAGCGACGAGAACGCCGATCAGACGACCACGGCTCAAAAGCGGGACCGCCAGCACCGAACGCGCCGGCATCGCCTTAGGCAAGTCGGGCACCGAGGCGTCCCCGGCGCCGGCGTCGTCCAGGATCACCGGCTGCCGCCGTTGCGCCGCCCGGCCGGCCACGCCCTCTCCGATTCCCAAACGTCTGCCCTTCATGGCGCCCAGTCCCTCTCCGCTCGTGCGCTCCACGGTGAGCAGCCCCTGCTCCGGGTCGGCGAGGAAGAACAGCCAGGCGCGCAGGTTGAGGAACTCGCCGACTCGCTCCATGGCGACGTCGATGATGCGGTGCGGATCGAGCTCGCGGCCGGTCAGCCGGACGATGGCGGTGAGGGCGCGCATGCGCGCCGCCGCGTCGCGCGCCTCGAGGACGGCGCGGCGCACGCGCTGGCGCTGGTCCGCGAGCTGTTTCTCCCTCTCGAGCACGGCTTCGAGGAGGCCCGCGTCCAGGTTCGGGGCGATTGGCAGGACGGAGGGGTCGGCGTCGCGAGGAGCGCGGCGACCATTCCGTCGGCGCGGGCGCGAGGCGGGAGACTCGAGCCGGAAGGGAAGTAGGGGGGCTCCCCGCGAGAATCGCTTCAAATCCTTGAGGGGCGCCGGCGCCCTGCCACCCTCATCCACCTGGAAGAGAACGGCGTCGATCCGGCCCGCGTCACGGGCCTTTTCCTCGAGACGCTCCGGCCGGACCACGGCGAAACGATCGGCTCCGGCGCCCGTCCGCCAGGCGGCAGGAACACCCTTCGCCCCATCGACCAGGACGACCAGGATTTTCGATGCACGCGCCATCGACAGCGCCTCTAGTAGGACTCGACATAGACGCTGCGCCGCATCCGGGTGACGTTTCCGGCGGGATCCTGCGCGGCGATCTCGACCTGGTTCATCCCATCTTTCTTCATGCGCACCACGGCCGTGAAGGCACCGTCGTCATAGACGTCCACGCTCTGACCGTCGACCGAGAGCACCGCTCCCGGCTCGGTGCGGCCGTTAATGATCACCAGGTGGCCCGAAGGCAGGAAGTCGACGACTTCCAGGGGCGGAGGCGTGGTGTCGTCCGTGCGACGCTCGCGCGAGCTGGCGACCTTGAACTTGCGGGTCTCCGAGAAGGGGCTCTCGACGTTCGCACCGTCGATGACCGACACTCTCCAGTAGTAATTCCCTTCCTGAAGTCCGGGAATCGCAACGCTCGCGGATCGGACATCGGACTTGTCCAGCAGAAGCTCGCCGAACAGCGCCGTGCGCGCGATCTGAAGGCGATAGCGCTCGCCGCCCGTGACCTTGGCCCAGCGCAGGGTCGTCGTCTCGGATGACGGGTCGTCATGCAGGAACACGCGCTGGTCGGTCGGGTCCAGAAGCGACGGGGCGGGCAGGAGTCTCACCCTGCTGACGACCTGCTCGCCGACGACCACCATCCGCTCGAGCGGCTTCAGGGTCACACTCCTGCCGCCGGTCTGCACCTCGGCGGAGCCGCTTTGCACCTCCGTGCGTGTTCTCCTGGTCTCCGCGTCGTACGCCACCTGGAATTCCGACTTGTCCACGGCGCGGGCGGTCGCCGACTCCGTGGCCACCTCGTGGAACGACCCGGCCACGTTGGCGCCCGGCATGGTGGCGGACACGCCGCCCCAGTTCAGCTTTTCGCGGACCTTACGAACCTTGGTCGTGGGGTCCTCGAACAGCTCCCGGATCTCCAGAAGCGAGCCCGGGTTGATGGTGGTGATGGTCCCGTCGAAGTAGATGATCTGGGCCGAACCGTTGCCCGCCGTCTTGATCTGATCGCCGACGCGCAGCGCCGTGTTGCCGCTGACCTCGTCCCAGACGAACTGGCGGGAGCGCTTGATCTTGACGTCCCCTTCATATTTGTAAATCTTGGCGGTGAACCCCTCGCCGGCGGACCCCTCGAGAATCTTCTGCGAGAACGACTGCGACTGCTGGGCCGCCGCGCGGGCCTCCTCGAAGTCCTTGCGTGCGTAAGACAGGCGGGCCGAGTCAAGGATCTTTCCAGCGCTCTCGATCACCCTCGCATAGGTGGTGTCGGCGGTCGCCTGCGCCTCGCGGTACATGCGCTCCGCCCGGTTGATTTCCTGCAGCGCCAGCTCCTCGGGCGTGGCGCGGCGCGCGGCGCGCAGGTAGTAGAACACGCCGCCCATGGCCAGGAGCAGAATCAGGTACACGACGCCCCGCATGATGCTGCGGTAGGAGATCGTCGTCCAGTCCAGGAGGATCGGGGTCTTCTGCCGTCCCTGCCCCATGCCTTGGTCCTCTACTCTCTCCGGCCGCCGGGCGGCGGCCGGGGAGAGCCCGCATACCTCGCCTGGAACCTATTGCGTGCGCACGACTTAGGGAGTCGGGCGCCCGGGCCCGGGGCAAACGGCTCCGGGATACCGAGTCAAATATAGGAGCGGAGAGGCGTTGCGCAAGAAAAGCGACTTGCAGCCGATCACGTCCACCGGTAGACTGTGTGCATCCGCGAATGACGCCGGCTTTCTCATCGAGGAGCAGTGCCGATGTTGCAGCAGATGCGTGACGGTTTCCGGTACCTCAAATGGCTCCTGGTCATCATCATCTTCATGTTCATCTGGTGGGCCTTCGCGACCTGGGGCGGTGGCGCCTCTCGAGGACGGCATGACGACGCCTGGGCCGCCAGGGTCAACGGGGTCACCATTCCGAGCGACGCGTTCCAATCGGCGGCCCGCCAGATGGACACCATGTACCAGCAGCTCCTCGGCGAGCAGTACGCGCAGCAGCGATCCCGGGTTCGCATCGGCCAGCAGACGATTGGCACGCTGGTGGAGCAGGAGTTGATTTATCAGGAGGCCCTCCGCCAGGGCATCACCGTGACCCCGCGGGAAGTCGTGGAAGCGATCATGCGCGACCCGCAATTCCAGGAGAACGGCCGGTTCATCGGGCCGGCCCGCTACCGGAAGCTGCTGGAGGCCAATCATTACGATGTCGGGCAGTTCGAGGAGCAGCAGCGGCGCCGCCTGCTCATCGCCAAGTTCAGCCAGCTGATCGAGGACGCCGTGACCGTGAGCGACGCGGAGGTCGAGCGGGAATTCCTGCGGCGAAACGAGAAGTCGACGGTGGAATACCTGGTCATCGACCCGGCCAAGGTCGGTTCGAAGCGACCGCCCGACGACGCCGAGCTGCGGCGCCATTACGAAGAGCACAAGGATCGGTATGCGCGGGGGGAGGGCCGCATCGGGATCTTCGCCATGTTCAGCCACGCGGAGGCCGTCGCCGCGCAGAACGTCTCGGACCAGGATGTTGCGGCGGCGTACGAGCGCATGAAATCCACCCGCTACAGCGTCGGCGAGCAGCGCTGCGCGGCGCACATCCTCTTCAAGGTGGGCGATCAGGCGGCCCCGGACGTCGCGGCGAAGACCGAGACGAAGGCCCGCGCGATTCTGAAGCGCGCGAAGACCGGTGAGGACTTCGCCGCCCTGGCGCGCAAGTACTCGGAGGATTCGACGGCCGCGAACGGGGGCGACCTGGGTTGTTTCCCGCGCGGCCAGATGGTGAAGGAGTTCGAGGAGTCCGCCTTCACGCTGCCCGTGGGGAGCATCAGCGACCTCGTGCGGTCGCGCTTCGGGTTTCACATCATCAAGGTGAAGGACAGCCGGCCGGCGCGCACGACCACCCTGGAAGAGGTCCGCGAGCCGCTCCGTCAGGAGCTGAAGCTCGAGCAGGCGCGCGGTGACGTGCTCAGGCGCGCCGCCGATTTCGCGCGTGCCGCCGCCGGCGGGAAGCTCGAGGTGGTGGCGAGGTCGCAGGGGCTGACGACACAGCCTACGGGCGAGGTGCGGGAGGGCGACGCCCTGCCGGGGGTCGTCGCGTCCCAGCCGGTCGTCGCCCGCATGCTCACGCTGGCCCCGGGCGAAGTGAGCGATCCGATCGCCATTCCCGCGGGACAGGTCGTGGTGCAGGTGACCGGCACGGCGCCGCCGGCGGCGCGGCCGCTCCAGGAGGTCCGCGGCCAGATCCTCAAGGACGTGGAGCAGGAGCGCGCCCGGCGGGCGGTGGCGGAGGCGATACGGTCGGCGGGGCGGCCCGGCGATCTCAAGGCCGTGGCGCGCGTCCTCAAGGTCGAACTCAAGACTCAGGCGGGGGTGACGCGAGGAGCCAGCCTTCCCGGGTTGCCGCTCGACGCCGTCGTCGAGCGACAGATCGGCAGCCTCGCACCCGCCACCATCGGCGATCCCGTGACGACCACCGCCGGGATCGTCGTTCTCAGCGTGAAAGAGCGCCGCGACCACCGCGAGGACCTCCCGTCGCAGAAGGACTCCATCAGCGACGGACTGCAGCGGCAGCGCCAGGACCGCCTGTATCGGGCCCTCATCAAGAGACTGCGCGAGCGCGGCGATATCCAGGTCAACCAGCCTCTCGTCGACTCACTCGACCGCGTCTGACGCTTTCGTCATCCGCGCCCTCCCTCATACCCCGCGCGCAGCATGGCCTTGAACCGGCTCGGCCAGGCCCTATATTGGCCGTATCCGGGAATCGAGGGAGGCCCTATGGACACTGCGGTGTCGGAGAACTCATTCCGCCGGGGATTGGAGGCGGTCCAAAGGAGGGCGTTTCTGGAAGCCCTCGCGTACTTCGAGGCGGCGCTGAAGCTGGCGAAGCGACAGGGCTCCGAGGCGGTGCCGATGAAGTACCTGTCGTACTATGGCCTGTGCGTGGCGGTGTGCTCCAGCCGCCTGGACGAGGCCCGCAGGATCTGCGAGGCGGCGGTGCGGGAGGAATTCTACAACCCCGATCTGCACTGGAATCTGGGGCGCGTGTACTTGAGGGCCGGCAACCGCCTGAAGGCTTTCGGGTCGTTCGTGCGCGGGCTCCAGCTGAACCCACGGCACGCCGGCCTCGTCGGGGAAATACGGAGGCTCGGGATACGGAAGCGGCCGGTGGTGCGGTTCTTCCCGCGCGGCCACGCCGTGAATCGGCTCCTGGGGAGGCTGCGCGGACATCTCGCGCGAGCGGCGTCGGACGCACGCCGCCAGACTTCCGTTACTGGACGGTGACACTCGAGGAGCGGCTACCCCCGCCGGTGGACACAACCGTGACGCTGCCGGGGTTGCCCGTCGGCCCGACCGTGAGCCGGTAGACCGAGGCCGAGGAGACGTACGTCATGTTGCCGTACCCCACGACCGACAGCGTGACCGAGCCCACGGGATAGTTCGTCGTCGCCTCGACGGTGAGGGTGCTGTTCGAGAGACGGTACTCGGCCTTGGAGATGACAATCACCTCGATCACGTCGTCGACGACGTTGTTGCAGTCGTCGTCGACGCCGTTGAAGATCTCGACCGCTCCCGGGTGGATGGAGGCGACTGCGTCGTTGCAGTCCCCGCCGCAGGACGTGGTGCCGTCCCCGTCCTGGTCGAAGCCTTCGTCCACCGTCCCGTCGCAGTCGTCGTCCTTCGCGTTGCAGACCTCGGTCGCACCCGGGTGGATCGACGGAGCGCCGTCATCGCAGTCGACGTCGGCCCTGAACCCGTCCCCGTCGCTGTCCTGGCAGACGTCGCCCAGTCCGTTGCCGTCCCCGTCGCGCTGGTTCGGGTTCGGGACGGCCACGCAGTTGTCGCACGCATCCCCGCGCCCGTCGCGGTCCTGGTCGGCCTGCGAGGCGTTGGCGTTGAGCGGGCAGTTGTCGTAGATGTCCAGGATCGAGTCAACGTCGGTGTCGCGGTTCTGGGCCTGGCACGGCGCCACCGTCGGCCGCGAGGTACCGCCGGTGCCGGTCCCGAGCGTCCCCTCGCCGCACACGTTCGTGGCGGCCTGCAGGTAATAGTAGAAGTATCCGGCCGGCGGGGACTGCGTCTCGTCCAGGTGCGCGTTCGCGGCCTCGGAGACCAGGCAAATGCTCTGGAAGACCCAACCATCCACCCGCACCTGCCCTCTGTAGACGTTGTATACGTTGGCCTCGGGGACCTGCTCCCACGCCAGCCGCGTGAGTCCCGGCGTGCCGGCCATGAGCAAGTTGAGGGCCTCGCCCGGCGTGTGCGCCACGGAATAGAGGAGCGGCGCGCAATCCAGGGCGTCCGGCACGCCGTCATTGTCGTCGTCCGGGTCGACGCAGTCTTTCAAACCATCGCCGTCGCTGTCCGTGTAGCCCTCATCGACGGACAGGTTGCAGTTGTCGTCAATTCCATTGCAGACCTCCACGGCACCCGGGCGGATCTGCGGGTTGGCGTCGTTGCAGTCCCCGGCACAGGTCGTGGTGCCGTCGGCGTCGCCGTCGAACCCCTCGTCGATAGATAGATTGCAGTCGTCGTCGATCCCGTTGCAGATCTCCGTGGCGCCGGGACGGACCTGCGGGTTGGCATCGTCGCAGTCGCCGCCGCAGGCGGTGAATCCGTCGCCGTCGACGTCGAACCCCTCGTCGACGAATCCGTCGCAGTCGTCGTCGATGCTGTTGCAGATCTCCGGTACGCCGGGGTGGATCTGAGGATTGCCGTCGTTGCAGTCGCCGTTGCACGTCGTGAAGCCGTCGGCGTCCCGGTCGAATCCCTCATCGATCACCTGGTTGCAGTTGTCGTCGATGCCGTTGCACCTCTCCGTCGCCCCGGGATGGACGGCGGGATCGCTGTCATTACAGTCCGTGGCGGTCGTGTAGCCGTCGCCGTCGGCATCCGGGCCGCCCGTGTCCGTCGCGATCCGAAGGTCATAGGAGCCGTAGATCCCGAAGTCGGACGCGTGCACGGATTTGACGTACAGGGTGCCGCTCGTCGTCGGCGTGTACAGGATGAGCGACGACGGGTCATTGATGCTTCGGTCGTTGTTGCTCGCCAGCACGGTCGAGCCGTTGGACGCCAGGAGCGTGAGCGAGGTGTTGGCATCGCTGAGAAGATTGAGCGTCTCGATCGCGTAGGGTGTGCCGGCCAACGCGTTGAACGCGAAGAGATCGGTGTCGGCTTCGCCCAGAAGGTCGTTGTTGCGGTCCGCGAAATAGGTTAGGTGCAGAGGGGTATTGCCGGGGACGACGTTCCGCGCCTCGCCGATCAAGTCGTTGGACTCGAAGTCATCCGGGAAATATTCGACCCCCAGCTCGCGGAAGATGCTCTTGATCTCGCTGTAGTGCCCGTTGTTCACGCTCGGGTGAAACCAGCCGTCCCAGAAATCCTCCAGGCT
>Ga0209157_1001801_pt1 | contig 17538 bp, 10 predicted proteins | sample GraSoiAngelo_135_FD_185892 | JGI IMG/M metagenome (GOLD analysis project Ga0209157, IMG submission 185892) | Grasslands soil microbial communities from the Angelo Coastal Reserve, California, USA - 14_0929_05_40cm (SPAdes) (version 2) | ecosystem: Environmental > Terrestrial > Soil > Grasslands ...
CCTGCTGAACTGGTGTAACGACGCGTATTTGAGCGTTTCTCCGGTGATTGCTTTTGTGACATTCGACGTGTCAAAAAACAGCATCGGATGACCCAAGAGTAGCCCAATTCCAAATCCCAAGGCAATCAACCAAAGTTGGCCCGCGGCGAAGTTTTTCGCGCGCTCCAAAAGCTCGACTTTCCTACATGGCAAGTATTCACCGCTATCAAATAGCAAATAGAGGCACGGAATCACTACTATGATCCCAACCGGATAGCGGGTTGCTGCTCCCAAACCAGAAATTATACCCACGGTAAAAAGGAGTTGCCAGCGTTGGGATTTCCGGAGCTTCAGAGACAGCCAAATAACCAGGGCGCACAATAAATTGCTCAAGATGTGAGTCCTCATAAAATGTGCGTAGATCACCTGCATTGGGAGAACAGCATAGCAGAGCGCGCCGAGAAGAGACGCATAGAAAGTCTGACTCGCTTCTCTAATCGCAAGAAATACGATAGCAACGGTACAGAGATCGAATAGCACCGACATCCATCGACAAATATACAAAAGATCCGACCGATCTTTCGTGTTCATCGAGTCGGCAGTGTGCACTTGCTTCTTACCCGAAATCTTAAGTACTGCTTGAGGCACGGCCCAAAGGTAATAATTGAAGGTGCCTTCAAAGTATGCACCAGGTGCCTTAATACGGCCCGCTAATAAATCTAGCTGGAGGACGCCTCTAAGACTGACGAATTCGTCCGGCTGAAAATTCAGATCATGGCCATATCCACTACTGACGCCCCAGCTTAATCCAGTTAGTCGAAGGTAGGCTGCTAACAAAAGCAGGCCTGAGAATACGGCGGGTCGAAGAGCTTCTTGCACAAGTCAACCTCCGGGTGCGACACTTCGGAAAAGGGCTGTGAACGGCATTAGTGTGGTGGCCATGGTTCGTCAAACCCGACGGGAGTAAGCTTTAGAATTGCCGCCTTGCCGCGGGAATTGTCTAGAGGGTGCCACTCGTATCCAGGAACAGTCGGCAGGCGCGATTGCTTGGTGCTCATTTCGTCATGTGAAAGGAATAGCGCGTAAACTGGAAGCGACTGCTCCAAGCCGTGTTCGACCAGGGCCAATGCCTGCGGCCGATCATAGCGCCACGTATAGCTCCATTTGTAATGATGATTTCCGTCAATCGGGGCTGCGACGAATGAGCGTGGCAAAAGAGCGTTCAAGTAAACAGGATCAATATCGGAGAGAACGATTCCAGGTTGCCGCTTCAACAGTCTGGCAAAATGCCTTTGCGCGACAAACTGGATGGATTGGCGAGGTGGAGTGGTAAAATGAAGAGCGTCCCACGCCTGCGACCGGTCGATGCCGCGTGTGTTATAGCCGGAACGCGAAGGATAACCGAGACAGGCCCCGGCAAACAAGATAAAGACGGCCACCGCAGCAAGAACTCGTTTTCTGGCAACACGGTTGTTTGCGGCCCAAGCGACAGGCAGGACCGCGACCGCGACTAAGAGAATCAAAACCGGCAGGTAAAAGCGTCCGTCTCTGCCAAACAAATAGCATAACGATGCCGTAAAAGAGCTCAACGCCGCTAAGAACGCGCAACCAATGAACCAGCTGAGCCGGATAAAGAACAATCCGGCGCAAGTTAGAAGGACGAAGGCTGGCACAAAGGAGGTACCAGTGCCGAAGATATTTGCAGCGTCATATCCGTGTGGCTGCACCGTGGCTTGGTTCCAAAGCATCAGAGCGTTTCGCGGAATATAGCGAAGACAAAAAAGAAGATGTTTCATGCCAAAATAAGGCGCCCAGAAGTCGTAGCCTGTTTTAAGCGGTGAATGAAACTGGAGGGTATTGAACGCGAGCGCGGGGCTGGCCGCGAGCACGAAAACAACCGGAAGTGCAGCGCAATGGAGCAGCCAGCGCAGTCGCATCCCTCGCTTTGGGAACACAGCCATCGCCAGCAATACCGGTGCAAAAAAGAGCGACTGAAGTCGGACGTTTAATGAAAGACCAAGAAGAACGGCCGATAAATAGATTTTCCAGCGGCGTTCTTCCTTAACTCCCAGATAGGCAAACATAAAGGCGAGGACAATTAACAACGAGGCACTCACTTCGCTCAGTGACGAGCGACAAAAAGTGAAGAAGCCGGGAAGTGTCGCGAGTAAAAGCACGGCAAACCCGCCCGTTAACGGCATCGCCAAGTACGCGTAAAAAGCAAAAACGGCCAAAAGCAACAGGAGCCCTATCGTTTGATTCGTCCGAAACGGTGCCAGCACGCTATCTGCTCCTGGCAGAACCCTCAGCCAGGGAAGCATCAGCACCGGATAGCCAACGGGATATCTCGATGGAAGCTTGTCATATCCGATCTGTATGGAGGGCCACCCTTCCCGACGCAGCGCCTTTGCTTGGGCGAAATATTCTGTAGCGTCCGGGTATGGACCAAGATCGAGCAGCATTGTCTTGCTGAAATCAATTCTAAGAACCGCGAAGTAATAGAACGTTACGGCGCAAAAAAGTAGCAAGGCCCCGGCGCAAAACGGTCCGGTTGCGAATTCTCTCTTTGAAACCTCTGTCACAGCTGGTGACGACAGCTACTCTCAGGTCGTGCGCAGTTGTCTATTCATGTGCGGCTGTCCTGCAAACCAGTTCTTACGATTTTCCTCCGGATTTGCGCTTCGCGGGAACATCATCAACCATTCTCGGGCGCATGAGGTATTGGCCACCGGCCGGTGGCACAATCTTTTCTTCGATGCACAAATGATCGAGCAGCATCAAAATTTCAAACAGAGCTTTGGTATCTTCGTTTTCCAGATATGCCGAGCGAGTTCCCTGTGGTACGACAAGGCGCAGGAAGGCATCAAATTCCAGCTTCCATTCGATTGTAAACCAGCGTTGAAACACCGGGACGATCTCGCCTGATCGAATGGACTCGAATGGCGAGCCAAGATGCCCCGGCTCGGGGCGTTTAATCTCCGTGACTAACCTGCCGTTGATTTTATTTTTGCGAAATTTTTCAGGAAGAACTGCCAGAACCTGGTTCATAATGGAGAGACGCTTGGGATCGTATTGTTGCTGCGTTTCGCCGACGTAATCATGAATCCAGAGATAACCATTGCTCTTCAGCGAATGCCATGCTTGCTCCGCAACGCGCTCGAGAAAAAGGACGTGATGAAGGCAGGTCTGCGCCACCACCAGATCGAATCTTTTCTCGGGTAGCTCCACGAAATTCAGGTCGGCTACTTCATAAGTCAGTGGCAAGTTCTGCTCCTTTGCAATTTCGCGCGCAGCAGCTATCGCCTCTTCCGAGATATCAATTCCATGAAAACTCCGGCAAACGCCTCTGGATACAAGGTCGCGCTCACATCTACCCGCGCCGCATCCGAGTGTGAGACCGTTTTCAAATTTCAGGTTTCTTTCCTGTGCAACGCGTAACAGAGATGAAAAATGACGAGACACGTCTAGGTGCAGGCTGGCTTCTGCGTCCTCGGCTCGCGTTTGCGAGCGCTCCAAGTCGGGCAGAATTTTTCCCCAAACCTGATTTTCGCGCGCCGCCATCGCGTCGTATACACTTCGCTCGGACATCGCCCGTCTAATGATCTCCTGAGCTTTGTTCGCACTCATGGAACTATTCAAGATAGGATTGCAGTAGGAATTATGCTTTACCTTCTCTACTTCTCAATAATTCACGGTTGCGCGAGCAGATAAATTGCGACCAGCGTGAGCAGAAAGTACGGCACAAGCACCGCAGCTCCGGCATAATCTTTAGCCATTCGCTGTCCAAAGAATAGCGCAATAACCGCAACGGCGGAAATGACCGCGCCGTAGAATGCGACGGTTGAATCGCGCAAAAAGATGACTGTGAAGCAGCCGATGCCGCTCAATACTCCCGCTGCAAGTTCGAGAATGGTGATTGCGGTCGCCAGAGCGGGTACAACTCCTGCCAGTGGACTTTTCGCGAAATGTCCCCTTAGCCATTCGAGATTTCCGCGGCGATCGACAACTTTATCGATCCCCGATTGAAGGAAAAGAATTGCTAAAAACGCGGAAACGAAGATCCGCATCAGGTAGATTGCTCCGGCGAACGTGTGCAAACTTGGCATGACGAACACATCTTAACTAGAAGGATCCAGTTTTGTCGATGCTTCGATCGTAGGAACATGCGCTCGACGTCCCCGACAACGCGTGTCATCCCCCCACCAGCGAATCTGCTGTCGCAAAAAAACAGGGACGCGGTTGTGTCCGCGTCCCTGTTCGTATTTTTTGATCCGATTATCGACCGACTATCGCGTAGTAGGCGAGATGCAGGTCGTTGCCGCCGTCCCCGTCTAGGTTAATCCAACCCTGAACCACATCGCCATGACCTGAATTGACAGTCACAGTCATGGTGGTCGAACCGTTGGCCGGCACGGTCACGCTGGCTGGTACCGTGATCCGATCGTCGCCAGCGGTAAGAGTTCCGGCGTTGTAGGCAAGAGGAACCGTATTCCCAAACGTACTCGGCGTGAACTTCGTTACCGACACGTCAAACGTCTCGTCGGTGCCGGTGGGATTGGACAGAGTAATCGAAACCGAAGTCGGGTGACCAACTGTTACCCGGCCGAAGCTCGCCGAAACCGGGTCCATCCATGTCGTCGCATCCGCAGCCACCGAGAGGTTCTCGCGCCCACCGCCCTGCGCCGTCGGTCCGACGTCGTGCGTACCGGTCACGGCATCCTTGATCACCAAGTCGGCGCGATTGACGAGCCCCGACTTAACTTGCGCGGGCGACCAGTCCGAATGCAGGTTCAGGAGCACAGCCGCCGAGCCGGCAATGTGCGGCGTCGACATTGAGGTTCCCTGGAAGAAAGCCCAGCCTGAACCGTCGCCCGGGCAGCCGGCCGGTTTGTCCACGCACGTGATCGAGCTGAGCACGTTCACCCCAACCGAGGTCACGTCAGGCTTAACGGCAAAATCAACGGCCGTTGGGCCCTGACTGCTGAAGCCAGCGAGGATATCCTGGTTAGTAGTGACGAACTCCTGGAATGTCGCGCTGGCCGATGCGTCTGGCGGGTTCGCTGTTCTCAGCGCCGCCCCGTCATTCTTGCTGATCATGACAGCCGGCAAATCATCGCCGCCTCCGCCATCCTTCCCCATGGCGATTGGGTCGCCGGCAACATTGTTAATCACCACGACGCCAATAGCTCCAGCCGCGATCGCGTTGCGTACTTTTGTGCTAAACGTGCAACTGCCGCGGTTGACGACCACGACGTTGCCAGAAGCGCCCGGATCAACGCTGGTGCAGGCGTTCAACTGCGCCGCTCGCCGGATAGGTGAACGGCTGCCCGACGAAATGTTTATTTGTACTCGCGCCGACTGTAATGATTTTGCGCGCGCGACCTGGAGACTCAACGGTGCCTTGTCCGGGGCCGCTATTGCCGGCCGCCACGGCCACGACCAGCCCGGCATCGACCGCGTTATCGAGCCCGATTGCCAGCAGATCGTTGTTACCATGGTAGCTGCCGCCCAGCGACAAATTGAGCACATCCATTCCGTCAGCGATTGCCGCATCAACCGCGTTCAAGATGTCCTCACTGCGAGCATTGTCTACGCTACCCGGAAAAACATTGTAGTTTCCAAGCCAGGCACCCGGCGCGATGCCGGACATGTCGTCAATGCTCACGCCGTTCACGACTGCATTCAGAGAGGGATCGTAAATTCCGGCTGCAATCCCGGCGGTGTGTGTCCCGTGATCTTGGATGGCCTGCGCGTCGAGGTTCTGATGGTTCGCTTTATTGTAGAAAACCTTCGCAACAATAACTTTTGGCGAGACGTACTCGCAATCCTGGTCCGGGGTGTGCGAAGTGCTGTCTGCTGCATCGCACTTTGGAAATCCATCGGGATAACTAAAGCCAGCCGGATTGAAGAAGGGATGCGTCTCGTCGATCCCGGTATCTATGTCACCGATCTTGATGCCGGCTCCGGCGGTCGCTCTGCCGCCGCCAGCGGTCCAAGCCCCGGATGCATTGATGATCTTGTAGCTCTCGCTCAGGTTAGGGTGGTACAGGGCATTGTAACCAACCCGCTCCACCATCGGAGCAGCTGCGATTGTCTGCAGCGTCGCTCCGTTGAGTTGCACAGCAACCGCGTTGACCGAGATATCGTACTCGCTTGTAATTTTTGCCCCGGGCGCATTTGCTCGGAGCCATCTTCTGAACTCGTTGCGTCCAGCAGCTAGCTGCGCGCGGTACGATCTCACGGTGTTACTATTGAAATCAATTTTCTTCCCTGCCGCTGGCTTGGTAGCGGAATTGATACTCAGCGGATCGCCCTTGAGTTGGACGATTACACTTGAGTTGTCGACGTCCGGGCCGCGGGTAAACGCGTCAGCGCTTGCATTCGGTCGAGGCGAACCGCCTACGCCAAATGCGATAACGCCCAAGCCGATTGAAGAGAATATCAGGAATGTTGCGAGTATTTTTTTCATAGGTTTTTGATGAGTGGAGTTTCCGACTCTCCGTCGCGTGCACTGCTTGTCAATCTACTTACTTCTAACGCGCCGTCTTCGTCTGGCGGTCGTATCCTCAGTTAATTGCATTCTCAGTCGCCTTGGGCGACCGCATCGGCGAACGCCACATCACCCGATTTCAAATCCAGTTCAGCTTCGGCTGGCGTGCCAAACACGCGCGCGCGTCTGTCATCGAATTCGCCTTCCCATCGCGCGACCACGATAGTCGCCAGGCAATTTCCGATCAGATTCACGCATGTCCGTCCCATGTCCATCAATTCATCCACACCAAAGATGACGGCTACTCCAATTGGACCGAGTCCTGCCGGCAGGAAGCTGTTCAGCGTCGCGAGTAAAATGACCAGCGACGCGCGTGGCACGGCAGCCACGCCTTTCGAAGTGATCATCAACGTAAGCATCATCATGATCTGCCGGTCCCATCCCATGTGCTGACCGGTGGTGGCCTCGGCCGCTTGCGCGACGAATACCGAAGCCATCGCCAAGTAAAGAGTCGCCCCGTCCATGTTGAACGAATACCCGGTCGGCATGACGAACCCAACAATGTGTCGTGGTACGCCCAGACGCTCCATAGACTCCATCGCCTTGGGCAGCGCAGATTCGCTGCTCGTTGTCGCAAACGCGAGCGCGGCTGGCTCGCGCACTGCTCGGACGAATTGCCGCAGCGGCACGCGTGCAATGAAAATAACGAGCCCAAAAATCACCACGATAAAAATGATTAGCGCCAGGTAAAGCGAGAAAACTAGATTCCCCAGGTTCACCAGCACCCCGAGGCCTTGCGTGCCGATCGTGTGCGCCATTGCCGCGCCTACGCCAAACGGCGCGAACAGCATCACGTAGTTCGTAAACTTGAACATGATTTGCGAGAGGCTCTCCATCGCCCGGATGATTGGCTTCCCTTTTTCGCCAACCGCTGACACGGCGAGCGCGAAGAGCACGCTGAACGCAACGATCTGCAAAACGTCGCCGCGGACCATCGCGTCAATCACACTCGATGGGAAAGCGTGCACGATCGTTTCGACGAATGTTTTCGGATGGCTTTGCCCGATCGTCTTAATGACCTCGGTGTTCGTGGCGACAAGAGTCACGCCAACGCCGGGCTTCGTGAAATTGACTACCGCCAACCCAATGAACAACGCAGCCGTGGTGGCGATCTCGAAATAGACGAGTGCTTTCACACCCATCCGCCCTATTTTTCGCAACGCGCCTGCGCCAGCGATTCCGACGACGATAGTCGAGAACACCAGCGGTGCGATGATGGATTTGATCAGGTTGATAAAGATGTCGCGCAAAAAATAGATTGCGTTCCCCCAATCGGGCCGGAGCCAGCCGATCAGACCGCCGGCAACCAGCCCGATCATAATTTGCACCGTCAAAGAGGGGCGATACCAAGGCCGGCGCGCCTTTTGCGAAACCGTCGCAGTCATCGCGATCGTCATTAACACAAAGGGAGATTCAAAACAGCACGCGTTTCAGCCTTGCGGCAGGCCTGACCTGTAAAGGAGCGGACGTCTTGGCTGCTGTTTTCGGCTGACGGCAGGCGTTAGTCTATCATCCGTCGATCAAGGTCGGCGTAAGCGTCGACGCGCCGATCGCGCAGAAATGGCCAGTGCGTTCGATGCGCGTTTACGCGATCCCATTCCACGTCGGCCATCACAATCTCTTCTCGATCGACGGATGCTTTTGCAATGACTTCGCCGTCTGGTCCGCAAACGAAGCTTTGCCCCCAGAACTCGATTCCGTCGCCGCCCGCGGGTGCTTCATGGCCAACGCGATTTGCAACCGCGACATAGCAACCATTCGCGATCGCGTGACTGCGCTGGATCGTTTCCCAGGCGGAATGTTGCGCGGCGCCGAACTCCTTCTTTTCCGACGGATGCCAGCCGATTGCCGTCGGATAAAAAATAATCTCCGCACCGCGCAATGCAGTCAGCCGCGCCGCTTCGGGATACCACTGGTCCCAGCAAATGCAGACGCCAATTTTCCCCTGTGCCGTTTGCCACGCTTGAAATCCCAAGTCGCCTGGTGCGAAATAAAACTTCTCGTGATACAGCGGATCGTCCGGGATGTGCATCTTGCGATATTTGCCGAGCAACTCTCCATTTCTGTCGATGATTGCCGCGGTGTTGTGGTAAACGCCGGCGCTGCGCTTTTCGAAAAGTGAGGCAATAATCACCGTGCCGGTTTCCCGCGCCAACTCTCCCAATGCCGCTGTCGATTTTCCCGGCACCTCCTCGGCCAAATCGAAATTTTTGTGATCTTCTGTCTGACAAAAATATTGCGATCGAAAAAGTTCCGGTAAGCAAACCATCTGCGCGCCTTTTCCTGCCGCCTCGCGGATAAATTCAATCGCGTGCGCGAAATTCTTTTCCGGCTCAGGGCCGCAGCGCATCTGAATCAGAGCGATCTTTGTTGTCTCTGCCATTCAGAAATAAACCACGAAGGACACGAAGATCACGAAAAGGAAAACCGTTTGAATGCTTCGTGCTCTTCGTGGTGAACTTACTTGACCGAACCTGCGGGCACGATCTCGATCCTCTCGATCACCACGCGTTTCGTCGGCTTACTCATTTCACCCATGCTGTTTTTCGTCACCGGCGTGTCCCCGATTTTTTCCAACACATCGTCGCCCTTGATAAGCTTGCCGAAGGTCGTGTATCGATGGTCGAGCCGATGAATCGGGGCAAGACAGATGAAGAATTGCGAGCCGGCCGAATCCGGATCAGGTTCGCGCGCCATCGAGATCACGCCGCGCTCATGCGGATGATCGTTAAACTCGGCTTTGATCTTGTAACCCGGACCACCTGCTCCGTAGCTGTTTTCTTTTGCCGGATCTTTCGAATTCGGGTCGCCGCCCTGGATCATGAATCCTTTGACGATCCGGTGGAAAATCGTCCCGTCGTAGAAATGCTGGCGCGCCAACTTCTTGAAATTCTCTACCGTATTTCGCGCGGCGTCAGTCCAAAACTGCACCACCATGTCGCCTTCGCTCGTTTTGATTACTGCAACTTCGTTTGGTGAATTCATGGGAGTTTTCTCTTCTTTCTTTTCGTCTGCAGCAAAAACTGCCGAAGTTAACAATAGAGCCAGGATGACCGAGAATTTCATCCTGACAAATGACATCAACGCATGGTCATGTCGAGCGAGCGAGGCGACGATTTTCTGCTGTGGTGGCAGGCGTGCCGCCTGCAAGTGGGCCACATGCGCAGCCGACACGGCTGCCGCTACAGCTATTGTTTCGGCGCGAGAGAGGCGACGATTTTTTCGAAGCGCGGATCGCCGCGGAGTGGGTCCCAGAAGGGCAGCAGTTTTAGGGCGCCGTAGCTCAGCATGAGCGATGCGACGGGAGCACGCAGCCCAGCTTCCAGTTGCTGCAAGGCAAGCTCCTTCTCGCCCGCCCAGGCTGCCGTGATCGCGAAATATTGAAGGACGCGGCTGCCGATGGTGACATCTTTTTCCACTGGCATGAGTGCGATCGCTCGACGGCCTTCGTCCAAGGCCAGGTGTTTCCGCCCAAGAGCAGCGTCGATTAAGCCGAGGACGCAAAGCGCCGGGCCGTAGTCCGGCTGCGCCTGCACGATCTTCTCCTGCTGGGCGCGAGCCGCTTCAAACGCAGCGCGCGCTCTTGCCTCATCTTTGGTCATGCGCGCCAGCAGTCCTTCACCAAAGCTGCGGCTCAGAATAATCGCGTCTTCGTTCCAGCAGGGATTGTCGCCCACCGCGACGAGCGCTCGTTCGGCCGCAGCCGGATCGCGTTCGGCCAGCGCGCAAAAGAACCAGGTGTCCGCGGCGCTGGCAATGGCGCTCGGCCCTTGCGCGAGGATTGCATCAATCGTCTGGTGCAGCGGCCGGGTGTCCCCTTTCCAGCAGAGATATTCTAGTTCACGATTGGCCCGCGTTTCGACGTTGTCGGGCACGATCGCTAACGCGCGATCGAGCGCAGCGATCGCGTCGGCATAACGTCCGATGTATAGGTAACTGGCCGCGGTCTGTTGCAGAGTATCAAGGTTGCGCGGGTCCAGCTCCACCGCGCGCTGCAAGTTCTTCAGACCTTCCTCCTGCTGGCCGCGCCGCCGCAGAATATAGCCGGTGAGTTCGAAGAGACGCGGATCATTGGGTAACGCTCGCCGCGCAATCTCCAACTCGGCGAGGGCGCCGGCATAGTCGCGCAGCCCCTGGTAGAGATATTGTGCGCGCGCCAAATGCGTTTCGGCAGCATCCGGTCGCAGCCGTGTCGCGGCTTGCACCGCAGCTTCAGCCAGCGCCAGCCGGGCGGGAGTGTGATCAGACCCCCTTACTGCATAAATGAATTCGTGCGCATAGGCGAGCTGGCAGTAAGCGTCGAAAAATGAGGGATCGCGCTTCACCGCTTCATCCAGAAGTTCAATTGCCTTCCGCAGGTCTGGCTCGCCCGTCGCGCTGAAATTTGCCGTGAGAAGAAGTGACTTCGCCCGGCTGTAAAGGTCGAAAGCCGCCAGATCAGTGGTGGGCGGCTGCTCGATGGCTTTCTTCTCGTTAGGCGAGAGCTTGGCCTGAAGTTGATCGGCGATGGCCTTGGCGATTTCGCTTTGAATGGCGAAGACATCGGCCAGATCGCGATCGTAGGTCTGCGCCCACAGATGCGCGTCGTTGCGGGCATCGATCAATTGCGCGTTGACGCGCACGCGATTTCCCGAGCGCTGAACGCTTCCTTCTACCACATTCGCCACTCCCAGTTGCTGCGCGATCTCGCGCAGATTGCGTGCAACGCCACTCCTATACTGCAACACGGATGTCCGGCTGATAACTTTGAGATCAGCAATCTTTGCCAGGTCCGTTAGGATTTCGTCCTGCACCCCGTCGGTGAAGTAAGCATTGGCTTTGTCTTCACTTCGGTTTTCAAACGGAAGCACCGCGATGCTTTTGTCGGGGATGGCCGACGCCGGGGGCACCGGACGGCGTAAGAAAAAGAAAACGCCACCAACGATTGCCGCCAACACCAGCAGCGAGACCGCAATCTTGGCCCAACGGACATGGGCGCGATGCTTTCTAACCGCCTGGAGTTTGCTCGGTAGCTGCGGATCGCCAATTTCATCCGAGTAGAGGTTCGCGACGTTTACCCGCACGCCGTGTTTTACCTCGAACGTGCCAAGATCGTGCAGATACGGTCGCCACCGCGGATACTGTTCCAAATCATCTGCCACATGCTGGGAAAGCAGGATGTGCCCAGCGTCGCCACAGTCCATCACCCGCTCCGCGACGTTGATGCCGGCGCCAGCAATGTTGGCTTGCTCATTTAAATCGGTGATTTCATTGACCGGGCCGCTGTGAATACCCATTCGGACCTTCAGTTCGGGATGTTTTTTCAGCTCCTTACTGATTTCCATGGCACAGAGAACCGGTGCCTCGGGATTGTTCCGGAAAACCAGCGCGCCGCCGTCTCCGGTCGGTAACCGCAGCAGTTTCCCTTCTGCCTCAGCCAGGCGGAACTGCTCGGTTCCGCGTACGATTTCCTTTAGCTTCTGCAGCTGCTGGCTCTGATCGGTAATGAGCAATTTGGAATAGCCGACAATGTCTATGAACAAGACATGTCCGATCTGCAGCTTAACATCTGAGGATTGGACCTCGGGCATTGCGGCAAGGATTCTAGAAGGCTCCAATCGTCGTTTCTAGATCATTCTTACAGGCGAGCAAGCCTTTGCCCAATGGCATGAAACGCTCCGGAAGCGTGGTATTCTTGCAAGCTCCGTACCTGAACCTTTCGTTTTTGCAGTGAGCGGATTCCATTCGCGCTGGCCAGCGCGGCGCGGACCGTTGTCATAATCGGAATTTTTGCCGCAAGTGCGGCGTTACGAATAACGACTTCGTGTTCGCGCGGAATTTTGCCGCTGGGCGTGTTGATGATGAAGTTGATGTCGCCGTTCTTGATGCGGTCGAGAACGTTCGGGCGGCCTTCGTGAATCTTGAAGACCTTCGTCACCTTGATTTTTGCTTTCGCCAACGCCTCCGCGGTTCCGCTTGTGGAAATAATTTCAAAACCCAGTTTCACAAACTCGCGTGCGACGGGGATTACGGCTTCCTTATCGGTGTCTTTGACGCTGATGAAGACTTTTCCCGTTTTCGGCAACGGCGGCGGCGCGGCCATCTGCGATTTCGCATACGCCAAGCCGAGATCGACGTCCATGCCCATTACTTCGCCGGTCGATTTCATCTCAGGGCCCAGCGAAATGTCCAGACCCTCGTAGCGCAGAAACGGGAACACCGCTTCCTTCACCGAAAAATGTTTCGGCACGATCTCCTTTGTGAATCCGAGCTCGCGCAATGATTTTCCGGTCATGACTTTGGCAGCGAGTTTCGCCAGCGGGACGCCGATCGCCTTGCTGACGAAGGGCACCGTGCGCGACGCACGTGGATTCACTTCCAAAACGTAAGCGTCATCGCCTTTCACCGCGAACTGCACATTCATCAGTCCGCGCACGTTGAGTTCACGCGCCATTGATTTTGTCGCCGCGGAGATCTCATCGAGCACTTTTTGCGACAATGAGAATGTCGGAATCACGCAGGCGCTGTCGCCGCTGTGGATGCCTGCTTCCTCGATATGTTCCATGATTGCGCCGATGACGGTCGTTTCGCCGTCGGAGATGCAATCGACATCGACTTCGATTGCATCTTCGAGAAAGCGATCGATGAGCACTGGACGATCGGGCGTCACTTCGATGGCGCTCGCCATATAGCGCCGAAGATCTCCCTCGTTATAGACAAGTTCCATGGCACGTCCGCCGAGAACGAACGAGGGTCGCACCAAAACTGGGTAACCAACTTTCTTCGCGATCTCGATAGCCCCTTCGGTACTCGTCGCCGATCCGTTCGGAGTTTGCCGCAAACCGAGCTTGTCCAGCATGGCAGCGAATAACTGCCGGTCTTCTGCGGTCTCAATGCTTTCGGGCTGCGTCCCAAGAATGGGCACACCTGCTGCCTTCAATCCGCTGGCCAGATTCAGCGGTGTTTGTCCACCAAACTGGACGAACACGCCCTCGGGTTTCTCTTGATCATAAATGTTGAGGACGTCCTCTAAGGTGAGCGGCTCAAAATAGAGTTTGTCGCTCGTGTCGTAATCGGTGGAAACCGTCTCCGGATTGGAGTTGACCATGATGGTTTCGAACCCGAGGTCGCGCAGCGCGAACGCGGCATGCACACAACAGTAGTCGAACTCAATGCCCTGCCCGATCCGATTTGGTCCGCCACCCAGGATCATGATTTTGCGCTTAGCGCTCTCTCGCCGCTCGTTCTCGTCGCCGTAGGTCGAGTAGTAATACGGCGTATAAGCTTCAAACTCTGCCGCGCATGTGTCGACGAGGCGGTACGTCGGTACGACATTTTGAGTTTTTCTCTCCGATCGAATTGTTTCTTCCGAAGCGCCTCGCGCGACCGCCAACTGTCGATCTGAAAAACCGAGCTTCTTCGCGCGAAGCAATTGTGGCACAGGCATCTTGCCTGTGGGGCCGGCGGGCGTCTCGCCTGCTGAATCAAAGTCCGCTTCCAACACACCGCCAGCTTGCAGCGCAAACTCGCCTTTACGCAGCCTCGCCTTTTCAGGGTTGCGAGCTATGTAATCACGGTATCGGAGCAACTCGTTCCAATCGCGGACGATTCGATCATAGCTCTCGCCCTGCCAAAGCCGGCCAGTTCTCCCAAGCAATTCGTTGATTGCTTTGGCGGAAAATGATTTCCACGAGTGAAGAGTGTCGGCGAGCATCTGGCCCTTTGCCAGCTGAACGGCCACATGCACGTGATTGGGCATCACTACAAACGCATCTAGCACATACCGGTCACGATCGAAATGTCGCAGTGCCTTGACTACAATTGCAGCCACATCTGATCTTTTAAGAACGCACTCGCCGTGTCCCTGGTCGAACCATTGCTCGCGGTCCTCCTGAAATCGTTTCCGGTATTCGTATTTGGTGGCAGTATCCCAGGGTTCAGGATGAAACTTCCGCCAAGTGTCGAATTCTTCTTTCCAGCGTCGAAGAATGCTTTGTGGGACAGCATCCGCCAAACGGAAAGTTACAAAGTAGGTGGCATTAGGCTGCTCCCAATGTGGCAGGTTAGGGCGGTGCTTTTGAATTTCGCCGTGCGGGTCCAAGGCATGAAATTTTGGCTCAGGACCTTTCAGCCCTTTCTTTACTTCGGCAGGCGAGACGCCCGCCTGCCCCACAGGCAAGATGCCTGTGCTACGATGCAGCGCCCGCGCTTCCTCCACAATCTGTTGGACATTCCGCAAAAACCACCGGTCAATCTTGGTCAGATCATAAACTTCATCGATAGACATCCCGTGCTGAAATGCCTGCGCGATATAAAAGATTCGTTCAGCATTGGGGATCGCCAGCTTCAAGCGCAGAGTCTCAAGATCGACATCTTTGTCCCCGCCATCGCCGCACAAACCGAAGCGCTTGATCTCCAGACTGCGCAAAGCTTTTTGCAATGCCTCCTTAAACGTACGCCCAATGGCCATCGCCTCGCCGACGCTCTTCATTCGCGTCGTGAGCGTGGCGTCCGCCTGCGGAAATTTTTCGAACGTAAAGCGGGGCACTTTGACCACGCAGTAATCGATCGTTGGCTCGAAGCACGCAGGCGTTTCGCGGGTGATGTCGTTTTTGATTTCGTCCAGCGCATAACCGACGGCCAGTTTTGCCGCGATTTTCGCAATCGGAAAACCCGTCGCCTTCGACGCCAGCGCGCTGGACCGCGAGACGCGCGGATTCATTTCGATCACTACCATGCGGCCGGTGTCAGGATGAACAGCAAACTGAATATTCGATCCGCCTGTCTCCACACCGATCTCGCGAATTACGGCGAACGCGGCGTCACGCATCATTTGGTATTCCTTGTCGGTGAGCGTTTGCGCGGGCGCAACAGTGATGGAGTCACCGGTATGCACGCCCATGGGATCGAAGTTCTCGATGGAACAAACGACCACGCAGTTGTCCATCCGGTCGCGCATCACTTCCATCTCGAATTCTTTCCACCCGACCAGCGATTCTTCGATTAGAACTTCGTGGACCGGCGAGAGATCCAGCCCGCGCGCAGCGATCACATCGAGCTCCTCGCGATTGTAAGCGATTCCACCGCCGGTCCCGCCCAAGGTAAATGCCGGACGAATGATGAGCGGAAACGTTCCGATTTCAGCGACGATCCGATCGAGTTCCGCCAGCGAACGCGCCACGCCGGAACGCGGCACCTCGAGCCCGATGCGCAGCATCGCTTCCTTGAACAATTGGCGATCTTCGCCTTTTGCAATGGCCTGCGCGTTTGCGCCGATCAATTTCACGCCGTGTCGCGCCAGCGCGCCGTTGCGATTCAACTCCATGGCGGCATTCAGCGCCGTTTGTCCGCCCAGAGTTGGCAAAATCGCATCTGGTTTTTCGCGTTCCATGATGGCCTCGATCACTTCGGGAGTGATCGGTTCGACATAAGTGCGATCCGCAAACTCCGGATCGGTCATGATCGTAGCCGGGTTGGAGTTCACCAACACGACTTCATAACCCTCTTCGCGCAGCGCTTTGCACGCTTGCACTCCGGAATAATCAAATTCGCAGCCTTGCCCGATCACGATTGGACCGGAGCCAATGAGAAGGATTTTGTTGAGCTCGTTATTTCGCGGCATCTGCGCCAGCGGGGACGGTAAACGAAATCACGTGAACGTCACGCGCGAATCGCTACGCCACCTGCGCCATGCGCTGCCGATCCAGCCAGACTTTGCAAATGCTTTTAATGCGAGTGAGGACATAGTACACGGTCTGACTGCGGAGACGCACCAGTTCCGTGCCGACAATGCGGGTGACGAAATCGCTCGGGAGATCGAAAATCTCCTGTGGCGTCGAACCTTCAAGGCCTTTGCAGAGAATCGCGGTCATCGAGCGGGTAAGCGTTTGCACCTCCGGGCCGAGCGTCATGCGGATGTGCGCCTTTCCGGTTTCATCCACCTGCAGATAAACGCCGACCGTGTCCGTGCATTCCTCGTCTTTTCGCACATCGACAAGATCGAACTTCTCGCTTTCGCGCGGGTCCTGCTTCTTTGCATTGTCCGCGTAGGAAACGAGCGTCTCGCGCCGCTCATCTTCCGACAGCGATTCGAAGAGATTGATGATCTTGTTTAGCTTGGTCGGGTACATTGACAATCGTAATTTATCACAAGCTGGAGCCTCATGCTTCGGCTTTGCTCAGCAAGTTGTTTATGGCTAATTGCATCATGAAAACTCCGATTAAAGTCGCTGTGACGGGCGCCGCCGGGCAGATCGGTTACGCGCTTCTGTTCCGCATCGCCTCCGGACAAATGTTCGGGCCGGATCAACCGCTCAGGCTCCATTTGATCGAGATCCCGCCTGTGCTCGGTGCGCTCGACGGTGTGGTCATGGAATTGCACGATTGTGCCTTTCCGTTGCTGGAATCGGTCGTGCCGACGGCGGACTTGGATGAAGGCTTTCGCGACATCAACTGCGCTTTGTTGGTCGGAAGCATTCCGCGCAAGGCCGGCATGGAGCGTAAGGAGTTACTCGGAGTCAACGGCAAGATTTTCGTCGGGCAAGGCCAGGCGATTCAAAAAAGTGCCGCGGCCGATGTGCGCGTGCTCGTAGTCGGAAATCCGTGCAACACCAATTGTTTAATTGCAATGAACAACGCCAAAGAAATTCCGCGTGACCGCTGGTTTGCCATGACACGATTGGACGAAAACCGCGCCCGCGCGCAGCTCGGCCACAAGGCCGGCGTCAGCGTTGCCTCGGTGACCAACATGGCCATCTGGGGGAATCACTCCTCGACTCAGTATCCGGATTTCTACAATGCCAGGATCGACGGTCGCCCTGCGAACGAAGTAATCGGAAACGAGAAATGGCTGAAGGAAGAATTCATTACGACGGTGCAACAGCGCGGCGCTGCGGTGATCAAGGCGCGGGGACTTTCTTCAGCCGGCTCCGCCGCGAATGCGGTTGTCGATACCGTCAATTCGCTCACTAACGATACGCCCGACAACGACTGGCACAGCGTGGCGGTTTGCTCCGACGGAAGTTATAACG
>Ga0209157_1001805_pt1 | contig 17515 bp, 17 predicted proteins | sample GraSoiAngelo_135_FD_185892 | JGI IMG/M metagenome (GOLD analysis project Ga0209157, IMG submission 185892) | Grasslands soil microbial communities from the Angelo Coastal Reserve, California, USA - 14_0929_05_40cm (SPAdes) (version 2) | ecosystem: Environmental > Terrestrial > Soil > Grasslands ...
ACGCCGACCGTAGCTGCTGCGACCAGCAGTCCGGTAAGGTGTTTCGCTTCGAACAAAAATCCACGGAATTGACTTTTCATCAAGGTTGCCTCCTATCGCACGCGCTACTACGATGTTCAGTATAATGTGTCCTTTCGGCAGGCGTGCGTGAATTCGCGTAGCGTGGACTGATAGCTTCAGCGTGCCATTTCAAAAGGAGGGCATGCTGATGAGTGAGAGACCTAACGTCGCGGTTCCGGCCGCAATTCAAGAAGCACAACTGGAATTTGAAAACTGGCGGCGTGACCGCAAACGCGGTGAGCGCATTCCGGGGAACTTGTGGGCGGCGGCCGTGGAGTTGGCGAAGCAACATGGCGTGTGGCCCACGGCTCGGGCGTTGCATCTGGACCACAGCCGATTGAAGCGGTGCGTTCGGAATGGCGAGGACGACGAGAAGAGCAGTGGGTTCGTTGAACTCATTCCAGAAGGGTCGGTGCTTTGCGCATGCATCGTGGAGATGGAAGACGGGCAAGGCGCGCGGATGCGAGTCGAGATGAAAGGCGCCGCGGTGGACGTGACGGCATTGAGCCGGACGTTTTGGAGTGAGCGTGGATGATCGCCCTCACCGCACAAACTCGCATCTGGATCGCACGGGAGCCCGCAGACTTTCGTTGCGGGATCGATGGTCTGGCGAAGATATGCCGGACCGTCTTGAAGTCGGATCCGTTTTCAGGAGCGTTATTCGTTTTCCGGAATCGGAGATCGAAGTCGATAAAAATTCTTAGCTACAATTCGCGCGGATTTTGGCTGTGCCAAAAACGCTTGTCGAAAGGGCGATTCCGATGGTGTCCCGAAAGCGATCAGGCAAGCCTGACACTGGAGGCTCACCAACTGCAGTTGCTGTTGGCGGGTGGAGACCCGGCAACAGCCAAAGGCGTCGCCGTGTGGCGGCCTGTTCAAGAAAAGGTCTAACGTCGGGAGAAGGGACTTGCGTTCCAGAATGAAAGTTGCTACGGTAGCGACCGATGGCGATCGTTCTGAGATACCGTGGCCGCATCGTCGAAGACGCTGACGTTGGATTCATTCAGAGTCTCATTCAAGCGCATCCGGGGGCAAGCCGTCGCCAGCTATCGGAGAAGTTGTGTCAAGCATGGAAATGGGTGCAGCCCAACGGCGCGCCGTGCGACATGGTATGCCGAGGATTGATGCTGGCGCTGGACCGCGGCGGTCACATCCACTTACCACCGGTCAAAATCACTCCTCATAATCCATTCCTTCATCGCCAGCGTCCGAGTGTTCCCGATATCGATGCTTCCGTCATCGAAGCCCGTTTGAAAGATCTGGGACCGCTGGAATTCCGGCTGGTGCGGCGGACAGTGGACGAGGCGTTGTTCAATGGTCTGATCGAACATCATCATTACCTCGGATACACGCAACCGGTCGGAGAGCAGGTGAAGTACATGATCCACGCGTTGGGCCGACCCATCTCGTGTTTGGCGTGGTCGTCGGCAGCGCGCCACCTCGGACCGCGTGACCGATTTATCGGATGGAGCGCTGAGGAGCGGCGCCGCAATATCCGCTTCATTGCCTACCAGAGTCGTTATTTAATTCTTCCTTGGGTCCGCGTCCCTCATTTAGCGTCGCACATTTTGGGACGGGTGGCGCAGATGCTCCCACGAGACTGGGAACGCGTCTACGACCATACGATCTACTACCTGGAAACGTTCACCGACCCGACACGCTGGCGCGGGACCTGCTATCGTGCAGCGAATTGGATGGCGTTGGGTTTGACCACAGGGCGCGGGAAGGCCTCCAACGGTCACCGGCCGAACCGATCGCTCAAAGAGGTGTGGGCATATCCGCTGTCGAAGGATTTTCGGCGGCGATTGACAGAGCCGGTATGAGACGCAAGCCGGTTTCGGATTGGACGATGGACGAACTGAAGCAGATTCTCCAGCGGGTGCGCATGGCATTGGGCGAAGAAGACTACAAGGTCATGAACGCCGTGGTCGAGACGTTGTCGTACTTGACGCACCTGGCCAAGGACAAGCAGGCGGCCGAGATCTATCGGATTTTGGGTTCATCGAAAAGCGAGAAGACGCGCAAAATTCTGCGCATACTCGAAATCGAATCCGCAACGGATTCCGACGCTGCCGATCCTGTCGGCGCCAAACCGCAGCCCACACCGGAGCCACCTGTCCTTCGCCAAAACCTCGTGCGCGCGTAACCGATTGATTTTCCAGAGCTGCCTCTTTTGGGGTCGGCTCTGGGCTCGATCACCATCGTGCTCTCTTCAGTGACCACTGAGGCGGTTATTCGTCGTAATCTTCCAGGTTGTCCGTTTCGCTCAGCTCTGCTTCCAGATCCTCGATGCTGGGCAGGTTTCCTTTCAGCCTTTCGGGTAGAGCGGCGGTGATCCGATACTCTGCAACACCGAGAGGTTTTGAGGTGTCGCGCAGCGCATACTCGACGACCATCTTCTTTTTCGTCTTGCAGAGGATAATTCCGAGGCTCGGCTGATCGCTGGAATGTTTAAGCAGATCGTCAACGGCGGAGAGATAGAAGTTCATCTTGCCAGCGTACTCTGGTCTGAACTGGTCCATCTTCAGATCGATGACAACGAAGCATCGAAGTTTAAGGTGATAAAAGAGTAGATCGATAAAGAAATCCTCGCCGTCAACTTCAAGTGGGTATTGACTCCCGACGAACGCAAAGCCGACGCCGAGTTCCAGAAGAAATTTCTGAAGCTGAGCGATGAGTCCTCTCTCCAGGTCGCGTTCCTTCGCCTCGGAACCGAGACTGAGAAAATCGAAGTTATACGGATCCTTTATGATCTGCTGAGCGAGTTCGGACTGCGGCGCCGGAAGAGTTCTGTCGAAATTCGTAATAGCCTTGCCCTTCCGGTGGAAGAGATTGCTTTCAATCTGGTGAATGAGGATGTTCCGACTCCAGCCGTTCTCAATGGTTTGTTGCGCGTACCAAATGCGCTCAGCCAAATTCTTCAGTTTGTCCAAAATCGTGCAGTTATGGAACCATGGCAATTGTGCAGCAACCTGCTGCACAAAGTCCTCGTCCGGCCAAGCCTCGGCAAAAGCCCTCATATATTTAAGATTTCGTGGAGAAAAACCGCTCATCTCCGGAAACGCACTGCGAAGATCCGCGGCAAGCCGATCGATCACTTTGCTTCCCCAGCCTGATTGACGTTGCCGTTCGAGAATGTCCTGACCGATCCGCCAATATAGGAGAACAAGCTCTCGATTTACCGCGAGGGCAGCCCTCACCTGCGCGGTTCGGATTCGTTCCTTCAAACCCCGAAGGAATTCGTCGTAGCCTTCCGGAATGAGAGCACCAGTGTCAGTCATCTCTTTCTTTTAGATCCCATTAGCCTGCAAAGGATTCTGTGCGATTTGAATGAAGGTCAAGGGTAGCACTGCTGCGCCTGGTCGGATTCATGAGCCGGCCGCGCTCGCAATATTTTCACCATCGGCAGGCGCGAAAGTGCGAGGAACTACACCTCTAAACCAGCGAGAAACCTTCGGTCCTGTTTTCATGAAAACTTCTACCCAGTTTCTACCCAGTTAAGAGGGTGAAAAAAGGCAGAACCGTGAAACTGGGCGTGTCGACGTATTCAGAAATGGTCGCAGTAGACGCCATTGTTGTTTGTTTTCAATCGACGCCCAATTTCCCAAGCTGGACGTCGCGGGTTCGATCCCCGTCTCCCGCTCTTTAACATCAACAACTTGGAAAGTTCTCTTCGCGGTCCTACATCAAAACTACATCATTAACGAAAACTTCAATTCACAAACGCGGATTCGAGCTGCTCGACAGCCTCGACCCGGCGCGCCAAGGAAGTTTCCGTGTACACGTTCAGGTTCACGTCCAACGTGTGCCCTTGTTGGTCGGCCACGACCTTCGGATCCACCCCGAGCTCGCGCATCAGCGAAGCATGAGTGCGGCGAAGGACGTGGAAATCCACCCAGTCGAATCCGATCGTTTTTAAGGCGGGCCGTATGTTCCTGTACATTGCGTTATCTTTCGCCAGCGGTGTCGTTAGCTTTTCAGATGGAAACAGCCAATCCGACGGCTGACCTTCCGGGTCCCGGCCAAGCCACGCCTCCATATCGACCCGGAGACCCGACGAGAGCGCTGCGAATCGTTTCGATTTGTGAGTCTTGGGCGTGTCGATCGTACCCCGATAGACGCGTTGCTCAATCGCCGCCGAGGACTCTCCGATTTGCCCACGCCTCAACCCGGAAATTTCCCCTGGCCTCATTCCGGCCAGAACTGCCAGCTTCACGATCAATCGTTCCCGGAGATTCAGGGCATCGCAAACCTTTTTTACCTCCTTCATGGAAAGGGTCGGATGTTCCGGGCGGGCACACTGACGCGGTGTAAACAGAATCAACGCTGGATGTTGACGGACAATACCTTCCGCCACTGCCATATCCAAAATCTGTTTCAGATCCCATCGCAGATGATCCACCGTGCTGAACGATAGCGACGACTTTGAGTCCAGGAACCGTTGCAAATCGTCCCTTGAAAGGCTGCGCAACTCGCGCTTGCCGAACTCGGCGACGATGTGGTGATTCACGCGGTCCTCGTTTGTCATCGCAGTGGATTCCTTCCATTTTCGTTTGTAAAACGGTAGATACATCCGCTCGACGAAATCCTTTACCGTAGTGTCTATTTCCGCAGTGTACGCGGCGCGCTCGTTGACGGGTTTCACAAGATCCGCCAGCTTTTCTCTGGCCGTCGATTTCGTGATTTTGGTTACCTTTCCCAAGAATAACTTTCCGTCCTCGCGCCACTGGCCAACCCAGTAGCCATCCTTCGATTTTCGAACACAACCATTCTGAAACCGTTGTCGCATGTGACTCCTTAGCTCACAGCGCCCACGGCCTTCATTTCTGAGTCGTCCGAGAGAATGGCACCGATTTCGTTGAGCCGCTTCCAGGCTTCCAGACTGGAGCGTCGGACTACTTTTTTGCGGCCAAGGGCGATGTGCGGAAGGACGGTGCGGTCCGCTATTTCGCCATTCATGAGCTTGTAGACCTGTGCTTTTGAGCAGCGAAGGTCCTCTGCCACTTCCTTGGCCGTCAGAATTTCATTCATGTGGGCGTGCCTCCTTCTGAGTAATTTGAAAGAAGTTGCCTCGGGATGAAAATTTGGTTGGGTTTAAAGAATGTCATGAGCCCTCGGATTGCCGAGGAACCGCGCTGCTTCCTGTATATATGTGATTTGCTCGGGCATCACGCCGATGGCCCGAGCAGACATTACGTCCGCAGCAACGGGGTCGTCGGAGAGAACGATCTGGTTCATTCTTCGCGCAGTGCCGTTGAGCGGACCGTCTCCTTCCATGCCAATGACAGCGTCGGCGATGACGAAGTGAGGGCGGACTGTCGCACAGATGTCCAGGATGCTCTCGTGGATGCCCGCCCAATGCAGAACGTTCTTCGGCCAACCGTAACGAGACCCGGGAATGATGCCGAACATGTTTTTCATGCTGAGTGTGACTCCGGTCCAGTGGTGTGTTTTCACTTTCGGCATCGACACGATGAAGTCCGATGCCAGAACGGTTCGTGGAAGCCACAAATGACCGAGGTCGGAATAATTCGCCTGAAGCTTGGTTTTGATCAAGTCGTCGCGATTGAGATCGACGAAGCCGATTTTGCGGTGCGCAAGCTGGTCACTCAAGCCAGTCTCGTACAGGAGCAGATCCGTGTCGCGGTGATGCCCTGGCCCTTCGCCGACAGTTACTGAGGCCGCATCGAGTCGGAGGAAGGCTTCGACGGCGGCGCCGATGAGCTGAGTGTCGGTGTTGACGGGTTTGCCAGGGATGTATTCAACGATATTGGGTTTGAGCAGAATGGATTTTCCGCGGACGTTCAAATTGAAGAGCCGAAGTCCGTCGTAGACGACCTCATCGAGTTTGTCCGAGTACTGGTCGGTATGCAGGACTGCCACGCGTGACCGCTTCGGACGGAGATCCCGAGAGTACTTGTGCTGCTGCAGTCGCATCATCGACAGAGCAGAACCGCTAGCAACGGCGGCGGCGGTAAGCCAATCGCGTCTGTTCATTTCAAATCACCTCTTCGAAAGGATTCGCGTTGCCTTCAGCGGCCTTGAGAGCGATTGCCGCAAGGCTCAGAGTTTCAATGTTGGAAATAGCATCCGTGGAAGAGAGCCGTTTACCGAGACCCGCGATGCAATGGTTGAGAGCCTCATCTCGGTGCACGGCGCATGCTATTGCGGACCATGCGAGGCTGTATGGGGAGGAACAGTCAACACACGCTTGGCGTAGCCAATTGAGACCTTGAACGACAGTCGTGTCGTTTCCTTCAGTCAACGCCAGAAGGGCGATGGCGGTTGTATCGATGTGCGGCGCCAGGGCGGATCCGAAAACGATTCCATTGCCGGCATTCCAACCGCCTTGAGGACACGCTCGATCGCGCAGCATCTCTGTTCCCAATTGAATTCGATTCACAATGGGTTCAGTTCGACAACAAGGAGCCGACTGCTTGAGCGCGATGACTGAAAGAGCCGTCGGAATGACCCAACTGACTGTGCCAGGAAACCACGGCCAGCCATATTTATCTGGGTTGAACTGCACTGCGCGATCCACCGTTCGGAATTTCCATTTCCAAAACCAGTGACCTTCGCGGCCTTGATTATTGAGCAGCCAGCGTATCGACTTCTCGATCGGTCCGGACGGTGCGCCTATAGAACGCAGGGCGATTGAAGTGAGCGCTGTTGTCCAGCATCCTTCGGGATCGTCTCCTTCAAACGCCGGCCAACTCCCGTCCGGATTCTGCGTCCTGAGTAGAAGATCAACCGCGTGATCGCGAACGAGTGATGGACGGTTGTGCAACGCCATCAACGCGTAGCAAGTTGTTTCAATTCCGGCTCTACGGCTATTTCCACTCGCCCATCCCCCGCTGGACAGACAGCGTTTTTCGATCTCCGCGAGAAGTTGTTCGAAAACCCCCCTAAATAAAAAGAGGGTTTTTAGACAGAAAATCTGTCGAAAAACCCTCTTACATATTAGGGGCACTTCACGGTGCTCCAATTTCAAGGAGCGTGACTCATGTTCTCTTCGTCGAGAGATCTTGCAGATCGATTGCTGGCTGCGAAGTACATCGTCGACGAGACGGTCCTCTCTGCCATTTATCTCGCTGCAAGAATGCGCCGGCCGGTACTGATCGAAGGACCACCGGGTTGTGGCAAGACCGAACTAGCGTACGCGGTTGCCCGGAGTACAGAAACACGCGTGGAGCGTCTCCAATGCTATGTCGGGATCAACGAAGAGGAAGCCATCGGGAAATTTGATGAAGCGCTGCAGAGACTTTTTCTGGATGCAAGGACTGGGATCAGCGGCGATTGGGAAGCCATCCGTCGCGAACTGCACGGTCTGGAGTTCTTCACAAAAGGTCCGCTACTTCGGGCGCTTCTCTATGAAGACAAACCGTGCGTTCTGCTCGTGGATGAGATCGATAAGGTCGATCAGGAGTTTGAGGCTCTGCTTCTCGAGGTCCTCAGCGATTGGCAGCTGAGTATTCCAAAGCTTGGGACCGTCAGTGCCAAAACCATTCCCTTCGTGGTCCTCACGTCCAACGAGGAACGGCAAATTGGCCATCCCTTGCGCAGGCGCAGTTTCTATATCCGGTTTGGTCATCCTTCCATCGAACGAGAGCGGCAGATTCTAGCCCTTCAGGCCGGAAGAAACGACGGCAACATTCACGGACAAATCGCAGGTCTCGCCCAGGCGCTTCGAGGTTGGAGTCTAGAAAAGCCTCCATCAATCGCCGAAATGCTCGATGTGGCTCACGCGTTGGAAATCCTCGGTGTCGAAGAGATTCAGCCGCAACACCGGGATCTACTCTTGCCTCTTATCGCAAAGACGGAAGCAGACCGGCAACGTCTGCTTTTGCGCGATGGGTTCGCAACTCTTGTGGCGGACTCTCTTCAGTACAAATTGGTGTTAGCAAAACACGCTACGTCGTAATGGCATGATCGGGAGGTACAAAGATGCGGAGAGTTTTCTGCATATCGTTACTCGTTATCCTGTGTGGATCGCTGGCAGCTCAAACGAAGAACGCTCGCAATCGGAATGCGTCGAGAACCGTATTTGAAGGACAGCCTGCCAGCGTCCGGCTGGCGCCTCGCGTGACCACCACGATACGGCTCCCCGAGCCGGTCAACTCCGTCGTGCTGGGCGATTCCAACCTCTTTCAGGCCGAATACTCGCCCAGTGAACCATTGTCAGTATTCGCGAGAGCGACCGGATCAGGCACAGCACAGACAAACCTGGTGATTTCGACGGTCTTCGGGCGACAGTTCATCTTGCTTCTGAGAAGCATGGGAGCCTCCGGCGATCCGAGTGACGCGGGTGTGGATCTGCTTGTGAGGTGCCAGCCGGCTCAAGTGCATTTCATTGAAGAAACATTCCCAGCGGCCCTCATTTCCGAGACGGTCAGTCTCAGCAGTGCTGTACATCCTCTGCCCAGATCCGATGAAGCTGTTTCTGCACAGCAAAGCGAAAACGAGAAGCTTCACCAGATCCTAAACCGTCAACGCGACCAAACAATTGACAAACTATTTGGGGATCGCATCCGCGTTGGAATTGGTCAGGTTGCCGAGGACGGCTCTCGATTGGTTGTTTCATTCTCGGTAATGAGTTCGAAGTCTGAGCCGGCAGAGTTGGTGCCGCCGCAAGTTCAACTGAGCGGCCAAACGAAATCCGGCATTTTCCGGCGTACTCGCTGGACTACGGTTCAGCAGCTACCGGTCGAGTCCTACCAGATGAGTCAGCGAAGACTCGCTCCCGGCGGGCGCATTGACGGCGTTGTCGTTTTTGAGCGTCCCGCGATCAAGCAATCCACAGAGACGTTAATGCTGCAGATCGCGGACTCCGCCGCTGTGGATCAACCGACATTGGCTCCGATCCGCTTCAGACAAACGACACCTTTGGAGAAAGACCATGAGTGAATTTGAAAAAGCGAAGCAAAACGGCAAGAAAGACATTAGCCAGGATGTCATCACCGATCTTGATACGGAAACCGAGAAGGAATTACCGCCACTTCGACCTGGCCTGGGTGAGCGAGTGCGCAAAGCGATCAAAAATATGCAGCAAGGCGGACCAGCGCCCAGGCAGGAACTAGCGAAAGATCGCACCCGCTCGTTGGCCCTGCTCATTGGCGGTACCGTTGGCGCCGTGCTGCTGTTCATGGGTGTATTCTCTACGCCGAGGCCACCGCCGGCACAACAAGCGAGCGGTCGGGCAGTTCCAAACTTGGGAAGAGGGACGGCACCAGGTCAACCAACGGCGGCACAAGGCTCAGTCACGCCGCTCTTGAATGCCGATATCGGGCCGAATGACAGTAACCCCGATCAAGTGAGCGCCGTCGATATTCAAGCGACATCCAGACGCCCCTCTCCAGATGACATCAACCACTCCGCGGAAAACAGAGCCAATGCGCGTATTCCTCGTGTCGCAAGCCCACCTCTGAACTCGGCCGGCGGTAGCTCGTTTTCAAACCAGGGATCGGATCCGTTGGCCGTATACCGGCTCAACAACAACGCCGGACTACCGACATATAGTTACGGGGCGCCATCCGCCCCCGGCAGCGAATTGTCGCGAACGTACGCCTATGGTGGGACTGGTCCGCTGCCGACTGACAATCGGCCCGACGTCGCGGCTCCGGCGAAGTCTTCGATGGTGTTCGTACGTTCGTCGGAGTCGGTCGCGGCCACAGCAGGAACACGGCCAGCGGCGATGATTCCAGCTGAAGGGCCACCGTTGCTTCCACCCGGCACGCGCCTGGTTGCCCGCCTTGAATCCGCCGCAACCACCGCGCTGAAAACACCTGTGGTTGCTTCGATCGAATACAACTACGAACGTGATGGGATGATCGTGGTGCCAGCCGGCACAAAAGTCTTTGGTGATTTGCAGCAGGCCTCTTCTGAAGGCTATCTCAACGTGCAGTTTCACACATTGCGGATGCCGAATGGCCGGGAGGAAAAGATCGAAGGTAGTGCGGCGTCTTTGGACCACAAGCCTCTGAAGGGCGAAGTGTCGGGAAAGAACACGGGCAAGAAACTGCTTAGCCGAACCCTGTCGGGTGTCGGAACGGTTGCAGCGTACGTGGTCGGCTCGGGCGGGGCTGGTCTGACCCGGACGATTACAGGTGAGACTTTGCTGCGAGATCGTGTGGCAAGCAATGTCGCGCTTGCCGGGGAGCAGGAGTTGGCGAATGCCGCGTATTCGCAAAACATTAGCGTGACATTGCCCGCCAACACACGGTTTTATGTCGTGCTTCAAAAGCCAGCAGTCGCCACAACTCCCACTTCAATCACCAAGCCTGCCCGTCAATCTGGAGAAATGCCCACAGTACAGGAACTGCGCGAACTTATGGATTTGAGGCGCGAGATCAACCGCATGTATCAAGACTCGAACGCCACTTTGTCTGGAGGACCGAAACCGTAGAACGGACATTTCAAGGACAAAACCGTGCTGTTTGGGACGTGACTTCTCAGGGAGCCGAGAGAGGAGGGCCTTGTGCCTGTTCCAGAGCTTTTTCCGAATGAGCTACGTCCGGCGTTGCCGCCGCTGCGTTCCCAAGAAGGCATTTGCGACCCTGTTGTGTACGTCAGATTCTTTACCAGTTCAGGCGTGATCTGGTACGTCACGGAAGGATCCCCAGACGACGATGACTTCGTGTTTTTCGGACTTGTGGTCGGACCGGATGAAGAGTGGGGAGAGTTCTCGCTATCCGAATTGACTGACTGGGCTCGCTCGGGAGTTCCGATCGAGCGTGATGAACATTTCACGCCTGAGCGCCTTAGTCACGTCATGTCGAGAAAAGGCTAAACCCTCGACGCAAATGAAGCCTGCAATTGTCGTCTTGGGTATCTACTCCGCACCAATACGGGCTGAGCCGGAATTCTTACGGAGAGCAGAGTGTCCCGTCGATCCACTTCCAGACCATCTGTTTGTCGTGGAGTCGACCGTAGGAACCAGCCGCCACTTCACCTCCTCAAACACAAGTACGAAATCGCGGTTTCACGTCAAGTGACCGTGGCAGAATCCTTCAGTGGCCGGTTTTAGGCAGAATGAATTCGCAACGGTCTGGCCGCTTAAGAGTCGGCTTCGGAAGTTACTTCTTGTAGGTCGTTCGCTAAGTTGTGGGGCACTTTTAAGCCGACAGCAGGAATTGCCGCCAAGAGAACAGCAGCAACCTTCGAGAGGCCTTTTTTAGAGTTGTCACAGGCTTTCAAGATTGCGGGTGCGCTCAACCGCGGGGATAACAGTGAAAATGTTCGCTCGGTGGCGATCTCTGTCCAGTCGTGAGAAACCACTCTTTCGAAATCTTCCTCGATTAAATACTTCCAACCAGACCTTCGAAAGAAATCCCAGACGCACAAGTGAGCGTAAAGTGTAATCTTGGGATCAACATCTGCTGGCCCCACTATGTTTATCGCCGCGAACAATCTTGCTTCCTGAGAATCACCCTGTTCTGTCAGAACGCGAATTAAGGCTGAAATCGGTTCCTCATTAGATCTCCGAGCAGCGGTAAATAAGTCATTGATTGATGACGATTCGAATTGTCCCTCCTCTACATCCTGTTCCCATCTGTTTATCAATTCCCGGTTTGCAGGAATATCGCGGCACCGGAGGCATAGGGAAGCAGCGAAGATCAGAGATCTGAGTGAGTTCTCCTTTACCTCAGCTGTAATTTCGGGCGGTTTGTCTGGTCCTCGTGGAAAGTCCTTCAGGTACGGGTCGCGTCGGGTGTCCTGAACAATGACAATGCCTAAAAACGTTGAAACAAGTCTATCGAAGTCAGCGTTCTTGAATAACTGCTCCAACGCAAACCAATTTCTCTGCGATTGCAGAACCGGCGAGTCAATTTGTGCGGCCTTTTCAAGAAATCGTTGCCGAATCTTCACGTCAACACCGATTGCCCGTTCGGCACTCGCCAGCAAACTCCAGAGGAATTCATTCGGCAAAGACGGGTAGCTCCGTAACTCCTCAAACGTTTCCATGTTACTCATGCATCCCGCGCCTGGCTCAGCAAAGTCTTGAATGTATTCCCCTTTAGTGTCTTGAACGATCCACGAAATCGTGTGGCCGACGCGCTTTTCCAGGGTAAGTGTTTTGATGTCCTTACTCGGACTCGGAAGAGTTTCCAGTTCGGTTAGGACTTCAGAAAAAAGGCGCAAGGATTCCGCTCGGTCGCCGGCCTTCCATTTCGCAAACGCCATGTCACCTTTGAAGCCGACATTGATGACGCGATAGTGTGCAGCACCGGTCGTGGACTCATGCCCGAACTTGAACCGCTCGAATGCCGCTTGCCATCCTTTCGTACGAGACGCGGCGATTCCGGCCCATCGGATCGAGAATGGACGGTCGAAAGAGCCTGCCTTCTCCCAGCCTGGCAGGAAATCGTCCCAGATGGCCAAGGCCTTTTCGTACTCGTTGGAATAAAGTACACGCGGGCTTTTTGATCCGTGAGTACTGCGGTTTCTCCGATCAATGTCGTTGCTTGATCTAATGTTCGAAGCGCAGCTTGTGGATCTTTGATGTTTTCCGATTGCAGGACCGCGATGGCTCGAAACGCTGAGGCTGAAAGAGGGCGAGCATTCCATTCAATCCCTTTGTCAGCGATCTGTCGAAGAACCGCTAAATAGCGATCGAATGTGCCAACGTTGCTGTCGTCAGGTAGAGAAGATGTCACCTTGTTCACCATTACTGAAACTGCTTCCTCATCTATTCTGAACATCCTCAGCATTAGGCTGCGTGTCGGCTCGGGTTGATCGCCGACGGCAGACAGAAATTCGACAATCTGATCAGGAGTCCACTTTCGCAGGATCTGGATTTGCAATAGGACGAGTTCACCTGTTATCTGGACATCACCAAGCCAAGGAAGTCCTCCCATGGATTCGGAAAAAGCATTCTTAAGAATGCTCTCCTTCTCCTGAAAAAGCTTGGCAAGCGAAGTGACAACGATCGTCGGCGAGAATGGAACTGTGTATCGCATTACGATCTGGGCGTAATACAGCAACAGCGCCAGCCGCTTCTTTTCTCCGGTGAAGGAGTTGATCTCGCCCAGCCAAGATTGGGCTATCTTTATCGCCCGTTCTGGCTCCGATGATTCGGCGGAGACGCGAAATTGGAAGAACCTTAACAAATTGTTGAGTGCGGAATCTTCGGCATATGCCCGTTCACCTTTACGCGCACCAATCAACGCCACCCACTCAAACGCCAGCGCAACTTTTGCGAGAATGTTCTCGGGTGTGTTTAAGAGCGCATAAAGCCAATGCGTCAACACTTCCTTGTTCTTTGAGGCGAGCGCGAGAGCCAATCCTCCCGATCCCTCCCACGGAGTGATGTGTTCCTTTTTCCCCAAGGCTTCAGCTGCGGAGGCCTTAAGTTGCTGGACTTGCTTAGCGGCCCAGACCTCCGACGCAGCGTCCTCAAGCAAGGGTGAGATTCTGTACGAGTCCTTCTCGATAACCTCGATCCACGGACCGATTAGCAGGTCCAATGCATCACCCGGATTCTTTAACTCAGGTGCGAGACTGCCAAGAGTCAGCGCGAGATCTCGCTTGAAAGGAAAATCTAGAATGCTCAAACGATAAGCGAGGGTTCGAGCGCTTTCAGTTGGGACGTCATCCATAAGACGTTTCCGCAGTTCGATTTTTGTGTCCCTAATCACCTCCGAACCGATCAAATCCTCCATACTGTCTTGTGGCCAACCACGTTCACGCAGATTGGCGATGCGGGCGTCAACAAGTTGCGGATGGCCTCGGGTCGTCGCACGAAGCAACCGTGCCCAGAAGGTCGCATTCTTGTCATCCGCGACGCCGTTCTGCAAAAGCAAGTCCCTCACTTCGGCTTCCGACAGCGGCGCAACCTTTACTTCAGGCGATCGGGTAACCGTCCCGTCTCCCAGAATTGATAAGGCTTGTCGAGTTGCCGGGGCCTGGCTTGTCACAATGATGTTCACGCCAAGAAATCGGGCTTGATAAGCGAGCACACGGAGACCGAATTCGTAATGTTGGATGGCTCTCGAAAGATCAAGGTCATCCAATACGAGAGTCTTCGGTGAACCGTTTTCTATTTCTTCCGAGAGTCTCATCAGAGCTGTGGCTGTCTCACGTGCGGAAAAGCCGCGCAACCGGACCCACCACACGTCCATGCTTGAGGTTGCTGAAACAAGCGCGGCCAAAATCGTTTTTCCAGTCCCAGTTCCACCCTGTAGGATTACGGCACCGTCCTGTTCGAGCCGGTCAGCGAGGTCGTTGACCAGTTCAGTGCGGCGACAAATTCGACGGTCCAATGGCGGAAGCCCTCGGTAAGCAACCCCACCGAAAGAGACAGCGCCGCCCTCCGGCTTTCTGACTTTGGCTTCCAGGCTCTCCAACTCGATCAGCCGCGAACGAGCTATCCGTACGGTTGCTTCTTGTTCCAAAAACCTCAGATAGTCTTCAGCGGTGAGTGCACGATCGGAAGATATGAGTTTCTTTATTACCTCCACAACTAACCTGTCGGTGATCTTTGAAGCGTCTTCCGGCAGGATTCCAAATCTTGCAGCCTGAACTGTTACTGCGGCCTCAGTAGCTCGCGCGATGGCATCCGCACTCATTGCGCCGGTATCCCAACGAATTCGATTCAAGAAAGTCTGCTTTATGTCGCTTGTATTTGCTGTTCGGAGAAAATTCTTAAGCGCAGCGGGAATATCGAGTGCGAGCAGAAAGTCTCGAATGCTTTCGATTTCTGTATCCGTCCGGCACGAATTCCAAAACGAGATTCCGGCGACAGCTCTGCCGAATGGTTCGCCTTGCTCAACCGTTGGAGTCGCTGTTGTTAGAAATCGGAACCGTATTGTGTGACGGGGATTGGCGTGTACGTGATCCCAATAGTGGCCAATCGCTTCGACCACGTCCGGGCTTCGTAACGTAATAGCTTTGCCCGACAACTTAACCTGCACTGTTTCGACATCAGGCGTATCAGTGTGGATATCAAAATCTTCGGCTGCTTCTAGGATCAGGATCTCGCCTTCGCTCAGATGAATCCATGCGTATGCACTCTGCCAGAATTGATAGACGTATCCAGCAATTGGGGCGACAGCTTCTCGCTTTTTATTGTGAGAGATTGGTCGTTTCTTGCCCACCGTGATTGCAAAAGTCACCTGGAGCCGCTGCGAGTATAAGAAATGATACAACCCCTACCTGGACAAGATGGGTCCGGATATAGCAGCAGCCGTCATTAAGTCGGGCGCACTTGTTTTCGAGAATCAGTTGGCGGGCCTGTACGAACGGCACGTAATGTTTCTGAACGATGAGCGGCGTATTTCCTAAAATCGCGGCGACATTTTCGACACTCACGCTGCGTCTAAGAAGTTCAACCGCCATCGTTACGCGCATCCGATGCGCATGACTTTTTTTCCGCACCCGCGATCGCGAAGAGTTTCCGCACACTCCGTTGCCAGTCAGCCACGCAGGATTTTGGCAGTCAACATTAAAATCAGTCACTTACGGCCATGGAGGCGGTGTATCCATATTCTGCAAGGGCCTCCACCAAACGCGCACTCGCCCCGCAGCCGTACACTCGAATACAGCCGCACGGCGGCGTGTGGCTGTACTGACCATGATGTTCGTCAATGGTCCCGATCATTGAGGCAGCAACTTCATCTGGTTCGGCATCACCGGATGCATTGAAGAGTGTAACGCCGTGTTCGAGCGAATGCTCGCCGCCTTGTTCTTTCCATATGGGAATGGTGGCAGCTCGATTCTTCGGAGTATCGACGAGCCAGACGTGGATCTCCTTGGCGAGAAGTACGAGGTCTTTTCCGAAGTCGGGATGGACGACAAGCGCCACGCTATGAACTTGATCGCCCATGACCCTTCCGTCCCCTCCGTCTGGCTAACGGCTTCACGATCAGCCGCAAACGGCGCGCCACTACTTCCAATTGGCCGAAACCGATCTGCGCCGTTTGTCGGCTGCATCGTGGTGTTAGGCATCATGGCGCACGATCCGGCAGTGGAATCTTCAGATTTCTTATAGCATGCCGGTGCTTCGCTTGCAGCTGAATGGTATGAATGCCTACTGTTCGTGAGCCAGGCGCGAACACCCACGCCAGCATCTTGCCATCGGGCGTTCCCCATTCAGCGAGAGCGGCGCCTGCGAACGGCTCGCCATTAGGAATCTGTTCGAGGACGTGGTATTCGAGCTCACGTTTTCGAGACTGCCACTGAAGCCTGCCGGTTATCGTTACCGTGGTGAGTCGAGCTAACTGATTGTTGAGGTTAAGAAACACGTCGTCCGCCTCTACGTCAAGTGTGTGGGTGTGTGGCCACGCCGGGCTGACCTCAAGAGCATCATCCTCAGGCAATGATTGCAATGGGAAGGTGCGGGAAATCGTGCGAGCGGGTTCGAGCGGGAAGAGTATCTCCGTTGATCGGAGGAGGAGAGCATCTAGGTACTCGGTCAAGGTTCCAAACTGCCTATGGGGGGAGCCGTCGCTCGCGAATAGGGGTGCACTATTGTCATAGGTAAAGGTTCGGGGGCCGTCCGGAGCGGTGAGCTGAATGGACCAATCTACCCAGCAGAGCAGATGGCTCGAGGAGTTGGCAAGGACTGGTACTCCAAGCTGAGCCAGAGTCTCGCGGGGTTTGTCCCAGCGTTTCATCATGAACAATTCGACGCCGTGGGCACTAGCCTTGGCCACGGCGCCGTTCGTGAAACCTGATGTGGAAACAATAGCGCGGTGACTCACGGCCGGCATATCGAGGAGCTTGATGCATAGCTGTTCAACCGTCACGACATCCAGAGGCTCAGCCTCGCGTTTTTACCTCGTAGGCTTTGAAAGCGCGTATGCCATCAAGTTCCTGTAGAGTGACGGTGATATCTACGTCCCGTGCCTTCCCTGCGGCAGTATCCAGCACCAAATCGCCGACTGTCACGTCAACAGCCTCAGGGTTACGCCGCAGACAGCAAAGGCCAACGACGTACTGCACGAGCATCGGCGTCAGCATTTGTAATGTGATCCCCGTTGATGCCTAACGGCCTGGGCATGAGCCGCGGCGCGTCTTCGGCGCCGTCGGCTCCATGCCCGTGTTAGCCGGTCTGTGGAACAGGTATATGTTCCTTTAGCGCTTCATATGCCTTCCTGGTAATCCGAATTGAAGTCGTGCCAGCGAGGTCAAGTTCGTAGAAGCTCCACCAGAGCATCTTGCCTTGCCGAACCCAACCAATCATTGTCCAAGGAATCAGAAGAGCTGGTCTTTTGAAGCGAAAAAGCAGTATCGCTTCCAAGAAGAGTCCCTCCTGCGCAACGATGATACGCGTAACGTTCCCTTCGGAGACGCTCCCAAACTTGGTGACCTGGCCAAATATCGCAGTACCAGACGGACGTGTACTGGCGCTATAGCGCTCGGCCAACGCTGACCAACCGCTCTTCCACGCCAGTATCGTGCCAACCAATAGCCACAACCCGACAAAATAGAGCGGGAACAAAACGACTCCCGCTGTCTC
>Ga0209157_1001809_pt1 | contig 17496 bp, 22 predicted proteins | sample GraSoiAngelo_135_FD_185892 | JGI IMG/M metagenome (GOLD analysis project Ga0209157, IMG submission 185892) | Grasslands soil microbial communities from the Angelo Coastal Reserve, California, USA - 14_0929_05_40cm (SPAdes) (version 2) | ecosystem: Environmental > Terrestrial > Soil > Grasslands ...
AAGCCGAGAATCAACACATCATAGTTCCTTGTACCATCCCCTCTGAACAGGGCTCCCTGCGTAACGTTAACTTCCGTGATGAACGAGAGATTCCTGCCGAGTACAATGTCATATTGGTCCCCGACTGTCGTAGAGATGAGAAACCGCCGTAGTGCGTCGCTCCATCCCCAGCCGTGGACGATAGACGCGTTCAACAAATTCAGGTCTGTCTTTATGGTTCCGTTCAAGTTTCTGGTTGCATATTTGCTATAGAAACTGTAGAATGACGAGTAGGCCGTGGTCGTAAAAACCGGTTCGACCGCAGCTATCTTCAACTTCAAGGTCTGATTGTAAGGGTCCGATTGAGTCGATAGACTCGAAGCCAAATACCGGGTGCCGGTCCAGCCAACACGGGACGGATTACTAGCCAGCTCACCACAACCAACGGGTCGGAGCTGGCTCGAATTCATGATGGACGAAACAGAGCTGGGGACGCAGAACAAGAGAATTACTGCGAGAGCCGGCAGGGAACTGTATTTCGCCAACAAACCAGCCGGCATCCTCCGTTACCTACCACTAATTTTCTATATTAGCCTACATAGTGGAACGAGCGTTTCCTCCACCACCCTAAGAATCCACGAGCCAATCGCTCAATCTCGGTCGACAGCTCCTCATTTTCCAATCCTCTAAACCCCCTGAAATCCCCTGTAAAACCCCTTGAAAACGGGCAGCCCTGCATACAAATGTCAATATCCTCTCCTTAGCAAGGCAAAACCATCTGCGTTCGTTAGGCGAGCATATCAGGAAACAATCGCTAATCACATCGCATCCAAGAAAAAAGGGAGCACGATCAACAAAACTCCCGAGACACAAACCAACTGATTCCCGGGACGGACGAGCCCCGAGTGCTCCCACTCATCTTCCTCCCTCAGAACCCAGACCAGCTCTCCGTGTCCCTTATTTCCACCTCGCAATGCACGCACCTGCCACACGGACCCAAAAAAAGAGTAAACCAGACCTTGTTTCTACTCGGCCACTCATGCTGGAGCTATCTCATCTCCAAACTCACCGGCCGCCAATTACATGTCAACCTGCCCGCCTGGCTAGCCTTCCTCTCCGGAATACTACCAGACTTCGACATCTACTTCCGACCCATCCTAGCCCACCACACCTGGACACACTCAATACTCATCCTACTCCCAATCTCCCTACTACTATCCATCCGCTTCGGACGCCTAGGAATAGCCTTCAGCACCGGCATCCTCAGCCACCTCCTCACCGACTCACTAGTAGGCACAATACCCATCCTCTACCCATTCTCCAACATAGCCATCGGCCTCAACCTAGGAATCCCAAGCCTAGCAGACACAACCCTAGAAACAGGCGCCCTCCTAGCAGTCCTACTACTAGCCTACAATAACAAGGACTATCTCCAGATAACTCGTCCAAACAAGAAGAGTCTCTGGCTCATCGTCCCCCTTTACGCATTGATAACAATCAGCGTACTCTTCGCCGGAGACAACGGCATCAGCCTCGCCAGCTTCGCCTTCAGCCGCAAAGCCCTCACTCTCATAACAATAGGCCACGCCATACTCGCAGGACTACTAACCCTCGGAGTACTACAAGGGACCAGAGCCGTGATCTCAACAATGCGTCATCCCAAACCCGCAGAGCCAAACGACCCTACACCAGCACCTACTCCAACAACGAAGCCATAATCCCAATCACCTAACCCCATCCTTCACCGTCGAGACCAAGGTTACAACCTCCAAAAATCCATCATCCAGAGACGTTCGACTGGGCAATACAGAGTATCCCAAGCAGTATTACAAGTGAACTGGATAGTGACAGGATGAACATTCTCGAATGGTGGGAATTCCCACGAAAAGCCTGGATCATAATACTAGGACAAACAGCCCTCGTACTATTCCTCTCCAGTTGGCTCCTCGCCGAGTATCTCAACAATCCCTTCATGCAACAATACCTCACAAACCTGGCACCCACAATAGTGCCAATTCTTAGCCTGGCATTCGGTGCGACCGCCGCGATGACGGCCACGACACTCTATCTCAGATTCAGAAAGTTGAAGGAGGCAAATGATAGACTCGACACTATCCCACGATCCCTACAAGCACGCCGCGCCCCAAGAAAGCGATCTCCCCAAAAACCGTTGACAACTAAGACCAATGAGCAACAACCCTCCGGTCTCCCGACACCCAAGTTCATCATAACAGAATCCAATCCATCTTCGGTAGTGGAAGAGAAGAAACCGGATAGTCCACCATCACAAGCACCAATAATAATTCCCGAAGAACCAGAGGTGAAACAGACTCAATGACTACCGATCAATCCTCATCCTCATACATCTACAAGGAAATCCCACTATACGCGAAAACGCTCATCATCGTACAAACCCTCGTGATCCTATTCTTCAGTTTCTGGTTCTACCAAGAATACACTTACAACACATTCTTCCAATCATGGTTGAACGGATACATCCAAACCAACCAACTATTCCTGTTGACAATGTTCTCCGGACTTACGTTCGCAGGGGTAGCAGTCGGAGTCGTCGTGAGAAGTCACCATGCAAAGGCAAACCTTGCCCTAGCAACGGCCTCAAAGGAAGCGGCTACATCGCTAGGCACCACCCCAACAGGCAACTTCCCCGTCGGGACCGAACAACACCTCATAGACATGATACGGAGAAACGCAACTCCCGCATCATCGAGCAGCCAAACACAAGCCCAGGCGACTTCTGGAACAAATCCCCCTCCGGGAAAGGGAATGCCGACACTTCAGCGGAGAGACCCGAACCAGCCAAACCTTCCATAAAGGCTACGTACAAACAGGGCCGTTTGCTCGTCTCCTCTTTGCCGACGTCTAGTTTCGGCTAATTGGGTGCCTAGACTCATTCGGATTCTTCTAGAGCTAGGAGGAGTGAGAATATCTGAGGCACGCTAGGCATCCTGAGCTCTTCCTCAGTTCTGAAAATGTGCCTGGGTTGTTGAATACATTGAAGGGATCCGTTCGACCCTTCAACTCGTCTCTTTCCGTATCAAGTTCCTCTTCCGCATGAGTCTTGGCCGCAGAAAGCCAAGCTGTGAGACCAACGCCCCAAAAACCAATCCTGCGACAACGTAGAACGCGTACTCGCTCAGAAGGACCGCCATCCAGGGAATGTTGCTCTGAACCCAGCCCTGCATGAAGACATTCGACCGATACTCGTTCGCTAGCCATCCATACAACACCACCAAGAGTATCGCCTCAACAACTGACAATATGTGCAATCTAGAAAGACGGTGTCTGGACACATTGTCTCGAAGTTTGCCAATGTCGATGCCCACAGTCGGCGGAGTAGTCAATCTAGACATCTTATGTTCCACCAATAATCCTTCCAACCGGTCGATCGCTGCTTCTATCTCATCATGCTCCTCGACCGACCGACGATTCGACAGGCTGTAAGCGTAGAATGCAACTCCAATAGTCGTCAATTGAGTTGCGAGGAATATGTAGATCAGGCTGTGCACGACCGTCGAGCCCTGGACGTAGCCCTGCGCCTGGTCTGTCAAGGTCTCTATAGGCCACACCCAGAAAGCAACGCCCATACCAACCAACGCTACGCTGAGGATGTCGAACATCCTCCCCTTGACCTGGTCAGAACTGAGAGGACGAATTAGCGGATCCCAACTGTTCTTTGAACGCTTCAAGCCTTCGTCACTGTGTTCGTTATGGCATAAGTCCCAGGCTGTGCAGCTGGAGACACGGCAAAATTGACTTGGACGTTCAAACACGCCGGAGCCTGGGATCCATCGTATACTCCTGGTCCCGCTGCTAATGGAATAGTTATGGGCGGTGTGACCGGCACCGTAACTCCGTTAACAGTCGCGTTGAATGAAATGTCGGTACTAACCCCGCCTGTGGGAGTCACGGATACCGCGGGCTGGAATTTGACAGTAATCGGAAAGGCGGCAGCGTTGCAAATCCTAACCGTATAACTCTTTGACTCACCCGCCCAAGCATCAACATTCGTGTTCAAGGGAGTCCAAGTAATTGGTTCATGCACAGTTATATTGACACCTGTCTGAAATGACGTTATCGCATAGACTGAGGCCGCGGCTAGTACTACAACTAGCATCGCGAATGGAACCAGGATATGCCGATTGAGGCGCAGGTTAGCTTCCCACCCATCAAAGAAATAATGTGACGGTTAAGCCAGTAGGAAAATAGTATTCGAATGCAAAGTTCGAATTACCGCTTCGACACAACAAAGGGATTTACCGCCTTTTCGGTCCCAACATTACGAAGGATACGCTCTAGCTCCCTTGCAGCTTCCGCTCCCTTTGAGGTGATCATGTAGTACCTACCTTCAGCCCGGTCCACGGACTCGATCAATCCACGGGTCTGCAAATGTGTAAGGTAACGGCGCGCGGATGAATGGTTAAGATTCGCCCCGTAAGTCACCCTCGTTATTGACACGGGATTCACACTAGCGATCTTCAGAATATCGTAAAGGATCAGTATAGAATCTCTCTTTCCGTTCACAAAGAGGTCTATTGCCAGCGCTTACAATATAACCATTTCCTAAAACCACAAAAGGGATGAAAACGATAGCAGAAGCAATCATCAGATATCCAGCACATCATGTGATAGGCTCCCTATCTTGCTCGTTGAGATCTTGAGAAAGATATCGGTAATGATGTCTAGCCGGATGCAGACTTGCCCCCAATTCGCGCCGGTGTAAAATTGAGACCAGCGGCCGCTCGACATGTCTCGCAGACAGGCCTCCGTTAACATCGCGGAGCGAGATTTTACAAGAAATTGGCGAAGGACACATGACGGGACACTGCCCGGTTTCGAAGTCTCAAGTGTGAATATCGTTTTGTAGGCTCGTTCTACTCAGGAGAAAAACAAAGCCAAAAAAATTCCATTCCCCTTACGCCCACGAAGAATACGTTGGCAGCCGCACGCAATGTGGACCAACGTTTTAGATGATCCATCTCCCTGGGTACCTGAAAACATTAGGGTTCATCAGACATGGCTCTGAAGGGATTATCGTTCTCAGAGTATAGAGGAATCCCTAGAGACGCCAATATTCTCGTCTATTCCAGCTTCTTCAATTGGATGGGCGTCGGACTCCTGTGGGGAACACTACAACTCTTTCTCTTCCAGGAAGGCATACCCTTCGCCACGGCAGGCCTCGTCTTAACAGTCTGGGGTTTGACCTCAGCTGGGACGACTCTGATCTTTGGAGGATTCGCAGACCGCTATGGGAGGAAGAGACTCGTGATCATGGGCGGCTTAGTCGCGAGCCTCACAATCGGCATCTTCGGACTCGTCACAGAGATCAGACTCCTCTTCGCAGCAGCCGTCTTGAGCGGGCTAAGCGAGGCCATGTACGCAGTCGTATGGGGAGCACTCCTAGCAGAAAAAGCAGGTAATGCGAAGCGAACAAGCGCGTTCAGCCTCTCTTTCTTTATCTCAACAATTAGTAGCGCAGTTGGAGGCTTCAGCGCCGCCATTCTCGTCCCATTGAGATCAATTTACGGAGTGGATCTAGTAACGGGAACTAGATTCCTCTACGTTGCCGCCGCAATATTGAGTATAATAGGACCAGCGATGATCTTGAGAATCCAAGAGTCTCGGTCGACTCTCTTTCCTTCTTCAGGATTCCATATTCGCTTCTTGCCAACCAAATCACGGAATATTCTTCGCAAGTATGTTTTCGCGAGTATCCTGATCGCCCTAGGCGCTGGGATGGTGATACCTTTGATGACAGGATGGGCCGATCTAAGATTCGGCGTGACCTATGACGTATCTGCACCGATTCTTCAAGGAGTCAACAGCATCGCCATGGGATTGGCGAATCTACTAGTTCCAAGTCTATCAAGAAGATTCGGGACAGTGAAGACGATCGTTATGACCCAGGGCGCATCGACCGTCTTCCTCTTCTCAATCCCGTTCTTGCCCACCTTTCCAATCGTTGGCGCAGTCTTTGTCGTCAGGAGCATGTTGATGATGATGTCGAACCCTGCACAGAACTCGTTGCTGATGGGACTCGTCCCTGATGAAGAGCGATCATCGGCCTCCGCCATCTCCGCCTCGTTGTGGAGATTGCCGAACTCGTTCAGCACATTCATCGGTGCTTACCTCATGGGACTGGGATTTCTCGCGCTGCCGTTCTATCTGTGCACAGCATTGTATGTCACTGCAATATCCTACTTCTGGTTCGCCTTCAGACATGTGAGCCTGCCAGAAGAGGAAGCTAGGCTGTTGAAGGAGAAGATCGTAGAATCTGCGGTACCGATCGCAGCCACAGATGAGATAAGAGGTTAAGAGGAGCAGGGAAGAGACGCTGAGAGCATGATTCGGGGACTTCATGGATTGTTCTATAGTTCGGAGGCGGAAGCTACACGTGCCTTCATTCGTGACAAGTTGAAATTTCCCTGTTCGGATGTTGGCGATGGCTGGTTGATATTCGATCTCCCAGAAGCCGATTTGGGCGTTCATCCGATCGATAATGAGGGAAAAACAGCGGCTGGGACGCACGACCTGTCGTTCTACTGTGATAGTATCAAGGACACGGTGGCTGAGTTGAAGGCACGTGGGGTCTCTTTCAAGAATGAGATCGAGGATCATGGATATGGATTCGTCACATACTTCACCATGCCAGGCGGAGTGGAAGTACAGCTCTACGAGCCTAAGTACCTCAAGAAGAGGGCTCGATCAAAGACCAAATCAAAATCCGATAAGCATGCAAGATTGAGGAGCGGTAAAAGAAAGCCCAAGATCTCTTCGAAGTAGTATTCACTGAAGAACGGCTGGCAACTGCGAAAGTATTCTTACGCGGCATTGCCTCCAGACATAGAAGCTCTGCAAGGACTGATCCAAGGTTGCCACTAACAAATTATTCGATGATTTCGTTCGACGTGGACGGGACGATCTTCCGCCAACCATGCCTCCGGCAAACATCACATCTGCTTGGATTTGGGAACAAGTGGGACCAATACGATGCGATGTACAAGAAGGGACGAATCAGTCTTCGAGACAGGTTAGTTTCGCACTACAAATTACTGAATGGAATTTCCCTGGCCGATGTTATAGGAGAGGTTTCAAAAGTCCAGGTCATGAAGAACCTACGAGAAACAGTCCTAAAGCTGCAAGGGCACCAAATCAAAGTTATCCTTCTTACGGACCTTCCTGATTTTGTTTGCCTGTACCTTATCGAGAGATTTGGTTTCGAAGGCTACGTCGCTTCAAGAGTAGGCGTGAAAGACGGACATATTACCGATGAGATTGAGCCGCTACCAGACAAGAGACTCGGACTGAGAAAGTATAGTGCATGGACGGGCATTCCTCTTTCCAGATGCATCCACGTGGGAGATAGCCTGAATGACGTCCCTGTCTTTCGGATTGTGGGCTATTCTGTAGCGTTGAACGCAAAACCTGCGAAGGTGAAAGCCTTAGCATCCTATCAGATGGAGACTGATGACATCCTTGACTTTTATCGACATCTACAGGCACTAAGCTGAGCTGTGATCGGCACAGAGCGAGACTGAGTGTAATTTCTTAGGGCCGTCAAGCGCTCCACAGCGCCTCTAATCGCTCGACGAGGTCATGCTTCTCACGTTCGAGCTGGTCCAGCCTCTTTTCAAGATCATGGATGGGTCTTCCTTTCGCTCGCTTCTCACTCATCTCATGCTGTAGTTTTTCGATTTCTAGGTTGAGATCCGCCATCCTCGCCCTGTATTTCTCTGCGGACAAGCTAGTTCCACCAATGCTTGTGCTGAATATCCCTCTCATAATAGGCTGATGTGTGGGATTCAACTTCGTCCCGGACTGGCATAACGGCGCGGGAATTTCCGGGCTAAGTAGCAAACTTAAGAAATTATGCCATCAATAGGGAGCGACAGTCGAAATCGCTCATTTTGAGCCCTGATTGCCAATCGGAGCAGACTTTGTCTGGCCCCCGATGTCTTCCTCATGAATTTCCGCTATGTTTAAATGAATAAACCCGTTTCCGCAAAATGCTATTCTCGCATTTTGAGCGATTAACGGCAGATCTCCCTCATTTTAAGGCGCAGTAGAAAATAAAGTTGGAAAAAAGGGGGGGTAGATTGTAGAGTTTCAAGACGTGGAAGAGACTTTCCGAATACATTCGAGACCAACATATCCTCTCACGTCGTCTGGCTTCCCAAGTCTCCTCATTAAACAGTAACCAGTTCAGTGTCCACGGAACCACGAGCAGAGAATTCTGACCCTTTGACGGTAATTCCACACTCTCTCGATCAAAACAAAAGCATGCTTGCATTACCTTCCTAGAAAGTGTCTGAGAGATTTTTGTCCTATCTTCCCGGCGACTTCTCTAAAAAGGTCTTCACGTCTTTGAAGAGCCTTCGACTCATCGCGAGCCCTGGAGCATCTCTGGGCCCGGCAAGGGAATTGCCCATTAAGCAAGAGGCAAGCAGCGGATATACTGTGGTAGCATTCGATATACATTGAGGGCGGACTATTAAATATCACAAGTACACGACCTTCTTAACGGTAACCCAGAACCATGCAGATTCCGAAAAAGTATAATTTGGTAATAGCTTTGCTGTTGATATCGGGTGTGATCCTTGCTTGGGGCGCGATGTCCCTCACTGTTCAGAACAATGCCAAGGTAGTAATCCAAGACAAGAATTTTGCACCCGAAATAATTCCTGTCGGTTCAGTCTGCCCAGTCTACGGCGCGTCTGTGTACAGTGTCTCAAATAGCACTATCACAAACTTGTCATGGCCGCAGATAATCGAGCCGGGAACCGTAAGCTTACTCTTCTGTCTCGAAAATGTGGGCGCCTCAACATCGGCGCTCTTCACACAAGGCACGGTAAATCCATTACCTTCGCCCGGCACTCTCACAGTTACCCCAGCAGGCAGTGTGCCCATTCTGGCTACCGGTGTAACAGCGATTACGGTGTCACTCACAGCATCGACAGGCGTTCCTGCATCAATCACCGGTACTAATTACTCATTCAGTCTGACGATTGCCTAGGGTTCGTTTTTTCGTGCGAGCCCTTGCCGCGCTCTCAGTACTCTTGATTACGCTCGTCACGTCATCAGCCGTCGCCAGCAATACACCGCTAAACATTACGAACACTGCTACCGTCCGAGCCTCTGCCACCTTAAGCTACATTGTCGTAATAGTTATGGAGAATCATCCTTTCAATTATAGTAGCTCTCATCTAGACGGAATCATCGGAAACCCTGCGGCTCCTTTCATCAACAAGTTGGCCTTGAATTACAGTCTAAGTAACAATTACTGGGCTCTAACAAACGGGAGCATCGCCAATTACATGGCCCTGACCAGTGCGAACCTAACCTTCGCAAACAGCAATTGCATGGTACCCAGTACGATCTGTTCTACAGATTCACTCAACATATTAGATAGGATTCAGGCCTCAGGCAGAACATGGAAGGCGTACATGGAAGACTATTCAGGCGGCTGCAACGGAGTCGGTGGTGCACTATACGCGGCCCGCCACAACCCGTTCGTATTCTATTCTGACATAAGGAATAATGCAACGAGATGCTCGGATATCGTCTCGGCAAATCCGGGGCATTCGGGTCTTCCGGATAACCAGTTCGTGACCGATCTTAACTCGACCGTGACTGCTTCCAACTTCATGTGGCTGACTCCGAACGTCTGTAATGACATGCACGATTGCACGGTTTCCACCGGCGATAATTATCTCTCCCGGCTGGTCCCTCAAGTCTTGAACAGTACTATTTTCAGGACTCAGAGTGCTACGCTTTTCATAACCTTCGACGAGCCCGGGACCTGCAGCTATGCTGTTTGTAGAGTGACCGGGATCTGGGCAGGGCCTTCTGTCAAACGGAATTATGCTTCCAGTGTACGGTATGATCATTACTCTGTCCTGGCAACTCTCGAGAGCATCTGGAACCTTCCTGCACTAACATCACATGATAATCTGGCTTTCGCAATGGACGAGTTCTTCCTCGACCATAATTCGATTACTTCCTCTCCCGGTCCGACAATTGGTTGGGGTGGACCTGGAATCAATTCAACCGTTCAGTATGGAGGCTTTGGCGCAGGAACACCTCCTTTGAACTGGCCTGATAGTAAAGTGCTGCCGGGACAGAAGGCCAGCGATTTTGAATTGGAGGCCCAGCAAGTTGCTGGACTGGGTTATAATCTCATACGGTTGAGCATCGCTCCCACCTGTAACCGTCCAAACCTCTCCACAATATTTGGTGCGTATAATGCGACTCAACTCGCTTTGGCATTGAAGATCGCGTTGTACTACAATCTCTGGATAGACGTGGACTATCATGCTTACCATGACATGCAGAATAGTACAATCGCGGCTTGCTGGCTAAACTTTTGGAAACCAATCGTCCAACAGTTCAGCAATAGCTATCCGAAAATTCTCTGGGAACCATTGAATGAACCACTAATCCCGCCATTCGATCAAACCGCTGTAAGTGTTGAGTCAAGCTACTATCAGCTATGGATCAACCAAGCACGAGCACTAGGCGACACTCATTCTGTAATTGTTCAAAATCTCTGCAGTCAAATCTGTACGCTAGGAAACTGGACCCTAGCATTTCCGAATGTTACCGATACTCAGAACAAAGTCTACATCAGCCTCCACAGATCATTCAGTTATGCTTACTACTGGCAGACATGGGACAACGCAACAGCCGACAGTGAAGCCTTAAGATTCTACAATTTCGAATTGCAAGGCTCGATAAAAACGGGCTGGCCGGTATTGGTTTCGGAGTTCTGGACAGGCAGCCAAACCAACGGAACCGCCACCTGTCCAGACCTTGTACAGCTTGGCTCAGCAGGCTACTGCAAGACACAATTGGAATGGGTTAACAAATTCGTATACTACATGGACCATAATACACCCGCAAGGATTGGATGGCAGGGGTGGACAATCGGCGACTGGACCGACAATTACGGCTGCACAATACTAGGAGCGCTTTCGCCGACCGGTTGTCCAGGCAAGACACTAGTTCCAGGATGGGGATACGCAAACCTCGTACATCTTCCATTACCGAGTTCGAGCATGGCTAGCACAATCGGTGCTGTGGCAGCGAGGCTTGGAACAGCCAACAGGGTCGTGGACCCCGCTTTCAACTCGTTGGTCACGACGACGACCACAGAGTTTTCAACGCCCTTTGGAAGGCGAGGAAAATCAATGCTCAACTAGTTTGCTAGAGACTATTTTTTTCGTGTTGAGGGAATCAGGGTCTGTGTTTTCGGATCCCTGGTTGATGACTTCATTGTTGGTGCTCTAACTTCTATCTTTCCTAGAATGTAATGCCCAGTCTCTTCGATTATGAAAAATTCCGCAGAGCGCGTCGAGTGCTAGTCGGAATTTAGGCTTCCTGTCTTTCCAAGTCTCGGAGAAGGTCTTCGGGCGAGCTTTCAAACGGTTTGGAGGGATTGTGCAGTACTTTTTTCTCGATTCTTTCAAGTTCCCTAATGTCCATGATAATGGTTGGTTTCTTGGTTTCGAGCTGGGTTTTTGTTTGGGCTATGGCACCATTGACGAACAAGAGGGTCCCTGCTGCGGCCACACCGATGAGAAGGGAATCTAATTGTCCGTTGATCAGGAAGGCTAGCATTGGAGCCTTGCCGGAGATCCATACTTGCATCCAGTAGTTGCTTAGGTATTCGTTGCTGATGATCGCCAAGAGGAAGGCTATGACTATGAACTGGACGAGGATGATTAGATACATGGTTCGAAGGGATCGGTTGTTGATAGTGCGAATGGTCATGGCCTAGCCTTCAGATTAGTGCACGGATTCTCTTTAACAGATCTGTGTAGTCACTACTCTCGCGTGGAGTTCCAATCCTGCCTTTTGATGCGGATTCCGCAATCTTTTTTCTTGACGGTCTAATGGTTTGGGACGCGATCTATGTCCAAGACGAGGCCGATAGAGGGATGGGCTGTGAATAGAGGTCTCCGTATACATTACCTTGACAGCAATCCTGTCGGGAGTCAGGGGCTAACTCCGTTGGTCTATGTTCCGGGTGCTTTGAATGCTGCGGATGGGTTGATTCCTGAGATGGAGGCCTTGGCGCCTCGTCGATGTGTCTCGATGGCTTTGAGGGGTCGGGGGAAGAGCGATGCTCCTATGTCTGGTTATACTTTTGATGAGAACGTGTCGGATGTGGAGGCGGTGGTGGATACTCTTCGTTTGAAGGGTTTCTGTTTGATGGGCTGGTCGTTGGGAGTTCCGCATGTTATACGATATGCTACGCGTCATCTTGACAAGATTGTGGGTCTTATTTTGCTGGATTATCCTGCGAGATATCCGCGGTTTACGAAGGGCTGGGTGGACTGGACATTGGCGGACCCGGTTTTTCAAAAGCTAGCACCGGCTCATGCGGTGAGAGGTATTCAGAAGGATTCGATGGAGATTTCTTTGTGGAATGATTTGAAGAGTATTGATTGTCCTGTGCTCGTCGTTGGTGGGAGTATTGCGGCTGGCAGGGAAGCGCCTACTGGTTCATTGTTGAAACCGGAGCATATTGATCTGTACGAGGAGAATCTTCGTGATGTCCAGATTGTGGTCTTGGACGGTGCTGGTCACAATGTTTCCCAGCCGGATTTCAACGCGTTTGTCGAGGTCTTGAAGGGTTTCCTCACGGGATTGGATGGGATGAGGAGGGTTTTGGATGGTGGGTATTGATGGAGGAGGTTGTAGGTTTGATAGGGCCCGCGGCTGCCGGGAATCAGTTTTTGTTTTGTGTCTTGGGACCTTGGTTGAATGTTCTCCCTTTTTTCTTGGGTGCATTGTGTTTCGTTAGTGATTCTTGACATGTCGGCTTAGGGGGATAGGATGGTTCTCGGGTTCTTGAGCGGGAAGTATTGACATTTCCGTAAGGGGCTAGCCGTTTTCAAGGGGTTTTACAAGGGATTTCAGGGGGTCTTTTAACGAGGGGAATGTTGGGTTTCCCCATAGACCGACGAGGTCTCGGTGAAGAAGCGGGTCATTGCTGGGGCTCGAGGAGAGCCGTGTTAGTCATGTTATTGTTTCAGTATGCGGGCAATGTTTTCTGTGCCGTTGATTCGGGTATTTCTCCTCTGTTGATTCGGCGTAAGGCCAGGTAGAAGCTGAATGCGAAGGTCAAAGTTGGAATGATCGTCAGGAGTTGCACGATCTCATATTGGCTTCGCAATTCTTGAAGGGAAGAAAGATCAAGTATTATTGAGGAGCGTATTGCAAATCCTTGCAAGACTAGAGCCGTCATCAATATTGTAAGAATGAGGAAAGTAATGTACGAGATCGATAAGATGATCCGGCCGGTTTTTCGGTGTAGTGCATAGGTTAGGAATACTACGGCGAGTCCGATCAATGCGGTGGCGATCATGCTGGTTATGTAGAGTATTATGTACGGGTTGACTGTCGAGCTTGTCGTGGTGCCGTAGGTTATCGTGCCATTGGGGATCCGCGAGAGGACTAGTGCGGCTGCGAACAATACCTTTCCTACTACCATTGTCCCAAATGAGACGATAAACAGCGATACACTGAGGATTGCATTCCTCGAATGTGCCCGTCCGAAGGTGCCGCGTCCAACGACGATTAGGAGTCCGCCCACGATAGCGACGAGATCGGCGATGGCAGCGAGTAGTCCCAGAAGGAGGTCTGTGATCGATGCGGCGATTATTATTGCGATTGCTGTATAGCTTATTGTGAGAATTACGATTCCTGTTTTTGTGTGGTTTGTATCTTGCTTGCTCTTGGCCTGTGCTATTTCACGCAACGTGTCAGTCGACGTATGCGTGTAGGTGGGCTGGTATGGGACAAGCACTGACGTTGGTTGAGTCTGGAAGTCAGTAGGAAGGACTGAAGGAGCAGCTGGAATAGTAGGGTTATTGCTGGCCGGAAGTGGGTATTGTTGAATGTGGGTTGTTATTGGTAGTAAGGCGCCGCATTTCCAGCAGACTGTCAACGTTGGAGGATTGCCGCCGCCGCAACTGGGACAAATGGGTCGATTTGACAAGCCTAGTCAACTGATAAGTCCTCTTTATGAACAAAAAGGTTAGCAATTGTTCCTATGATCCGGCTTTCCAGAATGACCCAATCCGAGTACGACAAATGGAGGGAGAGGTCAATACGCGAATACATTGAGGAGAACGTGAAATCGGGAAGTGCGAAGGAAGCCGCGACGCTTGCGGAGAAGGAGTTCCAGCAAATCTTGCCAGACGGCCGGGCTACCAGGGACCACTTCTTCTTCATCATTCAAGATGAGGCAACCAGGAGACAGGTTGGCTCGATCTGGTTCCAGGCAAATAGGGACCAGCCTGCGCATCCGTTTTGCTACCTCTGGGATTTGTTGGTGTATGAGGAATATCGTCGTAGGGGCTTTGCGAGCCAAGCAATGCATGAGCTGGAAGTGGAGGGTCGTCGAATACAGGCCGATGCAGTGCCCCACCCGACTGTACCCACACAATAAGCATCGTCAATGAATCACAGCTTCCCGTGAATGTCACTCAGGTCTTTGAATGCCTTTTCGACTTTCCGGGAACGGTATGCGCTCCGATTTCTGATGCGCACTTTCCGCATGGACCTGGTGGTACGGTTGTTCCGGTGGCCAATATTGTTGGCGAACCTTCTGGATTCCAGGGAGGGAACTCATTCGTCATAGCACACGGGCAGACACTTGAGATAGTCATTACTGCGACTGCAGGTACTACGCTTCATTACATGTGTGCTATTCATCCTTGGATGCAGGGCACTATCACTGTCGGCAACGGCCACTCAGAATCAGAAGACTAGTGGGCATAACGAGAGTCGGGGACTAAAGATCCCACCCTTTCTTTTTTGTAGACGCAACTAGAAGGCGATCTTGAGGATTTTCTAGTACCATCTACGATGAAGAATTCTGTTTTCAGGAACTGAGAACTCTTTTCTGTCTCTTGGGAGGTTCACAGAACGCACCCAAGGAGCTGAATTATACCGCGGGATAGAATAAGATAGCATAGATTTATGCAGATATCTGTGGCTCAATACGTCTACTGCTTAAGGTGTGCTGTTCTGAGTGAGACTCAGCCTGTCTTGCAGACTGAGCAATCGCAAAAAACGTTCTGGACCAAAAAGAAGAAGCTGGCCGTGGTTCTCGCGGTCATTCTGATAGTCGCAGTAGTTCTACTGCTATTGTTGGGCTTCCGCCCGACCAATCAGGTTTCTTCCTCAATTGTAAACTGTACGAACGGGGCGAATAACTATCCGAGATGTGACTCCTGTCCATCTGGAAAGACACTTGCAAGTAATAATTGTGTTAGCAACTGTACAAACAGTGCGACGAATCCTCCTAGTTGTACTGCGTTCAATCCATGTTCCAATGGTGCCACGAATCCGCCAGGTTGTAACATTTTCAATGCATGTTCGAACGGAGCGAACAATCCGCCGGGTTGCAGTGTATTCAATCCCTGTACTAACGGGGCCACAAATCCACCGGGCTGCAACGTTTTCAATCCGTGTGTAAATGGAGCAACAAATCCACCTGCTTGCACAACGTTTCCTGCTTGCTCGAATGGTGCTACCAATCCACCTACTTGTACTACATTTCCAAACTGTTCGAATGGTGCGACAAATCCACCTACCTGTAATGAATTTCCACCCTGTTCTAACGGCGCTACGAACCCGCCAACATGTACTGTGATGACAGCGTGCACGAACGGTGCAACCAACTATCCAGCTTGCACGGTTTTTTCAACCACTACGAGTCTGGTTTGTAACCCAACAAGTATTGTCGCTCAACAACTATCTTCGACGGTTTGTACTGTTACGGTTTCTTCAACAGTGGCGGCTGCGCCTACTGGAATTGTCTCTTTCACGGGATCTTCTGCTTGGTACAATTCGGGATCGTCTTGTGTTCTGATTCCGAATTCGGGTGGATATAGCTCGGCGTGCAAGATAACAGGAGTTAGTGTGAAAGACAATGTTGGGGACCTGGTTCTGAGGGGTGTCTATGCTGGTGATGCTTCTCATTTGACAAGTTCAGGACAGACCAATGTGACGGTTACGAATCCTTCTGATAATCACTGTAACAGTCATGATAAACATGAATTGCGTGAGCACGAGTCCCACGAGGATCGAGATTGCCACTTCAGGTCTCATCGTCATGATAACGATCGCGTTAGGGATTTAGACGATCAATCTGACGAGTCAGAGAACGAGTAGTCGATATTTTTTCAGGAGTGAGGAGGACTCGCTTTAGAGCGGTTATGGAAGAAGTTGAGGAATTCAGTATTGTCGGCCATCACAAATGGGGAGGAAGAGTTCTGTTGAGAAGACCCTGGAGACCCTGAGGGATTTTGAGACGAGCCTACTGAGGCTCAAGAATTTCTTGTGGAGTTTTTTGTTGAGCCTCCATACTACGCGATGTTAATAGGACGCATCAGCGTTATGATTCAAGAATATTCTTGGCGGCTCTTCTGACAGATCAGTTTTCTGGTCGCCGCTCACTAGGACATTCGTGACAAGAAACTGCACAATGGACACGTGGGGGTGAAGATATGGATAGAACAGAAGGTCTTCTCGTTTTAGCATTGATAACAATCGTCGCATTGGGAGGATTATTCGCTGGCCGTGTGGTCTATGGCGCGGATACTCAGAGGTCTCAGAACCAGATTGTTGTATTGGCTAAGAATCAAGCCTTCACCACCGATGCTAATGGAAAGGCGACGCTTACGGTGGACGTGCCCTCGACAAATTTCAAGGATAGTTTGGGAGCCCTGATCGGAAACATGGACACAGGCCCGGCGGACGCGACTCAGGTAACAGTTGCGGTGACCGGGACGTTGCAGGGAAGCTACTGTGCTGACAATCCAGCGTCATGTGTGATGGTTCCTTTGGGTGGAGGTAATGGACAATCGTCCACATTCACAGGTTTAGGTAATTCGGTCCAGTTCCAGGGAGTGCTTCCTACGATGATGAACATGATATCATTACGCGTCTCGGTCAACTGTGCAACCTCGTGTGCTAACGTGGGCATGAGCTATACGTTGCTGTTGGTTGGGAAGGGGAACTAGATCTGTGAGACTGGTCAGGATCTGGTGGACTCATACGAGAGGCTACTGGGGACGGAACGTTCGCATGATACTGGAGGCTACGGTGAACACGGTGGCCTTATTGGCAATATTCAGCTTCTTTCTCGGTTTCTATAACGTGTACAACGCGGTTAGTATGGGGCTTGCGAATGGTGGAGTGATCTCGATAAATCATGGCGTCGTGATCACATCGGTAGAATTGAGCAGGATCAATTGGCAGGATCAGAACTCTATCTATTTGACCCAGTCTGGGAAGCATTGGTTTGACATGCTGTATGACGCGTTGAAGGTAATGATACTGGTGGTGTCGACAGTTACATTGTCGAGAGAAGTGGCTTCATCGATCAATCTGAGCAAGATAGAACTTGAAAGTAGGAAGGAGGATTATCTGATGCTATTGCGGGCTACTTTCAAGAAGTCATTGTTGAAGGATCTAGTGGTGTTT
>Ga0209157_1001810_pt1 | contig 17493 bp, 18 predicted proteins | sample GraSoiAngelo_135_FD_185892 | JGI IMG/M metagenome (GOLD analysis project Ga0209157, IMG submission 185892) | Grasslands soil microbial communities from the Angelo Coastal Reserve, California, USA - 14_0929_05_40cm (SPAdes) (version 2) | ecosystem: Environmental > Terrestrial > Soil > Grasslands ...
CGCATCACTCACCCGTATCCCTTGAGGCGACTTGGCGTTGTCACCTGAGGCAGGAGCCGGATGCGGTAATGCCGCACGTCCGGATCTGTGGAGGGGGTTACGGGCAACCGTCATCTCTACTCCGACTTCTCCTCGAACCGAGACCTGAAATCGTAGCTCTCACGGCTAATATTCGGCAGTTTCTAGCCTTTATCTGCGGCGATGCCGCCCATGGCGTGGCAGCACGCGCTGGCGGCTACTACACCTTCGCGAACGCGCGAACCGGGAATGTCCCAAGCCCTTTCGCCTTAACCGGGACGGCAAAGAAGCGACTGCCGCGATCAGGCTTTGTTTCGCGGCTAACGTCGTAGTCGGCCCAAGAGGCTTCGGCGAGAGGATGGGAGCAAAACGGGAGCAGAAAGCTTAGAGCGTTCGGGATGACTCCAGGAATTCGAGTAGGTCTGGCGGTCCCGACTCGGGGCGTCCACCCGCAGGTCGAATTCCCTTTCTGGGAGACGTGCCCCGGACAGAAGAAGTAAGGTCATGTGTGCGCCGGCGGAGCAGCGCAAGGACCGACGCCCTGGGCGGCCGATGCAGCGGGCGGCGTGGGCCGCGCTTCACTGATAGACTTCGGGGGCCTTCCCGCGGGCCTCCGAAAGGCGCATCGGGCGTCAGACCCTCTGGCATCTGGCTCGACCTCCCCACCCCCGGCACGCGGCGTCCGCGTCGCGTTCGAGGGGGGCTGCCGATGATTCTGTCCGAGACCGCCGAGAAGTTGGTGACGGCGCTACAGCGCGACGGCGCCCGCGTGCTGTGCTTTCCTTGTGTCGCCGGGGAACCGACTCCACGATCTACGAGGCCCACGAGGCCGTCCGAGAACTGATTCTCAACGGGCGCGCGCTGGCGAGCCCTAACGTCGCGTGCTCCGCCTGTCACCGCTTGCACCTCGTCGTAGGGCTGCGCACCGGAGGGTGATACGACGGTCAGTCGCCCAGCAGCGGGCGGCGCTGATGGCGCTTTGAACGGGAGAGAGCACAATGGCGGTCGAGGGAAAGTATTTGGTCTGGACGATGTCCGCGGCGGACTACTATACGCTTCGCGCGGCAGCAACTGATCCTCGTAAGGACGCAGTGCTGGGCACGGTACGCTGGACGATTGGCGGCAAGATCATGGAAGAGACGCCATCGCTCGGTTGGTGGGTCGACATCGACGTCGTCCTTGATCACGTCGGCAAGCCAGTCGATCCCATTCGTGGATCGATGCCGAGCTACAGCCTCGTCACGTGGGATATGCTTCAGCGCAGTACTCCCGGACTCTTCCCGATGAAGCCAGACAACCTCATTGGTTTCAGCCGCGCCGGACTTAGCGGCGAGCGCTAGAGACCCGCGCAGAAACACACCCGCCGCGTCAGTTCGTCGTCGGCGGGACTCGAATCCACGGTTCTTGGCAGCTCGGCACCTGCGGATAGTAACCGTGCGCGCTTGGGCAGTAGTACTAATACATGCCCGCGCCAGGCTGAGCGCCCTGCGGCGGTTCGATGTAGACCGGGGGCTCTTCTAGGACGACTGGCGGCGGGCCGTAGTACGCGGGCGGATAGTACCAATATGGGTAGGGCGGTCCCCACCACCAGGGGCCGACACCTACGATGAATTGGCTGCCGTGACCGTGATGCCGACCGTGGTGACTGCCGCCACGCCCGCCCCGCCCTTCACTCGCAGACACCGCGAGCAGAAGTAGGAGTGTCGACAGGAGGAAAATGGCGCCGAACCGTCTCAGCAGCATGAATCCGATGAATCTCTGCGGCTGACGCTATGCCCGACGCAATCCGTGGGTCAACTCGCGCGACGCGATACGGTGCTCCGCGTCGTGCGGGCTCCTCGGCGCGGTCAGGGCCCGGCGCGGTCCGCTCTCTGCGTGCGATCTGGAAGCATTTCGGGATGCTGTCTTGTGGCAGACTACCGTCGGCCAGTTTTCTGGCGGATGAGAACGCGACGCTGATCCATGACAAGAACGTTACCCGCGTCGATTCGGAGGCCGGTATTGGACCTTCGGCCAATGGGGAACGACGAGCACAAAGGCGCGACCGCAGAGCCCGCAGATGCGGCGCTCGGCGAGTGGCACTACTCGATGACCTGATCCGCCCGCAGCAGCAGCGAGGGCGGGAGGGTGAGGCCGAGGGCCTTGGCGGTCCTGAGGTCTGCGGCGCACGGGTTCTTCACTGCGCATGGATTCTGGGCCGACGGCTGCTGTCCCAAGGCCGTGGCGCCGACGAATCCGAGGGATACGTGACGACGATTGAGAAGCTGCCGCTAAAACGATCGGATGAGGCGCTCGATTCGCTCGTCGTGGGACTGGAACGGGTCTTTGCAGAGGATCGTCTCGCGTTCCGGGTCGTTGAGCTTCAGGTAGACCCAGTCCACGCGGTAGTCCTTGCCCTTCAGGTTGGCCTGACGGATGAACTCGCCGCGCAGGCGGGCGCGCGTCGTCTGCGGCGGCACGTGTTTGGCCTGCTCGATCGTCTCGTCGTCGGTGATCCGGTCCACCTGATCGTTGAGCGCAAGCCGGTAGTAGACGCCCTTCTCGGGCCGGATGTCGTGGTACTGGAGGTCGAGCAACGAAACCTTCGGGTTGCGCCAGGAGAGCCGGTCGCGGTCCATGAACTTGTCGATCCACGCCTTCTTGATCACCCAGTCGAGCTCGCGCGAGAGCTGCATCAGGTCCGAGTCGAGCTTCGTGAGCACGTCGGCCCAGCGGGCGAGCACGTCCTTTGTCGCCAGGTCGGGGCTGATCGAGTCCACGTAGCGCGTCGCACACTCGAGGTACTCGAGCTGCATCTGGAGCGCAGTGAACGTGCGCCCGTCCTTGAGCGTGATCGCCTCTCTCAACGTCGGGTCGTGGGAGACGTCGCGTATCGCCTGCACGGGTGATTGCAGCGAATAATCTCGATCGAAGAATCCATCTTCAATCATGTCGAGTACCAGGGCCGTTGTCCCGAGCTTCAGATAGGTGGCCACTTCCGACATGTTCGAATCGCCCACGATGATGTGCAGGCGGCGATAACGCTCGGCCTCGGCGTGCGGCTCGTCGCGCGTGTTGATGATCGAGCGCGTCGAGGTCGTGGCGCCCGAGATCTCCTGGCAGATGTGCTGGGCGCGCTGCGAGAGGCAGTAGTGGAAGCCCCGCGGCGTCTGGAGCACCTTGCCTGCGCCCGCGAAGATCTGGCGGGTCACGAAGAAGGGGATGAGCACCTCGGCCAGGCGCTGAAATGGCACGTCGCGGCTGACGAGGTAATTCTCGTGACATCCGTAGGAATTGCCGGCCGAATCCGTATTGTTCTTGAACAACAGGATATTTCCCTCAATGCCGTCTTCCCGCAGGCGCTGCTCGGCCTGGTGCCGGAGGTCGTCGACGATCCGCTCCCCCGCCTTGTCGTGGATGACGAGCTCGGCGACGTCATCGCACTCGGGCGTCGCGTACTCGGGGTGGAACCCGGTGTCGAGGTAGAGGCGCGAGCCGTTCTCGAGGAAGACGTTCGCGTTGCGGGCGCCGGGGATGACCTTCTCGAAGAGGTACCGCGCGACGTTGTCGGGCGACAGGCGACGCTCGCCGTTCAGGGTGCAGGTGAGACCGTACTCGTTCTCGAGGCCGAAGATCCGGCGCTTCATCTGGGTTGGCGCCGGGATTTCCGATATGGACTCATGCTGCTGAGCGAGCCGCACGCTCTCCAACCTGCCGTTCCGCCGGTGCGGAATAAGTGACAGGGGGGCTTTCTCGGGATTCCTGGCCTCCTGACCGTGAGTGCTCCGGGGCGTACCATCCATGATTACCCGACCCGAGAGACACCCCCGCCGGGATCGATCCGCTCCTCGTCTCACTCCCTCCGTGTACTGTTCTCTCGAGAGCCGCCTACGCTACGAGAGCGGAACTCCCTCGCCCTGGACGACGGGTTCCTATCCTACTCACCGGTGCAGCACCCAGGTACATCGACATCAAGCGCTCGCGCTCCGATTCCAAAGTCTTTCGTCTGTCACCTTCCAGGGTTGTCTTCACTCGGTGGCCCGAACCAGTCAGGCATGCCTCGTAGTACCGCCTGAGCCCTTCGACGCCACCTGTTGCAAATGCGTTTTCCGCGTGCTCCTTCAGCATCCAACCCGGGATCAAGTCTTTACCGCCTTCGTATACATCCAGGACGACCGCCAGCATCGCCGCCCCTCTGTCCATTCCCACCCTCCGAGTCTCCTCGACACCCTACACTCCGTCTCCCCCGGGAGGACGTAGTATAGGCTGATTTCGGAGAGGTAAAACATGAGTCAGCAGTGGACCTGTGCAAAGTGCGATCAGCCGATTCTCAAGGGCCAGCCGTTCACGACAGCCATCGTCCCGGGGCGGTCGCCCAAACCAGGCGTCGTCTCGGGAAAGGTCCTGGTTCACAAGAACGAGAGGGATTGCAAGAAGCCCCAGACGGCTGATCGTCTTTGATAACGAATTGCAACGTCCGCACTCGGGCGTCGAGGTTTTCTTGGCCGCGATCTCTGTCAGCCGCGAGCTTTGCCCACGTGTTCCTTTCGAAGTTGTACTGGTAGACATTCCCGCCCTCGTCGAGCGCGACGAGGGCGTCTTGCGATGCGCAAATTTGCGAACGTCGTCGCGCAGGTCCACGAGCGCGTGCCCTGTCAAGGTCCATCGCGGCTGCGTCATGGAGAAGATGCGCGCGGGCTCGGTCGCCGAGCGCGTTCGGTTGGCCGGCGGCGTCGGAGAGTCATCGTCACGGAGGCCTGACGCAGCGGCCACCTGTTGGACCAACGTCCAATAGGCGGCGCGGCTGACGTGCTCTAGATTCCAGCCGCGATGAACTCTTCGCCCTCGAAGCCCGGCCGGACTCTTGGTCGTCCGCGGCGACTGGAATTCAAGGCCGATCGTCCTCGCCAGATCGACCGGTATATCGACTACTTTGGTAACGGCACGGCAAGCAGCGCCGCCACCTCCCTCGAGCATTACGCCGCCGCGACCTGATTCCCACTCCTCGCTTCCCTCTCTATGCTCGGCGGCACGTGACCTTAGGTCCAATAGCGATCAGACGGACGCAGGCCTAGGGTGGGTGTGTGAACGATATCGTGAAGGACGTACCGATCATCGCGATCGTGGACGACGACGCGTCGGTCCGTCGCTCGCTCCTTCGCGTCGTGCGGTCGGCCGGTTACAAGGCCGAGACGTTCGCGTCCGCCCGCGAGTTCCTCGACTGGCTGCCTCGGAATCAAGCGGCCTGCCTCGTGCTCGATGTCCAGATGGCTGAGATGAACGGGTTCGACCTTCAGAACAGGCTGACGGTACCGATCATCTTCATCACGGCACATGACGACGCCTCGACCCTCGAGCGCATCGAGAAGTCAGGGGCGGCCGGACTCCTGCGCAAGCCCTTCGACGCTCCGGCGGTGCTGGACGCCATCCGGCGCGCGGTGGGAGCGAACCACGCGCGAAACGCCGGGGCCGATGACGGTGGTCCTGCGCCCGCCGTAACGGCGTCAGTCGCCGAGCTCGGTGGCTGAGTCAGTGACGCCGACGACCGGGAAGCTACGCCCTGGAGCGTCGGTTATAGACGGCCAGGCGCGGGCGTTCGGTCAGCCGGGGCTGTTTGTGAAGTCGGTAGTAGTCGGGCTGTGACTGCTCTCAGGAGGTGCTCCATGCGAAAAGTGACACGTGCTCTTGTTGGCGTCATCGTGGCGAGCCTTGTCGCGGCGGCGGTCAGCGTGTATGCCGAGACGCCGACGGAGGCCGATTTCGCCGCCTGCAATACGGACGCGCGAGCCGCCATGAAGGCGGGCACCGACACTCCGACGACAAAGGACTACGTGCGCGTGGAGTCAGCCCGGACGGACAGCGTAGCGACGTGGGCCACCTGGGTCTGGCCGATCAGCATGGAGTCCTCGGATCCCCAGCTTATTGGGATGGCGACAGATGGGATCACGGACGCCGCGTATCAGGCGACATATCGCACGTGCATGCGACGGAATGGATTCTGAGAAGACTGATACGGAGGACCGTACCAGGGATCGGAGGGAATGGGCAGCGGGAGGCGACTCGGCGGCGGTGTCTCTCGACGGCACGGTTCGGTTCGACCTAACCCGGAAGCACCGGTCACATAAGCCCCAGGGTTTGCCCGACGCACCGCCGGCAACGTGTCGGGAAGCGTGAACAAGTTGACGACGGGACGGTCCGCTCGGTTCAGGAGGTCTTGTCAATGAAGCCAGAGACGGCAGCGAAGGTGAAGTATGGAGTTTGGGGCCTGATTTGTGGGGCAGTCATCGCAATGATCATCGGCTTTGCGTGGGGTGGCTGGACAACCGCCGGCACTACCCAAACGATCACGAAAGAGGCGGTCTTGGCGAGTCAGGCGGCGATCTGCGTCGCCCAATTTATGAAGGAACCGAACCATGAAAAGAAACTTAAAGAACTCGCGGAAGTAAGTAGCTGGCAGAGAGCTGAAGTCATTGAAAAAGGTGGCTGGGATAAGATGCCCGGGCAAGCAAAGGCTGGCTCTACTGTAGCCCGAGCATGCGCCGATGGGCTTGAAGTTCTTTTCAAGAAATGAAATCGGGACGTGCTCGTGAGCTTTGCCGCGCACGTCCTGAAGGAGGTAGGTCTTCGTCCGACCTAACAAGATTCGGGGCGCAAGGGCCATCCACAACCAGGAGGTTCCCAGATGCCAACATACATTTCCCTGCTCCGGTTCACTCAGAAGGGCGTGGAGTCAATCAAGGACGGCCCAAAGAGGCTGGACGCCGCGAAGGAGAGATTCCGCAAAGGGGGCGGTGAGTTGAAGGCGTTCTATCTGGTGACCGGCCAGTACGACGCTGTCGCGATCTCGGAAGCCCCCGACGACGCCACCGTGGCCAAGCTCGCGCTCGGCAATGCGTCGATGGGCTTCGTTCGGACGGAGACGCTCCGGGCTTTCACTGAGGATGAGTACCGGCAGATCGTCGGGTCGCTTTCGTAGAGCCTATTCCTATCGCCGCTCGCCTAGCATCTTGCCGTCGCGCCCCGTTCAAATGCCGGCGAGCGGCTCTTATCGAGCTTACCGTCACGAACGTCCGCATAGAGCGCGGCGCTTTGGACGATCCAAGTTCGGCATCGGCAACCGGGCGATCCGCGCCTTCGTCGATCTCCTCGCCGTCAGCTGGATCATTCGGGAGAACCCCGCGCTATTGCGCCGCGGAGGTGGACGCCGGTGTGGGCGAGCCACCCATGCCCTCGACTCCGTAATCATTCGTAAGTCGCCTCCGCCCCGTCTCCGAAAATTCGACGGCTGGGCGTCACGAAGCTCGGCGAAGGGGTTGGGTCGGAACCTGGACGCCGTCGTGAGCGAATACTTGTGGGCACCGCTCCGCGGACCAATCCAGGTTAAATCACCCGCGGTAAGCTCGGCGTGGGCGAGGCCACCTTACGGCGGCGAGGCGGCGAGGCGGGCGCATTTCGTCAACCCCGCTCTTCGGATGATATCGAGCGAATAGGTGAAACACTCGTTCCGGCGACCGTGACGGTACACGCCGTTTCGACGACCCTACCGGCCCATTCCGCCATCAAATCACGCCGAAATGCCGAAGCGCCTCTTCGATCGCCTCACGCTTTTCGGGCGGGCACGGCTCGATGTCACGATCCCGACGGGCCCGGTTCGCCCCACGCAGCGTCGGTACGCCGTGAACCTCCTTGACATGAGCGATCCACCCCGTTTTCGGGATGAAGCCGTGGTGGCGCTGCACGAACTTCTGAATCTCGGCGTACGTGGCCATTGCATGCCCTCCACGATCGTACCTTGCTGCATCAGAGGACCTATGATGCGGGGGTGACTGATCTGGCCGCAGGCGTTGCGGTGCCCATGCCGAGCAGTTTGCGCATCAGTCGGCGTTTGACCAGCTCGACGAGGGCGAGATAGGTGATGGTCACTCCGCCGAGGAATACGAAGTACGCGCCCGGGAGCGGCACGAAGCCGAGCGTAGCGGCGAGCGGCGTGAAGGGCAAGACCACGGCGATCAGCACCACAAGCACAGTGGTGACCGCCAGCGGGAGGCTCGGCCGGCTGCGCAAGGGATTGCCAGCAGTCCGGATGACGAAGAGGACGAGTGTCTGCGTCGCGAGCGACTCGACGAACCAACCCGTCTGGAAGAGCGCCTCGGAGGCGCGGAAGACCCACAGCAGCACCCCAAACGTGAGGAAGTCGTAGATCGAGCTGATGGGCCCGATCACCACCATGAACCTCCGGATGATCCCGATGTCCCACCGCTGTGGGGTCCGGATGAATGCTTCGTCGACATTGTCGGTGGGGATCGTGACCTGGGCGAGATCGTAGAGGAAGTTGTTGAGCAGGATCTGAGTCGGCAGCATCGGCAGGAACGGCAGGAAGAGAAACGCGCCGGCCATGCTGAACATGTTGCCAAAGTTCGAGCTGGTCCCCATCAACAAGTACTTCATCACGTTGCCGAAGGCCCGGCGACCCTCGAGAATTCCGGTGTGCAGGACGTTCAGGTTGCGCTCGAGCAGGATAATGTCGGCGGCGTCCTTAGCGACGTCGACGGCGGTCGCAACGGACACGCCGACGTCCGCCGTGTGGATGGAGGGCGCGTCGTTGATGCCGTCGCCCAGGAAGCCGACGACGTGGTTGCGACTCTTGAGTGCGAGTATGATGCGGTTTTTCTGCGCGGGTGAGACGCGGGCGAAGACGGTCGTTTGCTCAGCTACCGCAGCGAGAGCGCTGTCGGTCATGCGCTCGATCTGGTCGCCGGCGACGATGCGGGCACTGTCGAGGCCGACCTGACCGCAGACGTGCTGGGCGACGAGCTCGTTGTCGCCGGTGAGGATCTTCACCACAACGCCGTCGCGGCGGAGCGCGTGGAGCGTCTCGGCGACTCCCTCCATCGGCGGATCGAAGAAGGCCACGAAGCCGGCAAGTACGAGCTCACGCTCGTCGTCGGCCGAGTACACGGCTTGGGGCGGCACCCTCGCGTAAGCGACGGCCAAGACTCGAGATCCGTGAGCGCTCAGGTCGCGGTAGGTCGCTTCGCAGCGCGCGCGCATCGCCTCATCGAGGCGAGCGCTGCCACGATCCGTCTCGTACGCCGTGCAGCGGGCGATGACGCCCTCCGGAGCCCCCTTCGTGATCAGTAGCCGCCCGCCGCCATTCTCAACGACGACGGAGAGTCGTCGGCGCTCGAAGTCGAACGGGATCTCGTCGATCTTTCGGTATCCGTTGATGGCCGCTGCGCCACGTTTCAGAATCGCCCCGTCCAGCGGACTCTTAATGCCCGTTTGGTAGGAGCTGTTGACGTACGCGAGGGCCAACGGCCGCTCCGAGACCTGGCCGAGCGGGTCAAGGTGGCGGTCGAGCACCATTTCACCGCTCGTGAGCGTGCCGGTCTTGTCGCTGAAGAGGACGTCCATGCTGCCGAAGTTCTCGATCGCCTCGAGATGCTTGACGATCACCTTCTGGCGCGCCATGTGCGCGGCCCCGCGGGAGAGGGTGACGGCGCTGATCATTGGCAGGAACTCGGGCGTCAGGCCCACCGCCAGTGCCACCGCGAAGAGCAGCGACTCGAGAAACGCGTGATGCAGGAGCGCGCCCGCCAGGAGGACGAAGAGGACGAGGAAGAACACCGTGCGCATGATGAGGAGCGCGAACTGCCTGGTGCCGCGCTCGAACTCCGTCTCGGGCGGGCGCGTCGACAGGCGCGCGGCAATGTCGCCGAACGCGGTTGCCGGCCCGGTCGCGACAACCAGCGCGGTCGCCGTGCCGCTCACAACCGACGTGCCGAGGAAGACCACGTTGCGTGCGTCCGCCGGCTGCCGCGGCGCGATCTCGATGTCGGCCGCGTCCTTCTCGGCCGGCATCGACTCGCCCGTCAGTGCGGCCTGCTGGACGTGGAGGTCTCGCGCCTCGAGGAGGCGCGCGTCGGCAGGAACGCGATCGCCGGCCGCGAGTCGGACGATGTCACCGGGGACCAGCTCGCGCCGTCGAATCTCGAGCCAGGTTCCATCGCGGAGGGCGGTCGCCGTCGGCGCCACGGTGTCGCGCAGCCGCTCGGCGACGCGATGGGAGCGATAGGTCTGGACGAAGTTGAGTACGACGCTCAGGGCCACCATGAGAACGATGATGGAGGCATTGACCCGCTCGCCGAGGATCGCGGAGGCGGCGCTCGCGATCAGCAGAATGATGACCAGCGGATTCGCCAGGAGCAGGAGGATTTGGACGAGGCCGGCCGTGCGCGGCGCGCGCGCGGGCTCGTTCGGGCCGACCTCGCCGAGCCTTCGGCGCGCCTCGTCGGCGGTCAAGCCTCCGCGTGAGGCATGGAGCTCCGCGAGGAGCACGTCGACGGGGCCGTGCGGCACCGTCACGGCTGACGGCGCTCCTGCATTGTCACCACTGCGATGTCCAGTCGCGCCTCCGGCATGTCGTCGCCGTGCCTGGCGATATTACGCCTTGAGCTCGATGAGCGTGTCGATGTTTGCGCGCTGTTACATCTTCTGCGAACTCACTGAGAGAGGGAAGCCAACCCTCTTCGCCTGGGGAAAACCGTGTCCGTGGACTGAAGTGAAACTGCCCGGTCAGAGAACAGTTGCATTGCCATCACCTACGTTTTGGGACATCCAAGAGCTCTTCAGGAAGGGATGATGTCCACCGAGCCGTAAAGCTCTACGAGCTCTCGGCGCACCTCCGCCTCGGTCTGGGTAGACGGATGCGACCACCTCATATTCTGGCTGGGTGAGGTTGGTCGTGATCTCCAGCCCAATGCCGTTCGGGGCGGAGAGTAGATCGAGCAGAAGCTTTCAGAGTTCGCGCGGTTCGTATGGAACGCGAGATGCTGCATGCCTCCGCGTCTCGATTGCCGAAGCAGTAGTGCTCCCCGCTGATCTCGCTTGACTTACCGCGTCTATTATTATATAAATTATATATCAAATATAACTTATATACCTCCAGATGGGGCTGCGTGTCCGGTCAGGAGTCAGCTGGGCCGGCAGGGAGTGGTGATGTTCCCGAATAAGACGAAAGTCCTCCTCATTCTCACGCAGGACGTTCTGGACCGGGCTCGGGTCTTGGCGGGGGAGGCGACGACCGCGCTCAAGCTCCCGGTGAGCCTCCAGATCGTCCTCCGGGCCCTCATCGAAGTGGGGCTGAAGCGGGATAACCACCTGGCCCTCCTCGCCAACGTTGAGGGTCAGGCCAAGGCGGTTCGCCACCAGCGGAGCGTGGCGGGCCGAGCAGGACTGAGGGGGAACTGACCGCAAAGACGGCTGACGTTTTCCGGATCGGCCCCAAACAGAGGGACGGAAATACGGTGAACGGTGAGAGGAGACTAGGAGGTGGAAGTGGATAGAGGGGCGGCGATGCTGGCGGTCGTTCTGGATGTATACGAAGGCGGTAAGGACTTGATCCCGGGTTGGAAGCTGAAGGAGCACGCGGAAAACGCGTTTGCAAAAGATGGCGTCGAAGGGCTCAGGCGGTACTACGAGGCGTGCCTGACGGGTTCGGGCCACCGAGTGAAGACAACCCTCGAACGTGACAGACGAAAGACTTTGGAATCGGAGCGCGAGCACTTCATGTCGATGTACCTGGGTGCTGCGCGGTGAATAGGATGGAAACCATCGTCCAGAGCGCAGGAGCCCCGGCGTACGAAAACAGACCTGTCCGGGATGGTTTTAACCCGGAGTTATAAACACGAAGATCTTCGAGAGGAGAGCACCATGAACACCATGCTTCGCTGGTCCCCGACCCGGCAGTTCCATTTCCACCCCGACGTCAACGACCTATCCGAGAGGTTCTTCGGCGGCGCCACGGATGAGACCGCTCAGCGTGCGTCGTGGCTTCCGGCTGCGGAGGGGCGGATGGAGGACGGCACCTACGTCATCCAGCTCGCCCTGCCGGGCGTGGATCCGCAGGACGTGAAGGTGTCCTTGATGGACAATGTCCTCACCGTCAAGGGCGAGCGCAAGGCCGATCACGACACCGTGGGCAAGGACTATTTCGTCCGCGAGGTCGCGTACGGCGCGTTCGAGCGGAATTTCGCCCTTCCTGAAGGCGTCAACGCCGCCCAAGTGGAGGCGAAGTACGCGAGGGGCATGCTCGAGGTGAGGGTCCCCGCGCCGCAAGCCACGACGCCGAGGACGATCGAAGTCAAGGCTGCCTGAGCGAGGCCGGCCGCGACCGAGGCCGTGCCGGTGTCGACCGGCACGTGCCCCGGCCTCGGCCTTCGCTCGTCACCACTGCGCGGAGATCGGCACGCCACTCACCGCGGTCAGCGCCACAACGATGCACAGCGGGCCGCGTCAACAGCGGCGCGCCGCTCACCCCGAGCAGTTCTATGGGATCGCGCCGTTCCCAAAAGGTCACCTTTGAGAAGAACCCAACAGGTCATCTGCTCCCGATTTGCTCCCACACCACCCCAAAACACGCTGAAACGAGACCAAACATCCGAGACCACCGCGCATCACCTAACTGGCGAACGTCTCGACTGTTATCTTGATATCGCCTGCGAGATCAGAGGGTTGCCGTTTCTGGCCTTCGCGCGCTCATAACCCAAAGGTCGCTGGTTCAAATCCAGCCCCCGCAACCATCGAAGACGAGGGGTTAGCGGACGCAAGAGCCGCTAGCCCCTTTCGTTTACCCAGACTTCACCCAGGAATTACGATCACGCCTTCTTCGGAGACCAGCCATACGCCTTGGCGCAGGCACCGCCCATCAGCATTGCGCGTTCGCTGTCGCTCAGGCGGTTGGTTCGGCGGAAGGGCTCGACGGCCTGTTCGTAGTTGACGACTGCGAAGGCGCGAGTCCAGTCGGTCCCCCAGAGGCAGCGTTCGAAACCCCAGGCGTCGAACACGCGGGCGAGGGGATCCCAGATGTCAGGGAAAGGATAGGGTTCTCGGGACAGCGTGCAGGCACCGCTGACCTTGATCATCGCGTTCCGGCGCTTGGCGAGGTCGAGCACCTTGGGCAGATCAGCCCAGGGCTGCGGCGGGGCGGGCGGCGTTCGAGGCTGCATGATGGCCAGATGGTCGATGATGAATCGCGTGTCGGGGTGGCGGTCGATGAGCGTTGCGCCCGCGTCCACGTTGCCCCAGCACAGCATGTTGACCGGAAAGTCGTACCGAACCGCGGCGCGCAGGATCCGGTCGAGCCCCGGGTGGTTCGGCTCGCGCCCAGCCTCTTTCGTCATCATGATCCGGATGCCGACCGCGCCCGGGGTCTTCTTCCAGTCGGCGATGACATCGGCCACCGCCGGATCATCCGGGTCGACCGGCTTGACGAGAGCGAACCGGCCGGGATGAGCCCGTTGTACTTCCACCGCATAGCTCGCGTCGTAGCGGTACATGGAAAAGGCGGAGATGAAGATCGCGCCGTCAACGCCGACCCTGTCCATCGCCGCCACCATCTCGTCTCCGGTGACGTGATCGGGCCAATTCGGGACACTGTGCCAAGGCCGTTTCGAGGTGTTCGCCTCATAGGAGTGGACCTGGGAATCGATGATCGCCATCGGGACGTTCCTCCGTGCCAAGCGGGTTCATCATCTACTTCAGGGGTGGCATGACTCCGGCGGGCAGTGGCATCTGCGCGACGTTCAGCGTCATTGACACCAGGCTGTAGTAGCCGACGGTGCCGACGAGATCGACGACGCCGCGCTCGCCGAAGGTGTCGTTGACGCGCTGGAACGTCGGGTCCGAGACGCTGCCCGTCGCCAGCAGTTCCGAGACGAAGTCGTAGACGGCCTCCTCGTCCTTTGCCATGCTCGCGGGGCGCTGGTTTGCTGCGATGGCATCGGCCGGGCTCAGCCCCGCCTCGAGGGCGAGTCGGCGATGCGCGTAGAATTCGTACTGCGCGGTCCACTTACGACCGGCCATGATGATCGCCACTTCGTTCAGCCGCTGGGGGATGGAGGTCCCGAACCGCACGAAGGCGCCGAGGCGCTGCACGAGATCGCAGAGCTCGGGGCTTCGCAGGAGCGCGTTGAAGGGACCGCGGAGACCGGCGCCGCGTGGGCCTGACTGGATCGCGTCGGCCACGCGCTTTTGATCCGCGGTCATCGTCTCCGGCGTCAGCGTCGTGAATCTCGGCTCACTCATCGCGTTCCTCCCTGATGGTGTCGACCCGACCCTGGGGCCGCGCGAAGCCCGGTCGCCTCGCGCCGGCAGAGTAGCAGGCGGACGGAGCCGCCGCTGACCTCGTTCGGCCCCTATGCTAGCGTTGACGCCCGGACCAAAAGATAGGGGAGGGTGTGACCGTGGACGCTTCGAACCAGGAGCTGCAACAGTACCTTTTCGATCTTCAAGGCTATTTGGTGATCCCCAACGTCCTGGGTGCGGCGGAGGTGGCTGAGCTGAATCGATTGATCGATGCGCAGCGGCTCCCCAGCCCCCGCGAAAAAATCCGCTTTGGCTCCGCCGCCGGCAAGCACGGACCGGATCATGGCTTTCTCAACTGGGGGGAGCCGTTCTGTCGCCTGCTGGATCATGAGGCGATCATGCCAATTCTTCGCCTTCGGCTCGGGGACTGCTTTCGGCTGGACCGTCTTTACGGGATCCGCATGCACAAGGGGCAGACCATGGGGGCCATGCACGCGGACTACGGGGCTTCGGCTCTCAACTCCTTCACCAGGCCAGGAGAGCGCTTTCACTTTGCCCCCAACGGTATCTACGAGGGGTTCACGGTCGTGGCCTGGAGTCTCACCGATGCCGGATCGGCCTACGGGGGATTCTGGTGTATTCCCGGGAGTCACAAGAGTCACTTCAAGCTGCCGCGCCAGATCCACGAGGCCCCGGAAAAGGCGTCCTGCGTGGTCATTCCGGAGATCCCGGCGGGGTCGGTCGTATTGTTCTCCGAGGCGGTGATGCACGGAACAGCCCCGTGGAGAGCCGACCACGAGCGCCGGACTCTGCTCTACAAGTATTGCGTCTCCCAGATGGCGTGGTCGCGGGCGCGCGTGCTTCCGCCACCCGATGTCCGGCTCACCCCGCGACAGGAAGCGCTCCTCACCGAGCCGGCGGATCCACATACGTTCGTTCCGTCACTCTTCAGCGACGGACCTGGCGTGGAGCGGTAGGGATCGCCCTGCCCCCTTACATGAAGGGACACGATATGAACGACAGTCGGATCGTGCCGGTGTTCCAGATCCTCGCCGAGGACATCCAGGCCCTGGGCATCCGCGCCGTGTTCGGGCTCATGAGCGACGACACGGCAGTCTTCGCGGTGACGCTCGATGGCCTCGGCGTCAAGTTCGTCGGAGCGCGGCACGAGAACAACGCCATCGCCATGGCCGAGGGCTATGCCTACTCCACGGGGGAGCTTGGCGTGGCCCTCATCGGCCGTGGTCCGGCCACGGCCAACGGGCTTCACGCCGCCGTGGGGGCCAGTCGCACGGGATCGAAGGTGCTGGTCATCTATGGCGACGCCGCTGTCGGGAGCGGAGCCGTCAACGGCATTGGTCCCGATTACAAGGGCTTCAACGCCCAGGCCGTGCTGGGTGCCGCGGGGCTGACCTGTTTCACGGCCGCCAGCGCGGCCACCGCGCGCCAGACCCTGGCCGACGCCATGACCGCCGCCAGTCACGGAGCTCTGGCCGCCCTGCTCCTGCCCACGAACGTGCAGATGATGAACGTGGAGGTCTGGGGACCGGCGCCGAAGATCACCCCTGCCAGCCAGCCGACGGGCGCGCGCAGACAATCCATCGACGCCGCCGCGGCGCTCCTGAGCAAGAGCCGGCGTCCCGTGATCGTGGCCGGCATGGGCGCTCATCGAGCCGGGGCGAAGGCGGCGTTGCAAGCCCTGGCGGAGAAGACCGGCGCCTTGCTGATGACCTCGGCGCGCGGCAAGGACATGTTCCACGGCCATCCGTACAACCTGGGCATCCTCGGATCCTTCTCCCACACCATGGGACGGCGCATGATGGACCAGGCCGATTGCGTGCTCGTGTTCGGCGCCGGGCTGAACTTTCTCACCATGAGCTTTGGTGCCGCCGTTCCCCAGGTGCCGATCATCCAGGTCGATTCCGTGCGAGCCCATATCGGGCGGTGGACCACGGCGGACGTGGCGGTGGTGGGCGATGCCCGGCTGGTGGCCGAGCAACTGCTGGCGGCGCTGCCGGGGCGGCATGGCTCCGAAAAGCCCTTTCACACCGCGGAGAACCTGGCCAGGATCTCGGGGTTCGACATCGCGTTCGATTTCGAGGCGGCTCACACGCCCCGCACCGTGGATCCCCGTGCGCTGGGAGTCGAGCTCGACCGGCTGCTGCCCCGGGAGCGCCACCTCGTGTACGACGCCGGAAATTTCCTCGGCATCCTGCCTTACATCACCGTCCCCACGCCCGGACATCTGAAGATGACGAGCGAGTTTGCATCCATCGGTCTGGGCTTCGGCACGGCGCTGGGGGTGGCGAAGGGTCGCCCACACGTCCCCACGGTGCTGGTGATCGGCGACGGCGGCTTCCTCATGACCATGAGCGAGCTGGAAACCGTGATCCGGGAGGACATCCCGTTGATCATCGTGCTGATGAACGACTGCGCCTACGGGGCGGAGCTGCACTTCCTGGCGATGCGCAAGCTCCCCGTCGGGAAGTCGGTGTTTCCGGACGTGGACTTCGCGACGGTGGCGGAGGCGTTCGGGTTCCAGGCGTACACCGTCCGCACCCTGGACGAGTTGCGCGCGCTCCGACCTGTGCTGGGTAAGCCGGAAGGTCCCATTCTTCTGGATTGCAAGGTCAACGCCGAGATCGCCGCGCCCTTCATGGGCGAGTTCGCCGAATTCGAAGCTCGACACCAGTAGAATGCCGGGGCGTTCGGCTCCTTCGGAGGGATCAGGGATGGCGCGCACGTACAACGTGGTCGACGCAGACGGCCATATCCTCGAGCCGCTCGACCTGTGGGACAGGTACATCGATCCCGAGTTCCGCGGGCGCCGGCCGCGGTTCGTCATCGACGAAAACGGCAAGGAACGCCTGAGCGTCGAAGGCAAGCTGCTGGGCAATCCGCGGGGGATCGGTAGCCTGGGTTCCGTGGGCGCCCGACAGGGAATCGTCAAGCCCGGCACCCTGAAATACGCCGAAGGGCGCAAAGGCGGCTTCGACCCGCACGCGCGCATCGTCGACATGGATGCCGACGGCATCGACGCCGCCTTCCTTTATCCCAGCCTGGGCCTGTTCGCCGGCGCCGTCGAGGACCCAGGCCTTGCCGCCGCGATGTGCCGCGCCTACAACCGCTGGCTCGCCGATTACTGCCAGCCGTATCCCGAGCGCCTCTTCGGGGTCGCGATGCTGCCGATGCAGTCGGTCGACCTGGCGATCGACGAGATGCGCTACGCCCGCGAAAAGCTCGGGATGCGCGGCGGGTTCCTGCGGCCCAACCCGTATCACGGCAAGAAGATGATCAGCGACCCGATGTACGAGCCGTTCTGGACGATGGCCGAGGACCTCGATGTCTCCATCGGCTTCCACGAGGGATCGACCAACGCGATGCCGACCGTCGGCGTCGATCGGTTCGAGG
>Ga0209157_1001813_pt1 | contig 17473 bp, 12 predicted proteins | sample GraSoiAngelo_135_FD_185892 | JGI IMG/M metagenome (GOLD analysis project Ga0209157, IMG submission 185892) | Grasslands soil microbial communities from the Angelo Coastal Reserve, California, USA - 14_0929_05_40cm (SPAdes) (version 2) | ecosystem: Environmental > Terrestrial > Soil > Grasslands ...
TCTTCGATCGTCCGTAAGATCGAATAGTGGTTGTAGGGAGTCGTGGTGATCGTCCCCGGGCGCACATACTTCGACAAAACCACAGCCCCTACCAGACCACCTCCCGGTCCCGTGATCCCAGGCAGCGGCGAGTTGGGTCCCGGAAGCTCGTTGCAGCAAGCCGACGCATCAGCATTGGGTCCAGTGAACTCCGCCTCGTCGAACAAAATGAGCAGCAAGCCGTCTCGTTGATAGGCCGGCGAATTCAGGATTTGTGGAACCCACTTTTGCAGGAAGGCATCGATCGACGCGAGTCCGCCGGGTTCGCCGTCCGCGCACGGTGAATCGTGCCCGTCGTGGCAGAGGTTGGGAGTGATGAACACGTAATTCGGCGTCGTGGCATACCGCTGGAGATCACTCGGCAATTGCGTCAAAGGAACGTCGTTCGCGCACGCCGGCGCATCGGTGATCGAATGGAAATAGACAAAAGGATTGTGCCGGGCGGCATACTGATTATCGGGTCGCGCCATTTGAGTTTGATCATGAGTGTTGAGCGCCGGATGCGTGCAGGGCGCCGGCATGTCTTCCATGTATCCGCGCCATGTAAGTTGACGTGCCGTTAGCTGGTCCGCGATCGTCTGCGTTTCCGGCGGGAAGACGCAACCTTGCCCCAGAACCTGGCCATTGAGGTCCACCTGAACCGGGGATCCTGGGATGAAGTCCTGATAAATCTGGCAATCGCCCTGAGTTGCCGCGTTCGGCGCCTGGCCGCTGATCAAAGCGATGTAATTGTCCAGACTGTTGTGTCCGATGGCGTAGTAGTTCGTGAGCAGCGCACCACGCGACGTAAGGTATCTCGACAGATAGGGCGCCGGCGAATTCGGTCCGAAGGTTTCGCTGTAGCTCTTGTTCTCGAGAACAATCGTGAATACGTGCCGGATCGGCGGCTTTTGCACGGCGGCCACAGGAATAAGCAGAAGCAAAATCAGACTCAGAATCGTTCTCATGATGTCCTCCAATTACGGCAATGGAAATCCCAGCTTGTTGGCAACAGATGTCAGAGTCGCCCAGACACTTTCTTCAGTGCTGGGAAGGCTTTGTCCACACACCCCGCCGAACGGTCCCATGGGTACGCTATAGAGCGGCGCAAAAGAATTGGGGTGTTCGAAATCCAGAGCCAGGGCGAGATTATTGGCCGCCGCGTCGCGAACAGTAAGGGGCGCGAGCCGCCAGCGCCACTGGATCAACTTCAGAACGGAGGTGTGGTCGAACTGGATGTTGGACACGTACCCCCTGCGCGACCAGGGAGAGATAATCAGCGCGGGGGTTCGAAATCCGAGACGGCCGTCCTGGTTTCCAGCCAACCGGTCTGCTTCAGGGATCGGTCCGAGGGGAGGCGGGACGTGGTCGAAGAAGCCACCCCATTCATCGAAGTTGATGATCAAAATGGTATGCGGCCATTTCGGACCGCTGGTGACGGCGTCATAGATCTGGTTGAGGAAGTATTCGCCGTTCCGGATGTCCGCGTGCGGATGATCGTCATTCGAGGTGCCGCTGGTCTCATCCTCGAACCGCGGATCAATAAAACTGACCCGCGAGAGACTGCCCCTGGCGCAGTCCGCCAGGAACTCAGTATACGGACGCGAAATGCCGAGGTACTTCGTACCCCAAAGCGCCGTGAATGGAGCATCGTTGAAATAATATTTACCTGTAAGACCGGCAGTCTGGAGCCGGTCCCAGATGGTCGGCAGCGTCGATGGAGAGTTAACGTTATGGATGCGGTCGGTCTGCGCTGCATGCTGGTAGAAGCGGTTGGGATAAGTCTCGGCGAGAATGGCTGCGAAGTAGTTATCGCAAACCGTCCAACTCGGAGCAGCGGCGCCTAGAAATGCCAGGTCGCTCTGCTCGTAGTACCCGATGGAGTACATGTCGTTGGCTTGCAACCATCCATCGCATCGCCCGTTGTCGTATTCGATGCGTCCGCCTTCATAGGAATGATCCGGATCTTGAAATGCACATCCCTGGAAATCCGTCAGGTGATGCGTGGGTTGAAGCTGTCCGGTGAAATCGGGGTAGCGGAGCCCCGCCTGCCGTCCGTTGGCTCCCGGCATCCAACCAAGGAAGTGATCGAACGACCGGTTTTCCATCATCACCAGCACGACGTGGTCGATGCCCGACTCTTCGGGAGTTGGCAGAACGCTCTGCGTGGAGTGCTGTCCGCTTGCTGATGGAATGGAAAGTGCTCCCAGGGATCCCGCTGCCACCGCGCTCTTCAAGAAGCGGCGACGCGAAATCTTTTCCGGCTTGAACTCCATTTTTTCCTCCTTCTGTGCGTGTACCGGCTTTGCACCAAAAAGCTCATCGACACATGTCATGTGAGCGACCCCCTGCCCTTCGCGGCCGTCCCTATTTGTAAGGGGGACGATAACTACAGCCGAATCAGCGACCCACTCTCCCCCCTGTAGAGCGGGAGAGCCACCGAAGGCGGCAGGGGTCGCTCATAAGGAGTTTTTGCGCAAAGCCGCGCGTACCGTCTGTCCGCGGCTGGAGCAGGGAAAGTTCCGCGATTGTTACAGGATTGCTACAGCCGGATGGAATCCTATCCGGTTGGGCTCGATCGATGCCGGAAGACAAGACGGTGCCGTCGGAATCGACGCACCCATTGTTGCCCGCGTTGACACGGCATGTCCGCTTGATCCGCTGTTTCAGCGGCCGCTTTCAATGTTCTTATGAAAACTTTTGACATTCTATGAAATTTTTGCGATGGCGCCCTCTGGTCGTACTCGAGACCCTCAGATTCAAACAATTTCAAAAAATTATTCATTTTCCTGTGACATCTCACGCATAGCTTCTATCGCTATGTTGAAAGAACAATCCCGTTTTTCAACCGGCCTTCAGACACTTGTGTTGTGTATGGTGCTCACAATTCCGGCGGCCGCACAAAATGAACAGGCTGGGATTACGGGCAGCGTTACAGACGGTCAGGGTGCAGCGATTTATGATGCGCTGGTCGAGATTCGCAACGAAGAAACGATGAGTGTTCGCAACACACGTACCGGATATTCCGGAGCTTTCTTCATCGGAGCGCTGTCGATCGGAACCTATTCCATTGCCATTACTTGTCCGGGGTTTGAGCCCGTCGAACGGAAAAGCGTGCAGCTATCCGTTGGGCAGATCCGGACTGTGGATGTAACCCTTCGCGTTAGCGGCCGGTCGGACGAACTGCTCGTTTCGACAAATATCAGCGAGATGGATCGTGTTTCTTCGGCTCTGGGCGGACGAATCGATCAAAAGCAGTTGAGAAACTTGCCCCTAAACGGGCGCAATTGGGCGTCGATGTTGTCATTGATACCCGGGGCAATCGATCCCGGCATTGGGGATCAGAGAAGCGTCCGATTTTCGGGACACGGCCGGGACGATGACAACTTTACTTTCGACGGCATCGACGCCGGAGGCATTTCGAATCAACCGCAAAAATCCGCGATCCGGCTTTTGATTCCGACTTCGGCAATCGAGGAGTTCAAGGTGGACTCTTCACTCTCGCCGGCGGACTCGGCGGCCACCACGGGCGGGCAGGTGATTTTGGCTTCAAGGGCAGGAACCAACACGTTTCACGCGGAAGCTTTCAATTTTCTGCGCAACGATATCTTCGATGCGAGGAATCCGTTTGCGATAACAAAGCCGCCATTCCGGATGAATCAATATGGAGCCACATTGGGAGGCCCAATTTCGAGAGACCGCACTTTTATCTTCCTGGCGTTCGAGGGATTACAGCAACGTCTGGATCAAACGTTGAGAGGATATGTCCCCAGCGCATCGTACCGCGCAGAAGCACTGTCCCGCACTCCGGCGCTTGCTCCACTGATCAACGCCTATCCGAATGGTGTCCAATCACAACAGGGTGACGCGAGTACGGATCTTTTTGCAGGGCTGAGTTCGCAAAAAGCCGGTGAGTCTTCCGGGATGGTCCGCATCGACCATCGACTGTCGTCGCGCACAACGGCATTTTTCCGTATGAATGTTGATCGTGCCACAAACGACCTCCCGCTGGGTAACCTGGGAGATCGGCAGATCACACCGTTGAAGCCCATGAACGCAGTACTGAACGTAACCCGCGTTTTCTCCAATACCTTCCTCAACGAAACTCGCGCCGGTTTCAATCAGATTCTGTCGCGAACGATGAATCGGACGTCTTTGCCCTATAGTCTTGCCGTCGCTGGTTTCACAACCCTCACCAGTTCCCGGACAAAGGAAGAGGACGACACATCCTTTTCGTTTATCGATAACCTCTCATTGACACGCGACCGTCACCTTGTTCGCGCAGGCATCGAAGCACGCCGGGTTTTTACGAATCCGGGGACTTCCGCCGGCGGAACGTTGAGTTACACAAGCCGTGACGCTCTTCTTTCAAACCAGCTCGATAGCGCGTCAGTAACTGCGCCTCTGCCACTGAAAAAACTTCGCAAAACGCAGATGTTCTTCTTTATACAGGATGAATACAAAGCGGCGCGGAATCTCACCCTTACTCTGGGTCTGCGTTACCAATACTTCGATGTTTTCAGCGAAAAATACGGGCGCGCCGTTCCGTTCGATTTTGCAACCTGTGGCGGATTCTGCCCGCCGGGATCCGAATTTTCCGTACCTCGCAAGAATGATATTGATCCGCATTTTGGGGCAGCGTGGGCTCCACACATCTTTCAAGGAAAGACCGTCTTCAGATTAGGCGCTGGCATTTACCACGGCGACGGCCAACTGGAGGATCAGAATTTACCTGCATCTAACGATGTTGAACGCTATTCGTTAAGCTCTCGACAGATTCCAGGATTAGCGTATCCAATAGATTCACTCCTGACGAGGGCGTCAGGTACGCTCTCACCACGCGCACAAAACCGACAACGGAAAGACGAAACCAGCCCGCAATGGGGACTGACGATTCAACAGGAACTTCCTGCCCACTTTGTTGGCGCGATTTCCTACAGCGGCAACAGAGGAATACATCTTCAAACCATCAATTATGAGAACGTCATCGACGCGACCACCGGATTGCGCCCATACCCCGAATATGGGCAGGCCGAGTACAGAACGAACGAGAGCAGCAGCACGTTCCATTCACTTCAGATTTCGGCGCATCGATACCTGAATGCTGGTTGGACGTTTGCGGCAAGCTACATGTGGTCCCACGCGATCAACGATGGTTCACTCGGTGGTGGGGAAGCGGACGCCGTAGCCCCACAAAATGTTTTTTGCAGGAAGTGCGAACGGTCGTCAAGTAATCAAGACGTTCGCCACGTCTTCTCCGCCAATTCCGTTTTTCAGTTGCCGTTCGGAAAAGACAAGAGATTTATGCGAAGGCCCGGAGTATTGAGGGGAACTCTCGGCGGGTGGTCGTTAAGCTGGATCGCCACCGCGCGAACCGGGCAACCTGTGAATGTGACGATCAAACGAGCGTCAAGCGATGTCCCCAACGGGTACAATCTGTCTCAACGGCCCGATCTGCTTCCCGGCATATCACTTGTTCCACCTTCAGGACAAACACCATCGCAATGGATTAACCCGGCCGCGTTCCGTATACCTGCACCAGGGGCTTCAGGCACAGCCGGCCGCAATATCGTTCGCGGTCCCGGCCTGGTCCAGATCGATGTCGCCTTCGCAAAACGTTTTGCGATCAGTGAACGCAGCGCGATCGAGTTGCGTGGAGAAGCATTCAACGTTCTGAACAGGGCACAGTTGGGAAATCCATCCGGAGACATCACAGTTCCCGCACAATTCGGTATCATTCAATCCACCGTGAACACCACCCCGATTGGAACAGGCACCCCCAGGCAGTTGCAATTGATGCTTCGTGTAGTCTTCTGACGTGCCGGGGATTGTCCGATGGCAGACGCTTCTACTTTTTTCTTTCCCCGTAATAGATCTGCCTTAATTCATTAACCAACGTTTTATCGCTGCGTCATCAGACGCTCACGAGGCATTCACGATTCTCACCTAGGTTTAAGCACGAAGCTAAAGGATGAGGGCGACTCGAGCCGATCGAAGATCGATGCGAGCCGGCACGCCAGTCCGAATCCCGCGGCCCAAAATCATGACCCTAGGAGAAAGTGGATGAAAAAAACGCTTCTTTGCTTGATCGCGTTAGGTATAACGGCTTCCATGGTTGCTCTCTCCATGCAGGTGATTGCGCAGGCTCCGGCCAAGCCGAAGGACACGCCGCCCCAAACCGCAACTGGACAATACATCACCCCCACCGCCATGCGTGGCGCGGTGCAGCAGGTCCTGAACCCGGGATTACCGGGTTATCCAAACTTCGTAGCCGGTGAAGCTGTACGTTCACAGTTGAGCCCTGACGGCAAAACGCTGGCGATCCTCTGCGCCGGCATGAACTCGCTCGACCTGCCAAACGGCAAGACCGACGTTGCCAACTCCACGCAGTTCATTTTCCTGTATGACGTCAGCGGAACACACAAGCAATCGCCGGTGCTGACTCAAGTAATCCAGCAGACGAATTCGCATGTCGGCCTGGTGTTCTCGCCCGACGGCACCACTCTATACGCAGCCGGAGGCAGAGACGACGTCGTCTACACCTACGGCAAGAGTGGCAGTTCTTGGGCGGCCTCCGGAAAAATCCCGCTGGGGCATTTTACTGGAATCGGTGTGGGCGTCAGCCCGAACGCGAGCGGCCTTGGTATATCGGCCGATGGCAAGACGCTCGTGGTTGCCAACAATTACAACGACTCGATTAGTGTCATCGACACAATTTCCGGCTCAGTGCGCTACGAGCACGACCTGCGTCCCTGGTTTGCCAACAATGAGGGCGCTAATGGCGGCGTTGGAGGTACGTTTCCTTTCGCTCTCGTCGTGAAAGGTAACAGCACGGCCTATGTGTCGTCCGACCGCGACCGCGAGGTCATTGTCGTCGACATCAGCGCTCCGACTCTTGGCCGGCTGGTCAAGCGCATCAAGCTTGATGGAAATGCCCTCGGTATGACTCTCGACGCGGCAGGTTCGAAGCTCTTTGTCGCGGAGGATAATGCCGACGAAGTCTCAGTAATCGATACCCGGAGCAATATTGTCATCGCGAAGATCGACGCGACCGGCTTCGGTGATAACCTGGACAAGAAAGGCAACGGGAAGGACAAAGACAACGGCAAAGGTAACGGCAAAGACAAGGGTAAGCCCTATACACGCTACACCGGCGCCGGCACGTTTGCCGTGACGCTGTCGCGAGACGGCAAGACCCTCTACGCCGTGAATGCGGGAGCGAACTCCATCGCGGTGATCCCGCTCACTGGCAAGAACGCGTACCACGTCGCGGGTTTCATCCCGACTGCTTACGAGCCTCACGACGTCACTTTCAGCGCAGACGGCACCTGGATGTACATCATCAACGGTAAGAGCATCACGGGGCCCAATTCTGGTCATCTCGCCAGCAACACGGGCGCAATGACGGCCACCTACGGTGCCAACGCTGGGGCCTTGGACACTGCGTCCAGAGCCTCGAACCAGTATCAGTTTCAGCTCGAACATGCTTCTCTGGTCAGCGCTCCGGTGCCTACCGACGATGAACTTGAGCGGCTGACCGACCTTGTTGCCCGGAATAACTTCTACAGTGCCGAGGACCAGCACGACCGGGAAACGGTAGAGTTCCTTCGCAGTCATATCAAGCACGTCATCTACGTTGTGAAGGAAAATCGCACCTTCGACCAGATCCTGGGTGACCTTCACAATGGTTCCAACGGAAATCCTTCTCTAACGCAATTCCCTGAGAACATCACGCCAAACCACCACAAACTGGCGCGGCAGTTTGTGACGCTGGATAACTTCACGGATCCCGGCGACGGCAGCATGGACGGCTGGTCCTGGGCGTTGCAGGGCCGTGTCACCAACACGGAGACGATTACGCAACAGATCAACTATGCCTTCGTCAACCGCGGACTGTCTTATGAGTCCGAAGGCTCGAACCGCAACGTTCCAGTCAACTACGACACGGTCATAGCACGAGATGCCGCGGCCGGACCCCTCGGCACAACCCTTTACTCAGCGGCGACAGCGGCTCTTCCCGGTGGCACGGCCAACGTGCTGACCGGCACCGGCAACCACGCATCGTCCGATGCGCCTTTCGGTATACAGAATGGCTACATTTTCGACGCGGTGCGAAAGGCTGGTGGGACTGTCCGCAATTACGGATTCCTGGTGCACAACATCGGAAGCATTGGCACAAAAACGACTCCTGTAGCCGATCCCTTCTCCGCGGGAATCGTGCAGGTCGCGCCGCTTGATCCATCGCTCGCTCCGCTGACCGATCTGTACTTCCGCGGCTACGATCAGAACTATCCGGACGTGTGGCGCTATAACGAATGGAAGCGCGAGTTTGATCAGTTCGTCGCCAACCGCAACCTGCCGAGCCTTTCGCTGGTCCGCATTAGCCACGACCACATGGGCAGTTTCGGAACGGCGCTGGCTGGAGTAAACACGCCCGAGACGCAGCAGGCTGATGATGATCTCGCTGTTGGCCGACTGGTCCAGGCTGTAGCGGCAAGTCCATACGCCAAGGACACCTTGATCATTATCACGGAAGACGATTGCCAGGACGGCCCGGACCACGTTGATTCACACCGTGCCACGGCATATGTGGTCGGACCTTACGTGAAGCAGGGCATCGTGGTCAGCACGCACTACAGCCAAGTTAACGCGCTGCGCACGATCGAAGATATCCTCGGCACGGAGCACATCAATCTGAATACCGCGTTCCAGGGCCCAATGACCGACGTTTTCGACATCCATTCCTCAGGTAAGTGGAGCTTCGCCGCCGAAGCATCAACAGTCCTGAAGACGACTCAGCTTGCGCTGATAGCTGGCGGCCTGGGCGTACAGTACGCGCGCGGTGCAGACGTCAAACCGAAGCACAACGCTGCATACTGGGCGAAAGCGACGGCCGGCTTTGACTTCTCCGATGCCGACCGCGTGCCCCCACAGAAATTCAACAAGGTGCTGTGGAAAGGTTTGATGGGCCACAAGCGCTATCCGTTGCTGGCGAATCAGGCGGAGGAGAGGGTGGACGACTGAACCCACTCGACGGCTCAAGCTTTGCATTCGATGAAGCGGGGCAGCTGCGGCTGCCCCGCTCACCATAGCTCCGCTGTACCATGGAGTGGGGCTTTTCGAGGCTCTGGCACGGTACGCCGGAAGGAGTTTCGAATCGCCGTCTGGTCTAATTCTCACTTACAGCCCGCTCTTTCTCGCTGACAGGAGGTATTGGGTGGTCCAGAAGCATGAACTTCTGGGCGCCAAACTTACGAATGAGCTCCGACGATCACGGCCAGGCCTAACCATGATTGCGGCCGGCGAACTATTGATCGCGGAAGCCGCGCGAATTACGGCGTATACCCTCTAGGTCTAGTGCGTATCGTCCGGCAATCGTAAATCTGAATATTGAATCTCAGTGCCTCTGTCCAGCCAGCCACACAGGCCAAATCATCAAGCCGTCCGAACCATCGATAAAGAGGTTCCGGGGGCAGCGACTCGCGGTCGGGAATGAACAAGGACGAATAAGCGCAGCCGTTGAAGAATCTGATCGCGAACTATTCGAAACTCACGCAATTGTTTTTCCAGGTCATTCGACAGTCCGACGGGGTGGTCGAATCTCCAGTGAACGATTTCTGCGCCAGGATAGTTTCGGTTGTAAGATGGAGCACGCTCGCCTAGCGTAATCACATATTGGAATTCTTCCTCTGGTAATTCCTGCAGTGATTTTAGTGCCTTCTGTTCCACATCAATACCAATCTCTTTTAATACTTCCGGTATCAGCGGATGCAATCGTCCGCACATTATGCCTGCACTTGTGGCTTCAAAGTGTTCAGAATCGATCCAGTTGAGGATTGCCTCAGCCATTGAGCCGTGCAATCCACCGGTCGCACACAAAAATAGCACTCTGCACTTCACAAAAAAACCTCCAGTTCTCCGGGATGAGGCCACAATTTAGCACAGATTTCGTCCATTCTGAGCCGCGCCGTCGACTTTCAGTTCAATCCGACTACCTATAGGGATCTCATAAGAGAGGGGACCGCATAGGTTGTACAAATTCTCAAAAACTTCTTAGAACTGTCATCATTCGTTAAAGTGCGCCCCCTAACCTTGGTATCCATGAGAGTTCAAGGCTGTTCTCCGGGCGGCTATATCGAATGACTGCTTCTCCCAGAGTGGCATTCTTCACGGATTGCTATCTGGAAGTGAATGGCGTCGCGTTGACCAGCAGACAACTCGAGGTATTTGCTCGAAAGACCAATCGGCCCTTTCTTTGTGTTCACGCCACAGCTCCGAGCACACGCATTGTTGCGGAGTTCAACAGGCGATTTCCCCTTCGACGGGGCCTCGCCAGCATCCACGTCGAGCGAGACCTTCAATTTGATTTGAACTTTTGGCGGCATCAGTCTGCAGTGTCGCGCGTCGTGTCGGAATTCGGCGCAAACGTCATTCATATCACAAGCCCCGGGGATGTGGGGTTACTCGGCGCATACGTCGCGCATTCCCTCAAAATTCCGCTCGTGGCGTCGTGGCATACGAACTTACACGAATATGCGAATTCGCGCCTGCAACGGCTCCTCTCATTTCTTCCTCATACGCTGAAGAGATCGGTTGGGTGTGCAGCCGAGAATCACGCGCTGCGCTGCATTATTCAATTCTATAAGCTCGCGGATGTTGTTCTTGCTCCCAACCTCGAACTGGTTCGAATGCTGGCATCGAAAGCGGGGAGGCCAACGTTTTTGATGCAGCGTGGGGTGCAGACGGACTTGTTTTCTCCGTCAAGGAGGACAGCCGCCGACGGTCTAATTCGAATAGGTTTTGTCGGCCGCCTTTCACCGGAAAAGAACGTGCGTTTTCTACCTAAAGTGGAACGCGCTCTTACGGAACGCGGCATAACCCGCTTTCGTTTTCTTATCGTTGGAGACGGGAGTGAAAGACGGTGGCTGGAATCCAATCTCGAGAATGCGGACTTCACCGGCGTCCTGCATAACGAAGCGTTGGCAGAGGCCTACGCCAACATGGACATTTTTGCTTTCCCGTCGAATACCGACACTTTCGGCAATGTCGTCCTCGAGGCACTTGCATCGGGTGTGCCGGCCGTGGTTATGAGCGGGGGCGGGCCGAAATACCTGGTTGAGCAAGGATTCTCGGGATTTGTAGCGAGAGACGAAGAAGAATTTATCGGCCTTGTGTCGCGCCTGATGTCATCACCGGACGAGCACCGCCGCATGCGAGGGCAGGCTCGCACCGCAGCATTAAAAGTTTCATGGGATCGTGTGTTCGAAGGTGTGTATCGGGCATACGAATTGGCAATGGACCATCACTCCAAGGAGGCAGCGTGAAGCTCGATGCGCATGTCCACACTCACCACTCGGGATATTCGACAATTTATCCCGTAACCACAATTCTGAGGGAATCCTACAACACCCCTGAAAAGCTGTATCGTCGCGCGAAAGCGCGCGGTATGGACCTGGTCACCATCACCGACCACGACAGCATTTCGGGGGCGGTAACGATTGCAGACCGCCACGACGTGATCATTGGCTGCGAAGTGACAGCCATCTTCCCCGAAGACAACGCGAGCTGTCATATCGGCGTGCTCGGCATTACTGAGGAACAGCACCGGGATATCCAAAACCTGCGCCGCAACGTGCATGAATTGATGCCGTATCTCAAAGAACAGGACATTTTCTGCACGCTCAATCACCTGGCTTCTCTTTCGGCGGGACGCCTTACCGCAACACATATCTGTTCGCTGCTGCCGTGGATCAGCGCGATTGAAACCAGAAATGGAACACGCCTGCCGTCACAGAATCAAACAGCTTCGGCCCTGGCTCGCGCGCACGGAAAGGTCAGCGTAGCGGGAAGCGATTCCCACACATACCGAGGCATTGGGCGTACGTACATGGTGTCGGAGCGAGCGCACAACCGCGAGGAATTTCTTGCCGAGCTGAGGCAGGGCCGAGTACGAGTCGAAGGCGCCGAGGGTTGCTATTTGACGCTCAGCGCCGACATTCTGAGGGTGACCGCGAGGTTTTATGCCGACGGCATTGTCAAGCTGATCGAGTCACCGCTGAACTGGCGGCATCACCTAGTGGTTCTTGGATCGACTCTGTGTCTTCCCCTCGCCGGTGTTGCACTCGTCGGCTCTGTCATCCACTACCTTCGAGACGAGCGTTTCAATCACCATCTGCTCGTTGACCTCGTCGCAAGGCCGGCCGGACCCGTTGCCCGCTCATCTGCTCGAATTTTGGAGCCGGCGGTTTAAGGACAAAATGCCGGTCCACGTGCGTGACGTTTGTCTTATGCCGCGCAGACTCGTCCACACCTCAAGCTTGGAACCATCTCCCGCTCGGAGAAGTTAGGACGCGCGCCAACGAACACGTAGAAAGACCACAGTCCTGCGCAGGCGGTATAGCGCATGTGTGCACATTCGTCAAAGAGTTGGCGCAGTTTGTTTTCGTACGGCCGATGGACACGGACGTGGTTGATCGCCAGCCATTCGGCAAACCAATTTGAACTGTTCGCCGCCTTACAGAAATCGACGACCCCAATGCGGCCGCCGGGCCACAATTCGGAATGAGCGCAGGCGAGAGCAAGTTCCCAATCCGTTATCATCGAAAGTGAATACGAGAACAGCACGACGTCGGCTTTTCCACGAGTGACGTTTTCTCTCCCGTATTCCAGGTTGATTAATCGAGGCGTCCATAAAGAAAAATCCATCGGGTCGCATCGTAGAAGTGGGATTGTGTTCGGTAGTAATTCGTCATTGGCTGGCGATCACTCGATCCTTTCTGCAGATATGAAGGTCTCATGCGGTCACCTTTGCAAAATGGAAAGACGCGTACGTGCCAACGCGATCGAGCGGGTGCCATTGCTTCAAATGGTCCGATTCGAATTGGAGACGCCGGCGCGCGAATGCGGGAATGCAGTCGCAGGTCACACTTCCGGACCGGTATATGATACGTGCTCCAGCCTCGGCGTGGCTGATGATGGCACGCCACTCTTCTTCGAGAAGCCGCGGCTCGGAGGAGAGCCAGTCCATGTGATCGAGCAGCACGAAAATACTGAACCGTTGATCGGTTGAAGACAGGAAGTCCGCCAAGCTCCTGGTGTGCACATGGATCCTGGAAATACGGTTGCGAAGAAGCTGAAAGAGTTCACGCTTTAGATAATTGGGGCAGCAGTCTGGCGAATAACACCCATTAATGTATACACGCCAGAAGTAATTGTGCTGCATCGGAATAGTCGTCAGCGTTGCTTCGACCTGCTTTTCAATGAACGAGCTGACCTTCGAATGACCGTCTTTCAGGATTTGGCTTATCTGTTCGGAAGGAACGCCCAGCAACGACAGTAAGGATCAGCGCACTGTCGCCAATTACTTCAACAAGGACGCCATGGTCATTCCGTCCGGCCCGAGTCCCTTCGGACATGTAGGCCGCAATACGGTGCGATCGGACGATTTTGCGCAACTCGATTTTGCAGCGTCGAAGAAAATTGTGCTGGCTCATGAAGGAAGGACATTCCTGCAATTCCGGGCTGAGGTCTTCAATCTTCTGAACAAGACGAACTTCCTGGCACCCAACACGACTCGTAGTTCCGCGGCGTTTGGAACCATCACCGCGACCTATGATCCTCGCCTGGTGCAGCTCGGCATGAAACTGATCTTTTGATATGAATTGCCCGAATTTCGAGTGAGGGCCCAGCATGTCGGTCACCGATCAAGCCATGGAAAGAACACAGGCACTACCGAAGAGTGGACTAAGACGAGTTGGCCGCAAGGCATGCCTTCCTTGTCGCAGCCCATTGCGAGCAGCAGGCGGCCACGGGAAAGGGCGCGAATCCGGACACCGAATTGAGGATTCTGATCGGAAGGCCAGTAACGAACACTGAAACTGCCTTCAGGGAATAAGTGATCCACCAGGACCTCAGGCTCGAAGTTCCGCGTAACGCTCACGAGTTTGTCATCAGACCGCCGGAAACAAAGGATGTAGCCGAAATCATGTTCGTCTTGCGCGCCGCGTTTGAAGAACCAGGAGCGGTAGTTCGGCAACGAATCGTCGACTGTGTCGGGTCGTCCAAAACGCGAAATTACATCCGCCGGCATTTCGTTCAGATCAAAGGCGAGGAGTTCAGTCCCCGCCTTTGACGTGTCCTGCGATTGGACCCACAACAGCAAACCAATTAAGCCCATCCTGACGATAAACGTCATTTTCCGACCGTTGCCGGATATCGCTTCAGGATGTCGTTGATCAACTTGTCGCCGTCGGCCGTGTTTCCGTTGAGCGCAATGGCCATTTTGAAGAACAGGTCCGTCTGGTCCATATAACCAGTAAACAGGAACGCACCGGGGCCTTCGGCGGTGACCGGCACGCTGGAGCCTGTGTGGTCTCCCGTCCGGAAACCGACGGCCAGGCGCCGCAGCATTTGGCCGGGCTGGGCCGAATTCACGGGATAGCCGGACTTGGTATCCTTTGGGTATCCAGGAGTCCCAAAATAGGTCGAGTAAGTATCCGAATATGGGTCAGCTGGTGTGACCGTACTGGGAAATGAAGCTGGCATGCCGTTCACACCGCTCCGATTGGCGGTGCTATCGCTTGAATTGATGAACGGCAGGCTCGCGCGCGTGTTGGCATAGGAGTCTCCGAAAACGGTGAAGCCCTGTTCGCCTCGCGCAGACGTCAGGCTGAAGTCCTGTTTTCTTCCGTGATCGAAGTATTCGGTGTCGGGGACATTGCTGACACCGATGATGCTCATCGATTGATCGTGATCTGCAGTTACGACAATAAGCGTGTCGCCACGGCTGGCGGCCCATGCTCGCGCCACACCCACCGCGCGATCAAGCTCGATCGTGTCCCATATCGTGCCCGAGGCATTGTTCGGATGAGATTGCTTATCGATGGAAGCGCCTTCGACCATCAGGATGAATGGAGCGCTCGAGGATCCAAATGGAGTCGTTATCCCGCCGGAAAGAAATTCAATCGCTTTAGCCGTCATCCGGTCGAGCATCGGCTGATCGGTAAAACCGCCAAAGTCCGGAAGCGGCTCGGATGCGGGCCGCGCCAAGAGAAGCTTGTCATATGCGACATCCATGTTGGAATCAGCCGCAGCGAGACGCGCGGAGTTAGATGCGGGTTTGGCGTTGCCCTTGAACAGCCCAAGAAGATTCACTCCGGTGGCCGGCCTCACCTTTTCGAGGTCCGTTGCATTGGTCACGTACTGAAAGCCGAGCGCCTGAAATTCCGCGATCAAATTCCGTCCATCCGGACGGGCCGCGGGGAAGAATTGATCAATGCCTCCGCCCATAATCACGTCGAACGCGGGCTGTCCGCCGAGGAGGGGATTTTCGATGTACTGTCGCGCGATCTCGAATCGGGTCTGGCGATAGCCCGAATATGATCCTTCGACAGCCGGCGTCGCGTCGGTGACATCAGCCGTGGTGACGATTCCGGTTCGATATCCAAATCGCCGCTTCAAGTATTGCCAAAGATTCTCGACACGTGGATTGTCTAAAATGTATGGGAGAGTCGTTGCGTTGGCTGCGCCATTGAAACGCCATCGGCAGTCCGTACCGTCGGCAAACGAATTCACAGCATTCAGATAACTCTTGTTGCCGCTCGCCCAGGCAGTTCCCGTGTTGGCCGAATCGGGAATAACGGAATCGGAACCATAGGTCATGACGTGTCCGCTGACCGGCATTTTGTCCATTTCGAGCAATTCATCAAAAAAGCCCTGTCGAAACGAATTCTTGCCCGAAGAATCGACGGTCGCTTTCGCGACCAGGCGCGCGGCATCGCGATAAGCCGTCCCCATGGCGTCGCCAATGAAGAGAATCACGTTGCGCCGGGCGCTGATGTTGAACGGTCGCACTTCAATCGTTCGCGAATCGGAGATTCGAGCACCACCGGCCGTTGCTTCCGCTTGCAAAACAACTGACCCCGGCGAATCGATCGACTGCAGGTTCGCCCTGACGACAAGATGGCTGCCGCCATCGCAATCCAACGGTGCAGGTTGAGGAAAGCCGAAGCGAGCAGTAATGTCAGCGCCGCCCAGAGTCACTTTGAATCCCGAAATTGCGGACGCGTTTCGAATTTCCACAACGAGGTCCACAAGTTGTCCCTGCAGCAGACGAGTGCGCTCGGGTAGAGCAAACCGCATGCTCGGGGTGGAGCTTTGCCCGAATATCGGGCAAGAACTGAACAGAACCAGTGATCCATAAAGGATTGATCCAGCAAGTGTGTGAGTGAGTTTGTTTGTCATGGGTGTTGAGCGTAGAAACGAAAAATTACCAGCGGATCACAGATTCTTGAATTCCTCGTTACGGAAATTGAACGGGTTTATCAATGACCGCCCGAGATGAAAGGCAGGATGATCGAAATGGTAATCAGGACGATGATGATCCACTCGAGGACCTCCATACGCCGGCTGACCATTTGATCCGAGATCTTCTGGTAGATGCTTTCGAGCGTTTCAAGCTTACGCAGAATACTGCCGTCCCATTCGTTGAGATGGAACCGCTGCGCTGTCAGACGATAGACGCGCGCCAGGTACTGATCGCCCAGAAGCTTGAGCACGTTGTTCACGCCTTCGAATAAAACCGCGCTGTCGACCTGCCATTGAGATATGTCTCGAAGATCGGAGCGAAATGTCAGCCAGTTGCGTGAACGTTTCGATAAGCGGTCGTAAGCGAGCCCCAGGGCATCGTCGAGACGCTGATCGAGAAAACGCATTTCGAGCAATTCCACATTCGCAAACTCGAGGACGGTCAAAACATCTTCTGCTTCTTTATCGACGACGAGCGCCGCGTTCCAATCCATGATGGCCACATCATCCTTGCCGAATGAAATTCGATACGAGAGGGCGTCAATCACCTCGTCCTCAGATAATTGACGGGTTTCGGCTCGCAAAATCTGAGCAATCTGTGGACCGTAACGATTCAGGAGTTCGTCAACGCTCGTGGATTCTGCGAAGCCATCCACTTGAAAAATGCTGTAGTCCTCGACGAATGTCGAGATATTGGCCTTCGACACCGCCGGCCGGATGAAATTTAATAAGTCTTCAACCCGGCGGCGCGAGTCCGCCAGGAGCTGATCATTTTCGTACAGCCCTTCGCTCAGTGCGAGAAGACGGGAACTGTCCCCGGTTAAGGGAACACGGTAGATGACAGTGACACCGCCAAAATCATAGACAACCAGCTCGACCTGAGTATCGGTTACGAATGATTCAACGATGCGAACCGATTCGGCCGCCTGGCTGATTCCGAGCGGCGCCGGTTGGTATTCAAAATACTGCGGCGCCCGGCGCTTATGTTTGATCGTTTCGCGCTTGGCCGAACTGATTCGCCGTTCCGCTTCGTTCAGGTCTATTGAAAATGCGATGTCATAGACAAAGATGCAGTAGCAGGTCCCGCGTGTGATGGAAGGCATATCCGAATCATTTCATCTAAGACGTTGGATGGTCCAGACCTCTCCGT
>Ga0209157_1001816_pt1 | contig 17453 bp, 13 predicted proteins | sample GraSoiAngelo_135_FD_185892 | JGI IMG/M metagenome (GOLD analysis project Ga0209157, IMG submission 185892) | Grasslands soil microbial communities from the Angelo Coastal Reserve, California, USA - 14_0929_05_40cm (SPAdes) (version 2) | ecosystem: Environmental > Terrestrial > Soil > Grasslands ...
ACCGAATCCGTGATCCGCGGGATGACCCGGCTCGCGAACGAGCACGGCGCGATCAACCTCGCCCAGGGGTTCCCCAACTTTCCCGCGCCGGAGGTGCTGAAGGAGGCGGCCGCCCGCGCGATCCGCGACGACGTGAACCAGTACGCCATCACCTGGGGGGCGAAGCGGCTGCGCGACGCCCTCGTCGCGAAGTACGCCGAGTGGTACGGCCTAGCAGTGGACCCCGAGACCGAGGTCACGGTGACGTGCGGTGCCACGGAGGCCATGGCCTCCGCGCTGCTCGCGATCGTGGATCCCGGCGACGAGGTGATCGTGTTCGAGCCGTTCTACGAGAACTACGGGCCCGACGCGATCCTGTGCGGCGCGAAGCCGGTGTACGTGCCGATGGCGGCCGGCGCGGAGCTGGATCTGGACCGGCTCGGCGCCGCGTTCTCTCGGCGCACGCGCGCCATCATCGTGTGCACGCCGAACAACCCTACGGGCCGGGTGCTGTCGCGCCGCGAGCTCGAGGCCATCGCCGACCTCTGCCGGCGACACGACGCCTACGCCGTGACGGACGAGATCTACGAGCACATCTATTACGAAGGCCGCCACGTCCCGATCGCGACGCTCGACGGCATGCGCGAGCGCACGATCACCATCAGCGGCGCGTCCAAGACCTTCAGCGTGACCGGGTGGCGCATCGGGACGATCGTCGCGCCCGCCGCGGCCACGGACGCGATCCGGAAGGTGCACGACTTCCTCACGGTCGGTGCACCGGCACCCCTGCAGGAGGCCGTGGCGATCGGGCTCGAGACGCTGGGGCCGGAGTACTACCGCGGCCTCGCCGCCGACTACCGCGCCCGGCGAGACCTCCTGTGCGGCGCGCTCGGCGCGGCGGGGTTCCGTTGCACGCCCCCCGAAGGCGCCTACTACGTGCTAGCGGACTTCTCCGCGATCTCCGACCTACCGGACGACGCGTTCGCGCGCTGGCTCACCTGCGAAGCGCGCGTCGCACCCGTCCCCGGCTCGAGCTTCTTCAGCCGGCCGGAGCTCGGGCGGAAGCTCGTCCGGTTCGCGTTCTGCAAGACGGAGGAGCAGCTCAGGGAGGCGGGGGAGCGACTGAGGGCCGTGAGGGGCGGTACGGCGCCGTGACGGCCGGCGCCGCCGTGGCCGACCCCTCTCGCTGAGGCGGGAGAGCGGAGGCCGGGGCGGGCAGCCGCGCCGCGGCGTGGTCGCGGTGCAGTCGCAGCCCGGCCACCCGGCAGAGCCAGCGGCCGAGCGGGCCGCGCCAAAACCTCAGCCGGCGCTCCGCCTTGGGGTCGGTGCGGTGCTCTGTCCGCGCCCGGGCGACGATCGCGGCGAGCAGCGCGGCGAGCGCCGACACGTCGAACGCCGCGAACAGCGAGGCATCGGTCAGCGGCGCGGGCTCGAAGAGATGGAGCCCAACCGCGGCCGCCGCCGCGCCGAGGGCGGCGTAGCTGAGGCGACGCATGGTGCGCTCGAAGCCCGACGGCCCCTCCCCATAGAGGAAGGCCAGCTCCTCGCGCCGCCGCTCCAGGGCCGCCTCGAGCGCTTCCACCAGGTCCTCCCGTTCGTAGCCCGCAGCGAAGAGGCGACGCACCCGCCTGACCATGTAGCCCAGCGGAAACAGCAGCACCCAGGCCACGCCACCGCTCGCGAGGAGCTTCGTCGCGAGCGCCTCGCCGGACCAGAACGATGCGGCGAGCAGCGGCACGGCGAGACCGGCGAGCGTCGCGTACACGAGCGACGGCCCTGACAAGTGGCGGCTCTCCACGAGAAACGCGCGCACCGCGATCGGCGGCGCGGCCTGGAGCCGGGCGGCATGGTCGATCGCCTCCGCCAGCTCCGAGCCGCCGGCGAACCGGGCCGACGGCTCCTTCGCGAGACAGCGGTCGACGATGCGCGCCAGTTGGCGGGGCACGGCAGGCGCAACCGAGGCGAGCGGCGGGGGGGGATCCGTCACATGGCGCGCCATCAGGACGTACGCGTCGCGCTCCTCGAACGGCAGCCGGCCCGAGAGCGCGTAATAGGCGACCACGCCGAGGGAATAGAGATCGCTGCGACGGTCCACCACGCCGCCGCTCGCCTGTTCGGGGCTCATGAACTCGGCCGTCCCCATCACTTCGCGCGGACCCGTGGTGCCGCCGCCCGCGCCGACGCGGGCGATGCCGAAGTCGGTGACCAGCACCCGCCCGGTGGGATTCTCGAGCAGGATGTTGTCCGGCTTCACGTCGCGGTGAACCACCCCGTGGTCGTGGGCGTACGCCAGCGCGCGGGCGACCTGCTTCAGTACGCGCGCCACCTCGACCGGCGGCAACGGGCCACGCGCCCGGACGCGCTGGCCGAGGCTCTCACCCTCCACGTAGGCCATGACGAAGAAGACGAGGGTGGCCGCCTCGTCCACGGCGAAGATGGGCACGATGTTCGGGTGAGAGAGGCCGGCCGCCGTGCGGGCCTCGCGCAGGAAGCGCTCGCGCGCCGGCGGCTGCACGGCCCGGTCCGGCGGCAGCACCTTGATCGCCACGCGCCGCGCGAGCCGCGGCTCGCGGGCGAGGTACACCAGCCCCATGCCCCCACGACCCAGCCGGCGCTCCAGCACGTAGCGCCCCCCCAGCGCGCGCTGCAGCGCCGCCCGCACCGGTTCCTGCTCGCGCGTCCCCTCCATGGGCGTGCCTCTCTACCCCGCGGGAGAGGTGAGGTGCCGCGTGTCGAAGCACGCCGGACACGAGGGACGGAGATGCCTACAGCGGGGCCGCGGCGCCGCGATAACGCCGGTGGAACAACACGAACAGCGCCGCGATCACGGGGAAGACGAGCAGGCTCGCCTCGACTCCTCGCGGCCCGCCCGTCAGCCAATCCGGCCCGGTGAACGTCGTGGCCAGCAGGTGGTCGCCGACGGGCCGGCCTCCGTTGCCCGTGTTGGGCGCGCCGACGACCGCGAGCGCGGCGTAGTCGAACCCCGCGTGGAATCCGACGGCGAACCACAGGCTGCCGGTGCGCCGCAACGTCAGGCACAGGAACAGACCGATCAGCCCGACGCTCGCGAAGTCCGCCAGGTTCTCCATCGGCTTGAGGAAGTAGTGCAGCCCGCCGAACACGAGCGAGAGCAGCGCGGCCGCCCGCCAGAAGCCGATCCCCGACGCCAGCGTGGACTGCGGGTAGCCGCGGAACGCGAACTCCTCGGCGAGCCCGATGAGCGTCATCGCGATCGCCCACAGCAGCGCCGCGCGTGCGAGTGCGGCGCCCGACAGCGCCCATCCGACGACGCGAAGGCCGCCCGAGGCGGCGATCAGCGCCGCCAGCACCACCACACCGCCGAGCCCCCAGCCCCAACCGGCCCAGAACTGGCGCCCAAACGCTCCACGCGACGGCAGCCCGTAGGCACCGAATGGCTGGCGCTCCATGCGCGACATCAGCCAGGCCGCGGCGAAGGTCGGAACGATGCCCAGGCCGCCCACCGTCTCGGCGAGAATGAACCCGGGGGCCGTCCACTCGCCGCCGTCGCCCAGCCTGAGGACGCGGACTACGAACCATTGCAGGGGCAGGCCGATCACCCCTTGGGCGAGCACCACGAAGAGCAGCAGGCGCCAGCCGGCGCGAATCCCCCCCGGGCCGACGAACACGGGGCGCAGCGTGGCGGCAGCGGTCATGCGGCCAATGGTAACCCCGTCTAGACACGCGCGCCGCCTGGGCGTCACATTGTCCGCTCATCCCGACCACCCGCATCCAGGGAACCGCATGCCCGAGCACCAGCCGTACGTTCCCGCCGCGCAGTCTCCGGCCGAGCTGACCGGGCGCGCCCTCGTCCTGGGCTCGATCCTGGGACTGATCTTCGGCGCCTCCAACGTCTACCTCGCCCTGAAGATCGGCCTCACGGTCTCGGCTTCGATCCCGATCGCCGTGCTCTCGATCACGATCTTCCGCGCCATCGGCCGGGCGACGATTCTCGAGAACAACATCGTCCAGACCACGGGGTCGGCCGCGGACTCGGTGTCGGCCGGCGTGGTGTTCACGATCCCCGCGATCCTCCTGATGGGCTACGACCTCGACATCGGGCGCGTCGCGATCCTGGCGATGGCAGGCGGGCTGATGGGGATCCTGATGATGATCCCGCTGCGCCGCGCGCTCATCGTGAAGGAGCACGGCAACCTGCCGTACCCCGAGGGCACGGCGTGCGCCGAGGTGTTGATCGCGGGCGAGAAGGGCGGCGTCCACGCGAAGACCGTGTTCCAGGCGTTCGGGCTCGCCTTCGTCTACAAGTTCCTGATGACGGCGCTCAAGCTCTGGCAGGAGTATCCCGGCCGCGTGTTGCACTGGTTCCAGGGCGCCGAGGTGCGGGTGGAGGCGGCGCCCGAGCTCATGGGAGTGGGATACATCATCGGCCCGCGCATCGCGGGGTATCTGTTCGCGGGTGGCTGCCTCGCCTACCTGGTGCTGATGCCGGCCATCAAGCTGTTCGGCGCAGCCATGACGACGCCGATGTACCCCGCCACGAAGCTCGTCTCCGAGATGTCGGCGGGCGAGATTCGCGCGGCGTTCGTCTTCTATATCGGCGCGGGGGCCGTGGCGACCGCGGGGATCGTCGCGCTGGTGCGCTCGCTCCCGACGATCGCAAGCGCCTTCAAGGCGGGGTTCGCGGACCTCAAGGCCAGCCGCGCGGGCCAAGCGGTCGCCGCCAGGCTCCGCACCGACGACGACCTCCCCATCACGGTGACCGTGTTCGGCTCGCTGCTGCTGGCCCTCGTGCTCGCGTTCCTGCCGTCCATCGGCGTCAACCTGCTGGGCGGGCTGCTCATCATCGTCTTCGGGTTCTTCTTCACGACCGTTTCCTCCCGCATCTGCGGGCAGATCGGGAGCTCCGCGAACCCGATCTCCGGCATGACCATCGCCTCGCTGATCGCGATCTCGCTCATCTTCCTCTTGCTCGGCTGGACGCAGATCGATGATCGGGTGCGCGCCATCTCGATCGCCTGCGTCATCGCCGTAGCGGTCGCGAACGGCGGCAATACCTCGCAGGACCTGAAGACGGGCTTCCTCGTCGGCGCCACGCCGCGGCGCCAGCAGATCGCGATCCTCGTCGGCGCGATCGCCGCGGCGATGGCCGTGGGCTGGACGCTCACGTTCCTGAACAGCTCCTATCGGTACGAGGTCCCGGAGACGCACGCCGGCTTCCTGGCGCCCGCCACCGGCAACAGCGCCGACGGCAACGTCGTCGTCATGCCCGAGACGATGTCCGGCTTCACGGTCGGCGGCAGCGACTCGGTGGACACGCGGAGTTATCAGGTCGTCCGCGTCTACGTCGAGACGCAGGGCGTGCCGCCGGGCAAGTACCTCGTGGACCCCGCCTCCCACGAGATCCGATACCTCGTCGATCCCGGGATCGGCGGCCGCGTGCGCGAGTACCACGGGCGCGAGCTCAAGCGGCTCGATTCCCCGAAGGCCACCCTCATGGCGCTGATCACCGACGGGATTCTCACGCACCGCTTGCCGTGGGCCCTCGTGCTGATCGGCGTGTTCCTGTCCATCGCCCTCGAGCTCGCCGGCATCCAAGCGCTCCCCGTGGCGGTCGGTGTCTATCTCCCGATCACCACGTCGGCGGGGATGTTCGCGGGCGGCGTCGTGCGCTGGCTCGTGGAGCAGCGCGTGAAGTCGGAGAATCGGTCGCTCGCCGAAATCGAGTCGGGGCCGGGCGTGCTGTTCGCGAGCGGGATGATCGCCGGAGGCGCCATTGCGGGCATCGTCGTGGCCGCCATCGCCGGCGCCGGCAGCGCACGAGGGCGTGCGGCTGACTGGCTCGCCGAATCGGTGGGGTGGTACCACCAGCTGGGCGCGTTCGCGACGTCGAATATCCCGGCGCTCGTCCTGTTCGGTCTGCTCGGCGCCCTGCTGTTGCGGACCGGCCTGCGCGAGCAGTGACGCCGCGCACGGGCTAGCGGCGGCGCATGCGGGTCGTCTCCCTCCTCCCCGCGGCCACCGAGATCGTCGCCGCCCTGGGGGCGCTGCCCCGGCTGGTCGGGGTCTCCCACGAGTGCGATTACCCGCCGGAGGCCCGCGCCCTCCCCCGCGTCACCCGTACGCGGTTGGACGCGTCGCTCCCGTCCGCCGAGATCGACCGTGCAATGGCGGCGGCGCGGCGGACCGGTACGCCGCCCGTCGAGGTGGACGTGAAGCTGATCGCCCATCTGCGCCCCGACGTGATCCTCGGGCAGTCGCTGTGCGACGTCTGTGCCGTGGCCGACGGCGGGCTGGCACAGCTCGTCACCGCCCTCAACCCCACGCCGTGGGTCGTGACGCTGCACGCCCACACGCTCGACGGCGTGGTCGCCGACATCCGCAAGGTCGGCGCGGCGGTCAACCTGGAAGACGAGGCGGACGAGCTCGTCGCGGGCCTGCGGTATCGGCTCCGGCGCATCCGGCAGGCCCACGCCGCACGAGCGTCAGGGAGTCCTTTAGGACGCCCCACGCCCCCAGGTGTCCTGGTTCTGGAGTGGCTCGACCCGCCTTATGTCGCTGGGCATTGGGTGCCCGAGCTGGTGGACATCGCCGGCGGTCGCGATGTGGCCGGCCGTCCGGGGGAGCGCTCCACGGCGCGCTCCTGGCGCGAGCTGTCCGCGCTCGCGCCGGATCTCGTGGTCGTCGCGCTGTGCGGCTTCGATGTCGCCCGCGCCCAACAGGAGCTCGCCGCCGTCACGGACCGGGACGCGCGCGTGCTGCTCGGTCGCCGCGTCGGGCTCCTGGACGGGAATGCGTATACCTCGCGCCCCGGTCCGCGGCTCGTGGATGCCGCCGAGATCCTGGCGCGGTTGATCGCGGGTTGACGCGGCTCGCAATTCTCCTCGGCTAACTCCATCTTCTCCCGAGCGCGGCGGCGTGCCGCTCTCGACCACGGACACGGTACGATGACCAAATCCACGTTGGACTTCCTCAAGCGGCTGCTCGATGCGCCGGGGCCGTCTGGCTTCGAGACCGGGCCGGCGCGGGTGTGGCGCGAGGAGGTGAAGACCTTCGCCGAGGAGGTGACGGCGGACGTCCACGGCAACTCCATCGCGACGCTCAACGCCAAGGGCCGGCCGCGGCTGATGCTGGCGGGGCACATCGACGAGATCGGGCTCCAGGTGACGCACATCGACGACGACGGGTACCTCTACTTCGCCGCGATCGGCGGCTGGGACCCGCAGGTGCTCGTGGGCCAGCGCGTCGTGATCATCGGGCCGAAGGAGCCCGTGTCCGGCGTCATCGGCAAGCAGGCCGTCCATCTGATGAAGAAGGAGGAGATGGAGAAGGTGTCGAAGATCTCCGACCTCTGGATCGACGTGGGCGCCGCGACCAAGGCGGAGGCGCTCGAGCGGGTGCGGGTGGGGGACGCGGGCGTGCTCGACGCGGCAGTGCGGGAATTCCCCAACCGGCGGATCGTGTCGCGCAGCATCGACAACCGCATCGGCGCCTACCTGGTCGCCGAGGCCACGCGCATTCTCGCGAAGGACCGTCCCAAGCACGCCGCGGTGTTCGCCGTTGCGACGACGCGGGAGGAGATTGCCTGGATGGGCGGTGGCGCGCGCACCAGTGCGGTGGGCATCGATCCCCAAGTGGCGCTCGTGGTGGATGTCACCCACGCCACCGACTATCCGGGCGCCGAGAAGAAGCGCGCCGGGGAGCACAAGCTCGGGGGCGGGCCCGTGCTGTCTCGCGGCTCGGCCGTGAGCCCGGTCGTCTTCGAGCTGCTGGCGCAGTGCGCGGAGCGCGAGCAGCTGCCCTACAGCGTCCAGGCGGCGCCCCACGACACCGGCACCGACGCCGACGCCATCTACAACGCGTTGCGGGGCATCCCGACCGGCCTGGTGAGCGTCCCCAACCGGTACATGCACAGCCCGAACGAGATGGTCGCGGTGGAGGACCTGGAGCGCACCGCCCGCTTGATCGCCGCCTTCGCCAAGAGCCTCACGCCGGAGACGAGCTTCATTCCTCGCTGAGGGGCCTATCTCCGTTTCCTGACATCCACGAGCGCAGCCCGGGCGGCTTCCTTCACCTCGGCGTCAGAGTCGTCCACCAGGCCCTCGAGCGTGCCGATGGCGGCCGCCGTGCCCGCCAGCCGCAGCGCCTCCACGGCGGCCGCGCGCAGCACCGTGGGCTTGCGCCCGAAGAACCGCCCGGCCGGTTGGGCGACCTTGATGAGCGCCAGCACAGCGTCGGGACTCCCGATGCGGCCGAGAGCCAGGATCAGCTCGCGCTCCACCGCCTCGTCCTGCTCCTCCTCCATCGCGACGACGAGCGGCATCGCGAGGGCGCCGGCCTTGAGTCCCCCGATCCCGAGCGCCACCTGCATCCGCACCTCGGGAGACCTGTCCCGCAGCGCGTGCAGCAGCGGCTCCGCGGCGCTGCCGCTCCCGATCTTCGCGAGGGCGAGCGCCACCGCTTTACGGACCCGGTCGTCCGGGTGCTCGAGCTGCCGCGCGAGCGCCGGCACCGCGTCCTCGAGGCCCAGCTCCCCCACGAGCTCGGCACCGTTGCGGACGACGAACCACTGTCGATGATCGAGCATGTGCACCAGCTGGCCGGTGCCTTCCTTCATCTGGCTGAGCGCGTCGAACAGGACGCGCCGCTCGGCCATGGCGGGCGCGGCGACGAGCAGATCGATCAACACCTTCACGCCGCCCGCGCCCGCCCGTTGCAGCGCGAGGATGGCGTCGCTCCGGTGCTTGGGCACGCTCGCGAGATGGGCGAGCCGGTCCAGCATCGCCTTCGTATAGACGCGCTTGAACGCGATCCCGTAGTGACGCCGCGCGTCGCTCCCGCGCGGCACCTGCTGGAGGCCCCGCGCGATCCCGGCGACGAGCGTCAGTACCTGCTCAAACCGGCCTGCCTTGAACGCGGTCTCGACCTGACGCACCAGCGCGTCGAGCAGCCGGCTGACGTCCGGTGCCTGGGGGTTGCGCTCGAGCTCGCCCAGCACGTCGTCGCTCTGGGACGCCGCGCGCGACGTCGGGCCGGAGACGCGGGCCGGCGGCGCGAGGTCGGCAATGGCCACCGAGACTTTGGTGACACCCGCCTGGCGGAGCCGGGTCGGAATGTCCTCCGTACCGAGGGCCGGCTGGTCGGATAAGGCCGTGAGCAGCTCGAACACGTCGCTGGCCGGTGCGTGCGGTTGGATCGTGATCTCGCCGACGTTGTGCAGCCCGATCCGCTGGATCAGCGAGCCGACCTTGCCCTGGACGGCGACGCCGTTGACGAGCAGCTGGCCGGCCGAGTCCGTGATGACGACGGTCTGGTCCTTCAGCAGCCCCAAGAGGGCGCGGAACTCCGCCTTCTGGACCTGTTTCGCATCGGGGTCGCGAAACAGCTCCACACAGCGCGCCAATCGTTGGGCGATGAGCTCCGGATCCAGCATGGGTCAGGCGAAGGAATCTAGACCGGGCCCCTGGCCGCGGCAACGCGTGCGAGCGTGTTCGCCACGTCACGTTGACGCACCGGCCGGCCGGGCAGATCGAGCGCCGCGGATAGCGCCGCGCCGGTGGGCGGCGCGAGGCCGAGCGGCGCGAGCCGCCCGGACGACGTGAGCAACGCGGCGAGCGGCGCGTCCCCCGCGAGCCGGCCCCGGTCGAGCACGAGGCCGCGCTCGAGGACTTCCGCGGCGAACGCCAGATCGTGCGTGGCGACGAGCACGACGACCCCTGCGGCGGCGCGGTCCGCGAGCGCGCGCGCCACGCGCGCGCGCAGCGGGCGATCGAGCCCGGCGGTCGGCTCGTCCAGCACGAGCACGGCGGGCTCGAGCGCGAGCGCCCCCGCGAGGGTGGCGAGCTTGCGGAACGCCGGCGGCAGGTCGTAGGGATGCTCGGCGGCCTGGGCGGAGAGCTCGAGCGCCGCGAGCGCCGTATCGACCCGCCGCGCGACCTCCGCCGCGCCGTGCCCCAAGGCGCGCGGCCCGAACGCGACGTCGTCCCGCAGCGAGCGCGCGAACAGCTGCTGGTCGGCGTGCTGGAACACCGAGCCGACGCGCCGGGCGAGGGACTCGGGCGGCCGGCCGCGAGTCTCCCAGTCGCCCACCGAGACGCTGCCCTCCGCAGGATGGAGCAGGCCCGTCACCAGGCGCAGCAGCGTGGATTTCCCCGCGCCGTTGCGACCGAGCAGCGCCGCGCGCTCCCCCGGTGCGAGGGCGAACGAGACGTCCCGCAGCGCGGGCACCGTTCCATAGGAGAAGGAGACATGCTCGAAGCGGAGCTCGGCGTTCACTGCCGCCACCGCCGCTCCGCCTGCGCGACGGTCAGCGGGTAGGGCGCACCGAGCCGCGCCGTGCGCCACACGTCCGCGACCGTGGTCGCGAGGCCCGCCTCCCACAGCGATTGCTCCGCCAAGAGCGCCGGGGCGCCGATCCGCCGCACGGCCCCGTCCTCCATCCAGACTATCCGGTCCGCCAGCTCCGGGAGCGCGTCCAGATCGCTCGTCGCTACGACCACCGAGCAGCCATCTCCGGCGAGCGCGCGCACCAGCCGCCACACCAGCCGGGTCGCTTCGGGGTCGAGCTCGGCCGTGGGCTCGTCCAGCAGCAGCAGGGCAGGCTCCATGGCGACGATCCCCGCGATGACGACGCGCTGCAGCTCGCCGCCCGAGAGCGTCGCGGGATCACGCGCCGCGAGGGCGCCGATGTCGAGCGCGGCGAGCGAGCGATCGACCGCCCCGGCGATGCGTTCCCTGGGCCAGCCGAGATTCGCGGGGCCGAACGCCACTTCGTCCCACACCGTGAACGCCATCCCGGACAGCTGCGTCCACGGGGTCGGCAGCACGATACCTCGTCCCCCTTCCCCCTTGACCCGGCCTTCGAGTCTGCCGCCGACGACGCGCGGTGCCAGATCGGCGGCTACGAGCAGCAGCGTGGACGCCCCCGCGCCGACGTTGCCCACGAGCGCGATCACCTCGCCCGGCGCCGCGGCGAGCGACACGTCGCGCAGCGCCGGCCGCCCCATGGCGGGATACCAGAAACTCACTCGCTCGAGCGTCAGCCGCGCCACGCGAGCCTCCAGGCGAGCGCGGCGGCGCACCCGACGAGCAACAGCCACCGCCCCGCCCGCTCGGCCGTGGCGTCCCGCGGTGGCGCCAGCGGAGTGCGCCGGGCGCCCGGGACGAACCCCCTCGTCTCGAGAGCCAGGGCCCGCTCATCCACCTCGTGCAACACGGAGAGTACGAGCGGCAGCGCGAGCGCCCGCAGAGCGCGCAGACGGCGACCGACGCCACCGCGCGGCGAGAGGCCACGACACCGCTGGGCGTCCACGATTCGCTGGGCCCGCGCCTTGAGCAGCGGGACCGCGGACAGCGCGGCCGCGAAGAGATAGGCTGCCGTGACGCCCCACCCCGCCGCGACCATCGCCTCCACGAGGCGTCCCGGGGGCAGCAGCGCGCCGACCCACACGACGCTCGCGATCATCGTCGTGAGGCGCAGCCCGATCGCGATCGTCGACGGAACGTCGTGCAGCAGGAGCAGGAAGAGCCAGAACGGCGCCGCGGTGAGCACAGCCGTACGCAACACGACTAACCCCGGGCGCCAGCCCGGGGACGAGCCGCTGCCCGTTAACCCCGGGCTTGCGCCCGGGGTCAGTGTGAGCACCAGGGCCACAGCCGTCGTGACCGCCCCGCCAGCCGGTGCCGGGAGGATCCACGCGAGCGCCGGAAGCGTCCCCGCGATCGCGAGGAGGGTGAAGGGGTGCAGCCGCCCTCCCGTCACGCCGCGCCGACGGCGCGCAGCGCCCAGGGGAAGCGGGCCGCCGTGCGCCGCGGCAGGGCATGCAGCACCGAGGTGACGAGCGCGAACGTGACCGCCTTGTCCCCGAAGTCGGCGACGAAGCTGCCGAAGAAACAGGCGCCGAGCGGCGGCAGCCCGAGCGCGCGGCCGAGCGCCGTGGTCAGCGCGATCCCGCCCGTGGTGGTGCACCCGAACACGACGTACGAGATGGGTGTCGAGGTCGCCGCCGCGAGCACGCCGAGACCGAGTCCGGCCGGCACGGCGGTCCTGAGGCTCCGGAACAACCCGGCGCGCGCGGCAAGCCAGGCGTACAGCGCCACGATGACCTGCACGACGACGAAGGGCCAGAACGTGGGATTGCGCAGCGTGTTCACCGCCGACGTCAGGACGCCGGTCGCGATTCCCGCGCCGGGGCCGGCGAGCGCGGTGGCGAGAACGGTACCCGTCGTGTCGAGGAACAGCGGCAGGGCAACCGCGTCCACCGCGGCGGAGAGGGCGAGGCTCATCGCCGCGGCCGCGGGGATCAGGACCAGCAGGCGAACGGACACGCGGGCGCTTCCGAGAGAGTCGCGCCAAAGATAGATATAGGGCGATGACGACCGCCACGACCGCAAGCAGCATCGTGCGCGCGCTGCGCGCCGCCCACCTGCATGACGCGCCCCGGCGGGAGCTGCTGCAGATGGCCTGCGACAAGATTCGCGCCCGGGGCGCGCCGTACACGTCCGTCTATGCCTACATGCTGTCCGGTGACGAGCTCGTGCTCGAGGCGTTCTCAGGCCGCGACACCCCGCACACGCGCATTCCCGTCGGGCGGGGCGTGTGCGGCACGGCGGTCGCCACGGGCCGGGATCAAAGCGTCCCCGACGTCACCGCGGCCGGGAACTATCTCGCGTGCAATCTCGAGACGAAGTCGGAGCTCGTGGTCCTGATCCGGCGCGGCGCAACCATCCTCGGCCAGCTCGACGTCGATTCGGATGTGCCCGCCGGGTTCACCGCCGCCCATCACGCCGAGCTCAAGGCGGTCGCGGACGCGCTGGCGGTGCTGCTGTAGTCCGTCACTGCGCGAGCAGCCGAAGTCGCCCCGCCGCCGCGTCGTGGTCCAACAGCTCGGCGTAGCGGCCCCACTCGATGATGGTGGCGAACAGCGACTCCGCCGGAATGAACGGGAAGTAGATGGTCAGATCGGCGAGCAGCTCCTCGTCCGCGACCTCGGCCTTGCCCGCGCCCTCCTCGATCTCCTCGGTCTCCTCCTTCAGCATCGTGATCACGCGCGCGAACAGCGGGTGCTGCTTGAGCCGCACCCGCGTCGCCACCTTGCGCGCCGCGTCGTCCCCGGCGAGCACGTCCCGCCCCGCCGGCGTGAGCTGCACCATCTCGCCGGGCGTCGCCACCCAGCCGAGCTGCTCGGCGCCGCGCACGACCGCGGTCATTCGGTCGTAGTCCACGCCCAGGTCCTCGGCCAGCTCGAACACGGGCCCCCTCCCGTCCGGACGCGTCGCCAAGTGGTCGAGGAGGCCGGCCACCTCCGCCACGTGCACCCGCGGGAACGGGACGAGCCGCTGCGGAGCCGGCGCCGCCTCCGGCTCCGGCAACAGGGTCGCCGTGAGAATGGCGTGCAGCCGGTCCACCATCGCCTCGAACTCCGGGCTGCGCTCCCGGCGCGGGTAGGGGAGCGAATTCTTCAGCTCCTCGCGTACATGCCCCGGGTTCGAGCCGAACACGACGATCCGTCCGGCGAGGAACACGGCCTCCTCCACGCTGTGCGTGACCACGACAAGCGTGTTCACCCCGGTCGCCGGGTCGCGCCACAGGTCCACGACCTGGCTCCGCAGGTTCTCGGCCGTCAGAGGGTCGAGCGCGCCGAATGGCTCGTCCATCAGGAGGATCTCGGGCGCGACGGCGAGGGCCCGCGCGAAGCCGACCCGCTGCTTCATGCCGCCCGACAGCTCCTTCGGGTAGGCCTGCTCGAACCCGTCGAGCCCCACGAGGTTGATGGCGCGGGCGACGGCGTCGCGCTGGGCGGGGCCATGCACCCCGCGCGCCTCGAGGCCCATCGCCACGTTCTGCGCCACGGTGAGCCAGGGGAGGAGCGCGAAGGACTGGAATACCATCGCCGCGGCGCCGAGCACGCCGTCGAGCCTCTGGCCGCGGTACAGCACCGTCCCCTCACCGGGGCGCGCCAGCCCGGCGAACAGCCGCAGCAGCGTACTCTTGCCGCACCCGGACGGGCCTACCAGCGCCACGACCTCCTGCTCGCGCACCGCCAGTGACAAATCGCGCAGCGCCTCCAGGATCTGCCCGTTGGGGAGGCGGAAGCGCTGGGTCACGTGGCGCGCTTCGAGCAGCACCGTATCCTGGGCCCACACCATCAGCGACCGCCACACGACCCGGTTCCAGCCGACGACGATCAGGCTCATCAAGGCGATCCCGCCCGCGAGCAGCGGGAAGTTGGCGTGCGCGGTGGCTTCGCTGATCAGGGAGCCGAGGCCCCTGGTCTCGCGCAGCCCGCCACCCGCCTCGATGTATTCGGCGACGATCGAGCCGTTCCACGCACCGCCCGCCGCCGTCACCCACCCGGTCACGAGCGCCGGGAACGCGGCCGGCAGGTACAGGGTGCGCCACCGGGCGACGGTCGGCAGCCGGAACACGGTCGCCACGTCCTTGAGCTGCTCGGGAATCGCGGCCACCGCCGAGATCACGTTGAACAAGACGTACCACTGGCCGGCGAGGACCATCAGCGCGACCGCGCCCAGGCCGAGCCCGACCCCGATGCGCTCAAACAGTAGGACTACGATCGGGAAGAGCATCGGCGCGGGGAACGACGCGACGACCTGGATGACGGGCTGTAGCGCCCGCGCCAGCCGCGGCGAGCGGCCGATCACGACTCCGGCCGGCAGGGCCCAGGCCGTGCAGAGGAACACCGCCCCCATCACCCGGAAGAACGTAAGCGCGGCGGAGGACGCGAGCTGGCGCCACTCCGCCACGCCCAGCTGCCCCAGCAGCCGCCCGATCTGCCACAGGCCCGCGGCCGCTCCGGCCGCGACCGCAGCGACGAGCAGCGCTCTCCCCAGCTTGCGCGCAACGGGGTGCTCGAATGCGACGCGCGGCCCCCGCAGGATCACCGGCGTGGCGGCCCGTAGCGGGCGCTCCAACGGACGCGTCGCCCACCGCGCGGTGCGATAGGCGCGCCGCCGAAAGACGGCCATCCGCCGCGGCAGCCGCGCCCGCCGCAGAAAGTCGAGCACCCACGACGACGCCGTGCGCTCACCGCCCGTGGTCTCGTCCAACCGGAACTTCTCGACCCACACCACGAGCGGGCGCCACAAGAGCTGATCCACGCACACGATCATCACGGTCATCGCGACGATCGCCAGCGCCATGGCCGGCACGTTCCCCTGGTCCAGCGCGACGCTCATGTACGACCCCACCCCCGGGAGCCGGTAGTCGCGGTCCCCCAGGCGGAACGCCTCGTTCACCATCAGGAAGAACCAGCCACCCGCCATCGAGAGCATCCCGTTCCACACCAGGCCCTGGGCCGCAGCCGGGAGCTCGCACTGCCGGAACGTGCGGGCGGGCCCCCACCCGGCGATCCGGCAGGCGTCACGCAGCGGCTCGGGGATGCTCTTGAGCGAGTTGTAGAAGCTCAAGGCGAGGTTCCAGGCCTGGGCGGTGAAGATCATGAGGATGGCGGCCAGCTCGAGCCCGACGTTGCGCGTGGGGAAGAGCGCCATGAGGCCCAGCACGAAGCCGGGTAGAAACCCGAGCACGGGGATGCTCTGCAGGATGTCGAGCAGCGGGAGCAAGAGCCGCTCGGCGGCACGCGAGCGGGCGGCCGTCCATCCGAACACCAGCGCGAACCCGTAGGAGATGAGGAGCGCGAGCACCCCGCGGCTGAGCGAATACAGCGTATAGCGCACCAGCGCCGTGGGCCGCAGGTCGATCTGGACCGCCTGGCGCAGCGGTGCCTCGACCTCGCGCAGGAAGGCGACCACCGTCGCGATCACGCCGCCCATGAGGCAGACAATCGCGACGTCGGGCAGTCCGAGCCGCCGCAGCGGCGCGGGCTGAAAGGACGCTAGCAGGAAGCGCAGCGGCTTCGTCACGAGCCGTCAACCCCTCGCGAAGCGTGTAACTTGAGTGCCCATGAATGCGGCCGAACCGACGCCGACGGTCGCGGCGACCGTCGAGCTCGACGGCGTGCGCCTGTTCACCCGCCGCGCGGGCGACGGGCCGCCGGTGGTCGTGCTGCACGGCGGCCCCGGGGCGCATCACGATTACCTGCTTCCCCAGTACGATCTGCTCGCCCGCGGGCGGACGCTCCTCTACTACGACCAGCGCGGCGGCGGTCGGTCACCCGTCGGGCGCGACACACCGGTCGGGTGGCGAGAGCACGTCGCCGACCTCGAGGCGCTGCGCCGCCACTGGAGTATCGACCGGCTGACGCTCCTTGGCTACTCCTGGGGCGGTCTGCTCGCGGTGCTGTACTGGCTCGAGCACCCGGAGCGGGTGGACCGGCTCGCCCTCGTCTCCCCGGCGCCCGGTCGCGCGGCGTGGCGGGCCGAATTCGACCGCCGCTTCGCGGCACGCATGGCCGACCCCAGGATCGCTCGCGCGCGGGCCGACCTCGTGGCGTCGGGCCTCAGTCGCACGGAGCCGGAAAAATATCGCCGGCTCGCGTTCGCGCTCTCCGTCGCCCCGTACTTTCGGGACCCGAACCTCGCCAAGCAGATGACACCGTTTCGAGTAACCGCGCGGACCCAAGAGGCCGTGTGGGGGAGCCTGGGAGAGTACGACCTGCGGCCGCGGCTCGAGCAGACCGCGTCCCGCTTCCCCCTTCCCCGTTCGTTGGTGGTGCACGGGATTTACGACCCGATGCCGCTCGAGAGCGCCCGGGAGCTGGCGGCGCTGCTCCGCACCGGGGTCGTGGAGCTCGCCACGGGGCACGCCCCCCACGTCGAGGCGACCCTCGCCTTCGCGCGGGCGCTCGATGGATTCCTGCCCCACACGTAGCGGGTTAGGTTCCAGCCACTCCCCATGGACAAGACGACCAAGCGAACGGCGCGCGCACCGCAGCGGAGCCGGCGACGGGAGTCGCCGGCCGAGCTCCGCGCCCGCGCCCGGAAGATCGTCGCGCGCCTGGAGCGCGCCTACCCCGATGCCAGGTGCGCCCTCAACCACTCCAACGCGCTCGAGCTGCTCGTGGCCACGATCCTCTCCGCCCAGTGCACCGACGCGCGGGTGAACATGGTGACGCCCCACCTGTTCGCGCAGTACAAGAGCGCCGCAGCCTACGCCGCCGCGAACCCGAGGGTGTTCGAGCAGGAGATCCAGAGCACCGGGTTTTTCCGCAACAAGACCAAGTCCATCCTCGGCATGGCCCAGGCGCTGGTGGAGCGGCACGGCGGCCAGGTGCCCGACACGATGGAAGACCTCACCCGGCTCCCCGGCGTCGGCCGCAAGACCGCGAACGTCGTGCTGGGCAGCTGGTTCGGGAAGAACGAGGGCGTGGTCGTGGACACGCACGTGCACCGCATCAGCCGGCTGCTGCGCCTCACGCGCCAGGACACGCCCGAGAAGATCGAGCGGGACCTGATGCAGCTCCTGCCGCGCGACAAGTGGACCGTGTTCTCGCACCTGCTGATCCTGCACGGCCGCAAGGTGTGCATCGCGCGGCGGCCGAAGTGCGAGGAGTGCGTCGTGAGCGACTTGTGCCCGAGCT
>Ga0209157_1001817_pt1 | contig 17438 bp, 11 predicted proteins | sample GraSoiAngelo_135_FD_185892 | JGI IMG/M metagenome (GOLD analysis project Ga0209157, IMG submission 185892) | Grasslands soil microbial communities from the Angelo Coastal Reserve, California, USA - 14_0929_05_40cm (SPAdes) (version 2) | ecosystem: Environmental > Terrestrial > Soil > Grasslands ...
CCGTCGCCAGCATGGCCACCATCAGCAACCCGACATTCTGCAGGTAGGCCAGCGCGAGGGCGGCAAGCGCGTAAAGCGCGCTCGCGCAGGCGACCATGGCGCTGCGCGAGATCTTCTCCCTCACCCGGGGCAGCAGCATGGCTCCGGCCACGGCGCCGATTCCGATGCACGTCAGCAGCAGGCCGTAGACTTCCGGCCCGCGCCCGAGCTCGCGGCGCACGACCAGGGGAAAGAGCGACCACGTCGCGCTGGCGAAGACGAAGAATGCGGCGCCGCGGATGAGCACGGCTTGCAGCGTCCGGGTGTGCGTGACGAAACGCAGTCCGACGCGAATGGCGCTCAGGAAACGCTCGGCAGGGAGCGCGCTCTTGTGATGCTCGCGCCGCCACCGCAGCAATACCGCGAGGATGCCGACGCACGACAACGCGTTCAGCGCGAACACCAGCCACACGCCGACGGACGCGACGAGAACTCCTGCGATCGCCGGGCCGATGGCGCGCGAGATGTTGATGCCGATGCTGTTCAGCGCAATGGCCGATGGCAGCTCGTCGGCGCTCACCAGCTCCGGGACGATCGCGGCCCACGCCGGCATCGTAATCGCCGCGCCGACGCCCACGGCGAAGGTGAATGCCAGCAGCCCCCAGGGAGTGGTCATGTCGAGAGCCGTGAGCAGCGCAAGCGCGCCGATGACGATCAGGAAATACACCTGGACGGCAATCAGCAGCCTGCGACGATCGACGATATCGGCGATCGCCCCGGCAGGCAGCGCGAGCAGCATCACGGGAAGACTGTCCGCCGCCTCCACGAGCGCTACCATCGACGGTGACGACGAGAGCGAGGTCATCAACCAGCCGGCACCCACCTCGTGCATCCAGGTGCCGATGTTCGAGACGATCGTCGCGATCCACAGGCTGCGAAACAGCCCGTTGCGCAGCGGGCTCCACGGTGACTGCGTGCTCAGGTTCGGCTCCTAACGGCGTGCGGTAACAATTGCACCTGTAACAAGCTACTCCGCTTTTGAAATCCTCCCGACGGCCGGGGCGGCGAGACTGCATCTACGTTCGCCATGAAGCGCATTCTCGATCCCTCTTTTCGCTACGTCCCCAGCCACGAAACAGACGTGAGGAAAACGTTCGAGCGCATCCGCAAGGAGCGTGAAGCCGGACAGCACCAGCCTGCGGACAGCGTTCTGGCTGATTTTCGCCCTCCAGATAAAAAAAGGCGGCCCGAAGGCCGCCTTTCCATTGCGACAGGCTAAGTATCAGTCGCGATGACCGTGATCGTCGTCGTCCTCATCGTCGTCGCCGTGGCCTTCCTTCCCGAGGCCTATGCTCCGCGCCTTGCCAGTCAACTTGTAAATATCGAGGCCGGATCCTGAACGGTCGGTCGCGTAGATGAACCCGCGATTGTCCACTTCGACATTGTTGGTCATGTAGCTGATCTTGCAGACTTGCTGGCCGTTAATTGTCGCGCATTGCTGGACGGTGTTGGCATTGTTCACCGGGACATAGAACCCCACTTCAACAGGCTCTTGCGGCTCTCGGATGTCCCACACACGCGTACCGCCCGTGAAGTAAGCAAGGAAAGTTAGCCTACCGTAGTACGGGTTTTTGAAGTTCTCCTCGCTTGAATGCACTCCGAAGCGCGCCCCGCGCGTGCAGTAGTTGCCGCGCGGGTATTTTTCGCCCGCGCGCGGATCGACCGACATTGTCGAAAGGAGCATCGGCCCCTGCCACGGATTGGGCTCAACGCGGGTACCAGGAGGAGCGGTCATCGAGTTTTCAACAGTAACATCGACAACGAAGCTCCAGTGCGGCGCTTCTTGGCACTGGTTGCTCGTCGCCTCCGAGGCCAGCAGCACGATGTCACGCGCCTGAAACTCGTTGAAGCTCTGATAGCTAGGCGCCTTCATGCCAAACACCGGCATGCTGGTGTGGCCACCTTGGTCCGGCGACGTGTAGAACACCCCGACTTGCGGCGCAAGCAGCTGCGCGTCCGTTGGATTGTTCGCGTCGCCGGAGAAGGTCCCATAGGGTGGCGGTAACAATTTTTGCCGATCCAAGATCTGCATCACGCCGTCGTCACCGACGCCGTACGCTGCGTAGATGCGGTTTCCGATAACGTCGTTATCTGTGACAGCGCGCGTTAGCTTGACGGCAGCATTAGGATGCTCGTGCGAGGAGATCGGGCCATGAAGCGAGGTGGGCACTGGTCCAGTTCCGCTCGGCTGTCCGCCAGGCAACCCGTGAGTGCGGAGGTAAATCGGCGGCGCAGCCGGATTTTTCCAATCGACGATGAGCATGGACTGCCCTTGTTTCCATTTGTCGGCGGTTCTGCTGCCCGGCATATAGGCGATACCGGTATTGCACTCCCACCAGAGCTTGTGCGTGTTGCGAATACCGGGGAATGTCGCCAGCTTCACGGGGGCGCTGACATCAGTCACGTCCCACGTTTCATATCCGGTGTTGAAGTTGCGCAGCAGATAGACGTTGCCCGGTATACCCTGCGGCAGATTCTTACCCAGGCACATGCGCACCATTTGCGAGTCGCCTCCGGTACCCGCAATATGGGACTTCTCTTTTGGGTTCTCCGGATCAGTGACATCAATGATCATCGTTCCATTCTGTTCCACTACTCCGCCCTTCAGCGGATTGGGCCTGGTGCCGTTATGCGTGCCCACGAACGCGATTGTTCTGCCGTCCGGATACACGATGGTGTTCGGCTGATAGGCGGAGCGTCCTTGTAGATCGACGTGTCCCACCCGGCGCATATTCTTCTGCTCGCCGCTCTGGCTGATGGCCAGCGCACTACTGGCGCTGAGCGCCAGAACTACCAGGGCAGCCGCGGATAATGCGACGCGGCGCCCTTTGCCCCTGTTGCACGATGACAAGTCCATTTCCCTCTCCTCTAGGCATTCAAGCGGGTATGGATTAAACACCTGCGATCGCTCACCACCTAGTCAAGCGGGTCATCTATTCATGACCTTGCGTCATGAATCCCTGGCTACTCGCAGAAAAACTCGACACCCTCCCGCGTGTCCCCGCGCGACTGGCCGAGCGCGATCCAGCCGTGCTTTCGCAGCTGGAACTCCTCGCGCTGCAATACCACCTCCAGCTCGCCCTCGACGGTGACGAAGGTGCCGTTCGTGCTGTGGTCTCGCAGCATGAACTTGTCCTGGCGCCGCTCGATGGTGCAATGCTGTCGCGAAGCCTTGTGATCGGCGATCACGAGCTGGCAGGCCTGATCGCGCCCGAGCATGATCGATTCGCTGCCGCGCCGCCGCACGATGTCCTGGCCCCGATGCACCAGGCGCAGCCTCGCCTGAGGCGAGCGCAGCAGCGAGACGGTCTGGGCAACGTCGGTGATATCGGCGTTTTGCTCCCACAGCAGCTCGAAGAGCTCGACTTCTTCCGCCTTGCCCTTTACCGGCACGGGGTACAGGTGCCGCGTCGCGCTGCGGATGACCGGGGCGAGCAGCGACACGGTATCGTCCGACGTGAGGACCTGCCCCTTCACCGCCTGCTCGTGGAGGCGGTACGCAAGATTGACCGTGTCGCCGAAAACGTCGTTTTCGCGCTGGATCACCGGCCCCGACTGAAAGCCGATGCGCAGCCCGAGCTTGCGCCCGCCGACGGCCGGAAGCGATTCGACATCGGTCTGCATCCGTGCCGCAGCCGCGGCGGCTGCGTTTGGGGTCGAGAAGAGCGCCATTATGGCGTCGCCCATGGTCTTCACCACCCGCCCGCCGTGCGCCTCGACCGCGTCGCGCAGCATCTGCATGCAGACCGCGATCTCTTCCACCGCCCGCGAGTCTCCGGCCGTCTCGTACAGCCGGGTGCTGCCCGTTATATCGGCGAACAGGACGGTGGTCTGACGACTCGGTTCCATGCTCCTATGTTAAGCCCTCGGCGGCGTCTCGTTGAGCAGCAGCCAGTACATCCCCAGCTGGCTGACGGCATTCGCGAAGGAGCCGAATTCGACCGGCTTTCTCACGTAGCTGTTGGCGCCGACCTGGTAGCTCCGCAGCATGTCCTCGTCCTCGCTCGACGAGGTCAGCACCACCACGGGAATCAATTTCGTCCTGGGATCGGAGCGCAACTGCTTCAATACCTCGAGGCCGCTCAATTTCGGCAGCTTCAGATCGAGGAGAATGACCGCGGGCATGCGCTCGAGATTGCGCCCTGCGTACTGGCCCCTGCCGAAGACGAACTCGAGCGCCTCGTTACCGTCGCGCGTCACGACGATTTCGTTCGCTATTTTTGCCTGCCTCAGCGCGCGCAGGGTGAGCTCCTCGTCGTCGGGGTTGTCCTCGACGATCATGATCATTTTCTGGGACATTGCGCCTCCTTCGTCTTCTATAGCTCCACTTTCAGCGATCGGGCCGCGATCAGCGATGAAGCGGCATCGGTCGCGCACGGGCGGGCAAACAGGTGCCCCTGCGCCTCGTCGCAGCCGTGCGCGCGGAGGAATCGCAGCTGCTCCTTCGTTTCGACTCCTTCGGCGAGCACTCTCAGGCCGAGCGAATGAGCGAGCGAGATGATCGCCTGCACGATTGCGGCGTCCCGCCCGCCCTGCTCAACGCGCACCACGAAGGAGCGGTCGATCTTCAGGCAGTCCACCGGCAGCCGGGAGAGGTAGTTCAGGCTGGAGTAGCCGGTCCCGAAGTCGTCGACCGAGATCTTGACGCCCAGCTTCTTCAGGGACCCCAGAACCGAGATCGCCACCTCCCGGTCATCGATCAGCTCGCTTTCGGTCAGCTCCAGCTCCAGGCGGCTCGGATCGATCTCATGAGCGCGCAAGGCCCGGGTGACGGCCCCCACGAAACCAGAACTGCGGAACTGCACCGCCGACACATTGATCCCCACCTGCAGATCGTAATGGCCGGCGCGGTCCCAGGCGGCGAGCTGGCGGCAACCTTCGCCCAGCGCCCAGTCGCCCAGCGGCTGGATCAGGTGCGACTCTTCGGCGATCGGGATGAACCGCCCGGGCGGGATCCAGCCTCGCTCGGCGTGGCGCCAGCGCATCAGGGCTTCGACGCCGCGGATCCGGCCGCTCGCGATATCGACTTGAGGCTGATAATGCAGCTCCAGCTCCCGCCGCGCGACCGCGGTCCGCAATGCGTTTTCGAGCTCGATGCGCTCGGTCGCCTCGCGAGTCATCGCCGCCGCGTAGAACTGGAAGCCCTTCCCGCCGCTCGCCTTGACCCGATGCTTGGCGACGTCGGCGTTGCCCAGCAACGCGTCGAAATTGTCCCCGTCCCTCGGAAACACGCTGGCTCCGACGCTCAGCGTTACATGGATGTCGTGCCCTTCGATCGAGAGAGGTACTTTGAACAATTCATGGACTTTGCGCGTCACGTTCAGCACGTCGTCCGCGCGCGCAAGATCGGCCGCCAGCACCGCGAAGGAGGCGGCCTCCAGCCTGGCCGTGGTATCGCCGTCGCGCACTGCTCCGCGAATGCGCTCGCCGACCTGCCGCAGCAGCGCGTCGCCGGCGCTGCGCCCGTAGCTGTCGTTGATCAGCTTGAAGCGATCGAGATCAAGGACGATCAAGGCGCAGGGCCGGCCAATACGACGCGCGTGGGTCATCGCCTGGGCGGTCCGGTCGCCGAGCAGGCTGCGGTTCGGAAGCCCCGACAGCGCATCGTAGCTGGCCAGATAGGTGATCCGCTTCTCGTAGGCCTTGCGCTCGCTGATGTCGCGGGCGATCGTCGAAAAGAACCGTATGCCGCCGTCGGAGCCGCGATGCGCAATGACGACCTGGGAAACGGGGATTTCCTTGCCTTCGGAATTGAGCATCGCCGTTTCGCCTTGCCACAACCCGTCGCGAGCCGCGGCCGGCAATGCCTCGTTCTGGATGATTTCGCGCACCCATCCGGGATAGATCTCGGGGCTGAGCGCGCCTTGGGCGGGATGCTCCGGCACGCCGGTCAGCTTGCGGCCGGCGGCATTCAGGTAAATGCGCCTTCCTTGCGGGTCGGACATGCCGACGTAATCGCTGGTCGCCTCCAGGATCTCCACCAGGCGGGCGCGCTCCTCCTCCGCCGCGCGCACGCGCTCGCGGTCGCGGGCCTCGGCCAGGGCGCGCCGCAGCGCGGTGCCGAGCCTGCGCAAATTGTCCTTGAGAACGTAGTCGGTCGCGCCGAGCCGGATCGCCTCGATCGCCCGCTCCTCGCCGATCGTGCCCGAAACAAAGATGAACGGCACCCGCGGCGCAAAATCCCTTGCGATTTTCAGCGCCGCCAGGCCGTCGAAATCAGGCATCGAGAAATCCGACAGGATGGCGTCGGGGGTCGAGCTCTTCAGCGCTTCGCGCAGCTCCATTTCCGTCGCGACGTGCTTCCACGACGGCCGCAGGCCGTCGCGCTCCAGCGCCAGCAGCGCGAGCTGGACATCGTCCCGGGAATCCTCGATGAATAGCAGGTTGACCGGCGCGTCCATCATCAGGCCTGCCCGCTTTTTCCACGCCGTCGGATTCGAGCGTGAAGTAGAACGCGGCGCCCTTGCCCGGCTTGGCATCGGCCCAGATGCGGCCGCCGTGCCGGTGGACGATGCGCTGGACCGTCGCCAGCCCGATCCCGGTGCCTTGATACTCGTTGCCCGAGTGCAGGCGCTGGAAAGCGCCGAACAGCTTGTTGGCGTACGCCATGTCGAAGCCGGCGCCGTTGTCGCGCACGTAGAACACCGCGCGCCCATCGTCGCTGAGGCTGCCGATCTCTATGCGCGGCTTGTCCGTCTTGGATGAGAACTTCCATGCATTCCCGATCAGGTTCTCGAGCGCCGCCCGCAGCAGCCTCGAATCCGCGTTCGCGCGCATTCCGTCCCAGATGGAGATGTCGACCTTGCGCTGCGGCTCGCGGTTATGCAGCTCGGCCACCACCTGCTTCGCCAGCTCGCTTATATCGGCGTCGCGCCGCTCGAGGCCGCCTCGCGATACGCGCGAGAGGTTGAGCAGGTCCTCGATCAGCTGCCCCATGCGCTGCGTGGAAGACCGGATTCGCGACAGGTAGCGTTGTGCCTCCTGCGGCACATCCTTCGGGAAGTCCTCCAGGAGCGCCTGGCTGAAGCCGTCGATGGCACGCAGCGGCGCGCGCAGGTCGTGCGACACGGAGTAGCAGAACGCCTCGAGCTCTCCGTTCGTGTATTCCAGCTGCGCGGTTCGCTCCTTCACGCGCTGTTCCAGCTCCGCGTTCAGCCGGAGGATTTCCTGCTCGGCGCGGTTATGCTCGGCGATCTCGCGGCCAAGGACCTCGTTCGACGCCTGCAGGTCGCGGGTCGCGCGCTCGATTTCGGCGAGCATCGTGTTGAAGCTCTCCGCGAGCATGCCGATCTCGTCCTTGCTCAGCTTGGGCGCGCGCAGCGAGAACGCGCGCTTCTCGGTCACTTCCCGCGCGACCTCCGCGATCGCGAGCAGAGGGCTGGTGACGATGTGCTGAAGCTGGCGCGACAGGACGTAGGCCACCAGCATCGCTATCGCCGCGACGATCGCGGCTATCCCGAGATAGCCGACCAGCCGGTCGTAGAGCTCGTAATCCGCGCGCAGGTACACTGTGCCGAGAATCTCCCGGCTGTCGACGATGCGCTTGAACAGGACCAGCTCGTTGCCCTCGATGCGGGTCACATCGGCCTCCGGCAGCTTCGGGAACTCCCGGCCGTCCGTGCCCGAATAGCTGGCGAAGATTTTTCCCCTTGCGTTGTAAATCGCCGCCGCGCGGATCTGCGGGCGGTAATGAAGCAGCTCGAGGTTTTCCTGCGCCACCCGGGGGTCGTCGAACGTCAGCGCGGGGGCGGTCGTCCGCCCGAGCAGGTCCGCCTGCGTCGTCATGTCGGAGATCAGGCTCTGCCGGTAATTTCGCAGGTCGAAGCCCACCATCACCGCGATCGCGACGAGGAGCGCTGTAAGCGTCGTGAGAAGCACCACGGCCAGCAGCTTCTGGCGCACCGAGAATGGGGCGAGGAGCCTCATCAGGAGCTCGTGAGCACTTTGCGCGCCACCGCGAGAAGCCGCGCGCTGATCTTGAGGGCGCCGCGCTCGGCCTGCGGCAGCGCGACGTCGAAGCGCACCTTGTCATCGACGAAAACGAAATTGATCATGCTGCCATGCGACAGGGCATCCTCGGATTCCGTTACGGTGAGAACAGATTGACCTTTCGCGATCGCGAGAATCTCCGCCAGCCGGGCGCCCTCCGCCTGGCCGATGAACAGCATCTGTATTCCGGCGACGGACTCGCCGCGGCGCATGCGACGCACGACGACCGCGCGCTCCAGGACAGTGCGCCCTTTCACGATCTGCTCCAGTTCCGCGGCAAGCTCGTCGGCGCCGATCACTCCTATGGTGAAGGGGCTGTCGGGCCGGCCGAATGCCTTCGGCGGCCATTCCACGAAGGCGCTGAACTTATAGAGAAAAGCTGCCTTGATCTGCGTTTCGGCGGCCGCACGATCGGCTTGCGCGAGCGCCGAAACAGGCGCCATCGCAGCAAGCGAGACGACCAGCGCGCAGAGGCGGAGGATCAAAGCGACCACCTCAGCTTGAGAAACAAGCCGCGTTCGATTTCACTGCGCGTCGCAGCAGCGCCGAACTCCGGGTGACTGCGATCGAAGAGGTTCTGCGCGATGACCGCCACTTCGAGGCCGCGCTCAAAATGCCAGGCATAGCGCGCGTCGAGCGCGGTGTATCCCGGCACGCTGGGGCTGGGGAGCGGCCCAACATACCTGACCATCACGTCGAACTCCTGCCGCCCGGGAAGATCGAGCGATGAGCGCAGGTTCCACTGATGTTTCGGGTCATTTCCTGCCGCGGCGACGCCCATCGTATCGCCGCTGCCAGGCTTGAGATGCAGATTCTGGTCCAGCACCAGCAGGCCTGCGCTGAGCCGCCAGCTTTCTGCCGCCTGCAAGCTTCCCCAGGCCTCGATCCCGTCGGTCTTTCCTTCCATCTCGTTGGCGATCACCAGCGCACCCGCCGGCCCGGGCTCCACGCTGCGCAGGTGATCGTGGACGCTGTGAAACAGCGTGACGGAGTACGAGGCTCGCCGGGACGGCTGCGCCCGATAGCCGAGCTCCAGGACCTTCGAGATCTCCGATCGGAAATCGGGTCCACCTGCGATTGGCAGCGGTCGCAGGGGAGGCTGCGCAGGGACAAACAGCTCCCTGTCCAGCCGGGCCGGCGCCCGGACGGCGCGCGATAGCGCGCTCCACACCAGCCGGCTGGCGTCGGGTTTCCAGGCAATTCTCGCCGACGGCAGGAACTCCGTAGTGGTGTAGGGGTTGCTCTGCGCCTTCGTACCGAGCGTCAGGCGCAGTTGATCGCCATGCAAGGCGAACTCGTCCTGCACGAACAGGTTGCCCCAACGTAGATTGCGATCCGCGGGCAGGAACGCAATCGCGGTATTGCTTACGCGGTCATCCGCGCGGCGATACCCGCCGCCCCAGATCACGGAATGCTGCGAGCCAGCGCGCAGCGCATGCTGAAACTCGACATCGAATATGTTCAGCCGCTCTTCGAAGGTGCCCGGAATTTCGCGCTCGGTGTTGTCAAAGTACGCCTGGACCTGCACGCGGTCGCCTCCCGCGAGCTGCCGCGCCCAGCGGCCCAGCAGGTTCCCGCCCGAGATCCGGATATCGCCGGCGGTCGCCGAATCGATCGTGCCGCGGTAGGCGTCGCCTTGCAGCGTGAAGGCGCCCGCCGCCGTTCCCCAATCCGCCCGGAACCCCGCCTGGCCGCTGTCCCAGCTGTCCTGGGCCGAAGTGCCGTCGGCCCGCGAGGTATGGTCGCGGCCGGAGATCTTGCCGTAGACCCGAAACGCGCCGTCCACGCCCAGCTTTCCGCCCTGCCGCGCAGCGGCGCCGCGCTCGAGGTTCCCGGCTCCCGCCACGAGCAAATTGCCCTGCGTTTCCGCGGCCCGCCGGGTGATCACGTTGATCACGCCGTTGACGGCGTTGGCGCCCCACAGCGTTGCGCCCGGGCCGCTGATCACCTCGATCCGGTCGACGTCTTCGAGCAGCGTGTCCTGGGCGTCCCAGAACACGCCCGAGAACAGCGGCGTGTAAACAGTGCGCCCGTCGATGAGGACCAGAAGCTTGTTCGCGATCGTGTTGTTGAAGCCGCGTGCGCTGATCGCGTACTGACGGGAGTCGACTCGGGCCACCTCGAGATTGGGCGCGAGTCTGAGCGCCTCGGGGATACTAGTGGCTCCCGAGCGGCGAATATCGTCCCCGGTGATGACAAAGATGGAAGCGGGCGCGTCCGACAAGCGCTCGGCGCGGCGCGATACCGAGGTGACCTCGAGATTGGCGAGCTCCTCCAGGCTGAGGTCGGCCAGGTCGGAGGGCTTGCCCGTTTGAGCGTTCGCCGCGAAAGCGGCCAGTGCGGCAATAGTGGCTATGCAGACGCGCGCTGCGTCGATGCGTCGCGAAAGTTTTTCTTCTTTGCCGACGGTAACCATCCCCCCGGAGTATTACGGGATGAAATGGGATGAATCCTAGACCAGGTGCGCTACTCCGTCATGTCTGTCAGGATAATCCTCACTTTTTGAGCGAGCAGCGATTTATCCTTCAGTCCGATGCATCGAGGGGCGATGGCATAAAAAAAGCCCGGCATGGCAGGGCCACGTCCGGGCTTGGTGTCTCGAATCGAGGAGGAGGAGGAAAACGAGACACTCCGCAGCAAAGTACCCCCCCGTTCATGACCTGTCTGTGAGATTTTCCGCACTTCGGACCGGGTAGCCGATAATCGGCGCGTTTGCGTCGATGTGCGGCAGCGGGGTTTCAATCCTCATCCTCGAGGATGGTCAGGCCATACGGATCATTGCCGACCCCCGTCACGGTCGCGACGACGGTGCGCGAATGAAGGTCGATCACCCACACCGTCCCGCTCGGCGGCGCGTCGGGAGCGAGGCGCGGCCCGCCGGAAACGACCGCATAGCGTCCGTCCAGCGTGACTGCAGTGCCCTTCGGGCGGCCCGGGCGGATCTGGCCATCGGCATCTGCCGGACGGGTGACCGGAATGCGCGCGACTTCCGCGCCCGGCTCATGGGCGAGAGCCTTGCGCAGGTCGACGATCGACACATTGTTCGTGCGGTAATTCGCGACGATGATCTGGCGTCCGTCGGGCGTCCAGGCGAGCGTGAACGGCCGTGCCTGCCCGTTGGGATCATCGGTCCCGACGCGCACGCGGGCCGCCTCGGCGCCGGGCGCGCCGGTGCGGGCGCGATCCACGTCGATGATCGAGATGCTGTTGCCTTCGAAATCGGCCTGTCCGCTTTCCCGTGCGGTCACGGCGATGAATTTGCCGTTCGGGCTCGCCTTGATGCCGAAGGGGCCGGTCTGCACTGGAACGCGCGGCGCAACCTCTACGACCGGAACGCCCATCAGCGCTTGCCGCAGATCCATCACGGACACGTCATTGGTGCCCGCGTTTCCCGAAAAAAGGTACGTCTTCCCGTCGCTGCCGTGGCCCAGGGCGAGGAACTCGGGGTTCGGCCAGCAGCCGAACTGCGGATCGGGAGCCTCGAAAGGAACCACCGGCGGCGGAGTCGGCGAGACGAAAGGCACGGGGAACGCAGGGCAGGCATGCCCCGGATTGCCCAGCGCCATCTCGATCTGTCCTCGGCGGCCGCCGGTCTTGCGGTCGATGAGGCTGATGCGGTTCGAGCCGTCCTCGGTCAGCCAGTTTTCCGAGTGGCTCACGAGCAGCAGCTCGGGAAGGACTAACAGACCGACTGCTCCAAAGTAGCCGCTGTCGTAGTTCCGCTCTACTGCGCGATCGGTATCGTCGAATTCCGGCTTGAGCATCTTCCTTACGTCCATGACCGAGACGCTGCCGCGCCCGCCGTGCTGCAGGAACTCGGCATTGTTCACGGGGCCGTGATGGTTGATCACGTAGGCCGTCCGGCGATCCTCGCTCAGCACGATGTTCGCCGGATCCCCGACCAGTGTGCCGTCGAGGCGATCCGGGTGGACCCTGGACCGGCTGACGATGGCGTTCGACGTGTTGTTGTTCTGCCGCTTCAGCGCCGCGTTGAAGTCGATCGCGTAGATGCGCGGATCCCTCCTGCCGGTCGCGAGGATGAACAGATCGTTGGCGAGCGCGATGTCCGCAGCGGCCAGCAACAACAACAGGAAGGCAATCAAAGAAACAATGCGAATGCGTTTCATCGCCGATTCCTCCCTATAGGCGAAAGCGGTCGCCGGCGAGGCTGTCGCGCCGCGCCGGGATCGCTCAGTACTACTCAATCGTCGTCGTGTTCCTCTTTCGGCGTCCCGTACACGCCGATACAACCGGTCAAGCAGTTGGGGACGACGTTGTTGGCCGGCAGAGGCACCAGCACGTGGTTGTTATGACGATTCGCGGCAACCGAGTGCGCGTTCCCATACTGCATCGGAACCGTCGGAACAACCTGGAGCAGCTTTTGGCTCTTCGCGTCGATCACGCCCAGCACCGGGCCTTCGGGGTTGCTGCGGGAGGCGGTGTAATAGCGGTCATCGCCCGAGTTGAACCACACCTCATCGCTGCCCCCGACGCCAAACACGTCCCGATCGAGGCTGCCGTTCCTAGCGTCGATGATCACCTGCTTGGGAGTGGCGTAGTGGCCCGCCGAGCAGGTTGTCAGATCGGCCGAGGTAGTGGTGCACGCCGCGCCGGCGGAATCAAACGCGGTGCTGCAACCGATGAGAAGATCCCCGCGCGGGCCGACCGTGAGTCCGGCAGGCTGGCAGAAGCTCACCGGAAATACCGTCTCGATCGCGCCGGTGTGCGGATTGATTCTCGCCACTCCTCCGTCCTTCTTGTTGGGACCCACTTGCGGGATCGATATGTAGAATTTGCCGGTGCCGCGGTCCCACGCCGGCTGCTCGGCGCCATTGGTCGCGTCCACGCCGTTGGTCGCATTAAATACGATCTTCGTTCCCAGGGTCAGGTGTCCGTTGCTCGGATCGACCTTGATCAGCGTCGCGAACGGCGGATCATCGGCGTTGTTCACCGCAAGAATGAGACCATCTTCAGGGTCGAAAGCCAGTTCGTCTGCGCGCAGGCCCAGACCCGTGGCCGGGTCGACACCACCGCCAGTGTTGACGCTGGAGACGACCAAGTCCGTTCTGAGGTCAATGGTGACCACCCTGCTGGGCGCGTCGGTTACGAACAGCCAGGGCCCGGATGTCACGACGCCGTTCGGACCGGAGGTGTCGTTGTTCCCAGTGAAACCCTTGAACCCGCCCTTGATCTGCTTCACGAACATGCTCGTCTTGGCGTTGACGACATCGACGGCGGCGTTGGAGCGATCGGCGAGATAGTAAAGCTGGGTGTGCTGGTCGATCCAGCTGATATCAAAGGTGCACATCCCGTCGAAAAGGTGGTTTGCTGCACTTGGGCAGTTGCGGCCGGGATTTGCGGGAATAGGAACGGTCGTGAGCAGCTTGACCGCCCCCCCATCCCGCTCAGGGTCATCGGCGAGCGCGGCGCCGGATGGCGCGAGCGTCACGGCCCCGAACAGCGCCGAGGTCGCGAGGATCGCGGCGAGTCGAGTGCGCGTAAAGCGAGAAGAGAGACTGGAAAGCATTTTGGTGACTCCTTTAGTAGGCGAATGCGACGTGTTATTACTGTTGCCCTACGGGGAGACGCTCGGAAAAGTCGCGCGTCGATGTAAAGTCGCCCGCTACACCGGGCGCGGTTTGGCGTGCGCTTGGTGCGCACTGTTAGAACCGTCGACTTTCCTCCGGTGCTGCGTTTTTTCTTGGAATGGGCAACACGCTACTACGCCAGCCTGTCGATCACCTGACGGGGGCGATGCGTTTTGCCGGGCAAGCGCATAGCTACGAAGAAAGCATTAGAAAGAAAGCCCGCAGCACTAGCTGCGGGCTGACTTTCGGAGTGCTATGTGTTACCCGTCAATCGTGCCGCCGACAAACGACTTCGGTACGAAATCGAGGCCCACTGCCGCAACGTCCGACGCTCGAGCGCTATAGGCGCTACCGCCTGCTGCGGGAAAAATGCCAGCACCGGGGAGCACAGGTTTGCCTGCTGTCGCAACTGGGTTGTCAAATTGATGAGTGTCTTTCATGAGTCACTCGTTCAGACGAGCAGATAATCCCCTCCACACAAGACCCAATCGGCACAGGACGCCGGCAACGGGCAATTGAACTTCCTATCACTTCACTTAAAGGAGGTGTTATGAAGACGTCTGCTTCTACAGATCGGACCTACCCATTTCACCGCATAGCCGCCGCACCGCCCGCCGGTCGACCCAAGCTCGGAGCCATTACGGCCGCGCTGGTTCTGGCCGGGATAGCGTCGAGCCCCTCTCTGGTTTTCGCCGCGACCAATGCCGCTTGCCCGGAGGAGGCCGTGTTCTTCGATCCCGGACACGGCCAGGACATTGTCGTGCCCGAGGGCTTCAAGGTGGAGGTCTTTGCCAAGGGCCTGAACTTCCCCACCGCGATCGCCTTCAAGGGGAGCAAGGAAAAGTTCGATGTGTTTGTCTTGGAGTCGGGACGCGGTTTGCCTAGCCGGTGCAACGACAACGAGCTGCCGGCCTTCGGTGGCAAGTTCAGCGCGGCAAACCCCCTCACGCCTGACATCCTGGTGTTCGACGACAACGGCGTGAAAAAGGCCGGCCCACTCGGGAAACCGACGGCGGCAGGTGGCGGGTTCCAGCCGGACGGCCCGGCGATCGGGCTCGCCTTCGAGAAGGGCTTTCACGGAGGAACGCTGTTCGCCACGGACTCCAACCAGAGCCTCCGGACGACCGGACGCAACAACAGCTCGCGCATCGTGACCGTGGATCCAACGACAGGCGCCGTCACCCCCTTCATCACCGGCCTCCCGACCGGCGACCACCCGGCCGAGCAGATCGCCTTCAAGGGTGACTGGATCTACTGGTCGCAGGGGTCGGCGACGAACTCCAGCGTGGTTGGCCACGACAACGGCGGGGGCACCAACCAGCAGGAGATCCCTTGTCAGGACATTAAGCTGAGCCAAAACCTGTTTGACTCCGGCGACGGCCATCTGACCAGCGGCTACTCGCCCCACGGCGTGGCCAGGCCAGGCGCCGTTGTGAAAGCCTTCGAGAGCTCCACCAATAATCGCATGTGCACCGGGGCCATCCTCCGGGCGAAAGTCAACGCCGCGAACCCGGCCAATACGATCGAGCCCGTCTCGTGGGGCTACCGCAACCCGTTCGGCCTTCGCTTCGCCCCCGACGACCATGCCCTGAAGGGCGGGTTGTTGGTGAGCGAGAACGGCGAGGACGAGCGCGGCGCGCGGCCCACCAACAACTCCCCGGACCGGCTGCAACTCGCCCAGCAGAACCCTGACGGGAGTCCGGATTACCACGGCTGGCCGGATCGCTTCGGATTCCTCGATTCGACGCAGGCTCTGTACAATCCGGTCGGCGGTCCCGGCGACGACTGCGTGGCGTGCAGCAAAGGCAAGCCCGTTCAACACGTGCTCGCATTCCCACCTCAGCCGCCTGTGGGTCCGCTGGCCCTCGAGCCGTCCGACGTCGCCGCCGTAGGACTCGACTTCGTCCCTAAATCATTTGCCCACGGCGTCGTCAAACGCGGCGCCGCTCTCGTGAGCCGCGAGGGCGACTTCGGGTTCTCGAAAGCCAACGGCACACCCGAGGCGGGTCACGACGTCGAGCTCGTGAACTTCAGCCGGCCCGGTGAGCCCCTGCAGCTCGAACTCTCGCGGTTCGCCTTCAACAACAGTTTCGAGCAGGCATTCGTGTCCGGGATTCACGGGATCAACCGCCCCGTGGACATCAAGTTCGGGCCCGATAAGTGCGCCTACCTCGTCGATTACGGGGCGGTGCGCGACTTTGGCCAGTCCGACGCCGCCAGCAAGTTTGTCGGCCCGGCCAATGGCCCGCTCGTGCAGATCCCCGGAACCGGCGTGATCTGGAAGATCTGCGGGCCCGATGACCCGGATGATTGACTAGCGTAGTGCAGTGAACTAAGACAAATGCCCGCAACTTGCGTTGCGGGCATTTTTTTCGCGAGCCCGTGGGCGCACCGGCAGTACGTGGCCGACGACGGCAGGAAGCTGGAGGCGGTGCCGTTCGAGTTCGTCGGAAGAGCAGCGGTACACGGTCCCCAAGGACAGGCTTAACCGCGTTTCTAGTCGTCGGGCCGGTCTTGACCAGGAATGCGGAAGCGAATGCGCGAGATGGTGTGCGTCTTCACCTTGGCCGCCCATTGGCTGTCCACCGATTGCTCGCGGGTCGGGACTACCGCCCGTAAATCGAGTGAAAGGTTAGTGATGTAGAGCCAGTCGCCATGGCGCACCAGGCTCGCCGGGAACAGCAGGCCGACGGGCGAGCCGTCGCGCACGCCGTCGAAATCGCCCAGCTTGGCGATGACCTTGCCGGTTTTGTCAGTCACCACGATCTCATCCGATTGATTCGCGCAGACCCAGACGTTGTCGTGCTGGTCGAGAAACAAGCCGTCGGCGCCGTTGATGCTGTTGGTGAAGACTGTAGCGTCGCCGGCGCTATCCCCGACCTTGGCAATTCTCACGACCGTATCGTTGCCGGTATTGGCGACGAAGAGCGCGCTCTCGTCGTGGTTGAAGTCCACGCCGTTGGCGCCGAACGGCGGGAAACCGACCGTCTGCAGAAGCGGGTCAGACTTCCAGGCGACCGCGTCGCCGCCTGCAGGCTTGGTGCGCCAGATGACGCCGCGGAACGAGTCCGAAATATAGACGTTACCCTTCGCATCGAAGGTCAGGGCATTGAGGCCGCCGCCCTTGATCTCCGCGAACACCGTCGCGGCGCCGCTCATCGGATCGACGCTGAGCACGTTGCCTGCCCCGAAGTCGATGACCAGAAGCTGTCGACGGCCGTTGGGAAGCCGGTTGGTCGGGTGGAACGCGAGGCCGAGCAGAGCCGGGCTCGATCCGGTGACGTTGAGCGACCGCAGCAGCTCCCCATCCGGTGACGTAGATGTTGCCGCGCCCGTCCGCCGTGATGCCTTCCGGATTCGGCGAGCCCTCCGGCAGCGAGGCGAAGCGCTCGACGCGGCCGCGGTCCCATGCGGCGGCGTCGAGCGGAACCAGAACGAAGCAAGCAAGCAGGAATAAAGCAGCGCGGGAAATCGCGGACATATTCCCCTCCCCGGAAGATTGTTGGCGCGGCCAGTCTGTCCCTCCAACGCCGCAGCGTCAAGAAGGCGGTCCTAAAAAAAGAACGCCCGACTCCGGAAGAAGTCAGGCGTTCGAGCTGTTACTTTTTATTCTGGGCTTGCTTGCAGCTCAGTCGTCGTGATCGTCGTCATCGCCGTCGTGGTCATGATGATCGTCGTCGCGATCCAGTTTTTCGCACAGCTGTTTGGCGGTGCGGTTGTTCGGATCGCTTGGCAAAACGGGGCTCGCGGCCGCCTGAGCGATCAGGCGATCGGCGTCCTCCTGCAGGAGGAAGCGCTTGTGGACTTCCTTCTTGGCGATGT